>Ga0307296_10001599_pt1 | contig 11382 bp, 11 predicted proteins | sample ER_DNA_153_FD_194467 | JGI IMG/M metagenome (GOLD analysis project Ga0307296, IMG submission 194467) | Bulk soil microbial communities from the East River watershed near Crested Butte, Colorado, United States - ER_DNA_153 | ecosystem: Environmental > Terrestrial > Soil > Floodplain | place... | reverse complement strand
CAGCGTGCGCGAAGTCGTACTCGGCCAGGTCCTGCTCGAGCTCGGCGCGAGTCGCCTCGAGGCGCGCGAGGATCCAGCGCTCCTCGACCTCGCGCGGGCGCGGGTCGGGCGCGGCCCCGCCCGCGTTCGCGAGGATCAGGCGCGAGACGTTCCAGAGCTTGTTCGCGAGCTTCCTGCCCTCCTCGATCGTGCCGACCGAGAACCGCACGTCCTGGGTCGACGACATCTTCAGGAGCCCGTAGCGGGTCGCGTCGGCACCGTGCGCGTTCACAGTCTCGAGCGGGTCGATCCCGGTGCCAAGACTCTTCGACATTCGCCGGCCGTCGGGCGCGTTGATCGTCGAGTGGATGTTCACCGTGTGGAACGGGATGTCGCCCATCAGCTCGAGGCCGGCCATGATCATCCGCGCCTCCCAGAGGAAGATGATCCCGCGGTCGGTCGAGCTGACGTCGTTCGGGTACCAGGCGCGAAGCTCGGGCGTCTCGTCGGGCCAGCCCAGCGTGGCGAAGGGCCAGAGGGCCGACGAGAACCACGTGTCGAGCACGTCTTCGTCCTGCGTGACGTCAGTCGAGCCGCACTCCGCGCACGCGTCCGGTGTTGACTCCGCCACCGTCACGTGCCCATCCGGGCAGTACCACGCCGGGATCTGGTGACCCCACCACAGCTGGCGCGAGATGCACCACGGGCGGATCGCCTCCATCCAGTCGAGATAGACCTTGGCGTAGCGGTCGGGGAAGAACCGGACGCGACCGTCGCGAACGACCTCGATCGCCGGCTTCGCCAGCTCGCCCATGTCGCACCACCACTGGAGCGAGACCAGCGGCTCGATCCGATCGCCGCTGCGGTCGCAGGTGGCGACTGCGTGCCGGTATGGCTCCTTCGACTCGAGCAGGCCCTCGCTCTCGAGCCGCGCGACGATCTGCTCATTCGCCTCGTCCTGGGTGAGGCCGGCGAACTCCCCGGCCTCCTGGCTCATCTTGGCGTCGTAGCCGATCACCATGAGCTCGGGCAGCTTGTGGTCGCGCCCGATCTCCCAGTCCATCGGGTCGTGGCCGGGGGTGATCTTCACCGCGCCGGTGCCGAACTCGCGATCGACGCGCTCGTCCGCGATGATCGGAAGCTTGCGGCCGACGATCGGGAGCACGGCCTCCTTGCCGACGAGGTCGCGGTAGCGGTCATCGTCCGGGTGCACCGCGACAGCGACGTCGGCGAGCATTGTCGGCGGCCGCACCGTCGCGATCGTGATGTGTCCGGACCCGTCGGCCAGCGGGTAGCGGATCGTGTAGAGCGTGTCGTCGGTCTCCTCGTGGTTCACCTCGAGGTCGGAGATCGCGCTGGCGCAGCCCGGGCACCAGTTCACGATCCGATTCGCCCGATACAGAAAGCCCCGCTCGTGCAGGTGCACGAACCACTGCATGACTGCGCGGACGTACCCCTCGTCCATCGTCATCCGCTCGCGCCGGTAGTCGAGCGACGCGCCGAGGCGCCGCAGCTGCCCCATGATCACGCCGCCGTATTTCTCGAGCCACGCCCAGGTGCGCTCGACGAACTTCTCGCGGCCGAGGTCGTGCCGCGTCAGCCCCTCCTTGGCCAGCTCCTTCTCGATCACGTTCTGCGTCGCGATGCCCGCGTGGTCGTAGCCGGGCTGCCAGATCGTGTTGAAGCCGCGCATGCGGTGCAGACGGATCAAGAGGTCCTGGATCGACGCATTCAGCGCGTGACCCATGTGCAGCTCGCCGGTCACGTTCGGCGGCGGGATGCAGATCACGTACGAGTCGCGGTCGGGGTCCGGCTCGGCCGCGTAGTGACCCTCGTCCTCCCAGGTCCGCTGCCAGCGCTCCTCGATCCCCTCAGGCTTGTAGAGCGGCTCCATCGGCGCATCGTAAGGCTGCGGACGCGTGTCGTCCGGGCGCGAAGAACGGATGCGGTCAGGCAGCGACTATGCGCTCAGTATTGCTGCCGAGTGCGCTCGGTCGCAAATGGGGTAAAAGCGGTCGATGGCCGTGCGCATCCCGACGGGCGCGCTCGCCGAGCGCAACTTCCGGCTCCTCTTCTCGAGCTCGACGATCTCCGGGCTCGGCGACGGCGTCTCGCTGATCGCGCTCGTGTTCGCCGTGCTCCAGGTCTCGGACTCGGCGCTCTCGCTCGGTCTCGTGCTCGCCGCGCGGCAGTTGGCGGACGCGGCGATCGTGCTCGCGGCCGGCGTCTGGGCCGACCGTCTTCCACGGCACGTGCTGCTGATCGCGGTGGCCGTCGTCCAGGGCGTCGCGCAGGCAGCAACGGGCGTGCTGGTCATCACGGGAAGCGCGACGGTCGCGATCCTCGTCGCCCTCCAGGCCGCCTACGGCCTTGCCGAAGGCTTCGTGCTCCCGGCCTCGACCGGCCTCACCCCTGCGACAGTCAGCCCAGGGCGGCTACAGGACGCGAACGCATTGCTCGGGCTCTCCCGCAACGGGACGCGCATCGTCGGACCGGCGATCGGAGGCGCGCTCGTCGCAGTCGGAAGCCCCGGCATCGCTCTGCTGGTCGACGCCGCGTCCTTCGCGGCGGCAGCGCTCCTCCTCGTGCGACTTCGGCTACCGGCTCGCGCACAGGCGATCGAGGCGAAGCCGTTCTTCGCAGAGCTCCGCGAGGGTTGGGGCGAGTTTCGCCGCCAGACCTGGATCTGGACGACGATCGTCTTCTTCGGCATCGGCAATTTCGCCTTCGCGGGCTACTTCGTGCTCGGCCCGATCGTGGCCAAGCGCGAGCTGGGAGGCGCCCCCGCGTGGGCGGCGATGACGACGGCGTGGAGCCTCGGAGCGGTCCTCGGCGGCCTGCTCGCCCTACGCATCCGGCCGCGCAAGCCGCTGGCCGCCTCGTGCCTGGCCGCCTGGCCGATCATCTTGCAGCCGCTCGTCCTCGGGTTGGGCCTGCCCCTTCCCGTGCTGATCGTCAGCGCAGTGCTCGCCGGCGGCGGCATCGCGGTGCACCTCGCGCTCTGGTTCACCGTCTTCCAGCAGCAGGTGCCGCCGGAGGCGATGTCGCGAGTGAGCTCTTACGACGCGTTCGGCTCATTCGTCCTGGGCCCGCTGGGCGCAGCGCTTGCCGGCCCGGTCGCGGCCGTGCTCGGGATCAAGGAGACGCTTCTCGGAATCGCAGCCGTGATCGCCGTCACCGAGGCAATCGTCTTCGCGCAGCCGACTGTCCATGCAATCCGCGCACCCGAGGCGGTGGAAACCTAGGCATGCGCCTCCACGTCATCGCGACCGCGGCGGCTTCGTCGACTAAGCAGACTCTTCTGCCAGCTCTTCGGGCTCGTCGGCCTCGCCGCCACCGGTGGTGACGAGCGTCGGCTTCAGGTCCTGCGCGATCGTCTCCTTCGTGATCGCGCACTTGGAGACGTCCTTGCGCGACGGAAGCTCGAACATGACGTCGAGGAGCGCGTGCTCGATGATCGAGCGCAGTCCCCGCGCCCCGGTCTCGCGGTGGAGCGCCTTGTCGGCGATCTCCCACAGCGCGTCGTCGGTGAAGACGAGCTCGATGTCGTCGTAGGCGAAGAAGCGCTGGTACTGCTTGACAAGCGCGTTCTTCGGCTCGGTAAGGATCTGGACGAGATCCTCGCGCTGCAACTGGTGCACGGCCGAGACGACCGGCAGCCGGCCGATGAACTCGGGGATCAGCCCGTACGAGAGGAGGTCCTCCGGCATCACGTCCGAGAGATGCTCCGAATTCTCTGTGTCGTGCCGCGAGCGGATGTCCGCGCCGAAGCCGACAGCGTTCTTGCCGATCCGCTTGCCGATGATCTTCTCGAGGCCCGAGAACGCACCGCCGCAGATGAAGAGGACGTTCGTGGTGTCGATCGAGAGGAACTCCTGGTGCGGATGCTTGCGGCCGCCCTGCGGCGGCACCGACGCAACGGTCCCTTCCAGGATCTTCAGCAGCGCCTGCTGGACGCCCTCACCTGAGACGTCGCGCGTGATCGACGGGTTGTCCGCCTTCCGAGCGATCTTGTCGACCTCGTCGATGTAGATGATCCCGGTCTCCGCCTTCTTGATGTCGAAGTCCGCGGCCTGGATCAGCTTCAGGAGAATGTTCTCGACGTCCTCGCCGACGTAGCCGGCCTCGGTCAGCGCCGTGGCGTCGGCGATCGCGAACGGGACGTTCAGGATCCGCGCCAACGTCTGCGCAAGGAGCGTCTTCCCGCACCCGGTCGGCCCGAGCAGGAGGATGTTCGACTTCTGCAGCTCGACGTCGTCCTCCTCGGTCCCCATCTGGACGCGCTTGTAGTGGTTGTAGACGGCGACCGCGAGCGTGCGCTTGGCCTCTTCCTGCGAGACCACGTAGTCGTTGAGGACGGCGTAGATGTCCTTCGGGCGCGGGAGGTTCTCGAGGTCGAGCTGGGCGGGAGCGGTCAGCTCCTCGTCGATGATCTCGTTGCAGAGGTCGATGCACTCGTCGCAGATGTAGACCCCAGGGCCTGCAATCAGCTTCTTGACTTGGCGCTGCGACTTGCCGCAGAAGCTGCAGAGAAGTTGCTCGTTTCCTTCGCTTGCCCTAGCCATCCCGTCCCTCTGTCTCGTTGTACATCGAAATCGGCTCCCTGGCTAGCCCTCGACTCAGCGATGCTCGATGACAGTGTCGATGATGCCGTATTCCCGTGCTTCCTCGGCGGTCATGAAAAAGTCGCGCTCCATGTCCTTCGAGACCTTCTCGAGATCCTGGCCGGTGTGGTTTCCCATGATTTCTTCCAGTTTGCGCTTCAACGCAATCGTCTCGCGGGCATGGATCTCGATATCGGTGGCCTGACCCTGGAAGCCGCCCCACACCTGATGGATCAGGATCTTGGCGTTCGGCAGCGCCATCCGCTTTCCTTTCGCGCCGCCCGACAGGAGTAGCGCTCCCATCGACATCGCAATGCCGACGCAGATCGTCTGCACGTCGGGCTTGATGAACTGAATCGTGTCGTAGACGGCGAGCCCGTGATACACCGATCCCCCGGGCGAATTGATGTAGAGAGCGATGTCTTTGTCCGGATCCTCCGACTCGAGGTGGAGGAGCTGGGCGATGATCAGGTTCGCGATCTGATCGTCAACGGGCGTGCCCAGGAAGATGATCCGCTCGTTCAGGAGGCGCGAGTAGATGTCGAACGCACGCTCACCGCGCGACGTCTGCTCGACGACCATGGGAACGAGTGGGCTCATTTGGGGGTCGTATCTCATGCAGGCTCCTTGCTGCTGCCGGGGGTCCACAGTTTCGCAGCGGTCTCGGGTTTTTCCTTCTCTGGTGTCCAGATGCTTTCGCGGGCACGTGCAAGCTCGACGGGGATTGGCTTGACGTCCTCGACGATCTTGTCGAGGGCTTTCTTCAGTCGGAGGTCTGCGCGCAGGCGCTCGTGGCGGCCCGTCTGCCAGAGCTGCTCGATGACAGCGTCAGGATCCTCGCCTGCGGCCTCGGCCTGCTCGCGGACGAGATCCTTCAGCTCGTCGTCGCTCACCTCGACGCCGAGCCTGTCGGCGACGGCCTCGAGGACGAGCTCGCGCGAGATCGCTCGGCGGGCCTCGCCACGCAACGTGTCGCGCAGCTGGTCCGCCGACTGGCCGGTGACGCGAAGGTAGGTCTCCGCATCGAGCCCGCGGCTTTCCAGGGAGCGCAGCATCGCGCTCAGCAGCTCGGCGGCGCGCGATTCGACGAGGGAGTCAGAAACGTCGACCTTCGACGCCTCGATCAGCTTGTCGACGGCCGCCGCCCGGAAGTCTGCCTCGAGCTCGGCCTGGATCGCCTCGTGGAGCCTCGACTCGATATCGGTGCGCAGCTCCTCGAGCGTCTCGAACTCACTGGCCGAGCGGGCGAGCTCGTCGTCGAGCGGGGGCAGCACCGGCTCCTTGATCTCCTTCAGCGTCGCCTCCGCCTCCTTCGGCTGCCCGTCGGGGGCGGTGTACGTGATCTTCTTCGTCTCCCCCACGCTCATCCCACGCAGGCCGCGCTCGATCTCCTCGACGAGCCGGCCGGCTCCGAGCTGGACGACGTAGTCGCGTTGAGCCTCGCCTCCTTCGTCGACGAGGTCGGCGACGAGCACGTCTCCATCCTTCGCGGGCCGGCCCTCGACCGGTACGAGCTCGGCGACCGAGGCGCGTAGAGCCTCGAGCTCACGCTCGACGAGCTCAGCAGGCACGTCCGACTCGGCCGAGGGAACCTCGAGCCCGCTCCAGTCGGCCACCTCGGGCGGCGGCTGAACGGCAACCTCGGCCGTGAAGCTGAAGGGCTCGTCCTCGGAGGTCGGTAAGTCGTAGTTGAGCTCGGGCTGCGAGACGGGCCGGACGTTGGCGTCCTCGGCAGCGTTCCAGAACCAGCCGCCGATGTGGCTCTCCACGGCCTCGCTGAAGATGCGATCGCGCCCGACGCGCGCCTCCAGAACCCTTTGCGGGACCTTGCCCTTCCGGAAACCGGGGATCTTGGCCGAGGCGGCCAGGTCCGAGGAGGCATGCTCGACGGCGTGCTTGATGTGGTCGCTGGGCACCTCGACCTCGAGGCGAACGCGATTCTCGGGCAGCTCCTCGACTCTCGTCCTCACGGCGGCCATTCTGCCAGCACGTTGCAGGGCTGGGGTTTCCACTCAAGAAAGACCTGCGGGAGGTCGATTTCATGGGCGTGAAAGCTGCGGTCTACTTCTCCCTCGTCGCGGCAGTCGCGCTGTTCGTCCACGGCGGGGACACGGGCGACCTTCCGTTCTTCCTGCATGCGGCCGAGAAGCTTCCGGCCGACTGGGCCAGTCTGTTTGCCGACCCCAACATGCAGGTGGGGCCGGTGCACTTGCTCCTCTTCAGGCTGGGCGACCTCGCCGGCCTGCTCCCGCTCCTCGTCCAGGTTGGCGTGGCTGCGCTGCTCTGGGTCGCCACGGGTCGCCTGCTCACCGGGCGGGACCCGCGCGCCCAACTCGCGGTCGGCCTCGCGGCCGTCGCACTCGGGCTCACCTACGGTGCGTACCAGGACGGCCATCCGGCGCAGGTGGTCGTGCCGCTCCTGTGGGTGCTCGCGGGGCTCGAGGCGCGCGAGGGCCGGACTGTTCGCGCCGGGGCTCTCGTCGGGCTCTCGGCCGGGTTCGAGACCTGGGGGCTGCTCGGGATGGTCGTCTTCGTGCTCGCGCCGCGCGGCCGCGCCGCTCTGGCCGGAATTGCCGCGGAGGTGAGCCTTGCCGCCGGCCTCTACCTGCCCTTCGTGCTAGCGGGGCAGTTCCGGATGTTCGATTACCGCTGGCAAGTGAACGCCGACACGCTCCTGAGCCTCGTCGTTCAGCCGGGAACGGCGTTCACCTGGCCGATGCGGCTGCTCCAGGGGGTCGCAGCCCTGGCCGTCGGCGCAGCACTCGCCTGGCCGTTGCGCCGCACCTTGCACGCCGTCTGGCTCGCTCCGCTCGCGGTGGTCGTAGTCCGGCTTGCTCTCGACCCGGTCCGCTACCCCTGGTACTGGCTCGCGCTCGAGACGCTCGCGCTCCTTGGCCTGGCCGAATTCGTCACGGGCAGGCTCGAGCAAGCCTCGCCGGCCACGCGACCCTCGCACCCTCTCCAATCAGGCAGCGCCGACTAGGACTCGTCCTGAGGCTCGAGGGGCTCGGCGATTCGCTCGGCGGCTTCCTTCTGTTCCTGCTCCACCTGCTGCGCCTGCTCCTCGAACTTCGTGACGTCGCTCTCGCGGCTCTCGCGCTCTCGCTGTTCGTGATCAGCCATACGGCGTCTCTACCCGCTGGCTCTAGTATTTAGTCGGCGCCGCCGGGTCGGCGCTAGTTCAGTCCGAGCGGGTGTGGCGGAACTGGCAGACGCGCCGGGTTTAGGACCCGGTGGGCTAACGCCCTTGGAGGTTCGAGTCCTCTCGCCCGCACTCCCGATCGAAGTCCGGACCGCTGCGCGGGCCATGACGACTTCGATCGGGTCGTTCTTGAGGACACGCGCTTGGTAGGCCGCAGTCGCGCAAGATCGTCGAAAGGCACTAGCGCCAATCACACTTTCGAGGGATGCCTCGAGGCTCGGGAAGTCGGAGAATCGACGCGTCGTGACGGTTCTCGCCGTAGAGGAGCCTCTGAGCCCGGAACTGGTGCTGGTCTCGCCCCCGGAAGTCGCCCGGCTGGCGCGGAGCAGGCTCTCGATCCCCGCGGCGAGGCCTGCCGTACGAGCACTGCGGGAACCGGGGCGCGCCGAGCTGGCCGCTCTATGGCTCTTTTGCCTCGCCATGACACTCGGGCCGCTCGTGCTGATGCTCGTCATGCGCTCCTAACCCGCACTACCCTGTGTCGCTGAGGCCCCGTAGCTCAGCGGATAGAGCAACGGACTTCGAATCCGTGTGCGGAGGTTCGACTCCTCCCGGGGCCATCCCCGAAAATCCCTGCTGGTCGGTGTTTTTTACGACGGCCTCCGGGCCGGTTTCGGCCGAAAGGCTGAGGCCAGCCCGGCTAGGGAAGGTGGCCCTGAAGGGGCCGGGCCCCGCGTACCTCCGGGCCGGTTGCGCCCCGACCACAACAGGGGAGTGAATCGGGGAACTACCTATGCCGCATCGCGCCGCAGTGACCCGGCCCCTCGACGAGTCCTACGGTGGCCGTTCGAGACTGGTTCTCGGCGAGTGCCCACTTGGTTATCCGCGCCCGTTTTCCGGACGCCGGCAGGACGCCGACAGAAGAGGGGTGGCGGACGGGACTTGAACCCGCGACCACCGGGACCACAACCCGGGGCTCTACCAACTGAGCTACCGCCACCGCGCAGGGATCAGGATAGCCGCTCCCTGTTCGCAGGATTGCCAGGCGTGGCACACCGGAAAAGACGGAAGGCCCGCGAACGGGCCTTCCGGTACTGCTCTTCGAGTGGTGGCGTTAAACGAGGACCGACGCGCTGTTCTTGTGCGCGATGATCTCGCCCTCGGTCACCTTCGGGGCATTCGGAATCCACTTCTCGAGGTTCTCCTCGCGCACCCAATCGGCTGCGACGCGAGTCGACTCGGAAGCGTGCGACGGTGTGTCGAAGATCCCGACCGAGGTCATGACGCCGTTGCCGGCTTCGATCAGGTAGTACTCGCTGAAGCCTTCCAACTTGCTCAGGCGGGGCATCAGTGTCTCGCCGACCTTCTTGGTCAGCTCTTCGGTGCGATTCTGGTCAACACCCTCGTAACGTCGAATGGTGGCGTGCATAGAAGCTCCTATCTGTGGAAGATGGGTGATTCCCTCGGAGAGGGGTCCCGACAAAGAAAAGAGAGGGGCGCGGCGCGCGGTCTAATCGGCGCGAAGATGAAAGCCGTTCTTCTCGCTGCTGGGAGGGACCGTACAGGCGATCGGGGGCGCGTGCGGGAAACGGCCGGCCTGTGCGGCAAATAACCCGCTGTTAGCGGGACAAACGCACTTCGAGCCCTTACCCGAGCAGCGTCTCGTCTAGCCGTCTCCGCAGTTCGTCCACCGATTCGAAGACTGCCGCAGCGCCGGCCTCGCGGAGTTCCTGCTTCGACCAGCCGCCGGTCATCACGCCCTTCTCCTTGTCGACCTTCTCACCGGCGAGGGCGGGGACGAGCTTGTCCCCGCCCATGCCGATTGCTCGGTGGACGCACCAGACCGGCAGGACGATCCCGTGCCGCCGGAAGGCGCGGCACCACGCGAGAGCGTGCTGGTAGTTCGACTCGATCAGCGTCCCGTCGATGTCCAGGACGACCGCTTCGACCGGCACCTAGGAGCGTCCCGCTCCGACCGGTGTCTTCGCGAACTCCTCGACGAGCTTCTCGTTGAAAGCCGGGATGTCGCGCGGGCTCCGGCTCGTGACGAGGTTGCCGTCGACGACGACCTTCTCGTCGACCCAGTTCCCGCCCGCGTTCTTGACGTCCGTCTTGATGCTCCAGAACGAGGTCAGATTGCGTCCGCGTGCCACGTCGGCCTCGACAAGCATCCACGGCGCATGGCAGATTGCCGCCACCGGCTTCTCGGCCTCGAAGAACGACTTCACGAAGCGCACGGCGTGCTCGTTCATCCGGAGCGTGTCGGGATTGCCGACGCCGCCGGGCAAGACGAGTGCGTCGTAGTCCTCGGCGCTCGCGTCCTCGACCGTGCGGTCGACGGGGAACTTGTCGGCCTTGTCGTAGTGGTTGAACCCTTGGATCTGGCCTTCCTCGAGGGAGACGAGATCGATGTCGGCTCCGGCCGCCTCGACGGCCTTCCACGGCTCGGTGAGCTCGACCTGCTCGACCATGTCGGTCGCGAGGAACGCGACCTTCTTGCCGTTCAGATCAGCCATTCTGTAACCCCCTTCGAATCGATTCTCCGTGTGCCCTACCCTCGATCGAGATCGTGAAATCCCTCGCACGCAGGGTGCCGTTCGCGAGCCACGATGCCGACACCAAACTGAGAGCGGCGGATGAGGATCCGAGTCCACGACGCATCAGACCTCGCCGATCTCGTCTCCTTCCTGGAGGAGCGGGACTGCATCGCCGAACGGGTCGGCCCAAACACGGTCGATGTGGCCCCGCTGGCGTCGGTCAGGCATAACCACGTGCACATGGAGCTCGATCTCTTCCTCGAGGCCTGGCTCGCCGCACATCCCGAGGCGCGAGCCGAATTCGTCGACTGAGCCGTCGCAGCCGACGTGCGCGGCTGCGACTCACGCACGCCTTACCCCGAGAGAAACAGAGTCGTAGCGGTCGACTACGCGGCCGTCGGTGACCTGTCGCACGCACGCATGAGCTCGCCCTGCGCTTGGCCTGTCCCTTCTAGCCATGCCGCCTATTGACATGACCCTGGTGACGTTTCAGGCTGTAGGTCTCTGTGGGCTTTCGCCTCTACCGCCGCAAGTCGCTGGGCCGAGGCTTCTGGCTCGGCCTCTCGAAGTCGGGGCCCAGCCTCGGCAGGCGAGGCAGGCCGTTCTCGGCGTCAGCGGGTAGCCGCGGAGTTGGCGGCTCTGTGCGGCTCATGAAGGGACTGTCCTACGTCCTTCGGAGGCGACGCTGATGAGGCGTCAAATTGCTTGCCCTAACTCTCGGGGCCGCTTTCGCGTTCGCTGCGTTTGCCTTCGGCTATGCCGTCGCCCCGGCGAATGCGCATCGGAGCGGGTGCCACCGTTGGCACAGCTGTCCAAGCGACCACGCCTCGTACCGCTGGCGTGGGTTGCTATGCGTCGCGCCCTATGCCGACGAGCGGAACTCGACATTCCGAAGGCGTGTCGTCTACCAGGGCCGCACGTACTACTGCAAGCGGTAGTTCGCTCTGGGGCGTCTCGGGGGCGCGCGCCTCGCATGCTCGCGATTAGGGCGCCTGGAGGGATTCGAACCTGGCCTGCCGCCGCTTAGGTGGGCTTAGAAGTCCGGGTACATCACACGTGGGTTCAGGCGACGGAGTTCCGCGAGCAGGTCGACCAGACCGCGCAGCCTCGCGGCGACCCA
>Ga0307296_10001598_pt1 | contig 11385 bp, 4 predicted proteins | sample ER_DNA_153_FD_194467 | JGI IMG/M metagenome (GOLD analysis project Ga0307296, IMG submission 194467) | Bulk soil microbial communities from the East River watershed near Crested Butte, Colorado, United States - ER_DNA_153 | ecosystem: Environmental > Terrestrial > Soil > Floodplain | place: USA... | reverse complement strand
AGGAATGCCTGGGCCTGCCACTCGAAGTGGTCGTAGAACCGGTACGGGTGGCTGAACGTGTAGACGTACAGGGCGATCGCCACGAGGGCTACTCCGATGGCGACGGACGCCAGCCGCGCCGCGATCCGGCCATCGCTGGCTCGGGAATCGACGTTGCGAAAGCTGTCGCGGTCGTCTCGGGACGCCGGCAATCGACCCTGTGCTACCCTGCGGTCCACCTCAAAACGCTCGTGCAGGAGTTCATCTTGTCAGGCCGCGGATCGGGCGGGCCGAGGCGGGGCACGGGCGGACCGACACAGACGACCTGGGCGCGAGATGGCGTCGGGGCCATCCTCGTCGTGCTCGCCCTCGGGCTCGCCTTCCGACTCATCATCGCATATCTCTTCCCGAGGACCGGCCTCCAGTTCGATCTCGATTCGTTCCGGTTCTGGGCCGACAACCTGGCCACGCAGGGCCTCTCTGGCTTCTACCAGCGCCCCTTCTTTCACGACTACACGCCCGGGTATCTCTACGTCCTGTACGGCGTCGGGCTGCTCAGCCAGGCAATCAACGGCGGCGTGGGCCATATCGGCGACCTGATCAAGCTGCCGCCGATCCTGGCCGATGTCGCGATCGGCTGGCTCGTCTGGTCGATGGCGCTCGAGCTCGGGGCGAGTCGCCGGGCGGCGCTGCTCGGGGCGGCCCTTGCGGTCGCGAATCCGGTCAGCTGGTTCGACTCGGTCACGTGGGGCCAGGTCGATTCGTTCGGTGTCGTCTTCCTCCTCCTCGGGCTTCGCGAGCTGTGGCGTGACCGACCAGAGCGGGCCGCCATCTGGACGGTGATCGCCGCGCTCATCAAGCCGCAGCTCGGCATCCTCATCCCGATCGTCGCGGTGGTCACGATCCGGAGGGCCCTCTGGCCGACCGGCGGCTTCGGCCGGCCGGATCCTGCCCTGACCGATGACCTGGACGGAGAGGGCTCACCTCATACACAGCTCGGCGAGGATTCGCCCGGCGAAGGCATCCTCGCCCGCCTCCGGGCCTGGGAGCGCCGGACCGATCAGCCGATCCGGATCCTGACGACCGGCCTGGCGGGTCTCCTGACCGCCATCGTCCTGTGCTTCCCGTTCGGCCTGTCCGTGATCGCGATCGGCGGAAGCGGTCCACCGATCCAGAGCGGCCTGATCGAGCAGGTCTTCAAGACTGCGGGCGGCTATCCCTATGTGAGCGTCAACGCGTACAACCCGTGGGCCCTGGCCGAGGCAGGCGGGCACGGGATCGCCGCGGACGGGTCGTGGGTCTGCGACGCCGTCTGGGCTCGGGTGCCCGGTGGAGCCATCTGTGACGTGGCCGTCCAGTTCGGTCCCATCCCGGCGGTCGTCGTTGGCACAGGGCTGCTGCTGGCCGCCCTTGCCGTCATCTGCGTCGTAGTCGCCAGGCGCCCCGATCCCCTCACCCTCCTCATCGGTCTGACGGTGCTGGCGATCGCCTTCTTCGTCCTTCCGACGCGTGTCCACGAGCGGTACCTGTTCCCGTTCTTCGCGCTCGGGGCGATCCTCGCCGGCCTGTCGTTGCGCTGGCTCGCGGCATACATCGTCCTGTCGGTGGCAACGTTCCTCAACATGTACGTCGTCCTGGCATCGATCTACGCGACGCGCTCCGGGACCATCGACTGGCTGGGGATCGCGGATGGGGTTCGCAGCCCGGCCGGTGTGACGGTGGTTGCCCTGGCGTTCCTTGCCGTGGCTGTCTGGGCGTTCGCCCAGCTTCGACCCGCGGCCAATACGTCGCTTGCCGGCGAGCTGGAAGTCGGTGATCGGGACGGGGATGTCGACTACGACGAACCATGGCCCGAGGAAGCGGCCCAGCAATTCCCCGCCGCAGGTGGCGCACTCGCTCGCAGGGAACAGGCGAGTGCCTGGCCGCGACCCGGGACACGCGAGCCGGCAACGAAGACGTCGACGACGTCCGACACGTTGACGACGTCGCTCGCTCCCATGCCGACGTGGTCCGAGAAGCCATCCTTCAGCGAGGCCGGGGCATGGGCGTGGTTCCGCAGCCGGCTGTTCGATCGGCCGCTGAGAGCCGATCGCTCGGCGGAGCTCGTCGGCGAGCCCGGTGGGCGGCTCGATCGGCTGGACGCGTGGTTCGTCGTCGTCCTGATCGTCGCCATCCTCGGGCTCCGGATGTTCCGCCTCGCCGAGCCGTACGAGATGCACTTCGACGAGGTCTATCACGCACGCACGGCGGCGGAGTTCCTCCAGGACTGGCGCTACGGAATCTCCCACGACATCTACGAATGGACCCATCCCCATCTCGCCAAGTACGCCATGGCCGGTGGGCTCGTCGCCTGGGGCGAGGACAGGGTCAGCGGGACGAGCGATCTCGGCGTACCGGTTCGCGATGCCCTCGTCGAGCCGCGCCGGGACGACGCGAGCCTGCCCGATGACAGGGCCGGCGATCGATTGCACGTCGTCACCGGCTCCGAGCTGCGCTCGTATGACCTCGAGACCCGGCGGCTGGTCGCCACGACGCCCATACCCGGCGCCGACGCGCTGGCGATCGACCCCGTCTCCGAGCGGCTCTACGTGGGGACGAGCGACGGCAACATCGTCATGGTTGAGCTCAGCCAGCTCGACGCGTTCCGGACGAGCGCCGCTGCCGCGCCGCTCGAGCCACTGGCCTTCGCGACGGCCGACAGCGCGGTGGACCAGATGTACGCGACCGATGACGGCAGCTCGCTGCTCGTCGCGACCGCTGACGGCAAGCTGGAAACCTTCGACACGACGACCCAGGAGCGGGTCGGCTCGGTCGCCCTCGCCGGCATCGCCGGCTTCGCCACGGCCGGCAGCGGGCCCGCCGTCACGACCGTGGGGGGATCGATCGACAATCCCGATGCGGTGGCGTCCACCCTGGCGGGGATACTCGGCGGTGATGCGGCGATGTACAAGGCGCGCCTTGCATCGTCCAGCGACCCCGTGACGCTGGGCGGGATCGTCGGCTCGGCAGAACGGAACGACGTCAAGGCCGCCATCGCCGACGGACGGCTCGCCGGGCTTACGATCGACGACGTCCCGCAGGTGGCCGTCGCCGCCGCCGACGGCGTCGCCTTCGTCGCCCCTTCATCGGGCGAAGTCATCTCGACGACGCAGCTCGACGGCGGCGCTCACGGGATCGCGGCGATCACCGGTGTCGACGACAACAAGCTGTACGCCACCACGGGAGGAACGGCCGACGGAGCTCCCGGCGAGGTCGCAGTGATCGTGACGGGCGGCACTCCCGCCAAGGACGGGCCCTTCCTCCAGCACACGATCGCGCTGCCGGGCGTCGGCACGCGGGTTGCGTTCGACAATGCCTCGGAGATGGTCCACGTCGTGGGGGCCACGCCGGACGGCCAGGCCTCGACGATCTACGTCATCGAGCCGCACGGCAACGCGGTCTTCGCCGACGCTCGCCTCCCGTTCGAACCGGCCGCCCTCGCGGTCGATGTCGCCAGGGACTACCCGTCGAGCGATCGCGAGCAGATCCTGGCCTTCGACGGCAGTGGCCAGCTGGCGACTGTCGAGCTTGGCAAGCACGCCTTCGCGTGGCGGCTGCCAGGCGTCATCGCCGGGGCCCTGATGGCCGGCCTGCTCTATCTCCTGACCCGGATCCTCTTCCGGCGCAGGACGGTCGCGCTGTTCGTCGGCGTCCTGGCGATCGCAGACGGAATGTTCTTCGTCCAATCGCGGATCGGGATGAATGACGCGTACGTCGGTCTCGGGATCATCGGCGCCTACACGATCTTCGCGGCGCTGTGGACCGGCGCCTGGCGCCGACGAGGGGCGTTCTGGCTGGCGATGCCCGCGATGGGCGTCCTCCTTGGGCTGGCGCTTGCATCGAAGTGGGTGGCGCTCTACGCGATCGGCGCGCTCGGGTTGCTGATCCTCGCCCGGAGCGCCGTCGGCCGGCTCGTCCTCGTCGCCGGGTTGATCGTCATGACGGCGATCCTGGGCCACATCGCGATCGCCGTGCCGGAGGGCGGGGGGCTGGGCAACCTGCCGTTCGTGGCGATCATGGTCGGGCTGACGGCGGTCGCCGCGGCCGTCTGCGTCCTCCACCCGATCGCGTGGTCGGACGACGAGATCCGTTTCGCCGTCGGAGCGCCGGCGGCCCTCGGGGTCGTCGTCGGTCTGGGTGCCGTCGCCCTCGGAAAGGCCGGATCGAGCGTCGTCGTCGGCTCGCTGGCAGTCACCCCGCTGTACCTCGCCGCCGGGCTCATCCTCCTGTCGATCGTCGTCTACGGCGGGTTCTTCGCCGCGGGACGTTTCGGTCTCGGTCCGCTTGCGCGGCCGCCCGCGGCGAATGAACCCGCCGCCTTCCTGCCTGCCCCGACACCGCCACCCGCGGCCGCCTGGCTCCGTCCGGGGGCGATGCTCGGGCTGCCGATCGTCTGGATGGTCGTCTGCCTCCTCGTCCTGCCGCTCGGCCTGTACGTCGCGTCATACCTGCCATGGGCGTTCATCGAGGGCCACCGGATCACCAACACGTGGCCGCCGGGCCACACCGGGCAGACGCTCGTCGACCTCACGATCCAGATGTACAACTACCACAACAACCTCGCGACGCCGCATGCCGCGTCCTCGCCGTGGTGGGCCTGGCCCTTCGATCTCAAGCCGGTCTGGTTCTACCAGGGCAGCTTCGCCGGATCGACCGCGGGATCGATCTATGACGCCGGCAACCTCGTCATCTGGTGGCTCGGTGTGCCCGCCATGGCCTTCGTCGCGTGGCAGGCCTACGCCCGACGGAGCCTCGCGCTCGCCCTGGTTGGGATCGCATTCGCGTGCCAGTGGGTGTCGTGGGCGCGGATCGATCGGGCGGCATTCCAGTACCACTACTACACGAGCCTGCCGTTCATCCTCATCGGCCTTGCCTACCTGCTCGCCGAGGTCTGGCACGGGGCGTCGCGGCGGACCTGGCTGCTGATCCGCCTGTCGGCCGCGGCGGCGATCATGGGCCCGGCCCTGCTGTGGCTGTTCGACCGACCTCTGTGCGGCTTCGTCGGCGTCGAGCGGGCGAACCCAGGTTCGCAGGCGTGTCCTCCGCTCATTCCCCAGTTCGTCCTGACCGCCCAGACCCTGGCCCTGGCGATCGTGATCTGTTCCGCCGTCATCGTGTTCCTGCGCCAGCTGAGCGCCCTCGGCCAGGGCGATCCGAACCGGAGCGTCGCCCGCCAGCTCGCTCCGCTCGGAGCGACCGCCATCGGAGCGCTCGTGGGGTTGTTCATCGTGGGTCGGCTGCCTGTCGACTCCGTCCTCAACCTCGATCGGATCCCCGTCGAGCCGGTGGCGGTCGTCCTCGGACTGCCGCTGTTCCTGCTGGCCCTGTACGTTGCGACCGCCCGCGACGCCCGGCGGTTCGTCGTCGGGGCGCTCACCGCAATCGTCGGCTGGTTCGTCGTGGTCTACCCGAACATCTCGGCGCTGCCGCTGCCAGCCACGATTGCCAGCGCGTACCAGGGGATCCTGCCGACCTACCTGTACGCGTTCCAGTTCCCGGTGAACACGGTTGCCCGTCCGGCGGTGAAGCTCATCGACCCGGTGACGGTGATCCTGGCAGGCGCGGTGTTCCTGTTCTGCGTCGTGATCGCCTACACGGCCTGGGTCTGGCGCTTGGCCTGGGCCGAAGGACAGGCGGCCGACTCGCCGGGTCCAGAAGGCCTGGCGCCGGGTCCATCCGGGCCCTGAGCGCCCGGGACTGCGCGCGTCGGGCCCGACAACGAGGCGGCGGCTCAGCCGGTCTGGCTACCGACGCCGCTCGGCGGCTCCGGGACCTCGGGGACGCTGATGTCGGCAATGCCGCTGACGCCCGCCAGGCTGCCGAGCCCGACGGGCACGCCGGCAAGCAGGCCGCGGGATGACGGCGGGACGGCCGCCGAGAAGCCCTCGGGCAGCTCGTTCCGAGCGGCGAGCCGGCGGATGACCTGGCCGTAGAAGTCGTCGACCTTGGCGGTGACCCGCTCCCAGCTGAACTCCTGGGCCCGGGCGGCCCCGGCCCGGCCCATCTCGGCCCGCAACTCGTCGTCGCGCAGGAGGCGGGCGATCGCCGCGGCCAGCTCCTTCGGCTCGCGCGGTGGGACGAGGAGGCCCTCACGGCCGCGGCGCAGGACGCCCTTGTAGCCGTGGATGTCGGAGGCGACGATCGGCGTCTCGGCGGCCATCGCCTCGAGCAGGACGATGCCGAACGACTCACCGCCGGTTGCCGGTGAGACGTAGACGTCGGCGGTCCGGTAGAGCTGAGCCTTCTCGTCGTCCGACACCCGCCCGAGGAACTCGACGCCCTGCAGCCGCCGGGTCGCGACGTAGCGGCGCGCCTCCCGGCCTAGCGGCCCGGTCCCGACGATGAGCAGGCGGCAGTTGCAACCGGTCTTGCGCAGGATCCGGTAAGCCTTGAGCAGGTCGAGGAGGCCCTTGCGCGGCTCATGCCGCCCGACGAACAGGAGATTCTTCGTCCCGTCCTGCCAGCGGGCGATCGGGACGGCCCGCCGGAAGCGGTCGACGTCGACGCCGTTGGGGATGACCTTGTAATCGGCCGGGAAATAGCGGTCGATGAAGTGCTTGGCGGCGCCACTGACCGCGATCCGGCCATGGAGCCGGGCGGCCTCGCCCTTCATGACCTTGCTGCCGAACTCGTACGACGGCGAGAAGCCGCCATAGGCATGGAAGGTGGCGATGTTCACGCTGGTCGACAGCCGCAGGATGATCGGCGACAGGAACGGCACGAACGGCTCGTGGAAATGGAGGACGTCGAAGCGCTCGCGCTCGAGCATGGCGCGGACCTGGGAGACGAAACGGGGCGACAGGGTGATCGTGCCGACCGAGCCGTTAACGGGCATCGAGAAGCCCTTGCCGATGCGGATGACGTCGCCCTCGGAGGCTCGCTGGAGGCCGTGGCTGCTCGTCAGGATCCGGACGTCGTGGCCGCGCAGCCGGAGGTTCTCGTAGAGGTAGCGGACGTGCTGGGTGACCCCGCCCGGCAGGGGATAGACATACGGTGAGACGAGCCCGATCTTCACCTGCCCCGCTCGCCTCCGTCGAGGACGCCGCGGTCGCCTGATTCGCGGAGCGTCGCCCAGGCCTCCTCGAAGCGGGGAGGGCGGTGGCTGCCGCCGGGATACCCGAGGTCCCGACCGGATCCGTCACGGCGAACCCGTCCACGGACCGTCGCCCGCGCGTCGCGCGAGTATTTGCGGAGCTGCCGGCCGAACGTGGCGAGCTGGCCGCCGGTCGCATGGAACGAGCCGTGATGATGCGTCCGGCCCTCGACGATCGCAGCCCGGAGCTCCTCGGCGGTCCGGCCGGGAAACGTCGACCAGCCGGTGCCGATCGCTGCCGCCTCGTGGGCGTCGCTGTTGCCGACCGTCGCGAGGCCGTGCTCGGCGGCGAACCGGACGACCCGACCGTGCCACGGCTTGCCGAGCGTCGTCGGGTTGAACGCCTCGATCGCATCGGGCCGGACCCGCGGGTCGCGATCCTCGATGAGCCGGCGCAGGACCCAGCCCTGGGCGCACAGCGGATATGGCACGAGCGGATGGGCGGGGATCGCGAGGCCGCCCTGCTCGTGGATCTCGGCGATCGAGGTGCGAAGCGAGCGGAGCGGCCGGACCCGCTCCTCGATGAACAGCGCGAGGAGGTGGCCGCCGAGGGTCGAGACCTCCTCGCCGACGACGACCTGGACGCGCAGCCCTCGCTCGCGGGCGATCGTCCGGGCGGCGAGGGCGGCGTCGATCCGTTCGTGGTCGGTAATCGCGATGACATCGAGATCGGTGTTCGTTTCGGCGTGGTCGAGGATCTCGATGATTCCGGACGTCCCGTCGGAGGCGAGGGTGTGGATGTGGAGGTCGGCCCGGCCGAGTCGGTCGGTCATCGGGCGCTCTCGGTCGCAGCAGTAGGCGGAGCGGCAGCCGCAGCCGCCGCGGCTGCCTCGATCGCCGGCGGATCCGCCTCGGCCGCATCGGTTGGCGTCTTCGCCCCGCCGGTTGCCTCCGCCTCGGGGCCCTTCGAGGCAACCTCGGCCACGAGGTCCGGCCAGATCGGGAAGAAGATCGCGGTCCATTGTTCGGGGGCGCGCGAGATCAGCTCCTCGTAGGCGCGCGCCTCGTTCGCCAGCGTGCCGGTGATCCGCTCGCGACGCGTCCCCTCATGGACAACCGGAATCTCGATGAGCCGGCCCGCATAGCGGCCACGACCCGTCCGCCAGATGCCGGCGGCATGGAACGGCACATCCACCTCGGTGAGCAGGAGGGCCGGGCCGGCAGGCAGCGGCGCCGGCGCACCGAACAGCGGCACCTCGATCCCGCCGCCGGTGATGTCCCGATCGGCCACGAGCCCGACGATCTCGCCTCGCCGCAATGCCGCCAGGAGCTCGCGACGGGCCTGCGCCAACCCGACGATGTGGACCCCGAACGCCCCACGCGTTCGCTCGAACCAGCGCTGGAGGGCCGGATCGCCGAGCGTCTCCATCGGGGCGGTGACGGGGCGCCCGGAGCGTTTCGCGATGAAGACGGCTGGGAGCTCGATCGGGCCGAGATGGGCGGTCACGAACAGCGACGGCTGGTCGGAAGACAGGACGGCCTCGACGAGCTCCGGCGTCTCGACGTCGATCCGGCCGAAGACGCGCTCGTCGAGCGCCGGCGCGCGCATCACTTCGAGGTAGTAGCGGGCGTGGTGGCGAAAGGCCGATCGGACGAGGGCTTCGAGCTTGCGGGGGTCGGCGGCCGCGGCGGCGATCCGCGGCTCTGCTCGCCCGCTGGCGACGAGGTACTCGACGATCCGACCGAGGTTCAGGCGAGCCTGGGCGGCCCGCTGTGGCGAGAGCCGGTACGCGACCCGACCGGCGAGATCGGCCAGGCTGATGAGCGGGCCCTCGGGCAGCCGACAGGCGAGCGTCGACACGGCGGAGAGCCCAGAGGCCCGGATCCGCTGGACGAGGGTTCCAGCCGGCCGCTCGTCCGTCACGCGCCGGCGCCCTCCGGCGCGGCGGCAGAATCGGCAGCGCCGGCGCCCCTCGGCGCGGCGGCGCCCTCGCCCCCGTCGGCCTCCGCGGCGCCGTTAGACGTGACGGCAGCTTGCTCCGCGAGCGGATCTGTCGGCCAGACCGGGAGCGCGGCCTTCGGCGCGAGCGCCTCGGCGGTGACCGCCTGGGCGGCCGGCCCGCCGGCCTGCATTGTGGCCGCCCGCCGGGCGAGCTCGGCGGCTTCCTCCGGCGTCTCGGGCCACATCGGCTTGAAGCTGTACCACTGCTGCGGCGCAGCCCCGATCGTCGCCGCGAGGGCATCGGCAACCGCCTGGGTCGCGGCCTGGATCTCGGCAGGCGCGGACGAGAGGACCTCGATCGGCTCGGACCAGGTAACGGCGAAGTCGCCGTCCGGCTGGCGCCGGATCGCCAGCGGCAGGATCCGCGAGCCTGTCTTCGCGGCGAGCGAGGCGGGCCCGGCCGGCAGCGTCGTCCAGGCGCCGAAGAGCTTGACCGGGATGCCGTCGGCCCGATAGCCCCAGTCGACCAGCAGGGCGAGCATCTCGCGTCGTTTGAGAACGACGTAGATCTCGCGCAGGTTTCGCCACGGGATGACGTGGACGCCCCATGCCTCGCGGAGCGCCGTGAACCGGGCGAACATCTCCGGGAACGACGAGTCGTCGGCCACGACGCTCACGGGCCAGCCTCGCCCGGCGACCGCGGCGGCGACTGCCTCGTTGTTGCCGACATGGCCGACGGCGAAGATCAGTCCGCCCTTTGACTCGCGCCAGATCTTCTCGATCCCGTCGAGCTCCGTCTGGGCGACGAGCTTGCCGGCCTTCTCGGCCGACATCGACTCGAGGTGCATGATCTCGACGAGATAACGGGCGTACTCGCGGTAGGCGGCGAGGGCCAGCCGGCGAACACGCGGATCGTCCGGCGGCAGTCCGACGACGTGGCCGAAGTTGGCGTTCGACCAGCGCCGCCTGGTCGGCCAGAAGACGTAGCCCGCCTGCGACCCGGTCGCGATGACCCAGCGCGACAGCGGACCGGGGACGTGGGCGACGACCCACGTCGCAGCGGCATAGGCCCGGACCGCCACCTTTTCGACGAGCCGGCCCATGGCCCTTCGCGGTCCGAGGCGATGGCGAAGCCCCCGCGGGCCATCGGCCAAAGGATCCCGAGGCCCGCGCCCGACGCGCCGGTGCGGCGCCTCCAAGCTACGTTTCGTCAAACTCGCCACCCTCCCCTTCGAGCGGGCATTCGATCTCCGACGCCCGAGGCGATGCTCCTGCTGGCCATCGGGCGGGGGATTCCGAAGCGGAGCCTTGCGAGGCCATCGGCCCGAGGATTCATTTGCTTGCGGCCGCCGCCTTCGACTTGGCGGGGGCCGTGCTCGCCAGCTTCTTCAGCGCCGCCTTGGTGAGGTTCTCGGTGCCGACAAGGGTCTCGTTGTCCTCACCGCGGATGAACGCCTCGACCCGGTTGTGGGCGATGTCGTCGTGGATCTGGACCGGCGGGCTCTTCATGAAGTAGCTCGACGGGGCAACGAGGGTGCCCTTCAGCCCCCGGTCGAGACCAAGCTTCAGGCAGCGGATCGCGTCGGTGATGACTCCGGCGCTGTTGGGGCTGTCCCAGACCTCGAGCTTGAGCTCGGCGTTGAGGGGGACGTCCCCGAAGGTCGTGCCCTCCATCCGGATGTAGCACCACTTGCGGTCCTCGAGCCACGGGACGTGGTCCGACGGGCCGACGTGGACGTTGTCCGGGTCGATCTCGTAGTCGAGCATCGAGGTGACCGCATTGGTCTTCGAGATCTTCTTCGACTCCAGCCGCTCTCGTTCGAGCATGTTGAGGAAGTCCGTATTGCCACCGAAATTCAGCTGGTATGTCCGGTCGAGCCGGACGCCACGATCCATGAACAGGCGGGTCAGGACGCGATGGCTGATCGTCGCGCCGACCTGGCTCTTGATGTCGTCACCGATGACCGGCAGGCCTTCCTCGGCGAAGCGGCGCTGCCAGTAGGGCTCGCGACCGATGAAGACCGGGATGGCGTTGACGAAGCCGACGCCCGCACGGAGCGCCTGCTCGACGTACCACTTGGTCGCCTCTTCGGAGCCGACCGGCAGGTACGACACCACGACGTCGACTTTGCGCGCCTTGAGGATGCCGACGACGTCGGCCGTCGGACCGGGCGCCTTTTCGATGATCTGGCTGAGGTACTTGCCGAGGCCGTCGTGGGTCATGCCGCGCTCGACCTTGACGTCGAGCCTGGGCACCTGCTGGAAGACGTAGGTGTTGTTCGGCTTTTGGTAGATCGCTTCGGACAGGTCCTTGCCGACTTTGTTCTTGTCGATGTCGAAGGCGGCGACGAACTCGATATCGCGGACGTGATATCCACCGAGCTCGACGTGC
>Ga0307296_10001594_pt1 | contig 11396 bp, 5 predicted proteins | sample ER_DNA_153_FD_194467 | JGI IMG/M metagenome (GOLD analysis project Ga0307296, IMG submission 194467) | Bulk soil microbial communities from the East River watershed near Crested Butte, Colorado, United States - ER_DNA_153 | ecosystem: Environmental > Terrestrial > Soil > Floodplain | place: USA... | reverse complement strand
CGAAGCCCCGACCCAGGAGCCCTTGGACGAGGTCCTCGGGCGTACCCCGTCGCGGCACGACGCCCAGAATTCCCGACCGGTTCACCGCGGCGCGCTGCGGCACGATGAACAGCGCCGGATCGAGCGCGCTGATCAGCAAGTCCTGGAGGCGCAGGATCTCCGCTCGAATTGCCTCCACCCCGTAGCGCAGGTGGATGCCGGCGATCGACGCTTCGAGAGCGGCGACGAGGGCAGGGGAGGCCGTTGCGTACTCGAAGCGTTTGGCGCTCCTGTGCGGTGCCCACGAGTGGTTGAGGTAGTCGAGGCCCTGCATCATCGTCTCTGCGCCGACGGCGACGTGCTCGAGCTTGTCCCGGAGCTCCGGACTCGTGTACATCAGGCCGCTGCCGATGGGACCGAGCAGCCATTTCCATCCGGCTGCGGCGACGGCAGCGATGTCGTGCTCCTCGGGCCGCAACGGCACGGCGCCGAGACTCTGCGCTGCGTCCAGAACGAGATCGATTCCGTGGTCGCGGCAGATCTCGGCCAGCGACTCGACGGACACCGCGAACCCGCTGGTGAACTGGACCGAGCTGAGGGCGACCACCCGCGTCCGGCGGGTGATCCGCTGCTCGAGGTCGTCCAGCGAGAAAGCGTACGGGCGGCCGTCGGCACCGGAATCGCCGGAATACGTGACGTTCGGAAGCTCCACGAGTCTGACGCCACGGCGCGTCAGGTTTCGCCACGGGTAGTGATTGGCCGGGTATTCGTGGACGTAGCTGATCACCTCATCGCCGGGCCGGAATGGATAGCCACCGGCAATGAGCGAAAGACCTTCGGTCGTGTTGCGCTGGAAGGAGACATTGGAAGCACCGGTGCCGAGCAGATTGGCCGCGGTGCGGTGGAACCGGTCGAGCGTTTCATCATACGAGCCGAACACCAGCCCACCGAATTCGGCTTGATCGTGAGCCGCCGCGACCATGCGCTCCAGTGCGACCGCGGGTAGCAGCGAAGCGCCGCACGCAACCAGAAAGACCTGGCGATCCCGTCCCGGGAATGCCGCGGCACTCTTGTCGAACGTGGCCATCAGTCGATGAGGCTCTTCACGAGCACCGGACCGTCAGCGTCGAACACCTCGGCGTACGACACGCCGGCCAGAGCACCGTAGTACGCGGCGCGTCCCTCCAGCATCGTCACGAACCGACCGTCATTCAGGGCGGTCGGCTCATCGTCGGCTCCGAGTGACACCTGGCTCTTGTACACCCGGAGCAGTTCGCGGCGTACCTGCCAGACTGCGCCGACGTCGACGACCACCTTCGGTTCGAACGGCGAGTGCAGCATGTATCGATAGACCCGCGTCGGCCGGTGTGGCGAACCACTGCCGTAGCGGCGCAGGCCGGCGAGAAAGCACGCCTGACGGACCAGCTCGGCCGCCGCCTCGTGGTCGGGATGGCGGTCGTTCCCGAACGGTGCGAGCACGACTCGCGGACGCAACTCCCTGAGCGCGGCGACCACGGCAAGGCGATGCGGTACGGTGTTGGCGAGCGCACCGTCCGGCAGCGACAATCCTCGCCGGGCGGCCAGCCCCATCAGCTCACTCGCCTCGTTGCGCTCGCGAGCGCGCTGCTCCAAGGTCCCGTTGGTCGACAGCTCGCCATCGGTCAGGTCGACGATCGCAGTCGTGAGCCCGGCCGCTGCTGCTGCAAGCATCGTGCCGCCGCAGAAGAGCTCCACATCATCGGGGTGTGGGGCGAATGCCACGACGTCGATACCGTGGTGCTCAGGGCGCGGCACGGTCGAACCCCGTCGTCGCGAGAGCACGGCTGTAGACGGCCAGGTACGCCTCCACGGCCGCAGTGACCGAGAATGTACGCGCGTGCTCAGTCGCGGCACGCCGCAGACCGAGGCGCAGTTGATGGTCGCTCAGGAGCGTTTCGACCAGGCGTGCGGCGGCGACGAAGTCGCCGCGTTCGTAGAGCATCCCCGTGCGCCCGTGCCCGGTGAGTTCGGTGAACCCGCCCACGTCCGGACCGACCACCGCGAGTCCGCCCGCCATGGCCTCCAGGGCCGAGAGGCAGAAGCTCTCTTCGAGCGAGCTCATCACGAGGACATCGCATTGAGCAAGGAGCCGCCCGACATCGGTGCGGTACCCGAGGACGCGCACGTCTCGGCGCAGCCCAGAACGATCCAGGGCCGCGAGGACGGACGGCAATTCCGGGCCGTCGCCGATCAGCCACAGCTCGGCGTCGCGGCGTTCTCGGACGGCTACGAACATCTCGACGACGCCGTGGGGAGCCTTGACGGGACGAAAGTTCGAGACGTGCACGAGCCGAGGCCGGGGCCGGCCCGACACGGGATCGGTGAAGTCGACGCTGAGCGGAAAGTCCGCTGGATCGACGAAGTTCGCGATGACGGTGGGTCGGAGCGTCAGACCGAGACGCTGACGGGCAAGGTCGGCGTACGCGTTGGAAACCGTCGTGAGCTTGTCCGTGCTTCGCAGCGCGTCGATCGCGGATTCGTCGGGGGGATGCGTGACGTCGGTGCCGTGCAGCGTTCCCACGATCAACGGGGCCGCAGACTTCATTCGACGTTTGAGCCGATCAAGGACGCGGGCGAACGGCCACGCGTAGTGGTAGTGGATCACGTCGATGCCGTAGTCACGTACCAGCCCTTCCAGGCGGCGCTCGAGCTGCGCCAACCTCCAGGGGTCCCACGACGTGTCGAGCGTCGCCCTCCAGGGCCCCGGAGACACCATTGACACCGAGTGCCCACGCCGCTCCAGGGCAGCAGCCAGGTCGCGAGCCACGTGAGAACTCCCACCCGGACCCGCGTGGCTGAGCATGGCGACACCCATGGCCGGAAGTTACCTCATCTACACTGCGAACAGGCGCGGCTGTGCGCTCTTGACGCATCGTGACGAGTAGCCGATTGTCTTCGTCTATGCCGACGCTCGCGGCGGGGAGAGTGCCGACCGCTAAGGCCAGCAACAGCCGCGCCGCGGCGGCCGGGCTGTGGGATGCCCTGGACACCGTTCGGTGCGGCCATCCGGAGATCGTGAGCGGGTTCCTGGCCGGGCTGGCGCCGTACGGCAGCGTGGTGGATCTCGGGTGTTGGAACGGCTCCATTGCCGAACTCGCAGCAGGGTGCGTGAAGGAAGGCGAGTGGCTCTCCTACGTCGGCGTGGACGTCGTCGAAGAGGCAGTCGACCGTTTCAACGCACGGCACGTCGATCGCCCGCGAACGAACGCCGTCCTGGGTGACATACGGGCGCTGCCGCTGTCGGACGGATGCGCGGACGTGGTGCTGTGCCTGTTCGTCCTGCAGGACATGGAGGGCTATCAGGCCGACGGGTTGCAGGCGTTACGTGAAATTGCGCGGATTGCGCGCCCCGGGGCCAGCGTCCTCCTGGGCCTCACGGTTCACACCCTGCGCGAGGAGAACACGCATTACGTCGTCAGGAAGCTGCGCCCTGCCGGCATTCCGGAGAAGCCCACGCACCACTGGCACGGCCCGCAGTTCCTAGCTGCGGTACGAGCGAGCGGATTCGAGATCACGCACATCGATGGGTTCGGCCCCAACGAGCGGGGCTTCGTCGAACTCTATGTCCAGGCGATCGCCGGATCGCGGCGCGGCCGGGCGGAACCGACTGTCAGGACCGCCCTTGTGCCTTCGGCGCCGCCGATCTTCATCGACTACGTCGACAGGTTCGAGCACGTCGGATCCCTGTTCCGGCACGACTTCCGCGACCCGTCCTCGTTCGAGCGGGCTGGCGCCGCCGCGGCGGCACGCGACCTGCCGCGACGCGCGGTGGCCGACGTGCTGCACGACCAGCACGCGGCGTTCGGTGGCAGCGACAGCGCATCGCGCAACATCGAGCGGTTGCGGGATCCAGAGGCGGTTGCGGTGCTCACGGGGCAGCAACCGGCGCTCTTCGGAGGGCCCCTGTACAACATGTACAAGGCGGCGACCGCCGTTCGATTGGCGCGACGACTCGAGGCGACGACCAGCCGGCCGCACGTTCCGGTCTTCTGGATCGCCAACGACGACCACTCGCTCGACGCCGTCGACCATGTTCACGCAGTGGCCGCCGACGGCACCGTCGCGCCGATCACCTGGGAGCACGGTCGGACCCGCAGCACCGAACCGCTGAGCCTGGTCCGGCTTGACCGGGGCGTCGAGACGGCCCTCGAGCTGCTGTCCCAGGTGTGCACATCGCCGGGCGTGGCCCTTGCCGCCAGGACGTTTCGAGCCGGCGAGCGGCTCTCCGACTGCTTCGGGCGTTTCTTGGCGGCGGCGTTCGACGACGACGGCCTCGTCGTGGTCGATCCGAGTGACGGCCGGCTGCGCGAGCTCGGGATGCCTCGATTGGCCGCCGAGCTGGAATACCCGGCACCGGGCGCCACGGCAGCCCGAACGTCCACCGAGTGGCTCCAGGCGCACGCCTATCCACCCCAGGTGGCGCTCCGCGACGACCGGCTCGGACTGTTCCACGGCCAGACCGCCCGGTTCCGCCTGCGCGGCTCGGAACCGGGCTGCCAGATGGCGTTCGGGACCGCGCCAGTCGAGTGGAGCGCGGCACGGGCGATCTTCGCTGCCGCGCCGCGGGAGTTCAGCCCGAACGTGTTGCTGCGCCCGATCTATCAGGACGCGCTCTTCCCGACCGCTGCATACGTCGGCGGGCCGAGCGAGATCTCCTACTTCGCGCAGCTCGCGCCGGTCTACGCGCGCTTCGGACTGCCAATGCCGGTGATCTACCCGCGAAAGAGCGTCACCTTGCTGAACGCACGTGCCGATCGCGAACTGGATGCGCTCGGCCTGTCCGTCGAGGACGTGTTCCGCGACACCGCTGCGCTCGGACCGCAGGCGTTCGCGAACACCGACCGGAGCTGGTTGTACGCGTTCCTGGCCCCCGACGGTGCACCCCAGGAACGCGTGATCGGCGCCGTGTGCATGCCGACCGCGCGCGCACTCTCGAATCTGTCGCTGGACGTGTTCGACCACCAGGTGATTCGGACACACGACCATGCGTGACGATCTCGACTCGAGCGTCACGAGCCTCATCCGCCTCGTCCACGGCCTCGGCAGAACTGCCGACATCCTGTACGTGGGAGCGCATCCTGACGATGAGGACAGCGCCCTGATCGCGATGCTGGCGCAGGGGGACTCCGCGCGCGTCGTCTGCTGGTCGGCCACGCGCGGCGAAGGCGGTCAGAACCGCGTCACGTCGTACGCCGGTTCCGAGCTTGGGGTGTATCGCACCTGGGAATCCATGCAAGCGCGCACGATCGACGGCGGCGAGTCGTGGTTCGGTCCGTTCTACGACTACGACTACAGCAAGAGCGGTGCGGAGACGCTCGAGAAGTGGGGCAAGGACCGCCTCGTCGCGGAGATCGTCCGGGCGATCCGCGCCGCGCAACCGCAGATCGTGATCAGCGCCTGGCGCGGCGATCACACCGACGGGCATGGTCATCACACGGCGGTCGGGATCGCCGTGCACGAGGCATTCGTCGCCGCCGGTGACCCTGCTCGGTTCGCCGAATTTGAACGGGTCGGTCTTGCAGCCTGGCAAGCCCGCAAGCTCTATGTCGGCATGCGAAGCGACTGGGCACCCGGCCAGAAGGTCCAGCTGGGAGTCCGCCGCCCCGAGCTCGAGGTGCCCGGATGCCTCCGGCTGAACGCCGGGACAGCTGACCCGATCGCGCACGTGACGTACGCGGAGATCGGGGCGATCGCGCTCAACCAGCACCTGACCCAAGGAACGACCAGCGTTCCGGTCCCCGGCGACCATTTCGTCTATCTGCGCCTGGACGATGTCGCCCCTGGATCGGGACCGGACGTGTCCGAGCCGATCTTCGCGGGCGTCGACTGCAGCCTCACCAGCTTGGCCGACCATCCCGGTGGCGGTTCGGGCGTCCTGCGACGTGAACTCGAGGTCGCGCAACGTCATGCGGATCTGGCGACCGAATGCTTCCGCCTGGACGAGACGCAGCGTGCAGGCCCTGCGCTCCTGGACCTCGTGGCGTGCCTGGCCGATCTCGAGGAACGCCTGAGCGAGCACGTGCCGGACGAGTCCGCACGCGCGAGCCTGGCTCGATACCTCGGGCGCAAGCGCCGGGACGCCGAGGTCGCGGCAGCCCGTTGCCTCGGCCTCCGGCTCGTGGCATCTGTCGATCGTGCGGCGGTGACCCCCGGCGGGTCGATGCGGCTGTCGACCCGGCTGCTGGCGTTCGAGTCATGTCCACCGGAAGAGGTGGAGTTCGAGCCCGTCGTGATGTTCGCCGACGCCGGCGTCCACCGTGTCGACGCGGGCGACGCGCACGCAGCCCTGTTCGACATCACGATCCCCGCTGGCGCCGGCCTATCGTGCCCTTACTGGCTTCGACACACCGCCGGCGAGTACTCGTATGTCTGGCCCGAAGATCTCGCGGTCGGAGAGCCGTTCGACGAGCCACCGATCAGCGTGATGTGTTCGGTTCGCATTGCCGGCCGAAGGCTGCGTCTCTCGGCACCGGCACTCTTCGAGGAAGCGTTCGCCGGCGGCTACCGTCGGCTCGGGACCGCGATCCTGCCGCCGATCTCGTGCCGCCCGCTTCTCGACCGCTACTTCCTGCGCACACAAGGCGCGTCGCAGCAGATCAACCTGCTCGTCAGCGTGGTCGGGCATGACCATGCGGTCTCGCCGATCGAGGGGGTGCTCGAAGTCTCCGTACCTGAGGGGTGGACGGCGAGCCCGTCTCGCATCCCGGTCCGGCTGCGCAAGGACGGCGACTCGGACACGGTCGAGGTGTCCGTCACGGTACCGCCAGGTGAAACAGCGGGCTCTCGGAACATCTCCCTGGGCATGCGCTGTGGTGACAGGTTGTACGAGTCGTCGATTACCGCTGTCATGCAAGGTCCGAACGGCCCGGACTCCGTGCCGGACGAGGACACCTACGTGCGCCGCGAAGTCGTCGCCGAACCGTCCGCCGTGGTGGTGGACCTGATCGATGTGGCTGTGCACGACTCGTACACGTACGGCTACGTGAGCGGCGTCAGTGACGACGTGCCGCGCGTCCTGTCCGGACTCGGCTTGTCGGTCGAGCAGCTCAGCGACGACGCTCTCTCGCAGTCGGACCTGCGCAGGTACGACGTGATCGCCATCGGCCCGAACGCGTTCATGTCCCGCGACGGGCTCCGGAGGTCCAGCGGCCGCCTGCTCGACTACGTGCATGGTGGTGGCACCCTGCTCGTGCAGTACCAGGGCTACCGCTACGCGAGCATGGACGCGCGGCCCTACCCGTTCTCGTACGCCGAACCGCATGACCGCGTCACGCAACAGGATGCGCCAGTTCAGTTCCTGAACCCCGACCACTACCTTCTGCGATTCCCGAACCGCATCGTGGCCAAGGACTTCGACGGGTGGGTCCGAGACCGGGGGATGTACTTCTTCGGCGAGTGGGACCCTGCCTATGAGCCGCTCCTGGCGTGCTGCGATGCCGACGAGTCCCCGAAGTCGGGTGGGTTGTTGGTCGCGCCCTACGGGCGCGGTGCGTATGTCTACTGCGGCTACACGCTGTTCCGTCAAGTCGCGGCCGGGGTCCCCGGTGCATTCCGGCTCTTGGCCAACCTGCTGGCGCTTCCCGAAGGACGGCTTCGTGAACGCATGGAGCATCTGCGCAACGTGTCGGTCTTCCAAACCCTTGACGATGCACAACTGCGCGAGGTCGCCCGAATCGCAATCGAGCGGAAGGTCGGCGACGGCGAATACCTCACCCGAGAGGGCGACATCGGCATCGAGATGTACGTGATCAAATCCGGCTACGTGCACGTGCTTCAGGGCATCGACGAACGTCATCTGCGTACGTGTGTCGCGGGCGAGCCCGTCGGGGAACTCGGAGCGATCACCCGATCCCCACGCACCGCGTCGATGCGTGCCCACGGTGAGGTCGAGGTGCTGGCGATCCGCGCTGACGAGTTTCTGGACTTGTTGCGCAGCAACGGTGACGTTGCTGAAGGGACGGTGACCCTGCTAGCCCGTCGCTTGTACGCGGCGATGGCCGATCCGGCCTCGCTGCCTCGCGACTACGAGCGAGCCGAGCCGAGCAGCGAGTCGAGCACGATGCCGCCGACCTCGTTCTGATACAGGCGCACGGCATCAAGCCGGCCCGTATAGGACGGCTCGCCCGCCAGCATTCCGGTCGCTTTCTGACCGGCACCAAGGCCGAATGCCAGCAGCTGCGGGAGCTCGGTTCCCTCGGCGCTCACCAACCGGGCTTGCTCGGTCACCTGAAGGCCACTCTCCGTGGTTGCCAGCCGGATGGGACGGCGGTCAGGCCACGTGATTGCTGGGAGGTTTGCCTCGTAACCCACCGCGGCGATGACGGCGCCCGCTCTGTCGAGCGCTTCGGCTGCGGTCGCGCGCGCTCCCTCCTCGTCGATGAGGGAGATCGCCCGCACGGGGCCGGCCGCCCGGCCGTCGTGCGTCGCTGCCCAGGCGAGTCCGTGGGCATCAGCTCGCAAACCGCCGTGGCGATTGACTAGACCAGTCTGAGGGCAGACGTCGGAGGTCTCGTCGAACGCATAGCCGGCCGCACGCGCACGCGCCACGCTCCGGAAGAAGAACCGAAGGTGGCTGCGGTGCAGCACCGTCACCCTTGGCGGACGGCCACGGTCATCACGTAGACCTCGATCATGGATCAGCACCCACGCCGCCGACCACGCGCTGTGCGAGCCGCCGACCACCACGACCTCCCGCGTCCGAGCAATGGCCCGACGCAGACGCGGCGGCAACCCGACGCGCTCGTCGAGGAGGGCGTTCGCGTGACACAGCTTGTGCTCGTGCGGGTGCAGGTCGAGCCCCGGCAGCAGCGCCAACTGCCCGAGGTCCGCACGGGGCCTGGCTCCCATCGCGATCACGGCGTGGTCGGCCGTGACCGTGATCCTCGCTCCGCCGTGAACGGGCTCGAACGTGATGGCTGCTCCGCCCGAGTCAAGCAGCGTGACCTCCCGTACCGAGTGTTCGGTGACCACCGAGCAACCCGGGACCGATTCGACGCGGGCGCGCACCGCGTCCCCGAGACTGGCCAAGTGCTCGCCGACCAACGGCAGGCGCGGAAAGACCGTCGCGAACCGGGCAAGTGCGTGGGTCGAACCGGCGTTCCGGGCCGCGTCGAACGCTTGGCGAGGCTCGGCGTTGTCCAGCCAGGTCAGGAACGTGGCGCCGCGAGTGTTCGCCGAAATCGGGTAGTGCCCGATCGCACCCGGGCCGATCACCGAACTCTGTTCGATGATGCACGTGCCTCGACCGAGCAAGGTATCGAGTCGACCCTGCTCCGACGCGCAGACGAGGATGCCGGTGGTTGCCGGTCCCGCGCCACAGAACACGACTCCGTAGTGGCCGTCCGGGTTCAGGCCCACCCCTCCCGCGCGGACGTCACGGCGGCGAACTTGCTCTCGGCGCGGTCGCGGACGAGGTCGCGCAGCCAGCCGTCGACATCCGCCGAGCGCCCATGTTGGACCTCGTAGGTGAGCTTGCGGCGATGGAGTTCGGGATCTCGGCCGGCGAGGACATCCTCGTAGAACGCGTCGACGTCGTGGTCGCAGCGCACGAGGATGCTGCCGTCGACCCCTGGCAGGCGCAATCGGGCCTGATTCAGGCGGAGCGCGTCAGCGAGTGCCAGCCGCGGGGCGATGGCGTCTGTGCCCGCCGGCAGCAGGGGGGCCAGGACCTCGAACGCTTCGGCGTACAGGTCGTCCAGCCGGCCCTCGAGGCAGAGCTTGATGAGCAGGTATTCGTCGACGGTCCAGTACTGATCGAGCCACTGCCTGGCGTGGACGTATTCGTCGCCGCCCTGCTGCATGCGCATGCTGAAGTCCTCGCAGAAGCCCCGCATCTCGCCCAGCGTGCGATAGCGCTCAGGGTCCGCGAGCATCAAGGCGTCGATGACGCGTGAGAAGGGGAGTCCGGACAGCTTCCATGTGAGCGTCGTGGCCACGGTCAGCAGGCGGTGCATGTGATAGGTGAGCGTCAGCCAGGCGAAGGTGCGCATGTCGCGCCAGTCGGCCTCGGTGAATGACGCTGCCGCCACGACGAGTTCCTGCGTCTCGTAGATGCCGTCAGCCGGCGGCTCGGCAGGAGCGTGATTGTTGATGATCCGCGTCGTGACCATCTTCATGCCGAATCGACGTTGGTACGCAGGGTCGCCCATCTCGGCATTGGGCAGGACCGAAAGGTTGTGAAACTGGACCCGGTGGTGCTGACCGCCCGCGACGATGTTCGAAACGCTTTCCCGGAACGAGGCCGGTGTCTCTGCGGGCAGCCCCACGATGAAATCAACGAAGGTCGGGATGCCGTCGCGCACGAACCGGCGCTGCAGTTCGCCGTACGTCTGGAGCGAGATGTTCTGGCGCTTGATCGCCGTCAGAACCTCCGGCGTGGTCGTCTGGATCGAGATGTTCAGCTCGGTCGCGAGGCCGGCGTCGGCGAGCTTCTTCATCGTCAGGTAGGCGCGCTCGGTCGCGTTCTTGGTCTGCTGGACGAGCACCTGACGTGGTGCTCCATGGCGCCCGGCCGCGGCGACGATGGCATCGGCGATCTCGATGTCACGCGGCAGGATCCCGAAGTTTGCATCGGCGATGAACAGGTAGTCGATCCCGTTGGCTGCGATCCACTCCGCCTCGTCGAAGATGCGGCCGAGGTCGAACTGGTTGAGCCGAGCGGCGGTCGCAGAGCCCCAGTCGCAGAACGTGCACTGGAACGGACATCCGCGGTTCGTCTCCCACACCGTCCTCCAGGAGATCTGCGGATGCGCCGCCATCAGCGGGACGAAGACGCCTTCGAGAAATGGCGACGGCACGGTCGACAGATCCTGGATCCGCGGTCGTCTCGGCACCGTCACACACCGCCCAGCGGCGTCGAGGAAGCTGACGCCGGGCACGTCGCCCCAGTCGCGTTGCGGGTACCGCTCGACGATCTCCATAAACGTCTGCTCGCCCTCGCCGTGGCAGACGACGTCGACGAAGGGATTCTCGCGGAGGAACTGCTCCGGATGGTCGGGTACGTGCGGCCCGCCGAACACGATCAGTGCGTGCTCGTTGCGAGCGCGCAGTTCGCGCGCGATGGCGCGGTGGCGGTTGGCGTTCCACACGTACGTGCTGAAGCCGACGATGTCCGTGCGGGAGAGCGCGTCGGCCCCGCGGCGCACATCCGGGCAATGCACCATCGGCAGTCCGAAGGCGTACCGCTCGGGCCGTCGCGCGTGTCGTTCGGTGTAGGCCTGCAACAGCGCGACCGAGTACGGCAGATACATCGATTCGCCGAGTGCGGTGTTGAGCTGCACCAGCGACACCTGCACACTGCTCTCGTGAGTCACGCCGCCAAGAATGGCACACCCGGCCCAGTGGAAGACTGATGGAATTGGCTGACCGTCTCGCGAGCT
>Ga0307296_10001592_pt1 | contig 11406 bp, 9 predicted proteins | sample ER_DNA_153_FD_194467 | JGI IMG/M metagenome (GOLD analysis project Ga0307296, IMG submission 194467) | Bulk soil microbial communities from the East River watershed near Crested Butte, Colorado, United States - ER_DNA_153 | ecosystem: Environmental > Terrestrial > Soil > Floodplain | place: USA... | reverse complement strand
GGAGGCGAACGCGTCGTCGCCGCCACTGACTTCTTCCAGGGGCCGTTCACGACCGTGGTCGAGCCAGATGAACTGCTCACGGAGATCCGTTTCCCCGTGATGGAGGATGCCCGCACGGCCTTCCTCGAGCTCGCTCGCCGGTCTGGCGATTTCGCGCTCTCCGGGGTGGCCGCGCTGAACCGCGGGGCGCCCGGCACCGCTCAGGTCGCGCTCGCTGCGATCGGCGTGGGCGGGTCCGCCGTCCGGCTGCGGGACGCAGAGGCCGCGGTCGAGGGGAGGGAGCTCACGGACGACGTGCTTCGTGACGCCGGCGAGGCCGCATCCGCCGCCGTCGATCCGCCGACGGACATCCACGCCGACGCGCAGTACCGCAAGGAGCTCCTCGGCGTACTCGTGCGGAGGGCGCTGCGGCAGGTCGCGTGAGCCTACGGACCGCGGACCCCGCCTGAATCCTTCGCTCGTGGAGCGCCCGGCCTTCGTCGGGCCTGGGTGCCGGGATCGAGGACGATCGCCTGCTCCGCAGGCGGGCCAGTTCGCGTTCCCTCGCGGCGCTGAGGCGCGACGTTCGCCTTGACTTCCCCTCCGTGGCGCTCCTAGCATGGGCGGTGACTTGTCAGGCAAGCTGCCCGCGCTGAGCCTCGCCGGGCGTCCGGCCTATTTCGGCGCGCGGGTCGCGCGCGTCGAGGACGACCGTTTGCTCCGCGGGGGCGGGAGCTTCGTGGCCGACATCCGTCTCCCCAGGATGGTCGAGATGACCGTCGTGCGGAGCCAGTTCGCGCACGCACTCATCAGGGTCGACGTTGAGCCGGCGCGCGCCGCCGAAGGGGTGATCGCCGCCTTCGTGGCGGCGGATCTGGTAGACGTCGAGCCCTTCCCGGACTTCATCCCGTACGTGAAGCCCGTCCGGAGCTTCCCGCTCGCGCGGAATCGCGTTCGGTATGTCGGCGCGCCGCTCGCGGTCGTCGTCGGCGAGGACCGTTACCTGGCCGAAGACGGCGCCGAGCTCGTGGCGGTCGAGTACGACCCGCTCCCCGTGGTGGGATCGACGGCAGCGGCGCTGGACGAAGATGCCCCCAGGCTCTTCGAGGACTGGCCGGACAACCTGATCGTGGACTTCCCGTCGTCGTCCCCGGAGGTGACCGACGCCTTCGAGACACGCCGCGTTGTTCGCGGGCGCTTCTCGATGCATCGGCACGGCGGGGTCCCGATCGAGACCCGCGGCTGCGTGGCCGAGTTCCGCGACGGGCGGCTCACGCTCCACACGACCACGCAGAGCCCGCACATCACTCGGACGACGCTCTCCTATGCGCTGCCTCTCCTCGAGCGGGACATCCACGTCGTGACGCCCGACGTCGGCGGAAGCTTCGGCGTGAAGGCCCATGTCTACCCCGAGGAGGTCCTCGTCTCGTGGCTCGCGCTGAAGCTTCGGCGGCCGGTGCGCTGGATCGAGGACCGGGGCGAGCACCTCGTCGCGAGCTGTCACGCGCGGGAGCAGACGATGGAGCTGGAGGCGGCGGTCGAGGACGACGGCACGATCGCGGCGCTCCGCTGCCACCTCCTGCACGACGTCGGATCCGGCGAGATCTTCGTGCCGGGGATCAACCCCACGTTCGTGACGGCCGGCTCGATCACCGGGGCGTACCGGATCCCACTGGCCGAGTGCTCGATCACGGAGGTCGTGACCAACAAGACGCCCTCGGGCGCCTATCGTGGGTTCGGCCAGCCGGAGGCGTACTTCGCCCTCGAGATCCTGGTCGACAAGATCGCCCGGGAGCTCGGCGTCGACCGGTTCGACCTTCGCCGCCGGATGCTGCTTGGCGCGTCGGATCTGCCGTACGCCAACCCGTTCGGCGGGATCGTCGACTCGGGGAGCTTCGCCGAGGCCTTCGACCGCGCCGTCGATCGCGGCGGCGCCGCGGAGGCCAGACGCCGGGCCGAGTATGCCGTCGACCCGAACATCAGGGTCGGGTTCGGGGTTGCGACCTATCTCGAGGGGACGGCGCCCACCTACTTCGGGACGACCGGACGGTGGACCTCGCACGACTCAGCAAGGGTCCGGATGGAGCCCGACGGAAGCGTCGTGGTCTCGATCGGGGTAACCACGGCGGGACAGGGGACGATCACGATGGCCGCCGTCCTGGCCGCCGACGCGCTCGGCGTGCCGATCGAGAGCGTGCGGGTGGAGTCGGGCGACACGGACGCGAGTCCCTACGGGCTCGGTGCGTGGGGGAGCCGCAGCACGATCGTGGGGGGTGGGGCCATACTGGGCGCGGCGGGTCTGGTGCGCGAGAAGGTCGTGACGATCGCCGCCCATCTTCTGGAGACGTCGCGAGATGACCTCGAGATCGAGGACGGGTTCGTCCTGGTGCGGGGCGCCCCCGATCGACGGATCGCGCTCGCCGACGTGGCGACCGCCGCCTGGGTTCGAACGATGGACCTTCCCACCGACGTCGATCCCGGGCTCGAGGCGCTGGTCACGTACGATCCGCCGCTCATCGACCACGTCCCCGACGAGCAGGGCCGCATGAACCCGGTCGCCACGTGCGCGAACGCGACGCACGCGGCCGTGGTGAAGGTGGACCTCGAGACCGGCCGGGCCGACGTGCTCGACTACGTCGCGGTCCACGACTGCGGTCCGATGGTGAACCCGCCCATCGTCGAGGGACAGGTGCGCGGCGGCGTGGCCCAGGAGATCGGCGGGACGTTGTACGAGCACCTGGCCTACTCGGATGACGGCCAGCCGCTCGCTGCCAGTTTCATGGACTACCTGCTGCCGACGGCCGTGGAGATCCCGGAGGTGGTCGTGGATCACCTCGAGAGCCCGTCGCCCAACACGCCGCTCGGGCTGAAGGGAGCGGGGGAGGGAGGGACGATCGGTCCCCCAGCCGCGATCAGCAACGCCGTGGCCGACGCCCTGAGTGAGTTCGGCGTGGAGATCGAGTCCCTGCCGCTCACCCCGCCGGCGATCCGCGCGATGGTCGCGGCCGCATCGGGAGCTCAGGCGTGAACGAACCCGTGCAGGAGACGGTCGGTCCCAGCCATGTCGCATCCGTCCCTCCCAGGGGGAAGAGCGACGTGGTCCTCGAAGGCCTCACCAAGCGATTCGCGGTCTCCAGGAAAGAGACGCTCCTCGCGGTCGACGGCATCGACCTCCACGTCGCCGCGAACGAGTTCGTCGCGATCATCGGTCCCTCCGGCTGCGGCAAGTCCACGATCCTCAGGATGGTCGCGTCGCTGGAGGAACCAACCGGCGGCACCGTGAAGGTGAGCGGCCGCCCGCCCCACGAGCTCGCGCGTGGGCACCGGCTCGGCGTGGCCTTCCAGGATCACGCGCTGCTGCCCTGGTTGAGCTCCTGGGAGAACATCGCGCTGCCCTATCGCGTTGCCGGGCGCAAACCCGACGCCGAGCACATCGCCGCGCTCCTCGCGCTGGTGGGGATGGAGCGGTTCGGCAAAGCCCGGCCGCGGCAGCTTTCGGGCGGCATGCGGCAGCGGGTCGCGATCGCCCGCGCGCTCGCGCTCGGTCCGGAGGTGCTCCTGCTGGACGAGCCGTTCGGGGCATTGGACGCGGTCACCAGGAGGCGGCTCAACCTCGAGCTCCAACGCATCTGGAGCGAGCAGGCCATCACCACCCTGCTCGTCACGCACTCGGTCGAGGAGGCCATCTTCCTCGCTGACCGGATCGTCGTCCTCAGCGAGCGTCCGGGCCGTATCAAACTCGTCCGTGAGGTTCCGTTCGACCGGCCGCGCGGCCGTGAGGTCATCACGACCGACGCGTTCCATGAGCTGGCCGACGAGCTGATCCTCGCGCTCGACCCCGAAGGGTCTACCCGAGAGGTCGTGTGATGGCCGAGCTCGAGGCGACCCGGGGCCGGCGGATCGCGCTGGGGTTCGGAGGGATACTCCTACTCGTGGTCGTGTGGGAGCTCCTCGGCCGGGCCGGGGCGCTCGGCGTGTCGTGGCCGCCGTTCTCGAAGGTCGTGGCGCAAGGGGTCGAGGACCACGCCCTCTTGTCGAGATCGCTGGTCGCGACGGTGACCGCCGCCGTCAAGGGGTTCGTCGTCGGGACCTCGGTCGCGTTCGTGCTGGCCCTCGTCGGCGTGCTCGTCCCGCCGCTCCGCCCCGGGATCGGCCGGCTCGCGACCATCGTCAACTCGGTCCCATGGCTGGCGCTCGGTCCGTTCCTCGTGATGGTGGTCTCTCCCGATCTCACGCCCGTGGTGATCGCCGGGATGGCGGTGTTCTTCGCGAGCTTCATCTCGATCAGCTCGGGGTTCCAGTCGGTGAGCGAGGCACACAGCGACGTGTTCACGGTGTTCGGGGCCTCCCGGTTCGCGAGGCTACGCCTGCTGCAACTCCCGTCGGCGCTCCCAGCCTTGATCGACGGCGCGAAGCTCGGCGCCCCGGCCGCACTCCTCGGGGCGATCTTCGGCGAGTGGTACGGCGCGAGCGTCGGGCTGGGGCTGGTGATCATCACCTCGATGCAGCTGATCCTGCCCGAGCGTCTGTGGGCCGCGGCCGGGCTGGCGGCCGTGATGGCGATGGTCGCCTACGGCGTGCTGAGCGCGCTGGAGGTTCGCCTCGAGCGCCGGTTCCGATAGGAGGAACGGATCATGCGACGGGTCGGCCGGGCCGCGCTCAAGGTGTGGCCCGTCCTGCTGGTGATCGCCGTGTGGCAGGCGTGGGTCACGTTCGGGGAGATCGAGCGGATCGTCGCCCCCGCCCCGATGGAGGTGGCGCGGAACGTCTGGTCGCAGCCGGGCCTCTACCTGTCGAACGTCGGCTGGACGCTGCTGTACTCGGTCACGGGGCTGGTCGTCGGCCTGGTCGTCGGATCGCTCATCGCCCTGCTGTGCTGGTTCTCGCCCCTCCTCCGCGGCCTCCTCACCCCCGGCGCGATCCTTCTGCAGAGCATCCCGTTGGTCGCCGTGATACCGATCGTGGCCCTGCTCCTCGGCTACGAGCCCAGGACGGTCATCGGCGTGGCGGCCCTGCTCACCTTCTTCCCGACGTTCGTGTTCGTGTCGTCCGGGATGCGCGCGACGCCGAACGGGGCCGAGGACCTGTTCCGGGTCCTTGGCGCCTCGCGGACGACGGCGTTGCGTCGGCTCGCGCTTCCCTCGGCGGTCCCGAACTTCCTCACCGCGCTCCGGATCTGCGCCTCGATCGTGATCATCGCCGCGATCATCGGTGAGTCCCTCACGGGTGTGAACGGTCTCGGGACGATGTTCTCGCAGGCCTTCCAGCTCTTCGACACCCCCAAGGCCTGGGGAGCCTCCCTGATGATCGTGATCCTCTCGGTCCTGGCCTACACCGCGTCGGGGGCCATCGAGCGAAGGGGCCGGCGCCGCTGGACCCTCTGACCGAGACGGGCTCAGGCTCGGCCGGTCTCGTGCTCCGGGAACATCTCCGCGTAGGTCCGGCCGGGCTCGTAGGGGAACCGCTCGAACGTCGACTCATCGACCTCGATCCCCAGGCCCGGTCCCTGCGGGACGGCGATCGTGCCGTCCCTGATCCGGTCCATCGCGAACAGGTTGTCGGTCAGGATCTCGCGGAGGACGGGTTGGTAGACGTCGATGTCGTACTCCATGATCGCGACGTCGGCAGCCGCAGCCCACTGCAGGTTGGCCGCGAACCCGATCGCGGTCGGCCCACCGACGTGCGGCGAGACCTCGACGTTGGCGGTCCGGGCTAGGGCCGCGATCTCCATGCACGCGAGGATCCCGCCGCAGATCTGCGCGTCGGGCTGGAACACGCGCGCGGATCCCCGCCGCGCGATCTCGGCGAACGCCGTCGGCGAGTACACGCGTTCGCCGACGGCGATCCGAACGGGCGAGTTCGCGGAGAGCCACGCAAGCCCGTCCTGCATGTACTGCGGACACGGCTCTTCGAAGAAGTAGACGTCGAAGGGGTACATCCGCTTCGCGAGCTCGAGTGCCTGGTCGGGCGAGTAGCCCCAGTACGCATCCGCCATCAGCAGCCCATCCGGGCCGATGTGGTCGCGGACGGTCTGGATGAGCTTGAGGTCCGCGGCCGGGTCCTTTCCCAATCGCACCTTCACGGCGGTGAATCCGGCGGCCAAGGCAGGGTCGAAGTAGTGCGCGTGCCAGTCGGCCGACATCTCGAACATCGTGGTCCCGGTCGCGAACAGCCGGATCCGCTCCGCGCCCCCTCCCAGGAGCTGCGCGATCGACATCCCCGCGTCCTTGCCGAGGATGTCCCACAGCGCGATCTCCACCGCGCCGATCGTCTGCGAGGTCAGCCCCTCCCATCCGAGATATCCATCGAGCGTCACGTGCATCTCGGCAAGGCGCCGGCGGATGTTCCGCGGGTCCTTTCCGACGAGCAGCGGGGCCAGGACGTCGTGGATCGTGGCCGCGACCAGCGTCGGGTAGGAGTGCCCCCAGTTGGTGCTCGCCTCCCCCCAACCCACGATCCCGGCGTCCGTGTCCACCCGTACCACGGAACAGCTGCGGCCCATGGTCGGGTCCTTCTTCTCGAACCCGAGCGAGATCGCCTCGACGCTCGTGATCTTCACGTGCTGCTCCCCAGCCGCGCGCCCGGCAACGGGGCGCGCTCGTCGAGCAACCCCTCGTCCCGCATCTCGGTCCACAGGTCCCCGGGGATGTTCGTCCGGAACAGCTCGAGGTTCTCGTCCACCTCGCCCGCGTTCCGCATCCCGACCACGGCGCAGGCCACCGCCGGGTGCGCGAGGGGGAACTGCACGGCCGCCGCCTTGATCGGCACGTCGTGGCGAGCGCAGATCGCCGAGAGGGTCCGGACCTTCTGGAGGACCCAAGGCTCCGCGGGGGCGTAGTCGTACCAAGAGCCGGGTTGGGGGTCGGCGATGACGCCGCTGTTGAACACGCCGGCGGCGATGACCGCGACGCCTCGCTCCTCGCACAGCGGGAGCAGCTCGTTCAGCCCCGTCTGATCGAGCAGGGTGTAGCGGCCCGCGAGCAGGATGCAGTCGAGGTCGGTCTCGCGCACGAGGTCCGTCAGCGCGCTCGACTGGCCGACCGAGACCGCGGAGATCACCCCCTGCGAGCGGAGCTCCGCGAGCGCCGGGAACGCGGAGGAGATCGCTCCCGCGACGTGGTCGTCGGGATCGTGGATGTGCGCGATGTCCACCCGGTCGAGCCCGAGCCGCTCCAGGCTTTCCTCGAGCGAGCGGAGCACGCCGTCCTGGCTGAAGTCGAAATGCGCGTCGCGCTCGTCGGGCACGTCCCGGCTCGGCCGTAGCAGCCGTCCGACCTTGGTGCCGACGACGAACCGGTCGCGCTCGGCGGGCGCGAGTACCTCGCCCATCCGTCGCTCGGACTCGCCGAGCCCGTACAGCGGCGCGGTGTCGAAGTGCCGGATCCCGGCGCCGAGCGCGCGCTGGACCGCCGACCTCGCCGAGTCGGGATCGTTGCCCCAGAAGTAGGTGGCGAGTGGAGCCCCGCCGAGGCCCAGCCGGCTCACGGTGAGCCCGGTGCGCCCGAGGGACACCGGCGCGACGGGATCAAAGCTCACGGGCACGTCCCGAGCCGGCCGGCCATCTCACCGAGACGGGCAGGCGTTCTACCCCCCGTGGACTTCCTCGAGGATCGATAGGTCCACGATCGTCTCGGGGTCGGGGAGGTTCTTTCGGCCCGAGGCGCGGAGCGCGTCGTACATCGGTCCCGCCAGCTCGTCGAGGTCGATCGAGAACATCCCCGTCGATGACTCCATCAGCGGGATGTTCGCCTGCGCGTTCAGGAGAGATTGATCGTGGATCTGGCCGGCGTCGGTGCCGCCGTACTGGTCGAGTGTGAGGTTGACGGCGTATTCGGTGTTCTCGGGCGAGGCGTTCGCGAACTCCCAACCGCGGATCGTGGCGCGCAGGAACCCCACCATGTGGTCGTGGTTGTCCTGCAGGTAGGTCCGATCGGCGAACAGCATGTCGGCGTAGGACGGCATGCCCATGTCGGCGAACAGCACCATGACGTTGTCGATGCCGTCGAGCTCCAGGTACAGCGGTTGGTTCGTGGCGTAGGCGGTCATACCTTCGACCCGTCCGTTCACCAGCGGCGTCGAGTCGAAGCCGATCGGCACGAAGTCGTAGGCGCCGGCTTCGAGGCCGTTGATCGTGAGGACGGCGTCGAGGAACGTCTGGTCGCCCTCGGGACCACCGAGGGTCTTCCCGACCATGTCCTCCGGCGTGTTGATGGGGTTCTCCGCCAGCGAGAGCAGGCCGAACGGCGACTTCTGCAGCCTGGCTCCCCAGATCACGAAGTCCGTCCCCTGGGCGTTGGAGTCCGAGATCGTGAGGACGTCGGTGACCACCCCCACGTCGGCTTTGCCTCCCGCCAGGATCTGCACGCTCTCGGGGCTGTTGTAGCCGGCTCCGAGGATATCGATGTTGATCGCTTCCTCGGTGAAGTAGCCCTTGTCGTCACCCACGTACCAGCCGAAGAAGTCGACCGACGGGATCCAGTTCGTTCTGAACCGCACGTCGATCGGTTCGAGGGGCGCGGGTGTGCCGCTTGCGGGTGGCTTCGGTTCGTCCGCTCCGCACGCCGCCAGCAGGCCGGGGCCGAGCACGAGGCCGGTCCCTCCGACGCCCGTTCTGATCAAGAACTGCCTGCGGCTCAACCGTTCAGGCGCCACGGCGATCGCCTCCCCCCGAAGCCCCACTCAGCGCAAAGCGTGACGCTGCCACGGTCTCGCTTGTCTGTCAAGTCCGTGCCATGTTATGACCAGCGTCCGGGCGTCAGCCGTGGCGCGATGGGGGTGATCTCGGTGGTGGAGTCCGTCGATTGGCTTGTGGAGGGGACCGTCGTCACGATGGACGCCGACCGAAGGATCATCCTGGACGGCGCCGTGGCGGTCTCGGACGGACGGATCGTCGCGGTCGACAAGGCCGCCAACCTGCGTGAGCGATACGAGGCTGCGCGCACGCTGGGGGGTCCGCGGCGGTTCGTGATCCCCGGGCTGATCGACTGCCACAACCACGTCGCGCAGGCCCTCGTCCGAGAGCACGCGCTCGAGGACTATCCGAACATCTACCGCGTTTACATCCCGGCCGAGGACATCCTCGGCGACGACGGGATCCGGATCAGCACGAGGGTCGCCGCCGCGCAACTGCTTCGCGCCGGCGTGACGACGCTGACGGAGACGACGTGCACACGAGCCCACGAGGACCCGATCGCCGAGACGATCATGGACGTTGGGATGCGCTCGGCCATCGCGGTCGGGCAGGGCGATCGCTCCTCACGGCTCGCGGGGAACTACGAGCAGATCGACGGGCGGTCCGAGTACCACGACGACCCGGGGCTCCGGCGCGATACCCTCGCGGCCACCGAGGACTTCCTGCGGCGTTGGACCGATCGCGGCGAGGGGCGGATCCGACCGTGGATCCACAACCTCGGCGTCCCGTCCTGCTCCGACGAGATGTACCTCGAGGCGATGGAACTCGCCGAGAAGCACGACACAGGCGTGATGACGCACATCAACCGCGATCGCGAAGAGATCGAGCTCAGCTTCTCCCTGTTCGGTGAGCGACCGCTCGAGCACCTGTCCACGATCGGCGCGCTCGGACCGCGTCTCGTGGCCATCCACGCGATGCTCACGACCGACCGCGAGATCCGGCTCCTGGCCGAGAGCGGCGCCGGCATCGCGCACGCGCCGGTCGTCTGCACCGACATCGTGTCGGCCGTGACCAAGGTCGTGACGATGCGCGCTTTCGGCGTCCGAGTCGGCCTCGGCTGTGACACGGTGATCAACGACATCCTGAAGGTCATGCGGATCGCCTTCATCATGCACACGCAGGCCACCGGCATCCCGCTGTACGATCCGATCTCCTTCACCACGGAGGACGCGTTCGCGATGGGGACGATCGACGCCGCCCGGCTCTTGCGATGGGAGTCCGAGATCGGATCGCTCGAGGTCGGAAAGGCGGCGGACGTCACGGTGATCGACGGGGACAACGTGCGGCTCTCCCCCTCGACCAATCCCATCGGAACGCTGGTGCGCTACGGCGTGGGGACCGACGCCGAGAGCGTCTTGGTGGCCGGTCGCCTCGTGGTGGACAACGGGGAGCTCCTGACGATCGACGAGGGCGAGTTGCTCGAGGAAGCAGACCAGCTCTCTGCTCGGCTCGGCAAGGAGCTCGAACCCCGCCGGTACCGGCGACTCGTCTCGGGCACGCTCGTCTGACGACCGACGCCGAGCTCTCGTCGGGTCGACTACGCTCAGGACCCGGTGACGGGGGAAGGGAGCGGGATCGAGTGAACCCGCGACGCAAGCCCGATCGGAGCATCCGGTTCAACTCCAGGCCGCTGTACCTCCAGGTCGTGCGAGCCATCCAGGAGCTCGCGGAGGACGAGGGACTGAGGCCCGGAAGCCCGCTTCCAAGCGAACCGGACCTCGCGACGATGTTCGACGTCGGTCGCACCACGATCCGCGAGGCTCTCGTCTACCTGGAGAACGAGCGGCTGATCGAACGTTCGCAGGGCGCGCGCACCACGCTCACGCCGCTCTTCCACAGCCCGGCGCTCGGGCTCGAGGTCCTCGAACCGCTCGAGCTGCTCGCGGCTCGGCAGGGCTGGACGTGCGGGACGCGTGATATCCGGATCGAGGGCTCGAAGGCCACCGAGGAGGAGGCGAAGCGGCTCCGGGTTGCCACCGGCTCGCCGGTCACGCTCATCTCCCGGATCAAGACGCTTGACGGCAAGCCGCTGGCGCTCATGGACAGCGTGGTGCCTGCCGCAGCCATCTCGGAGGAGCGCTTCCGACGAGAGTTCGAGGACTCGATCACCAAGCTCATCCAGCGAGCCAAGCCGCTCCAGTACGCGCAGGCGGAGGTCACCGCGGTTGCGTGCACGCCGGAACTCGCGACGACGCTGGATCTGCGGCCGGGCGATCCGGTGATCGTCCTCGAGGAGCTGTTCTTCGCGGACGAGGACCTGCCGCTCGCATGGAACACCAACTACCTGATCCCCGGCAGGATCCGATTCGAGCTGCTCCGGAAGGTCCCACGCGGGGCCGCGAACGCGAACGCCGACGGGCCAGCCCGGCCGCGCCGCAGGAGCCGGCCCGCCGCACCGCCCTCGCCGCCGGTCAAGGGTTCGGGTCGGGCTCGGCCGTGAAACCTCCACCGACGGTCCGTGGGTTCCTCCGCCCGACCGAGGGGGGCTCGGGGGAGACATGATGAGATCCGAGACGGTGAACGAGCTCGATGTGGCGGGCGAGGAGCGCCTCTATCGGGCCCTCCGCCACTTCTGGCATCCGGTCGCCTACGCCGCGGAGGTGGGTGACCGGCCGGTGCCGGCCACGCTGCTGGACGAGCAGCTCGTGCTGGTGCGCCTCGGGGGCGAGGTCCGGTGCTTCCGGGACCTCTGCGTGCACCGGGGCACCGCGCTCTCCCTCGGGTGGATCGAGGCC
>Ga0307296_10001585_pt1 | contig 11415 bp, 12 predicted proteins | sample ER_DNA_153_FD_194467 | JGI IMG/M metagenome (GOLD analysis project Ga0307296, IMG submission 194467) | Bulk soil microbial communities from the East River watershed near Crested Butte, Colorado, United States - ER_DNA_153 | ecosystem: Environmental > Terrestrial > Soil > Floodplain | place... | reverse complement strand
CGCCGAGGCCTTGCAGCGCCATCTTTGGCTTGAACGGCGAGTCGCCGTGCCTCGGCTCCAACACCACGACGATGGTGCCCAGTTTCACCCGGTTATACAGATCGATCACATCCTCGTTGGTCAACCGGATGCAGCCGGAAGAGATCGACTCGCCGATATATTCCGGCTGGTTGGTGCCGTGAATCCGGAACAGGGTGTCCTTGCCGCCTGAATAGAGATACAGCGCGCGCGAACCCATCGGATTGTCCGGACCTGGCGCCACGAAAGTCGGAACGCCCAGCCGCTCGATTTCGCTCTTGGTGGGATGCCAGGGCGGCCACTCGGTCATGCTGCCGATCTTGGCGATGCCCGACCACGCCATCGCTTCCTCGCCGACGGTGATGCCATAGCGGATCGCCTTGCCGTCATTGAGCACGTAGTAGAGATAGTGATTGTCGGAATCGACGACGATCGCGCCGGGCGCTTCCTTGCGGTGAAAGTCGACGATGGCGCGGCGGTACGGTTCGGCGACCGGAGTATTGACGTAACGGACCTTGGCCAGCAATTCCTTGTCGCGCGGTTTGAAATTGCTCTGGTTGGTCGCCTCATAGGTCGTGGCCTGCATGCAGCCCGACAGCATCAGGCCGGCGGCCAGGATTCCCAATTTTACCCTCAGCGACGACATTGCGCATTTCCAATCGAAAGTCTCGCGCCCGCGCGCCAACCTTGCGCCCGGAACGCCACGATTCAGTTAATCTCAGTTGGTCGCATTATCGTCGAAATCGGCCGTAGTTCCAGAACTTAGATGCCCCTCTTGTGTCGCGGGGCGCCGGCTGTGTCTTTTTTGCCGCAAATGTCTCGGTTTTCGGTTGATTTTTGGGCAGGTTGGGCCGCCGCCGCCGAATCGCGTCACCCGGCCGCCACCGCGCTGCCGCAAATCCGCGCCGGCGGTAGTATGCGCGTCATGAAGCGCTTGCCAGAATCGAGCTAAGTCCTGTTGGGTGGCGTGCGTGCCCTGTTCCGGAGTTGCCCATGCTTTCGGTGTACGTCCCTTCCGACTCCTCTCTGAAGAAGATCGCCGAGGCCGATCTCGCCGCGCTGCCGGACAGCGCAGTCTGGATCGACCTGGTGAAACCGACCGCAGCCGAGGACAAGGCGGTGGAACGGATCGCCGGGATTGCGGTGCCGACCCGGGAGGACATGCAGGAGATCGAGATTTCCAGCCGGCTCTATATCGAGAACGGCGCACGCTACATGACGGCCACGCTGATGTGCGCGGCGGACACCCAAAATCCGCGCACCACCGCGGTGACCTTCATCCTCGCCAGTCATCGCCTGGTGACTGTGCGCTATGACGAGCCGAAGCCGTTCATGCTGGTGGAGAACAAGCTGGCGCGCTTCTGCCCGCCCGGCATTACCGGCGAAATGGTGCTGATGGAGCTGCTGGATGCGGTGATCGACCGCAACGCCGACATTCTGGAGCGCGCTGGCGGCGACATGGACACCATCAGCCACGCCATTTTCGAGCCCGAGGGCATGGCGCGCACCGGCCACGCCAAGCGATATTCCGACATCCTGATCGCGATCGGCCGCAAGGGCGACCTCACCTCCAAGGTGCGCGAGAGCCTGGTCTCGATCGGGCGGGTGGTGACGTTCGTCGCCGCCGCGGTCGACGGCGTCAAATGGTCCAAGGACATGCGCGAGCAGCTCAAAACCATGCAGCGCGACGTGATCTCGCTGACCGACCACGCCTCCTATCTCTCCAACAAGATCACCTTCGTGCTGGATGCGATGCTCGGCGTCGTCAATCTCGAGCAGAACAACATCATCAAGCTGTTTTCGGTGATGGCCGTGGTGTTGATGCCGCCGACCCTGATCGCCTCGATCTACGGCATGAATTTCAAGATCATGCCGGAACTCGAGTGGGTCCACGGTTATCCCTACGCGCTGGTCGCGATGCTGCTCGCGGCAGTCGGGCCCTACCTGTTTTTCAAGTGGAAGAAGTGGCTGTAGGTACAATCCCCGACACCCGGGACGGTACGGGAGTAAGAGCGGCGCGGGGAGATGATGAAGGTAGAGGACGTCATCCGGTTACTGGAAGGAGAGGGCTGGTTTCTGCTTGCAACGCGCGCCTGAAGGACCAACGTTGATGCGCTACGCCGTCCGTCATTGAAAAAGCCAACGGCAATTATTCGGCCTATCTGCCGGACTTGCCCGGTTGCGTCGCAACCGGCGACACGGTTGCGGCGGTAGAGAACGAAATTCGCGAGGCGATCCGGTTCCATATCGACGGCCTGCAGGCCGATGGAATCGTGGTTCCGCAGCCGACCAGCATCGCAGAATACGTCGAGACGTAAGGCAGAAGACGACAAAAAGTCCGCCTCAATCTCTCCGCTAAAATTTGAACGTTGCGCTGAACGTTTGAGCGAAACCTTTCTGCGATAACGCGGTCTCAAGCCGTGAGGACTTGCAATGGTTGAGAAACTCATAACGTCGCCCCGCATCGTCGTCGATTTCGCGCGCTATCACCAGGGCCGCAGCGCCGCCGACAAGGCGCTTGCGCTGTCGGCGCGGATCTGCCGGCATTGCGGCGCGGCGCTGTCGGAGGGCGAGAGCGAAGACGAGTGTTCCAGCGCCTTCAATGTCGAAGCGAGCCTTCGCTGACAGGCCGCGCAGATTTTGCGCGGTCTGATTTGAACCGGGCTGTGATTTCGGGACGCGGCGCGCGCTCCGAGCGCTAACGCCGCGCCACCTGCGCCGTCGAGGCGAACACCTCGGTGACGACACCGCCGCGGCTCAAGGGAAGCAGACGCTGCTCGATATCGCGCAGCATCGCTTCCGCCCGGTCCCCGAGCACCTCCGGCGAAGACGACGAGAACGTCAGCACGCGGCGCGCCAGGTCGCTCACGCTGATCTCGTGGCTGGTCTCGTTCTTGATCAGATCCGCGACGTGAAAGCGCATGCCGCGAAAAAAGGCCGCAAGGTCCCGATGGGTTCGCTCGCCGCTGCCGGACTCCGACCACAAGCTTTCCTGCGACCAGGCGCGCCGCGCTTTGTTGTATTCGTCGAGCCACGGGTTGCGGCCGCCGGCGGCGGAGTGGGACGAACAGACGACGACTACGCCTTCGGCTGCGACCAGCCGCTCGAACAGCGCAAGCGCAGCGTCGCGGTCCATCCAGTGTAGCGCCCGGCCGACCGTCACGACGTCGAAGCTGCCGATGTTGGCAGGCAGCGCTTCGGCCTTGCCTTCGATCAAGGTGAGGGCCTGCGAGGCGCGCTCCGCCGCCTTTCTCGCGGCGGTGATCATCGCCGGCTCAGGATCGACGCCGACGATGCGGCCGACATAGGGCCCAAGGCCGAGTGCCAGCAGACCGGGCCCCGTCCCGAGATCGATCAGCGCGTGCTCTCTCCCGAGCCCGAGCTTCTGCGCGACGCTGCGAAAGAAAGCGGGCGGATAAGGCGGCCGCAATTCCTCGTACAGCGCAACCGTGGTGGCGAAGCGTCCCATCGTGAGGGCGGCGATCCTTTCATTCCTGCGGCGGTGCGAGATCGGGCGAGAGGCGGGCAAGCTAGACTAAACGTGCTGGCCGCCGTTGATATGGATTTCGGCGCCGTTCACGTAGGAGCTCGTCTCCGTGCACAGCACGTAGATGATTTTCGCCACTTCGTCCGGCGTGCCGAGTCGGTGCAGCGGGATCTGCTGCTCGACGATCTTCTCGGTGCCCGGCGACAGGATCGAGGTGTCGATTTCGCCCGGCGCGATCGAATTGACCCGGACGCCGATGCGGCCGAAATCCGACGCCATCTCGCGGGTCAATGAGGCCAGTGCCGCCTTCGAGGTCGCATATGCCGCGCCGGCGAATGGATGGACGCGGGAACCCGCGATCGAGGTGACGTTCACCACCGAGCCCTTGGCGGCCTTCAGTTCTTCGATCAGCCCGCGCGCCATCATGATCGGCGCGAAGAAATTAACCCTGAACACATGGCTCCAGGTGTCGATGTCGGTGTCGATCGAGCCGAGCCGGCCGCCGCCTTGCGCCTTGGGGGAAATCGCGGCGTTGTTGACCAGCGCGTGCAGCGCGCCGCCTTCCAGCCGCTCGCGGATTTCCGCAATCGCCCGCGTGGTGTCGGCATGGTCTGCAAGGTCGACCTGGATGTGATCCTCAGGCCCGGCATCCCAAGGGCAGTCTTCCGGGAAGGGGTGCCGGGAACAGGTGATGACGCGCCAGCCGGCGCTGGAAAAGCGGATCACGGTCGCATGGCCGATGCCGCGGCTGGCTCCGGTCAGAAGCAGCGTGCGCCGCGGCGTGTTGTTGGATGAAGAGGGCATAAACGGTTCTTTCGTTCTCGTCATGCCCGGCCTTGTGCCGGGCATCCACGTCTTCCTTTGGCGGCTGAAGAAAAGGCGTGGATGGCCGGGACAAGCCCGGCCATGACGGATTCCCTAGGGATAGAGCCTCACTTTGGACCATGGCTGGCCCGGCGCCGCGCGGCGAAAGTCGATGCGGTCGTGCAGGCGAAACGGCCGGTCGTGCCAGAATTCGAATTGTGCGGGTACGATCCGCCAGCCGCTCCATCCCTGCGGGCGCGGCACTTCGCCGATGATGTGCCTGGCGGCGACCTTGGCGATCGCCTGCTCGAAGGCAAAACGGCTTTCCAGCGGCTGCGACTGCTTGCTGGCCCAGGCTCCGATCTGGGCTTGTTTCGGCCTTGTCGCGAAATAGACGTCGGCCTCCGCTTCCGTTACCGGCGACACGTTGCCGCGGATACGGACCTGCCGGCGCAGCGACTTCCAGTGAAACAGCAACGCGGCCTTGGGATTTGCGGCGAGTTGGCGGCCCTTCTGGCTGGCGATGTGGCTGTAGAACACGAACCCGTCGGCGTCGTAGCCCTTCATCAGCACCATGCGGACGTCGGGAAGGCCCTCGGCATCGACGGTGGCGAGCGACATGGCGTTGGGATCGCTGGGCTCGGCCTTCACGGCTTCCGCGAACCAGTCGCCAAACAGCGCCAACGGCTCCTCGGCCTCGGTGAAATCACCGGATGTTAATGGTGTCGGGTGTTTGATGGAGGTCGTGTCGGCCATTTCAGGAGTCCCGAGTTGCATCCGCCCGCGGTCCAGAGCGCGTTGCAGTGCCCATATGGGCTTGCCCTATATAGGACATGGGGACGCGTTGGCCTATCGGTCATCGGGCCGGCGGGGGCGATGATGACATTGATTCTAATCGCCGTCGGTTCGGGCGGCTGCGGCCTGTCCCGCACCGACGGCGCCTTCGCCAGGATGGACGACAACGAGGCTACGAGTTCGATTGCCGGGACCCAGGCCGCCGTGCCGACGCCGACCGACAGCGATTTTGCCTTTGCCCGCAACGCCGCCTCGGACGTGCTGACCAAGGGCGATAAGGATTCCAGCCAGCCTTGGGAAAATCCCGAGACCGGCGCGCGGGGTTCGGTGACGCCGCTGGCCCAGGCTTATTCCTCGGATGGACGCACCTGCCGGGATTTTCTGGCGAGCTATGTCAACGGCCGGTCGGAACGCTGGTTGCAGGGGGCCGCCTGCCGGACCGACCATGGAAGATGGGAAATTCATACGTTGAAGCCGTGGAGGCGGGGTTGAGGGCTCGCCATCCCGTTGCAAAAATGCCACGAAGACCCCAGATCAAGCCGAATTGGGCGAGCAGCCCGGAATTTAACATCTGATTTCCCATAAAGGAGACTTGACGGATGCGCGACCCCTATGAGGTCTTGGGGGTGCCGCGGGGCGCCAGCGCGGCGGCGATCAAGAACGCCTATCGCAAGCTTGCCAAGAAGCATCACCCCGACAACAACAAGAACGATCCGAAAGCCGCGGCGCGGTTTTCCGAGATCAATTCGGCCAACGAGATCATCGGCGACGAGGACAAGCGCAAGCAGTTCGACCGCGGTGAAATCGACGCCGAGGGCAAGCCGCGCTTCCAGGGTTTTCCCGGCGGCGACCCGCGCGGGCGGGGCGGTTTTGAGACCCACACATTCCGCACCGGGGGCGCCGGCCCCGGCGGCTTTGGCGGCGGCGGCGGTTTCGAGGACATCCTCAACAGCATGTTCGGCGGCGCCGCGGCGCGTGGCGCGCGACCCGGCGGAGGCGGCACTACCTTCGAGTTCGACACCGGCGGGATCGCGCTCGATCTCGATCTGAGCGTCGCGATGACGGTGTCGCTGGAAGAAGCGGTAAAGGGCGTGGAGAAACGCGTCCGGCTGCCGAACGGCAAGGAACTCAATGTCAAGATTCCCGCCGGAGTCACGGCGGGTCAGCAGATCCGGCTGAAGGGGCAGGGCGAAACCGCGCCCGGCCACCGCCCTGGCGATCTCCTGATTTCGGTCAATATCGCGCCACATCCATTCTTCAAGGTCGATGGCAGCGACCTGCGCCTCGATCTGCCGATCACGCTGTATGAAGCCGTGCTCGGCGGCAAGGTTCGCGTGCCGACGCTCGGCAGCGCAGTCGAATTGTCGATACCGAAGAACACCTCGAGCGGCCGGACCTTTCGCCTGAAGGGCAAGGGGCTGCCGAAAGCGAGCGGCGGTACCGGCGACCTGTTCGTCACCACCCGCATCATGCTTCCGGACGGGAACGACGCCGAACTCGAGGCGTTGATGCAGAAGTGGCGCGACGGACACCCTTACAATCCGCGCGGCGATCTTACCTGATGGCCTTGCCCTTAAGTCACGCGAAAAGGTGCGGCCTCGAAAGGGGGACCAGCGCGGTACTAAACCCCGATCGAGGCCGCTTGCGTCGATCGGCGGATCGAACGCTTCTCATTTTCGCGTGATCACCCGGTGCGATTTTGAGACGGGTCGATGTTCCAATTCCAGATTTTCAATGTCGGAATTAGGACAACGGCCGTGTGTAACCCATTCGCCTCACCCGCCGCTCTTTTCGGTCTGCTCGTAGACCAGGCGCGCGACCTGCGTCAGGCGCTCGCGGTCGCTGCTGCCGCTGACCACGTAGGCCACGCCACGCTCGGCCCAAAACAGCGCGCCATCGTTATCCTGACGGGCATAGCGCATCTGGGTCGTCTCGACTGCCGCGCGCGCCGTGTAGATCGTGAAGCGCTCGCCTGACGCGCTCTCGTACATCAGAAACGATGCAGGCCCGGTAGGGCCGGGCAACAGCCGGCCGCCGACGAGCTTCAACCCGGTCGCGTCCAATTCCGGTGCGCGTACGACCCAGCCGCAGCGCTTGGTCAGCCATTGCTGCAGATGCGCGCGTTCGCTGCCTGGTACCTCGACCGGATGGCGAACCTCGACCACGTAGAGCCGGTGCGCGTCCAGCGCATCCAGCGTAAAATTCTGGAACGTCGATGGCGAAGCGGCCGCGCCATGCGCCAGCCAGCCGACGCCGCCGCCGGCGATGAACGCCACCAGCGTCGCGGCGATCGTGCCGTAGATCCATTTGCGCGGCTGCCGCACCAGCCGCTCGATCTCAAGCCGCTTCGGTATCGGCTCGTCGGCGATGGTGTCGTAGCGCGCATGCAGCGCGTCTGCCATTGCGCGCCACGATCGCACCCGCTCGGCATCGTCAGCGTGCGTTGCGAGCCATGCCTCTACATCGCCGCGACGCTCCGCCGGTAATTCGTTGTCGACGTAGGCGTGCAGCTCGTCTTCGGTGACGGGAATCTTTGGATCGCTCATGGTCGTTGTCTCTGTCTAATTAATTGAAAATTGCTTTCCGTCCGGTAGCCATCTCTTTGCCCGCAAGGAGCAAAGACAGGAAAACCGTCGCGGCCTAAACTCGTTCATCACATCCACATGCATAATACTTGCCATCATTTCACCCGCCGCAGCGCCGGGCGTTCGCCCTCAAGCGAGGCTTTCACATGGGCGCGGGCGCGCGCGAGGCGCGACATCACGGTCCCGATCGGCACGCCCTGAATGTCGGCGACCTCGCGATAGCTCAATCCTTCCAGCATCACCAGCAGCAGCACCGCGCGCTGCTCCTCCACCAGCGTTGCGAGCGCCCGGGCGATGTCGCGGCCCTCCGCTTCGGTGCCGCTGGCGTCGGGATTGTTGTCGAGCAGCGGCATGAATTGCGGCCGCCGCGCCAGCGATCGCCGCCTGTTCTTGTTGAGGTTGGTCAGGATGGTGTAGAGCCAGCTCCTGACGTCGCCGCCGAGAAACAGCCGTTCCGAGCGCAGCGCCCGCACCAGCGTATCCTGCACCAGATCGTCGGCAACGTCGGCATCGCGCGCCAGTGCGCGCGCGTAGCGGCGCAGGGCCGGGATCATGGCTTCGACGCTCTCGTGAAATGCAGTCATTGACGCTTGATCCAGGTATGTCCGGTAGGCGTCAAAATCCGCCAACGCCTCGTGCAGCATAACACCGAAATGCCGGGACTATTCCGGCTATTCAGGCTGCGAGGCAAACAGGTTGAACCGGCAGCGGATTTGGGCTGTACCGGCCGGGAGGGCTGGTGTACCCCGAGAGGTGACAAGCTCGATTGGAAACTTACATGTCGCAAAGTTCAGGTCTGATGCAGGGCAAGCGCGGGGTGATACTCGGCGTCGCCAACAACCGCTCGATTGCCTGGGGCATCGCCAGGGCCTGCCACGCGGCGGGCGCGGAGATCGCGCTCACCTGGCAGGGCGATGCGCTGAAGAAGCGGGTCGAGCCGCTCGCCAGGGAGCTCAACGGCATCCTGCTCGGCCACTGCGACGTCACCGATCCCTCAACCATCGACGCCGTCTTCGATGTGCTCAAGGAAAAATGGGGCAAGATCGACTTCGTGGTGCACGCGATCGCCTTCTCCGACAAGGACCAGCTTGACGGCCGCTATCTCGAAACCACCACCGATAATTTTTCCAAGACCATGCTGATCAGCTGCTACTCGCTGACGGCGATCGCGCAGCGCGCCGAAAAGCTTCTGACCGATGGCGGTTCGATCCTGACGCTGACTTATTACGGCGCCGAGAAATGGATGCCGCATTACAACGTGATGGGCGTTGCGAAGGCGGCGCTGGAGGCGAGCGTGCGCTATCTCGCGGCCGATCTCGGCGAGAAGAATATTCGCGTCAACGCGATTTCGGCGGGGCCGATCAAGACGCTGGCTGCGTCCGGCATCGGCGATTTCCGCTACATTCTGAAGTGGAACGAATACAACGCGCCGATGCGCCGCACCGTGACAACAGAGGAAGTCGGCGACAGCGCGCTGTATCTGCTCTCGGATCTGTCGCGCGGCGTCACCGGCGAGGTGCATCACGTCGATTCCGGCTATCACGTGGTCGGCATGAAGCGCCCCGATGCGCCGGATATTTCGCTGGCGAAAGACTGATTGAGCGTAACTCGTCATGCCTGACCATAGCAGTCGAGCTTGCGCAGACTGCGTAAACTTGTCTGCGATGCCGGGCATCCACGTCTTCCTTTGCTCGTTGATGAAAAAAGACTGATGGCCGGGACAAGCCCGGCCATGACGAATGAGAAGACACGATACTGATGCCGACGATCTACTACATCCGCCACGGCGAGACGGCGTGGAACGCGGAAGGCAGGCTGCAGGGCGCGCAGGATACTTCGCTCAATGATCTCGGACGCAAGCAGGCAGCCCACGCCGGCGGCATCCTCGCCGATCTGTTCGCGCGCGATGGGCGCAGCGAACAGGCTCTCGCTTACGTCGCAAGTCCGCTCGGCCGCGCACGGTCGACCATGGAGCTGGTGCGTGGCGCCTTGAGGCTGCCGCCGCATGATTACACGATCGACGATCGGCTGCGCGAGATCGGTTACGGGGATTGGGAAGGCGCGACGCTGGCGCAAATGCAGGCGAGGGATCCCGAGGTCTTTGGCAGGCGTCAGGTTGACAAATGGACGGTGTCGCCGCCGGGCGGCGAGACCTATGCCTCGGTGCAGATCCGGGTGCGCGACTGGTATGACTCGGTCCTGGTGGACACGGTCGCGGTGGCCCACGGCGGCACGGCGCGGGCGCTGATGGTGGCGCTGGGCATGGAGACTCCCGCCAGCGCCGCCGACCTGACCATAGAGCAGGGCGCGGTCTATGTGTTCGGTGAAGGCGAGGTGAAGAAGTATAGTTAAGGGTGGACGGAGATTAACCTCCGCCGTCATGGCCGGGCTCGTGCCGGCCACCGCGTCCTCATTTTTTGCGGAATGAAGGACGTGGATGCCCGGCACCCGTCTACGCCGAGGCTTCGACGGGCTTTTTCGGTGCTAGGCCGCCGTAGCTTTGGCGAAGGCGGCAAGGCCGGGCATGACGAATGAGGAGTTTGACCGGCCAAGTCCTCCGCGTTACGACAAGTCAGTATTGACTTACACTGACCGGACACCACACCATGTCTTTCAACACCTTCGGCCACATGTTCCGGGTCACGACCTTCGGCGAAAGCCATGGGGTCGCGATCGGCTGCGTGGTCGACGGCTGCCCGCCGCTGCTGCCGCTGACCAACGAGGACATCCAGCGCGATCTCGATCGCCGCCGCCCCGGACAATCGCGCTTCACCACCCAGCGCCAGGAGCTGGACGCGGTGAAGATTCTCTCGGGCGTGATGGCGCATCCGGAGACCGGCGTGCAGGTGACGACCGGCACGCCGATCGCGCTGTTGATCGAGAACACCGATCAGCGCTCAAAGGATTATTCCGACATCAAGGACAAGTTTCGTCCGGGCCATGCCGATTTCACCTATGAGGCGAAATACGGCCTGCGCGATTATCGCGGCGGCGGGCGCTCGTCCGCGCGCGAGACCGCGATGCGTGTCGCGGCCGGCGCCATCGCGCGAAAGATCGTGCCCGGAATGACCGTGCGCGGCGCGCTGGTGCAGATGGGACCGCACAAGATCGATCGCGAGAAATGGGACTGGGACGAGATCGCGCGCAATCCGTTCTTCTGCCCGGACAAGGACAGAGCCGCGTTCTTCGAAAGCTATCTCGACGATATCAGAAAGAAGGGGTCGTCGATCGGCGCGGTGATCGAGGTGGTCGCCGAAGGCGTGCCGGCGGGGCTGGGCGCGCCGATCTACGCCAAGCTCGACGCGGACCTGGCCGCGGCGATGATGAGCATCAACGCGGTGAAGGGCGTCGAGATCGGCGCTGGCTTTGGCGCTGCCGAATTATCCGGCGAGCAAAATGCCGACGAGATGCGGATGGGCAATCAGGGCGTCAGCTTCCTGTCCAATCATGCCGGCGGCATTTTGGGCGGCATCTCCACCGGGCAGCCGGTGGTGGCGCGGTTTGCGGTGAAGCCGACATCCTCGATCCTGTCGCCGCGCCGCACCGTGGACCGCAACGGCGCCGACACCGACATCGTGACAAAGGGCCGCCACGACCCCTGCGTCGGCATCCGCGCGGTGCCGGTCGGCGAAGCCATGATGGCCTGCGTGCTCGCCGATCATTTCCTGCGCCATCGCGGGCAGGTGGGTGGCGGGAACAGCCGTAACGCGATCTGATTTCGTATCT
>Ga0307296_10001583_pt1 | contig 11418 bp, 10 predicted proteins | sample ER_DNA_153_FD_194467 | JGI IMG/M metagenome (GOLD analysis project Ga0307296, IMG submission 194467) | Bulk soil microbial communities from the East River watershed near Crested Butte, Colorado, United States - ER_DNA_153 | ecosystem: Environmental > Terrestrial > Soil > Floodplain | place... | reverse complement strand
CGGCGACCGGAGGCGGCGTGAGAAAGCGCGAGAGTTCGATCCTGCCGTGGCCGTCCGGCATACGCATCATGGCGATCTCGACGCGCTGGTCGCGCAGTCCAGTGACGCGCCCTGACCAGTCTCCTTCGATCATGGCTCGCCCCTCGAGTTCGAGGCCCAGCTCGGCGAAAAAAGAGATAGCGGCATCAAGCGACTCCACCACGATGCCGACGTTGTCCATCCGTTGAAGCGCCACGCGGCCATTGTCGCGGATCGCAAAGATCGCCCGTGCCCGCAGGGTACGGGGGGTCAGACGTCCGTACCTCTGGTTGCGCCAGTGTTCCGGAATGACGCCAGAGCTGCCTCAGTCGCGCTGCTCGCATACGAGGCAGAACGCCAATAGCAAGACCCTCGGCTTTCCGTGCAAGATTCGGGTCCGATTGTGCGCGATGTGCTGGTCATCTCAGGTCCCTGCGGCGCCGGCAAGTCGACGGTCGGTTTCGAGTGCCTTGAACTGCTCGAGGCGGGCGGCGTCGCCGCAGCGATGATCGACGCTGAGCTCGCGTACTTCCATCCGAAACCGGACGACGACCCCCAGGGCACACGCGTCGCTGAACAGGCACTCGCGGCTGTCGCGCCGGTCTACGCGGCCGCCGGCATCGAGCGCCTCCTGTTGCCGCGGGTAATCGAGCGACCCCAGCATCTCGAGATCGTCCGTGCAGCAGTGCCCGGAGCGCGGTTCCAAATCGCATGGCTCGACGTGCCGCCGGAGACGATCGCCGAGCGTCTGGCCGCCCGCGAGGTGGGCAGCGCGCTCGACTGGCATCTCCAACGCGCCGAGGAAATCCGGAGCAACGCTCTCGCCCACGACCTCTTCGATTTCATCATCGACGGCGACCGCACGGTGCGCGAGGTCTCGCAAGACGTGCTGGCGCACGCCGACTGGCTCTAGCGATCGCGAGCAGATACGCGGGCGAATGGCCAAAACGAGGCCCGTCCTGAGCGAGGCGCCCCTTCTCTACCCACCGACAACAGCAATCTCGTCTGGGCCAGCGTGCGCGAATGTCACTCGAGCAATTGGCCGGATGGACTTAGGGCGGCGAGTGCAGGAAAATCAGATCCGATGGTCCGACTCGTCCCGTTTCTCGCGGCGTTTGCCGTGATCGCCGCCGGAGCTGCGACCGCGATGAGCTGCACCACTTCCGACTTGCACGGAACGGGGTTTCAAACGCCTTCGAGGAACATCGCATGTGAGCTTGACGAGCATGCTGCCGTCGGTCCGTTCAAGGGGCAGCGGACCCTCTTCTGCGTCGTCTTCTCGGCGTCGGGAGCACGCGGGCAGCGGACGTGGCTGATGCGCTCCACCGGCAGGGCGCGCGCTACGTGGGTGGCTGGGAACATCGCGACCGAGGTTCCCGTGCTCGCCTATGGGCGGTCGTGGAGCTTCAAAGGTTTCCGCTGTCGATCGCGACGGACCGGACTGACCTGCAGGAACAAGAGCAGGCACGGCTTCTTTCTGAGCAAACAAGCTCAGCGAATCTTCTAACCACCAGGCGCAGACAGGCTGACGTGGCCCAGTGTTCGGGAATGACCCCTGAGCGCTACGTGGACGGCGGCGCTGGCCGTAGGCACGCCAACAGCGGCCTGACCGTCGGGAGCGATTCCGTACCACTGACGCTGAAACCGATCTCGACGCCCACGACGACGTTACCCCGCCGAAGAAGGGGTGCACTATCGCCCTGTGCGTAGTCAGCCGCCTGCGAAAGCTTGTCGAAGAAGAGAAGGTTTGGGCCCGGCCCCCGAGTGTGCGCGCGGCCTCGCGCTAGCCGGCAGCCATCGCTAGGCCCTCGCCAGCCGGCGCTTCGGTGTTCGGCCGGCGCGGGCGGCGGTGAGGGCGAAGCGGACGAGGGCGCGCGGCATCTTCTCCGCGCGGTCGATCGTCTCCTCGAGCGCGACCACGAAGCCGTCGAGGTCGTCACCGGTGACGACGAGCGGCGGGATCGCCTTGATCACGTTCAGGCCGTGGCCGGCGACCTGGCTCAGGATCCGGTGGTCGCGGAAGAGCGGCACGACCACGAGCTGCGAGAAGAGCCCGGGCTGGATCCGCTCCAGCAGCTTCCAGGTGCGCGAGCCGCCGGGCGGCTCCTCGAACTCGATCGCCCAGAGCAGGCCGAGGCCGCGTACGTCGCGGACGACCTCGGAGCTCTCGACGAGCGGGCGCGTGCGTTCGAGCAGATACTCGCCGAGCCGTGCCGACTCGGCGACGAGGACCTGCTCGTCCAGCTCGCGCAGCGTGGCCAGGCCCGCCACCATCGCCAGGTCGTTCGGCGCGAAGGTCGAGCCGTGGCTGACCGCGTTCGGCAGCGAGTCGAAGACGCCCTCGTAGACCGCCTCCGACATCAGCAGCGCGCCGACCGGGACGTAGCCGCCCGAGAGCGACTTCGAGACCGTGATCAGGTCGGGCTCGAGGCCCCAGTGCTCGAGCGCGAGCAGCTTGCCGGTGCGCCCGAAGCCGGTCTGCACCTCGTCGACGCAGAAGAGCGTCCCGTGGCGGCGGCAGAGCTCCTGCGCGCCCGCGAGGTAGCCGTCGGCGGGGAGGTTGACGCCCTTGCCTTGCACAGGCTCGACGATGAACAGCGCGACGTCGTCGGATGCGAGTTGCCGCTCGAGCGCCTCGAGGTCGTTGAACGGAACCTGCTCGAAGCCGGGCAGCAGCGGGCCGAAGCGGGTCGTGAACTCCGGCGCAGTGGTAGCCGAGAGCGCTCCGAGCGTGAGCCCGTGGAAGCCGTGCTCGGCCGAGAGGACGCGGGAGCGGCCGGTCGCCGCCCGCCCGAGCTTGAGCGCGGCCTCGACCGACTCCGCGCCGGAGCTCGTGAACAGCACCTTTCCGACGGAATACGGCGCGCGGTGCAGCAGATCCTCGGCGAGCAGCGCGGGCAGGACGTCCACGCCGAGCTGTGTCGAGCCGGGCCGCTCCAGCTCGAGCGCCTCGACGAGCGCCTCGCGCACGCGCGGGTTGTTCCGCCCGACGTTGAACATCCCGAAACCGCCGAGCAGGTCGAGGTAGCGGTTCCCATCGGCGTCCCAGAGGTACTGGCCCTGCGCCCGGGCCCAGCGCCGGTCGAAGCCGATCGTGCGCAGCAGCTTGACGAACTGCGGGTTGACCGTCTGCGCGTGGAGGTCGAGCGCCTCGGCGCCGCGCTCTTCGACCAGCTCCGCCAGCCAGCCCACTAGGCGCTCGCGTGAATCGACCCGCTGCGGTCCCGGAGGCGGCCGCCGTCCTTGCCGTAGCGGACCGCCAGGATCTCGGCCAGGATCGAGACCGCGGTCTCGGCCGGCGTATGGGCGCCGAGGTCGATCCCGGCCGGGCCGGCCAGCCGTTCCAGGTGCTCCTCGTCGAGCCCGGCCTCGAGCAGGCGCTCGCGCCGCTTCTCCTGCGTGCGGCGGGAGCCGATCGCGCCGACGTAGAACGCGCTGGCCGGGAGCGCGGCGGTCAGCGCGGGCACGTCGAGCCGGTCCTCGTGCGTGAGCACGACGACCGCGTCGTCGGGAGCAAGGCCGAGCTGGGCGAGCCCCTCGTCCGGCCACGCGACCACCACCTCGTCCGGGCTCGGCAGCCGCTCGCGCGTGGCGAGCGCCGGCCGCGGATCGACCACGGCGGTGCGCCAACCCAAAGCCTTCGCGGCGCGGCAGAGCTCCTCGGCGGTGTCGATCGCGCCGACGACGACGACCCGCGGCGGCGGGCCCAAAACCTCGGCGAAGACCCGCTCGCCGTCCAGCTCGAGCACGCGGCTCGGGCCGGGGTCGACCGCGCCCGGCTCGACCACGCGCCGCTCGCCTGCCTTCGCGCCCTCGAGCACGGTCAGCGCGACCGCGGGCAGGGCCGGGTCGGGCAGCTCGCCCTCGAAACGCTCGACGAAGACGTCGATCTCGCCGCCGCAGGGCAGGCCGACCGACCAGGCCTGGTCGTCGCTGATCCCGTAGGTCAAGAGGCGCGGCTCGCCGTCCTCGATCACCTCGGCCGCCTGCACGGCCACGTCGCCCTCGACGCAGCCGCCGGAGACCGAGCCGTGGAGGTCGCCCGTCTTGGAGACGATCAGCTTGGAGCCGACCGGCCTCGGCGCCGAGCGCCTGGTCGCGACCACGGTCGCGAGCGCGACCCGCTCGCCGCGGGCCAGCCGCTGCGCCAGCTCTTCGCGCACGTCACGCACGCGTTCAGCGTACCGCTAGGAGGACTGTCGAACGGGCCGCTCGGCCGGCAGGAAGCGCCCGGCGACGAGCGTTCCGACCACACCGGCCGAGGCGAGGTAGAGCGTGATGCCCCACGGCGTGGTTGCGTCCGTGCCGGCGAAGATGCCGTGGACGAACGCGAGCAGCCAGACCGCGAAGTTGAGGTAGTGCGCTCGCCGCCAGAACGTGCGCGGAAGCGAGTCCCGGTAGTGGTTGGTGACCGCCAGTGCCACGAGCAGCTCGGCGGCGACCACTCCGGCGGCGACCGAAAGCGGCCGGTACGGAGCCGTCCCCGCCACGAGGACGTTCGTCAACGAGAACGGCACGTAGCTGTCGAACAGCAGGGAGCCGACGTGCACGACGATGAACGTCCCGGCTAGCAGGCTGACGAAGCGATGCACGTCCTCCAGCGCGAACCTCGGCCAGCTCTTGAATAGGTCTCTCCTCGACAGGAGCAGGCCGAGCACGACCGAAGCCGTCAAGAGCGTGAACGCGAGCATCCCGCTCGCGCGCGCGATGTACCACGTGGTGTTGGCCGCGAGGATCACGCCGCGAGCGGCTCGCCCAGCACGCGGCTCCAGGCGTCGTTGACGACCAGCTCGCGGCCTGCGCGGAAGCGGCCGGGGAGGCCTCGCTCGTCGAGCCACCCGGGGCCCTCGTCCGAGAGAAGGAAGGCGGCCTTCGCGGCGACGTCGGCGGCCAGGCACGAGTCCGCCGCAACCGTCACCTCGTCCCAGCGGGAGCGGGCCGGCCGGCCGCTTCCCGGGTCGATCAGGTGGTGCTGGAGCTCGCCGCCCCGGCGCCAGCGCCGCTTCGTCGTGCCGCTTGTGGCGACCCCGCCCGCAATCAGATGAAGTGCTCCCGCGCCCGGCATCCGGACATTGGCGCCGCCCCGCGCCGCGAGGTCGCCTCCGGCCGAGACGAGGCCGTCGCCCGCGATCAGCTCGAGCGCCGAGTCGACCGCCAGTGCCTTGACGACGCCGTTCAGGTCGAGCGCGATTCCCGGCGGGCGTGAGAGCAGGCGGCCCGAGAGGCGCACCGAGTCACGGCGACCGGGCACAGCCGGCGCGGGCGGGCGTGCTTCGTCGGCCAGGAGCGAGAAGTCGCGGTCGTAGCCGGCGGCCTCGATTGCGGCGCCGAGCGTCGGGTCAACCAGCCCGTCGGTCGCCTCAGCGGCCTCGAGCGCGGTTCGCATCGCGAACGCGAACGGCCGCGAGAGCACGACCACCGGCGACGGGTCGCGGTTGACACGGTTCAGCTCGCTGTCCGGCCGGAAGCGCGAGAAGACCCGATCCCAGTCCGCGAAGAGCGCCTCGACCGCCCCGAGCTCCTCGGCGGTGGCGCCGTGGACCAGGACGTCTGCGCCCATCGCGGGGAACCGATGCTCGTCATGAGACATGCGTGCTCGTCTGCGGGGCGCTCTGCGCGGTGGAGGGAGCGACCGAGGCCGAGCCGAGCTGCAGGGCGCTGCTGCTCTGGGATCGGCTCGCGCCGTTGGAGGACCGTCTCGAGCTAGAGCTCGTCGACGACGCGGCATGGCCGGGATGGCTCGCCCGCGCGAGCAGGAACGCGACAAGGAAGCCCGCCGCGGCCGCCGCGACGGCAAGCTGCTTGGCGCCGGCGGCGCGGCGGCGGGCTCTCTCGATCCTGGAAGGGCGTTCGCTCACAGGTCCGGGCCGTCGACGCCCGCGGGGCGCATGTCTCCGGGGGACCCGCCGAACCCGAAGCGGTGACCAAACGGTCCCCTGCCGTCGGGCGGCCTGGCGGGGAGCTTGCCGTTGACGAGCTCGTTGAGGCGCTGGTCGGCCTCGGCGAGGACCTTCTGCTCCTGCGCCTTGGTCAGCCGGCCGTCGGAGACGGCCTGGTCGAGCTTCTGCTTCAGGTCGTCCTTGAGCGCGGCGACGAGTCCGTCGACCGACTTGCCCTCGTCCTTCGCGACCTGCGCGAGCGTCTTGCCGGATTCGAGCTTCGACTCCAGCTGGTTCTCGCTCAGGCCCAGGTACTTGGCCGCGGCCGGGATCCCCGGCGGGCCGTGGTCGTGGAAGCCGAAGTGGCGGAACCCGAGCGGCGGCGCCACCAGCGGCAGGCCGTCGGACTCGAGGCGCTGCTTGAGCGCGTCGCCCTCGGCCTTGGTGATCGTTCCGTCGGCGACGGCCGCGTCCACGCGGTCTTCGTAGGCCTTCTTCAGAGCAGCACTGAGCTTGCTCGGCTCGACGCCCAGCTGCTTGGCGGCGTCGTTGACGACGGCCTGGCTCTCCTCACGGGGAGAGTGGCTGAGCTTGGTAGCGGCGATTCCCGCCCCTGCGCCTCCGACGGCGAGCGCGGCGGCTGCGCCGGCGACGACCTTCCGTTTGAGCGACCCGTCCATGCGATCTCCTTTCCGTTGGCCATTCGCAGGAGACCACCCGTGCGTGAGAACGCTTTGAGAGAGCTCTAAGAACTGACTAAGAGCGAGTGTTCAGCCGCAGGCGCATGCGGGTGCCGCCGCCCTCTGCGGGCTCGGCGACCACCTGGCCGCCGTGCGCATCCGCCACCTGCTTGACGATCGCGAGCCCGAGCCCGGAGCCAGGCAGGCCGCGGGCCGACGAGGCGCGGTAGAAGCGGTCGAACACGTACGGCAGGTCCTCCTCGGCGATCCCCGGCCCGTGGTCGCGGACCGTGACCTCGCCGCCATGGACGCCGACCTCGACCTCGCCGCCCTCCGGGCTCCACTTGGCCGCGTTGTCGAGCAGGTTGGCGACGGCCCGCTCGATCGTCGACGGGGCTCCGTGCACCATCGACTCCTCGAAGTCGGTCGTGAAGGTGACGTTCGGCCGGTTCCGGCGGGCCCGCTCGACGGCGGTCTGCGCGAGGAGATCCAGCCGGACGTCTTCGGCCTCCTCGGGGTGCTGCTCCGCGCGGGCGAGCTCGATCAGCTCGGCGATCAGGCTCGTCATCTCGCCGAGCTGCTCGACCACGTCGTTGAGCAGCCGCTCGCGGTCCCCGGGCGCAAGCGTGCGCTCGCCCGCGAGGACCTCGATGTTCGTGCGCAGGCTCGTGAGCGGCGTGCGGAGCTCGTGCGAGGCGTCCGCGACGAGCTGCCGCTGCGCGCGGCTCGACTCCTCGAGCGCGCCGAGCATCGTGTTGAAGCTCGCCGCCAGCCGGCTGAGCTCGTCGTGCCCGGTCGTCTCGATCCGCTCGGACAGATCGCCCGTCTCGGTCACGTGCTCGGTGGTCTCCGTCAGGCGCCGCACCGGAGCAAGCGCGGCGCGCGAGACGACGAGCCCGAGCGCGGCCGCGACGAGGATCCCGCCGAAGGCGATCAGGACGAGGTAGAGGAACACGCGGTGCAGCGTGTGGTTCAGCCCGCTCAAGGGCTGGGCCACCTGGAGCGCATAGGTATGCCCGGCGTTGTCCTGAACCGGGATCGTCGCGACGCGCAAGGCATGGCCCGAGACCATCGCGTCGCTCAGGAATGGCCCGCCGTGGCCCTGGGCAACCCGGAGCACGTGATGCGTCACCGGTAGAAAGCCCCGCTCCCCGCGCGTGACGATCGGATGCCCGAGAGCGGTGACCAGCTGGGCGAAGCCGTTGTCGCCGCCGACGGGCCTCCCGACGTCGAGAAGGGGTCCCGGCTCGAGATGGATCGGGCCGTGTGCGATCTCCTGGGCCTGCGTCTTGACGCTGTGGTCGACCTGCGCGCGCAGCTCGTTGCGAACGACGACGTAGACGACTGCCGACGCCGCGACGACCGCGAGGGCCACCGCCACCGCGGCGACGAGCGCCAGCCGTGTCCGGAAGCTCATGCCTCGCGCAGGGCGTAGCCGACGCCGCGTACCGTCTGGATCAGCCTCGGCTTGCCGCCTGCCTCCGTCTTGCGCCGCAGGTACCCGATGTAGACGTCGAGCGAGTTGGAGCCGTAGCCGAAGTCGTAGCCCCAGACCCGCTCGAAGATCACCGACCGCGTCAGCACCTGCCGCGGGTTGAGCAGGAACAGCTCCAGCAGCGAGAACTCGGTCCGCGTCAGCTCGATCGGCTCGCCGCCGCGCCTGACCTCGCGCGTGCCCGGGTCGAGCTCGAGGTCGGCGAAGCGCAGGACCTCGCCGGAGCCGTCGGCGGTGCGGCGCAGCAACGCGCGCAGCCGGGCCAGCAGCTCCTCGAGCGCGAACGGCTTCGTCACGTAGTCGTCGGCCCCCGCGTCGAGCCCCTCGACCCGGTCCTCGACCTGCGTGCGCGCCGTCAGCATCAGGATCGGCACCCGGTTGCCCGAGCGCCGAATCGTCCGCGCCACCTCGAGCCCGTCCACACCCGGCATCAGCACGTCGAGCACCAGCGCGTCCGGCTGCGCGTCCGAGTCGAGCCGGTAGAGCGCCTCCTGCCCGTCGGCGGCGAGCTCGATCTCGTAGCCCTCGAGCTCCAGCGCGCGGCGGAGCGACTCGCGCACCGCCCGTTCGTCGTCCACTACGAGAATCTTCACGGCCTTATTCTGCGCCCCCAACTTAGGAGTAGCCTGAGAGGCGTCTCGGTTCTTACCCTGTTCTTAGCCGGGTTTCAGCATCGTCTTAGGCACGACTGGTGAGATGGAGCCCGTCAACGACTGAAAAGGAGCACGTCTCTCCCCATGTCCCGCCGCTCGCATACCCCCCTCATCGCCTCCCTCCTGGTGGCAGCCTGCCTGGGTGCGGGCGGCGGGGCGCTCCTTTACTCGACCTTCTCGAATTCGAGCACGAAGACCGTCCAGGTGACGGTGCCCGACTCGCAGCCGGCGTCCAGCACGAGCCCGCTCACGATCAACGAGATCTACCGGCGTACGAATCAGGGCATCGTCAAGCTCACGGTGTCCAGCGTGGCGACCACGACCTTCGGCGGCAGCCAGACGCAGGAAGCACAGGGCTCCGGCTGGGTCTACGACGCGAACGGCGACATCGTCACCGACCAGCATGTGGTCGCCGGCGCGCGCTCGATCAAGGTGACCTTCTGGAACGGCAAGACGTACAGCGCGAAGCTCGTCGGCGCGGACGGCTCGACCGACCTGGCGGTTGTCAAGGTGTCCGCGCCGACGTCTCTCCTGCACCCGCTCTCGCTCGGCGACTCGAGCACGCTCGAGGTCGGCGACGGCGTGGTCGCGATCGGCAGCCCGTTCGGGCTCTCCGAGACGGTGACGAGCGGCATCGTCAGCGCGCTGCACCGGTCGATTACCTCACCGACGCACTTCTCGATCCCGGATTCGATCCAGACGGACGCCGCGATCAATCACGGCAACTCCGGAGGCGCGCTCCTGAACCTGCAGGGCGAGGTCGTCGGCGTCACCGCGCAGATCGAGTCGAGCTCCGGCGGCAACGAGGGCGTCGGCTTCGCGATCCCGTCGAACACGATCAAGTCGGTCGCCGCGCAGCTCATCTCGACCGGCAAGGCGCAGCACGCCTACCTCGGGATCTCGCTCGACGCCTCGGCCAGCAACGCCCTGGTCGCGGCCGTGCCGCCCAACACCCCGGCCGCGAAGGCCGGCCTCAAGGCCGGCGACGTGATCACCTCGCTCGGCTCGACGCAGACCACCACGCCGGACCAGCTCGCGAGCGCGATCGCCGCGCACAAGCCCGGCGACACCGTGACGGTCACCTACCAGCGCGGCGGCCAGAGCCACACGGTCACGCTTACGCTGGCCAGCCGGCCCTCCTCGTAACGCGCTTCTACACTGAGCCCGGGCCCCCGTAGCTCAGTGGATAGAGCAGCGGTTTCCTAAACCGCGTGCCCAAGTTCGATTCTTGGCGGGGGCACTCGCCGTCGTCGTGCGTGAAGTAGCTGGTCTACCCCGGGGCGGGTACTTACCTGAACAGGAATGCCTGCGAAGCCCCGGCTTCTGATCCTGATCACGCTCGCGGAGGCCGGCGGCGCGCAGACCTCCGTCTCGCTTCTGCTTCCGGGGCTGACCGGCGAGTTCGACGTGACGGTCGCGGCGCATGGCGCGGGGCCGTTACGTGACGCTGCCCTTGCGGCCGGCGTGCCCTTCGTCCACCTCGAGCACATGCGACGGGCGATCAGTCCGTGGCAGGACATGCTCGCACTGCTCGAGCTCATGCGGCTCTGCCGGCGCCTCCGGCCGGACATCGTGCACGCCCACAGCTCGAAGGCCGGCGCTCTCGGCCGGCTCGCTGCCGCGTCTGCCTGCGTACCCGTCCGCATCTTCACAGTCCACGGCTGGTCGTTCGCGGCGTACGGCGGCCTCCCAGGGCGCCTCTACCTGTGGGTCGAGCGCCGGTTGCGCCGGCTGACGACCGTAGTCGTCTGCGTCGCCGCCGCGTCGCGCGACGTCGGCGTGGCTGCGGGGGCCTGCCGCGCGGAGCGCACGCTTGTGATTCACAACGCAGTCGACTGCACCGCCTTTGCGGCGCCTGCCCAGCTCGACGGCGTGCCACGCGTCGTCAGCATCGGCAGGTTCGCGTTCCCCAAGGATTTCGCCACCCTCATCGAGGCACTCGCCGCGACGGGGGCGGACTACCGGGCAGCCTTCGTCGGAGAGGGCCCGCTGCTGCAGGAGGTTGCGGCCACAATCCGGGAGCGCGGGCTGACGGAGCGCATCGACCTCCTCGGCGACCGGGGCGATGTTCCCGGCGTGCTGGCCTCCGCGGACGTCTTCGTCCTGTCCAGCCGCTCCGAGGGGTTCCCGGTCTCAATCCTCGAGGCGATGGCGGCCGGCCTCCCCGTGGTGGCGACGGACGTCGGCGGCGTCGCCGAGAGCGTCGCGGACGGCGAGACCGGGCTGCTCGTCCCGCCCGGCGACCCCGGCGCGCTCGCGGCGGCGCTCGACCGCCTCCTGACGGACAGCGCGCTCCGGCTGCGCTTGGGAACGGCCGGGCGCGAACGGGCACGCCGGCACTTCGATGTGGCGGGCTTCCGGCGCGCCCACGTCGATCTCTATCGCCGGGAGCTGGAGCGCCGCGCTTCGGCGATCGGCAGCGACGGCGCGCGCCTGGTCAGCGTCGCAGCTGAATCCGGCGAATAGGGAAGGGCTCCTCCGGAGGACGCCGCCTCACGGGGCCGCGGGCGCCGGCGACGCCGAGGCGGGAGCTCGCGAGGCCCAGGAAGGTTGTCTCGCCGATCACGAGCAATAGGAGCGCGATGCCGGCCGCGAGCAGCAAGGCGGAACTGCTCGAGCTCGCAGCCGAGCGCAGCTTGTTCAAACCGGCCGCGTCCTGGAACCCGATCGGCCGCCCGCGATCCTGCGCCGGC
>Ga0307296_10001579_pt1 | contig 11434 bp, 9 predicted proteins | sample ER_DNA_153_FD_194467 | JGI IMG/M metagenome (GOLD analysis project Ga0307296, IMG submission 194467) | Bulk soil microbial communities from the East River watershed near Crested Butte, Colorado, United States - ER_DNA_153 | ecosystem: Environmental > Terrestrial > Soil > Floodplain | place: USA... | reverse complement strand
TTGGCGGCATTGAGCCGCGTGGCAATTTCGTAGCCTAATTTTTCGAATTCCTCAGCGTTCGTTCGCATCAGCAGGTTCTGTGCGTTATAGCGGAAAAATTCGCGGGCTTGGTAACGCTCGGGCACATGATTTGCCCAGAAGTTAGCATGGTCGATTGCACCGGGCACGACCACTTGCGGCAAACCAGCCGCTCCCGCGCTAGTCAATCGCGTGTTGCCGGCGGAATATACACCGTCGACGACCAGATCGGCCAGCTCGTGCGTGGTGACATCGACAACGCCCATGAGTTCGCCCGACGCCGCCAGACGTTCGAGCGATTTTCCGCCGACGCCCGATGCGTGAAACAGAATCACTTCGTAGCCCAGAGATTCGAGCCGCTCGGTAACGCGTTCGACACAAGCGGCCGTACCGCCGAATGACGAGACCGCGACCAGCGGCGTTTTTTTTGTCCTGGTTTTTTGTATCGCCGCACGGTTATTGACGGCCGCGGCCACCGCCATCGCGGCGTTTTCCATGACCGATTTGGTGATGCGGTTGAGCGAAACGTCGCCGATCGAGGGGTACATTGCGATGTCGCTCTCGGCGACATACCACTGTACGGCCGCGGTTCCAGCGACCGTACTGATCATCACCTTGGGCACCAGGTAGGGTAGTGCCCGAAGGATCGAACAGACGAGATTGGTCCCGTTCGCCCCGCCGAGCCCGATTGCGCCTGAAACTTCATCCTTGACGAATTTGTCGAGCAGCATCTTGGCGCCGCCCTCGATCATCACCGCAGCGGCTTCCTGGCGCGAGCGTTCGTGCAGTGCTTGCCAAGACGCACCTGCCGCGGCTGCGACGTCTGCGGCCGCTAGATCGGCATCGTCGGCGTCGTGTAATTTTAAAGATAAATCGACGATCCACGGTGTCGCGCCGGCGCGTGCCAGTACGTCAGCGACGAAACGGGCTTCTTTGCCCTTGGTATTCATCGTCGCCAATACTGCGACCGTCGGTCTCGATGAACTCAAGAAGGCCTCACGAGACGTTTGCTTGGCATTGGATCAGTGCAGTTAGACATATTCTCTGCGACAAAGCGATATCGGCTGCGATCACCTAGACGCCAGGCAGTCAAGGCCGACGCTCGTACTTGTCCGCTGTTACCCCAATAGCGGACAAACGTGGGAACGATTGGATTGCCCACTTGGTGCCAGAAGCGGGCATTACGCGACGACCGATCCATAAATTCCTTTGCAGGAAGTGACAACTCCCTCCCGTTCATTTGAATGCTACGACCAACGCGATGAACAGGACAGCGAATGTAGCGGGGAAAGCAAGCGCCAATGTCAGCGCGGTTCTGGGGGCGCGGTTCTTCAGGGCGAGCACGAGAGCGGGTGCGCCGGTCACAAGAACAAGCGCCGTCAAAGCCATCCCCGCAACGTTGTCCAATCCTTTCGTGGCCTGATCGGATTCCAACAGGAAGGTCGCAAATACGATGAAAACCCACGCCACGAAATCGAGGAGGGATACTATGATAGTGGCAAGTCGAAGGGTCATACGACTAATTTTACCGAATGATGCGCATCACGGTTTACTGCGCGACAAGCTCGATCGCGATTCGACGATGAAGCTTCTTAAGACGATCAATTAGTTTGACTCGGCTACCAATGGTGTCTGTCAAGCCGGTGGGCACAACGCATATGCTTGCGTCGGCGATGTCCAGGAACGGCTATTCATTCATGCCGGCCAATGCCGCGCTGCGCTCCCAGAGTAGTAAAGCAGATCGGTCGTCCTCGGCCCACGATGATGGCCTAACCGGCATGGACTTATAAAAGTATTGCCCCGTCGCCTTGGCAACGTCGGGCGATGACGCGAGATAGATAACCGTTTCCGCGCCCTGAGCAGGAGATATCGCGGAAAACTTAGCGAGCCAAATGAGGCGCGAAATCAGGCCACCGCTTTGGTCGCCAAAACGTGTAGCGACGAAACCGGGATGCAGGCAATTCGCAGTGACACCCGTACCTTGCAGGCGGCGAGCGAATTCACGCGTGAATAGGATGTTGCATAGTTTCGACCGACCATAAGCTTTCCTTCCTCCGAAGCTCTTTGCCGATTGGAGATCTTCGAAATCCAAAGTGGCGCCTTTGTGCGCGGCGGAAGCCGTATTGATAATGCGGGCGAGACCCGAGGCTAAAAGTCGCTCGCGCAGTCCCACTGTCATGACGAAATAAGCCATGTGATTGAGCGCGAAAGTACGTTCAAGTCCGTCTTCCGTGAGCCGGCGCTTTGCGAATAATGCGCCTGCGTTGTTAATCAAGACATCGATGCGCGGCTCGTGGTCGGCGATTTCAGCTGCCACGCGCTTCATCTCGGCCAAGCGTAAGAGATCGGCAAAATATACGGAATGAGCGATGTCTGGGGTGATGTCGCGAAGCCGCGCGAGCGTGGCGTCCCCGCGGGACTTGTCACGCGCGACCAAGACGATCCGGGCGCCCATTTTTGCAAGTGCTACGGCAGCAACCTCGCCAATTCCGGACGTCCCACCCGTAATTACAACAGTCTTTCCCCTCATAAGCGCTCTCGTCTGCACCGATCTATGTTACCCCCAACAGTCACTGCGTTTACGGTGCTGAGCGGTTATTTTCGCTAAGTGCCAATAGCGGACATCGATGCTATTCGATCACCTCGTCGGCGCGGCCGAGCACTGCGGGTGGCATTGCAAGGCCAAGCGCTTTGGCCGTCTTGAGATTGATCACCAACTTGTATTTGTCCGGGGCCTGCACCGGCAGATCAGCGGGCTTTTCGCCTTTCAAGATACGATCGACGTAACCGGCTGCCGGGGCGAATCCAACATCCTGATTGGGGCCATAGGAAATCAGGCCGCCTACTTCCACGTACCGCGCCGACCCCTGATGCCCACCGAGCGCCTTTCCACGAACGCCTGGAGCTTATCTTGAGCGGCATCGGTCATAGCGACGTTGCAGAAATCCTCGACCGCGTTAGCGATGCTGCGGCGGTAGTCGAGGTCGTTTTGCCGCATGAATGCAGAGCGGCCAAGGTTCATCACAATTGCTGATTTTGCCGCGAATGTTTCGGCCAAGGCTTGCGTGTGGGAAACCAGCTCCTCGTCGGGCACGATCCTGCTGACAAGCCCGAGGCGATACGCTTCTTCGGAGCCGAACCTACGGCCGGAGAACAACAGTTCGAATGCACGATGGCGACCAACGATGCGAGGAAGATGGATGAAATGTATCGCGGGAATAACGCCGACATCAATCTCCGGGTATCCAAACGTCGCGCTTTGCCCCGCCAGGATGACATCGCATGAGATGGCCATCGTCATCCCACCGCCACGCGCCGCGCCTCCAATGGCCGCGATGGAAGGCTTGCCCAGATTGTACTGGGCGTCGTGAAGTCGGACGTAAAGCTCCTGAACGAGTCCGCGGACTTTTTGCTCGGATTTGCCGAGCAGGATGTTGAGATCGAGTCCAGCGGAAAACACTTTGGAAACCGCACTCGCCAAGACGACTGCACGGATGCTTTCATCCTTCGCGGCAGTTTCGAGCGCTGCGACAACGTTCTTTATCATCTCGAGATTGAGCGCGTTGACCGCAGGTCTATTTAGGATAATGCGCGCGACACCCTTCGAAACTTCATACAGAACCGTATCGTCGGTCATGCGCCGGCTCTCCTATTGTGGCCGCCAAATCATTTGGTGGACGCGGCACGCTTGCCGGCACCAGCTCGGCCTCGCGTGAGGCCCGCACCCTGTCGCTCACAGCACACGGATTTTATCCAGCACTGGCAGCAGGTAGGAGATGAACTTTTCTGGGTTCTCGCTCATCGGGAAATGTCCGAGACCCTGCATGATGGTGGCGGACGCGCCTGTGCGCCTGGCGACGTCAAGGGTGCCTTCGCTGGTGCAGGAATAGTCGTATTCACCGGTGAGCAGGAAGAGCGGACACCGCTTAATGTCGATTTTGTCGACACGATCGCGAATGTCCCCGTCGATCATGTAGAAGTTGAGGTCGCCCTTGAACACGCCCGGGCCACTTTGCATGTAGTGCCAGAGCGTTTCCCACCGGTGTACCGCCGGCGCGGCCGGTGCCACTAGACCGGAAATAACGCCGGCGCAGACCATCCCGCCATGCACGTCGGGGCGGTGGAGCCACGACAGATCGTAATAAGCATCAGTGTGGGCTGCGGACTCAAGACCTATCAAGGCGCGGAACCGCTCGGGATGCTCATGCGCAAGGTGCAGTACGATGCGCCCTCCGATTGAGCAACCCATGGCGACCGGATTGTCAAGCTCGAGCGCGTCGGAGACCTCGAGGATCATCCGCATATAGTCGCTCGAGGTGAGCTGATATTCGGCATCCTGCCAGCCCGCCGGCGGCGAAGATTTGCCGTGCCAGGGCATATCGAAAGCGAGGACGCGGAAATTCGCGGTTATGCGCTGATCGTTCATCAAGCCGCGGAACTGGCGCGTGTCGGACCCAGCTGTGTGCAGACACAATAGCGGGATGCCTTGTCCGGCTTCTTCGACATAGACGCGATGTGGCCTGCCGAGCAGCTCAAGGTGCAGATAGCGGGCGGAGATCGGCTCGAAGTGCGGACTCATCGCTTGGCCCCTTGGCGCGGCGCAGCGATCACGTCCTTGAAATAAAGCAGGTTGGTCATGAACGGATGCAGATCACCCTCCACTCGCATGAGTTTCTGTTTCACCAGCGCGAAGATGTCTGTGTAGCCGAGCGGTGGCAGCGGCTCCCAGAATTTTTCCCAGACATCGCGTGAGGCGCGCAGACAGAAGCTGTAGTCTGGCGTAATGAATGGGCCGGGCGCCACTTTGGTCACCCTGCCTTCCTCCACGCGCAGCAGGGTGTACGAGTCGTCGATAGCGATCATGAACGTGGTGTTCACAAACCGGCCGCGGCGGACAAGCTTGGTGTCGGCGTTCACGAGGCCGGCGATCTTATCGATCATGCGAACGACTCCCCAGAAGACGACGCAGCGTGGAATGACGTGTCGCTACTCCACGATGTTGTATCCACATTCTCAAAGCAATACCAAGAAGTCAGCTTTTCGCCCTTTAGCGGCAAGGTTTTCGCGCTGTACATAAACTGTTTTCTGCGCGGCCGCGTTAAGCCGAAGCGGTCATGGGGGCTCATGCTAACGGATCCCTGCTTCTGACCCAAAGCGAACCAATTTCGCACGGGTCTCCGATTTGGGGTTGCTTGCCAGCGAGGTGGATTTACGGGAAAGTTGAGCAAGAAAAAAGGCGGTGAGTGATGCCGATGGATATCATACCGCTTGGTCCAGGATTCGCCGTAGAGTTACGCGGTGTGAAGATTGCGGAGATTGCATCGGATGGCGCCGCCTATTCTGCAGTGCGCGGGGCTTTTGAGGAACATTCGATTCTCGTCTTTCGCGGTCAGGAAGTGGACGATGAGTCTCAACTCACCTTCTCACGCTGCTTCGGTCCGCCTGAAGTAACGAAAGTCGGTTCTCAGGGTACCGGTACCCATTTCGTGATCCTCAGCACGATCGGCGAGGATGGGAAGGTCGTGCCGGCCGATCACCGACTTGCGCTGCGCAATAAGGCTAATCAGCTCTGGCACACAGATAGCTCGTTTAAAAAAGTACCAGCTCTAACGTCGGTGCTTTCGGCCCGTATAATTCCGACCCGCGGTGGCGAAACCGAATTCGTATCGACCCGTGTCGCCTTTGGGCGACTTGAGGCGGGATTGCGCCAGAAACTCGAGAATTCCTTTGCTTGGCACGACTATGCGCATTCCCGCGGCCAAATCGCCCCAGACCTCGCAAGCCCCGAAGAGCGCGCGGCCCTTCCCCCGCAATGCTGGCGTATGGTGTGGAAGAACCCGGTCAATGGCTGCAGCGCCCTCTATCTCGCCTCGCATGCCTATGCAATCGAAGGCATGGAATCGACGGCGGGAAAAAAACTGCTCAACGAATTAATGGAGGCGGCGACAGCGCCCGGGGCGAGCTACATACACAGCTGGCGCAGCGGTGACGTCGTAATGTGGGACAACAGAGCGACCATGCATCGCGGGTGGCCGTGGCCCGCGCACGAGGCGCGTCTCATGGTGCGCACGACGGTCTCCGCCACCGCGGTGGACGGTCTTGAAACCATGCGTCCCCCGACACAGTCAGGGGTCGAATGACGCCGACGTAATCTTGCAAGCCCGTGCATGCAATGTGCACGCGTCGCTCACCGTCCCTTGAAATCGGGTACGCGCCGCTCGGACATTGATTTCACGCCTTCCTTGAAATCGTCTGTCTTGCGCAAGCGCGTCTGCTCTTCGAGCTCATGGTCGGTTGCCTCGCGCACCCGGTCCGCGATGCCGCCGCGCATGGTCATGCGCGTGGCAATTAGTCCGAGCGGTGAATTCTCGCCGATCTCGGCGGCGAGCTTGATCGCGGCATCGCGCACTTGATCTTGCCGGACCAACACGTCGGCAAGGCCCATCGCGTACGCCTCGTCGCCCGGCACGCGACGGCTGGTATAGAACATCAGCGAAGCTTTTGTTTCGCCGATCACCGCCGGCAGCGTGACGGTCAGCCCGAAGCCGGGATGAAACCCGAGGCGCGTGAAATTGGCGCAGAAGCGCGCCTCCGGACAAGTCACGCGGAAGTCGGCCACCATCGCAAGCCCGAGGCCGCCGCCAACAGCCGCGCCGTGTACTGCTGCGATGATCGGCTTTTTGGTGCGGAACAAGCGGTTGCCCTCGATATACAGTGGCGCGACACCCGGCCCCGGCTCGTTAGAGCGGCGGCCCTGCGCGTCGAGCGTCGACCCGTCGCCGAAATTGGCCCCCGCACAGAACGCTTTGCCTTGCGCCGCCAATACGATGGCGCGGATGTTGCTGTCTTCATCGAAGCTCTCGAAAGCGCCGGCAATGTCCTTGATCAACGGGATATCGAAGAAGTTGTTCGGTGGCCGCCTGATCTCGACCAAAGCAACGTGGCCGGTTTTTTCAATGCCGATATCACTCATGGCATATGTCCTTTTACTCGGCCGCCGTGTGCCGCTCCGCCTCGTGCGCGGTGCGCTTGACAATCAAGGCGTCCACCACGGTGACGCCGTCGCCGTCGCTGTGCACGATCACCGGATTGAGATCGACTTCGGCGATGTCTTCGGCGTGATCGAATGCGAATTGCGAAAGCTTCACCATGAGATCGGCCAGCGCCCCTGTGTCGGCCGCCGGCATGCCGCGATAGGGTCCGAGAAAGGCTGCGCCTGTGAGGCTGCCGAGCAGCGCGACCGCCGCACCGCGATCAAGCGGCACTGGCGCGAGCACCACATCGCGGATGGCCTCGACCAGAACGCCCCCGAGGCCGACCATGAGCAGCGGGCCCCACCGTTGATCGCGGTTGACGCCAAGGATCACTTCGCGCCCGGCGGGCGCCATGGCCTGTACCAGCACACCCTCGATCCGTGCCGTGGGTGCATAGCGAACGGCACTCGCAAGCACGCGCTCATAGGCAGCGCGCGCACCGCCAACGCCGATATTTAGTGCTACGGCGCCAGCCTCCGTCTTATGTGGAATATCGGGGGACTGGACTTTCAGCGCGACCGGATGGCCAATGGTCTTGGTCGCCGCTTCCGCCTCCGCAACGGAGCGCGCAAGCGTGCCCCCATTGCCGCCAATGCCGTAAGCGTCGAGCAGTGGACGTGCACGCCATTCACTCAGCACTGTGCCCCCTGCCGCAGCGAGCGCTGCGTGGACCTTGGCGCGGCCCGGATGCGGTGCGGGCGCGGCTTGCGGTTTCTTCAAAGTCTGTTCGCGCAAGGCGCGATAGTCGGCCAAGGCGCGCATTGTGCGCGCGCAGCCGAGCGCGCCGGTGAACAGCGGATAGCCGGCCTCATTGAGAATCTCGACGCTACGGTCGGCCGGCAGCGTATAGGTCCACATGAACACCGGCTTGAGAGAATTCTTTTTGAGGTCCTTGAGCTTTGGCAAATCACCTTCAAGGAATGCAGACCGTCGCGCAGTCACCGCCACCACCACGCCATCGATGAGTGAAGATTGCGCGACCAACCCCGCAAACGTGGCGTAGCCCATTTTGTGCACGCCTTGCGCTGTGGAATCGACTGGGTTCTGTGAGGTGCCGTAGGAGGGAATGTGGGCGTCAATTGATTTGCGCGTGGCGTCGTCGAGTACCGGGATCTCCAACCCCGCCATAGCGCAGGCATCTGCCATCCAGACGCCGGCACCGCCCGACGAGGTACAGACGCCGATGCGGTTGCCCGCCGGCAAGCGGTCGCCGCAGGCAAGGAAGCCGACCGCAAGGTCAATCATATCGTCGAGCTCGCGCGCCTCGATCAATCCGTAGCGGTCGAACATGGCGCGATAGGCGGTCTGCGAGCCGGCGAGCGCCGCTGTGTGCGAAGCGACTGCGCGGGAGCCTGCCTCCGACTGGCCGATCTTGCCGACGATAATCGGCTTACCAGCGCGCAGCGCCCTCGCGGCCACCCGTTTGAACTTTTCCGGCGATTTCACGTCCTCCAGCAGCAGTAGAAAAACGTCGGTCTTACCTTCATCGAGCATGTAATCGACAAAGTCGAAGACTTCGAGCGCGGCTTCATTGCCGGTGGTGACTATGTGGCGGAAGGCAAGGTTGCGCGGGCGGGCGCGGTCGAAAAGGGCAAAGCCTAGGCCGCCACTCTGCGAAATCACCGACACCTGGCCGTCGCCGAGCGCGCGCGCCGGATTGATCGGACCGGCATTTTTGTCCATTGCCGGGCTGAAGGTGGGGCAGAACGCTCCGGCGATATTGGCGAAACCTTCCGTATTTGGACCGCTCACTGCCATATCGTAGCGGCGCGCGATTGCGGCGATTTCGCTTTGCATGCGCATGCCGATCTCGCCTTCCTCGGCAAAACCGGACGAAAGAATGACGGCCGCTTTGATACCAGCCCGCCCGCAGCGCTCAAGCTCTGCCGGCGTGTATTGCGCCGGGATGATCAGAACCGCGAGATCGGCAGATTCGGGCAGGGCTTCAACTGATAGATGGGCTTTCAGTCCCTGAACCTCAGTCGCGCTGCGACTAACGGGATAGACCTTGCCGGGGAAGGGATGGCTCAAAACGATTTCGAGAATACGCCCGCGCAATCCCTGGACATCGGAGGAGGCCCCAACGACGGCGACCGATTTCGGCCACAGCATTTTTCCAATATCCGGCACGGCGCGTTACCTGAGTCCCAATCCGCGCGCGATGATGCCGCGCAGGATTTCGGTGGTGCCCCCTTGGATTGTCAGTTTGGGCGCGACGGTGGTGGCAAAGGCGAGCTGTTCCTCCAGCGTCGCGCGGTTGCCAAATTCGGGCGCGAGAAAGGCGGTGAGCTCGCGCACGCGGTGCGGCAATTTCTGCTCCCAGATAGTACCGAGATCTTTGACGATCGAGCCCTCCACCACCGGCTCCTTGCCTGCTTGCAGCATTCCGGCGACGGAGACCGACATGCGACGCAAGGCGTGGAGCTGCGCCACCAGGCGGCCCAGCCCTTCGGCGCTGCGCATATCGGGTTCGGGGCCGAGCGCACGGATCAGTTCAAGCATCACGTAGAAGGTCTCGAGAAAGCGTTCCGGTCCGCTGCGCTCATAGGCGAGCTCGCTGGTGGCCTGTTTCCAGGCGCCGTCAATCTCGCCCATCACGTGATCGTCGGGAACGAGGGCGTCGTCGAACACCACTTCGTTGAAATCATGCTGCCCGGTCATCTGATAGATCGGATTGACCGTGATGCCCGGCGTCTTCATGTCCACCAAAAACTGAGTGAGACCGTGGCGGCGATTCTCTTTGGTTGACGATGTCCTAAAGAGTCCGAGCATGTAGTCGGCGACATGCGCGTTGCTAGTCCAGATCTTTGAGCCCTTGATACGCCAGCCTTTCTCGACTTTCGTCGCCTTTGTCCTGGCAGCAAACAGGTCAGAGCCGGAGCCGGGCTCACTCATACCGATAACGAAGCACAATTCACCGCGGCAGATACGCGGCAGAATGTCGGCCTTGATGTGCTCGGGTGCATAATTGAGCAAAATAGGACCGCTCTGACGGTCCGCCACAAAATGCAGCCGAACAGGCGCATTTGCGACGCGAAATTCTTCCGTCACAACGTAGCGTTCGAGGAAACTACGTTCGTGGCCGCCGTATTTTTTCGGCCACGTCATGCCAATCCAGCCTTTAGCGCCGATGCGTTTGCTGAACGCACGGTTGTGTGAGTCGCCCTGGCCAGGCCTGTGCGGGTCGAAGGTACCGTTGGCGATCTCATCTGCGAGGAAAACTCGCACGTCTTGCCGCAGGGTCTCGCATTCGGGCGGAAGCCGGATTTGATCGAGCTGCAAATTGGTGCTCATCGTGATGCAACCAACGGCCAAAATTCGTCAGCGCCCTGCCGGGCGACGTACCTTCCAAGCTCAGCCGCCCAATAGCTTTCGTTGCCGAAGTCGTCGCGCCAGGCGAGCAAGCGCAGAGTGAAGCGATGCAGCACGTGCTCCTTGGTAAAACCGATGGCGCCGAAGACTTGATGCGCGATACCTGCGCTTTCGGTTGCGGCTTCGGCGCAGCGTATCTTTGCTGAGACTGCTTCAAGGAACGTCGCGTCATCGAACGCGCTGCCCTGTGCGAGCGTGTCGGCGGCGGATCCGGACACGGCAAGCGCCGCTGCCACTTCGCCTGCGAGCCGCGCGAGGTTCTGCTGCACCGCTTGGAATTTGCCAATCGGTCGTTCGAAGGCGACCCGCTCGTTGGCGTAAGCGACGCTGAGCGACAAGATAGCTTCCAAAGCGCCAGCGGTCTGCACGCTACGGGTGACCGACCCCATTAGCATCAAAGCCGCGGAGTCAAGCCCGGCCGGCGCGCGCGAGCTACGCAGGGGCTTCACGCGATCGAAGATTACAAGATTTGACGCGTCGCCTGCCGGAGTTTTTCCTTCATCGATCCGGCAATCCTTGGTCGCTACCAGCGCAACGACGGCGCTCGCCTCACCTTCGGCAAGCACAGCGATGTGTTGCGCATCGGAAGCAAAGGGAACACCGAGCACGCGTCCGTTGAGTGTGCCATCTTTGCTGAGGACGATTCGGTCGAGCGGTCTGGCAGGAGCGATTGTCATGACGCCATCCGTCGCTCCTAATCCGGCGCGCGCCAGCAGCCAACCGGCTATCATGGTCTCGGCAAGTGGTACCGCGACAGCAAAGCGTCCGGCGGCGCCGAGCACAGCGAAGCCATCAGCAAGACTCGCGCCCGAACCACCCAATTGTTCTGGAACCCAAGCGAGCGGGAGGCCAGCATCGGAAAGCGCCTGCCAAAACGGCGCCTTCCAAGCACCGCCGGTGTCCCGGTTGATGGTCTGAGGATCGGCTAAGTCTGCAAAAATTCGCGCCGCCACCCCGGCGACGATATGGTCGCTCTCGCTTGTCACGATCGCTACTTTTACCCCTTCCCG
>Ga0307296_10001578_pt1 | contig 11434 bp, 10 predicted proteins | sample ER_DNA_153_FD_194467 | JGI IMG/M metagenome (GOLD analysis project Ga0307296, IMG submission 194467) | Bulk soil microbial communities from the East River watershed near Crested Butte, Colorado, United States - ER_DNA_153 | ecosystem: Environmental > Terrestrial > Soil > Floodplain | place... | reverse complement strand
AATATGAAGTACCGGCTGGAGGATATGGTCCAGCGTGGGCACATCTATGCCATCGTGGACGAAGTCGACTCGATTCTCGTTGACGAGGCGCGCACGCCATTGATCATTTCCGGGCCGCTCGACGATCGGTCAGAATTCTACAACACGATCGACAGTTATATTCCGCAACTCGATAAGAGCGACTATGAGGTTGATGAAAAGCAACGAACCGTCACGCTGACTGAAGTCGGCATGGAGAGGCTTGAGCAGCGGCTGCGCGACGCCGGCCAGCTCAAAGGAGATTCCCTGTACGACGTGGAGAACGTTTCCGTAGTTCACCACGTCAATCAGGCGCTCCGCGCACACAAGCTTTTCCAGCGCGACAAAGATTACATTGTGCGCAATGGCGAGGTTGTCATCATCGACGAATTCACGGGCCGCATGATGCCGGGTCGCCGATACTCGGAAGGCCTGCACCAGGCGCTGGAAGCGAAAGAGCATCAGCCGATCCAGCCCGAGAACCAGACGCTCGCCTCGATTACGTTTCAGAACTACTTCCGTATGTACGAAAAGCTCGCCGGCATGACCGGGACGGCGCTTACCGAAGCCGAAGAGTTCATGGATATCTACGGCCTCGAAGTGCTCGAGGTGCCGACCAATATGCCGCTGGTTCGTCTTGACGACGACGATGAGGTCTACCGCACCGCTGCCGAAAAATATCGGGCGATCATCACTCTGATCGAGGATTGCAAGCAGCGCGGCCAGCCCGTTCTGGTTGGCACCACTTCGATCGAAAAGTCGGAGCAGCTCGCTGAAATGCTGCGCAAAGCCGGCTGGGAGCAGCACGATTTCTCAGATCCCAACGCCTTTGCTGCACTCTATTCTGGCGATGACGGCGCCACCAAGACCAAGGTGTTTGCCATCCTCAATGCCCGCTACCACGAGCAGGAAGCGTATATCGTCTCGCAAGCTGGCGTGCCGGGCGCGATCACAATTGCCACCAACATGGCGGGCCGCGGCACTGATATTCAGCTCGGCGGCAATGCCGACATGCGTATTCGCCAGGAAATTGCTGAGATTGAGGATCCGCGCGAGCGCGAAAAAAGTCCAAAAGCTGACGAGATACGCCGACAGGTTGCGCGACTTAAGGAAAAGGCGCTTGGCGCCGGTGGCCTTTTTGTGCTCGGCACCGAGCGCCACGAAAGCCGCCGCATTGACAACCAACTGCGCGGCCGTTCAGGCAGGCAAGGCGATCCGGGTCACTCCAAATTCTTCCTGTCATTGGAAGACGACCTGATGCGGATTTTCGGATCCGACAAGCTTGACGGAATGCTGCAGAAGCTCGGCCTAAAGGAGAACGAGGCGATCGTTCATCCCTGGATCAACAAGGCCCTGGAGAAGGCGCAGCAGAAAGTCGAGGCGCGCAACTTCGACATCCGCAAGAACCTGCTCAAGTTCGACAACGTGATGAACGACCAGCGTAAGGTGATTTTCGAACAACGTCTCGAATTGATGCGCGACGAGAGCGTGGACGAAACTATCGCCGACATGCGTCACGCAATGATAGAAGACGTGGTGGCCAAGCACGTTCCCGAAAATGCGTATCCGGAACAATGGGATTCGGCCGGCCTCGATCAGGCCTTGCGCGAGGTCCTGACCCTGTCATTGCCTGTTCAGGACTGGGCGAAGGAAGAAGGAATTACGCCTGACGATGTACGCGAACGCATTACGCGTCGTGCCGACGAGTGGATGGCTACCAAGGTGGCCAAGTGGGGCCCCGACGTCATGCGTTACGTCGAGAAGTCGATTCTGCTGCAGACCCTGGATCACCTGTGGCGCGAGCATCTCGTCATGCTCGAACATTTGCGGCAGGTGATCGGTCTGCGCGGCTACGGTCAGCGCGATCCGTTAAACGAATACAAGGCCGAGGCGTTCTCGCTGTTCGAAGCGATGGTCGCGCATTTGCGCGAAGCGGTGACGGCGCAGCTCATGCGCGTCGAGGTCGTTCAGGCACCGCCGGCGGAAGAGGCCTCGAAGCTTCCATACATGGAAGCACATAAGGTCGATCCAACGACCGGTGAGGATGAGATGGCGCCGGCCCTGGCGCCTATGTTGGTCGGCAACGGAAACGAAGCGCAGGCAGAACGCAAGCCGAGCGACCCGTCGAGCTGGGGCAAGGTCGGGCGCAATGAGGTGTGCCCGTGCGGGTCGGGCAAGAAATTCAAACACTGCCACGGCAAATTCGGCTGAGGCACGTTCAGGGCAACACGATTTCCGTGCGAACACCGCGAACATCCATTTCATAGTCGAGCACATCGATCGGGGGACGACAGAACTGCCAAGTCAGCCCCGCGTTTGCGGCTCCGCGGCCAACGATTTCGTCCGCCATGATGTGGTGAACGTCATAAAGTGTGTAGAGATGCGTTGCCGTAGAATCGGCCCACGTCACGCCAAGTGCCGCCATCCGCCGCTCCATCTCACGCAAGACCCACTGAGCCTTTTCGCGGATTGCGTCGGGTGAGTGATCACCGATGCGCACTGCCTTTTCGCCGTAAGTTTTCCGACCTTCTGGTGCTTCGCCGCTGCCAGCAATGACGAAGGTCGGCGCAACGGATGCGGTCACCGGCGCCGTATAAGAAAATGCGTAAAAACCCGACTCCGAAGGCGGGTTGACGGCAGGGCACACATTGCTGCGTGCGACCGGGTTCACGTCGTTTTTGACGATGCCCCAACGCCGTAAGGGTTCCACGTAATTCTGGTTAAATGCAAGAAAACCGGCATCGTCGAAGGGGTGTGGCGAACGAAGTTCACACGCGCAGAGAGCGTCAATCGGTCGGTCTAACCGAGAGAGATGCGCTTCGATCCGCTTGAAGCCTTCATCGATCGGTACGTGCCTCCCGAAACGCGCGCGAATGATCTCAAAACCGGGTTCGGCCCCGACACCTGCGGAATATTGAAACACTCCATTCACGAAGCGATATCCGCCCTGCGTGAATTTCGAAACAAGACTCATGGCAGGTCTGTCGATATCCGGAATTCGGCTATTTGATCTTCAGTGCCAGCTCTTTACGAAAATTGCGGTCGCGTTTGAGGTGCCACTCGCGGCTCATAGCGTGGCGCTTGCTCGCGCACCGCTCCGAGTAGAGCAGAACCCAAGTGCGGCCGCGTGTCGAGCGTGCGCCCTTCCCGGCGTTGTGTTGCGTCAGACGCCGAGCGACGTCGTCCGTCCAACCGACGTAAGTCAGATGGCGGTTACGCGTGACGGTGCCGAGAACATAGACGTAGCAGTCCATGTTTCGTCCATCTTGTTGTATGAAGCGGCTACCGGAAGCTGTTGAACGTACCGACCGGCACAACCGGTTGGGCACCCGTAAGCAAGCCGTTATTGCTCGCCGGCGGCGTCGTATAAGCGGTACGAATTTCCGGCTGCGGTGGCGGCTCAGCTTTTGCGGTTTGCACGGCAGGGGCTAGTGCGGGCGTCGCAGGTCGGACGGCCGGCTCGGCCGGTTTTGGCGAGGCCTCGCGTTGCTTTGGTGTCGGGGCGGCCTGCGCGCTTTGCACGGGCGCTGAAGTCGTGGTTCGGACCGGAGCGGCGCGCTTCGACTTTGTATCCGTACTGGCGCTGCGCGCGGCCGCTTGGTCTTTCTCAGGCGATGCGGGCGTTTCCGTTTTCGAACCGCTGAACCAGCTGCCGATCAAGCCCGCAATCGTGGTCGGCTTTTGCTCAGGGGCAGGGGCTTCGCCCTGTTGGGCCTGCGGCGCCGTCCGCGGCATCGGCACGTTTGCCGCTACAGTCGGCTGGCTGGGCTTTGCCGCAGGAGCGGTCTTGGCCGGGGTCTCCGCGGCAGCAGCCGGTGGCGTGGTATCGCGCGGAAGCGAGCCAGGCGCATTCTCGACACGCGGCAAGGCACCGGGCCCGACACTCGCCACCTGATAGCTACGTCCGTTGTTGTCAAATCCGGCCTGAGGCGAAAGCTTCGCCACGAATACGGGATTCATACCGCCATCGATGCCGGCGCGGGACGGAACCGTGGCAACTCCGCTGGCGATGTATTCCGCCATTTTGTTCTGCTCTTGCCGCCTGTGATTGAGCACCGCGTCGGCGACCGTCTTATCGAGCTGATAGGCCGGGCAAGCGCCATTGGGGTTAAACGAGAGCGGCCTGTTGGAATCATCCGCCGCCGCGGCGTCAAAAACATAATGGCGGTCGCAGACGGCGACTTTCGGTTCCCGGCGCGTGGCATTGAAGTGGTCGTAGCCTTCTTTCAACGTCTTCCAGAACGCGAAGTTCGGATTGTTGCGGTGCTTCGCCATGTTCAGTGGAGTCATGCGGAAGGGAAACGCCTGCAGCTGGAACGCCTTTTGCCCACCAAAGAAAGACTCGCGAGCGAGCGCATAGATTTCCTGGATCTGTTCATCGGTCATGGCGTAGCAGCCGCGCGACGAACAGTCGCCATGAACCATCAGTTCTCCGCCCGTGTAGCCCATGGCGCGGTCGTAGGCGTTCGGAAACCCGGTGTTGAAGGCGAGATAATAACTCGAATTCGGATTCATCTGTCCGGGGGTAATCGTGTAGAAGCCCTCGGGCGCCTGCCGGTCGCCTTCCTTTTTCTTTGGACCGAGATCACCGGACCAGCGGCAGATCGGGTAGGTCTTCAGCAGCACGAACTCGCCATCGCGGTTCTGCTTCCAAATCTCCATTTCCGACTCTTCTTTGAAGATTCGACCGAGAATCGGAGACTCTTTGTCCATATTTTTCGCCGCGATCTCGGCGACCATCTTCTCGGACAGCGGGGCCTTCGCTCGGCCCGTGGGAGAAATGCTCTCGCCGTCACAACCGGCCAGAACGATCGCAGTGGCAATAGCCGCAGATGCCAGCAGCGCGCGAGCGAAAGGTCGTTTCAAACTGGTACTCCCCGAAGCGGCGGGTCCCTCAGAACCCAATGGTTACCCATAAGATGTGGCATCCGCAAGGCGTTCCCCACTATCCTCGCCGACCGCTAACCCCATGGTACGCAAAAGTAAATTGCCAACCCGTTAACCGGCATCCCGTCCCATTGTGAGGAACTTCTCGCTGCGGTGCTTGCGGATGGCCTCTCGATCGAGGCCCTGCAGCTCCGAAAAGGCGCTTGCAATGGCGTCCCCGGCTAGCGCTATGGCCGCCTGGGGGTCCCGGTGGGCCCCGCCGGTGGGCTCCTCCACGATGGTGTCGATCACGCCGAAACGCACCATGTCCGGGGCGGTGATTTTCATGCTGGTCGCAGCCTCCTGGGCCTTGGCTGTGTCACGCCACAGGATAGATGCAGCGCCTTCGGGGGAGATCACACTGTAGATGGCGTGCTCTAGCATTAGAACGCGGTTGGCTGTGGCAATCGCGATTGCGCCACCAGAACCGCCTTCGCCGAGGATGACCGCAATGTTCGGGACGCCGAGCGACAGACAGGTTTCCGTCGACCGTGCAATCGCTTCAGCCTGACCGCGTTCTTCCGCACCGATGCCAGGGTACGCGCCGGCTGTGTCGACCAGCGAGATCACCGGAATTCCGAATCGGTCAGCCATTTCCATCAGGCGGACAGCCTTTCGGTACCCTTCCGGGCGGGCCATTCCAAAATTGTGCTTGAGACGGCTTTCGGTGTCCGAACCTTTCTCATGGCCAATAACGCAGACACTTTCTCCGCGAAAGCGGCCGAAGCCGCCGACGATCGCTGCGTCGTCACCAAATTTGCGGTCGCCAGCGAGAGGAATGAAATTTTCGATCAGCCCGGAGATATAGTCCAAACAATGCGGTCGTTGCGGATGCCGGGCGACCTGGGTCTTCTGCCAGGGCGTGAGGTCGGCATAGAGCTCTTTTAGCGCCGCCGCCGCTTTTGATTCGAGTCGACCGATTTCTTCGCCGATAGCGACGGCGTCACCCGTCTCGCCCATGGCGCGCAATTCTTCGACCTTGGCCTCAAGTTCGGCTACGGGCTTTTCGAAATCGAGGTAGCTGCGCATTGGGTCCGTGTAAAATGTGCTTTTTCGAAGCGAAGTGACGGGGGCGAAGCCCTTAAGTCAAGCAAACGCGTTAAATTTGGCTCTCAGGTACGTTTTTGGCCGGTTTCGGCCAAAGGATGCAAGTCGCGCACAAGCGTCTTCAGACGTTCTTCCAGCACATGCGTGTAGATTTGCGTTGTCGAAATATCTGAGTGCCCGAGCAGTGTCTGCACCACGCGCAGGTCAGCGCCATTGTGCAGGAGATGGCTGGCGAAGGCGTGACGCAGCACATGCGGGCTCAGGCGGTCCGATCGAATGCCGCAGGCTTGCCCGAGTGCCTTGAGCTCGCGCGCAAAGTGCTGTCGGGTCAGGTGGCCCTGCGCACCAAAGGAAGGAAACAGCCATTTCGACTTGATATCCCGCTCGGTCGAAGCCTGCAGTTCAAGATACTCGGACATCGCGTGTTTGGCCTTGGCATTGAGGGGCACAAGACGTTCCTTGCCCCCCTTGCCGCGCACAACCAGCATCCGCTGGTCGCGGCGAGCTGCAGACGCCGGCAGTGTCACAAGCTCCGATACACGCAGTCCCGTGGCGTAAACCACCTCCAGAAGACAAAATAGGCGCGCGGCTCGCAGGCGCTGCGCAAGCGGCTGCCTGGCGTTCTCGCTGTTTGCCTGCGCCTTTTTGAGGAGCTTCTCAACATCTCCGATCGAAAGCACTTTGGGCAGGAGTCGCGCACGTTTCGGCCCTTCCAGAACTGCGGCAGGGTCGTCGCTGCGCCGTTCTTCTGCATAGAGAAAGCGATAGAGCTGACGGACCGCCGACAGTCGACGCGCAAGCGATGACGCTTTGAATCCACGGTCGGAGAGACTCGCGATAAAGTCACGCAGGTCATCGGTCGTCGCACTAGTGATCGAACGACCTGATGCGCGTAGATGCGCCGACATATCCTCCAGGTCATTGCGGTAGGCGGCAAGCGTGTTCGCGCCGGCACCGCGCTCAGCTGCAAGCATGTCGAGAAACAATTCGACCAACGCTTCGTCGGATGCTCTTGGCCGGCGGGTCATCGCCTCGCTTGTGTCCGGCGTCAGTGGTTTTTGAGAAATTTGTCAGGTGGAATGGTCACGATGATCTCGCGCGGCTGATATTTAACAAAGGTGGCGAGCGAAAACACCGCGCCGTAACCGAGCCCGACAAGCAAGCCAAGAAAGATCAGAAATCTGAATAGACTCGGCATGAGCAAACCCGGCAAGTGTCCGTGCACCAGCGCCTAGCGATTTTAGGCGGGTTACGACCACGTCCCAGAACCGCTGGCAAGACTGCCCTCGCGGTTGGCGTGATTGCTGGTATATGGAACCGTGAAGTCGTACTGGAACTATAGCATGGTTAACGGCGCCGTTCAAAAGCCGGCGGACAGTGGCCCGGAATCGGCGGTAGTCCGTGCGCTCGGCCACCGCTCGATCGTGCTCGTCGGTATGATGGGTGCCGGCAAGTCGTCGATCGGCCGAAGGCTAGCTGCCAGACTCGGCATTCCGTTCATCGATGCCGATGCCGAAATTGAAAGTGCCGCAGGAATGACGATTCCGGAAATTTTCGACAAACACGGCGAACCGTATTTCCGCGCGGGCGAGGCGCGCGTGATTGCCCGATTGCTCGATAACGGACCACAGGTATTGGCAACCGGCGGCGGTTCCCTGATGGATGCACAAACTCGCACGCTGATTGGGGAAAAAGGCGTTTCGATATGGTTGAAAGCGGATATCGAGGTTCTGCTCAAGCGCACCAAACGTCGCAATGACCGTCCGTTGGCGGAGAAAATCAAGGACCTGCTGCCCATACGCGAGCCTCTGTATGCTCAGGCGGACATCGTTGTCCAATCGCGCGACGAACCGCACGACAACATCGTCGATGAGATCATGAGCCAGTTGCCCCGGCGTCTTGGTGTTGGGATGGAGAAGCCGTCGTGACCGCGCCCCTGCGCCAGGCCGAACCGAACGCTGTGAAGGTCGCGCTTGGAACGCGCGCTTATGACATTGTCATCGGTCGCGGGCTGCTTGCAGATTTGGGCGAGCGCATCAAGGCGTCGCGCCCAGGCGCGCGAACTGTAATCATCAGTGACGAGACCGTTGACAAAATCCATCTCGCCGCCGCCGAAGCGGCGCTCAAATCGTCCGGTATTGACAGCGCGCGTATCGTTGTGCCGGCGGGCGAGAATTCAAAAAGCTATGCAATATTTGAAAAGGTCTGCGAGGCGATCATCGCCGCGCGCCTTGAGAGGAACGATCTTGTCGTTGCGCTCGGTGGAGGTGTGATCGGAGATCTTGCCGGCTTTGCGGCCTCTTGCGTACGGCGCGGCCTCGACTTCGTGCAAGTCCCGACCACTCTTCTCGCGCAGGTCGACTCGTCGGTCGGTGGTAAGACGGGGATCAATTCGCGCCATGGCAAGAATCTGATCGGTGCGTTTCATCAACCGATCCTAGTGATCGCTGACACCGCCTTACTCGATACATTGCCAAAACGAGAATTCCGCGCGGGCTACGCCGAAGTTGCCAAATTTGGCTTGCTCGGTGACGCGGCATTTTTTGCGTGGTTGGAGAAAAATCGCGAGGATGTGTTTGCCGGCGGTCCCGCGCGTGAGCACGCGATTGGCGTCTGCTGCCGCGGAAAAGCCGCCATCGTCTCGCGCGACGAGCGCGAGACGGGCGAGCGTGCACTGCTCAACCTAGGGCACACGTTCGGCCACGCACTTGAGGCTGGTTGTGGGTTTTCCGATCGACTGCTGCACGGCGAAGCGGTGGCGTTGGGTACAGTGCTAGCATTCGAGTTTTCCGCGCGTAGAGGCTTGCTTGCGGCTTCCGAAATCGGACGCGTCGCCGCGCATCTTGCGTCGGCTGGTTTGCCCACCCAAGTAAAGGATGTGCCTGGCGGCGTGCCGGGTGTCGACGTTTTGATGGAGCTGATCGGACAAGATAAAAAAGTACGGCGCGGAACGCTCACCTTTATATTGGTGCGGGGTATTGGTCAGGCGTTTATCGAGAACGACGTCGACGCTGCCGAGGTCGGGTCTTTTCTCACAGAAAAACTTGCAAATGCATGATCCGGAGAGATGGGAACCGGATCCGGATAAGATCATGCGCCAGAAAATAATCCGATGACCGCTTCCGACTGGCTGTCACTTGTCGTCGTTTTGTTTTGCCTGCTGATCTCAGCCTTCTTTGCCGGCAGCGAAACGGCGTTGACCGCGTCTTCGCCCGCAAGGATGGCGCGGCTGGAAAAGCAGGGCAATCGGCGCGCTGCCATCGTTAACCGCTTGCTCGCGCAACGCGAGCGACTGATCGGCGGGTTGATGCTCGGCAATAATCTCGTCAATATTGCCGCGTCTGCGCTCACGACCGGAGTGCTGCTGGCTTGGTTCGGAACAGCAGGAGTTGCCTACGCCACATTGATCATGACCGTCGTGGTGGTAGTGTTCTCCGAGATTCTCCCAAAGACTGCTGCGTTTAACGCCCCTGATCGCACGGCGCTCATGGTGGCGAAGCCGATGTCGTTCGTCATCAAGATACTTGGACCGGCCTTGATGGCGATCGAAGCGCTGGTGCGATGGCTGCTTAGTCTCGCCGGTATGCATGTGGGCAAGGATCAGGCGGTCCTTTCGGCACATGAAGAATTGCGCGGCGCGGTCGATCTGCTCCACCGCGAAGGCGGCGTGGAATCATCCGACCGCGACATGTTTGGCGGCGTGCTGGACCTGCGCGAGCTTGCCCTCTCCGATGTGATGATCCACCGCACCAACATGATCACACTCAATGCCGACGATTCGCCGGAGGATATTGTCAACGCCGTTATTGCCTCACCGGTCACACGTATTCCGCTCTGGCGCGGAAATCCGGAAAATATTGTGGGGATCTTGCACGTGAAGGACCTGTTGCGTGCGTTGCATGCGGTCGACGGCGATGCGGCCAAAGTCGATATCTCCTCGCTGATGACGCCACCCTGGTTCGTCCCCGACACGCGATCCGTCTCCGAACAGCTCAAGGCATTTCGGCGGCGCAAGACGCCTTTTGCTCTTGTGGTGGACGAGTATGGTGAAGTCGAAGGGCTGGTGACCCTGGAAGATATTCTGGAGGAGATCGTCGGCGACATCACCGACGAGCACGATGTCGCGATGCCGGGTGTGCGGCGTCAGCCCGATGGATCGGTCAACGTCGACGGTGCGGTCCCGATCCGCGATCTCAATCGCGTCATGGGCTGGAACTTGCCCGACGAGGAAGCGACGACGGTCGCGGGTCTGGTGATCCATGAGGCGCGCTCGATTCCCGAAGTGGGGCAGAGCTTCACGTTTCATGGATTTCGTTTCAGGGTGCTGCGCCGTGCGCGCAACCGTATCACGGCGTTGCGAATACAACCCTTGCCGCGTACACAGGCGGCCAAGGCATGAGATCTAGACTCCGCCTTCTCCCGGCGCGGTTGCGTGGATGGCGAGCGCATGAATGCTGTCTGTGAGCTCGGCTGCGAGTGATTGATTGATCATGCGATGACGCTCTAGTCGGGTCTTTCCTTTGAACGCATTCGACACAATATAGATGCGGAAGTGCGTCTGCCCGCCCAGCCGATGTCCGGCATGGCCCTCATGCTGATGGGATTCATCCAACACCTCGAGGCTTTGCGGCGTGAAAGCCTCGGTCAACTTCTTTGTGATTAGATCGACTGTTCGCATGCCGCTCCGCTTAGGGTAGAGCGGTCGGCCGGTCAATGGTTCGCCGGCGAAGCGAAGAAGAAGTCTTGAATGCGTCACTGACAAAAGCGCATAATGTTCGGTCATGAAATTCGACTCACCCTTATTTGACCGTATTCGCGTCAAACCGGAGAAGGATCGCCGCCTAAAAACAGGCGGTCCCAGCTGCGAATGGCACGGCTGCAAGGAAAAAGCGACGCACCGCGCGCCAAAAGGACGCGGGCGCGAGAAGGACTATTGGCGCTTCTGTCTCAATCACGTGCGCGAATACAACCAGGCGTATAATTTTTTCGCTGGTATGAGCGACGCGGCGGTGATGGCCTACCAGAAAGATGCTCTCACAGGTCATCGTCCAACCTGGAAGATGGGAACCGGTAAGGGAACAGTTCGACCCGATATAGGTGCTTTTGGCAGTCACACCGATCCGTTCGGATTATTCGGCGAGGGCGTACGAGCGGAGCAGAAGGCTCGTGCGGAAACCCGCCCGATCCGCAATGCGGAGCGCAAGGCTCTTGACACGCTTGGGCTCGATGTGGGCGCCACCTCACAGCAAATGAAAATGCGATTCAAGGAACTGGTGAAACGCCATCATCCGGACGCCAATGGTGGCGACCGCTCAACCGAGGACCGGCTGGTGGAGATCATCCAAGCATACAACTACCTAAAATCGGTTGGATTAGGCTGAGCGGCGGATTCCTGTGCGGGCAACCCAGCCCAGCCTTTCGCACAGGGCTGACCGCACCTATC
>Ga0307296_10001577_pt1 | contig 11435 bp, 8 predicted proteins | sample ER_DNA_153_FD_194467 | JGI IMG/M metagenome (GOLD analysis project Ga0307296, IMG submission 194467) | Bulk soil microbial communities from the East River watershed near Crested Butte, Colorado, United States - ER_DNA_153 | ecosystem: Environmental > Terrestrial > Soil > Floodplain | place: USA... | reverse complement strand
ACGTGCCGGTCGGCCGGCTCGTCGAACGTCGAGCTGATGACCTCCGCCTTCACGTTCGCCACCATGTCGGTGACCTCCTCGGGCCGCTCGTCGATCAGCAATACGATCAGTGTCACTTCGGGGTGATTCTGCGAGATGGCGTTCGCCATCTTCTGCAGCAGAATCGTCTTGCCGGCACGCGGCGGCGCGACGATCAGTCCGCGCTGACCCTTCCCGATCGGGGCGAGAAGGTCGACGATACGCATCGCGAGGTCGCCGTCCTTTGGCTCGAGTCGGATGCGCTCGTCAGGATATCGCGGCCGAAGATTGTCGAACGAGCCGCGCTGCTTGGCCTTTTCGGGATCGTCCCCATTGATCGTTTCGACTTTCAGCAGCGCGAGATAACGCTCCCACTCCTTGGGCGGACGCACCTGGCCGGAGATCGTGTCTCCCGTCCTCAGATCGAACCGCTTGATCTGCGACGGAGAGACATAGATGTCGTCCGGCCCGTACAGATAATTCCAGTCCTGGCTCCGCAGGAAGCCGTAACCTTCGGGCAGAATCTCGAGCACGCCCTCTCCGGTCAGCACGGTGTCCGAGTCGAGCAGATTCTGCTCGATCCGGAAGATGAGATCCTGCTTTCGCATCCCGCTCGTGTTCGTGATGTTCAGTCCATCGGCCATCACCTGAAGGTCGGGGACCGACATGCGCTTCAGCTCTGCGATATCCACGGGGGCAGGCTCCGGATGCGGAAACTCACGTGCGCTGGGCACGGCAGGCTGGCAATAGGGGGGAGGGGCCGCGAGCGGGCGGCGTGTTGGATCGGAACGCGGAGGGAATCGCAGCCGGCGCGCTGGAAGCGCAAGCCGCGGGAGGTCCGAACACTCGAAGCTACTGGCGACCGAAAGTAGAATCAAGAGTCCGCTGTGCGCGCGCGTCGTATTAGACAGCGCTCATCGAGCAGTGACGGTTGTTCAGAAGGGGAAGTAACGCAACGGGTGGGCGCGAAGGTCGTTCATCAGCGCTCCAAGCTCCCGCTGCACGCCGGTCAACTCAGTGGTCAGCGCCGAGTCGCGCAGCACGCGACCAGCCGTGCCCCTCGGGTCGTTGAGCAACGCCAGCGCGATCGACACTTCGTCACGCAGCGACGCCGTAGTTTTCATCAATGACGAGTCGCGCTTGAATCTGCCGTACGATGTGCGATCGGAGGCGAGCATCGCGCGCAGACTGTCGACGCGCGCGAGAGCCGTCTGTGCGCGAGCAGTCGGACTGCCGGCGGTGAGGACGCGTGCGATCGTACCGCGTCCCTTGAATGCGCGGTCGGCGAGCTGGACGCCTCGCGTCCGCACGACGTCGAGCTGGAGCGCGTCGTCGTTCAGTAGTGCGCCCGTCGTGCCCCGCACGGAACTAAGTTCGCTGCGCAGCGTCTTCACGTTGCTCAGAATCTCGGGGAAATCGCGTGATGCAACGGCGACGCGAGACGCGATTCCCTCCGGATCGCCCTGCGGCAGCGCCAACAGCGTGTCACCGCTCTGCACCCGTGGAGCGGCGCTCGTCGTGCTCGACAGATAGACCACTGGCGCACCGATCAACGTGCCGCCGGAGCGGATCTGGGCGCGTGAGTCGGCACGCAGGAATTGCACTTTGGATTTCAGTACCTCCATCTTGACCACGACGTGAGAAGTCGTGTCGAGTGATGGCGGCAGAAAATCAACGCTCTTGACCTGGCCGATCTTCTGCCCGGACAGCCAGACATTGGTGCCCTTCATGACCCCTCGCGCTTCGCTCATCTTGCTGTAGAGCGTGACGGTGGAGCCGTGCAGCGCTCCCACGCGCGCGAAGAGCAGGACCATCAGGGCCGCGGCGATGGTGGCGCCGAGGGCGATGAGTCCTGGAACGAGCGAGCGCCACCGATGTGTTCGAGGCATGATGATCTTGAAGGAACTGAAACTCGCGTCCGCAAACTGGCAAGTGATGCGCCACGAAGCGGCGCTCGTGCGGCGATCGGAAACGACGAACGGCAATCGAACGCGTGCTGCGTTCGACTGCCGTTCAATCACGTGACGTGCGCGGGCCGGGATTCGAACCCGGGACCTTCGGCTCCGGAGGCCGACGCTCTATCCAGCTGAGCTACTCGCGCAAACGCGAACGGGCTCGAACGAGCCCGTGCAAGAATGGTCGGGGCGACTGGATTTGAACCAGCGACCTCCTGCTCCCGAAGCAGGCGCGCTACCGGGCTACGCTACGCCCCGCCGACGCTTCCTCGGATCCCGCCATCCACGCGCGGGCAGTGCGCCCGGAGGAACTCGAATCCCCAACCTTCTGATCCGTAGTCAGATGCTCTATCCAATTGAGCTACGGGCGCCTGGTACTGCGCGTGTTCAGCGACGCCGCATGTGATGCCGGCTCGGATCCTCTGAAGCACGCGAAACCTAGTCCGGCATGCGAGGTGAGTCAACCCCGCGCGAGGGGCTCACAGAGAGTGAATCATGCTCGCCGCTGTCGCGATCGTCGCTCTGCGGTTCGCGTGTCGCGTCGACCGAAATCCGCGCGCGCTCCGTGGGCATTTCGTCAACAACAGACGTCGACGTCGGAGTCTGGCGAGGCGGCGGATCCGGTGTCTGGAGCGGCAGCCGCACGGTGAATCGCGACCCGAAACCAACATGGCTCACCAGCGTCACGTCGCCGCCGAGCAGTCGGGCCAGCTTGCGCGCAATCGGCAGACCGAGGCCGGTTCCGCGCTGCATCGAGTCGCCGCGCCCACTCGGGCGGACTTGCTCGAACTCATCGAAGATGCGAGCGAAATCGGATTCGCTGATTCCTATTCCGGTGTCCTCGACCGCGATCTCGATCGCGTCGCCGGCATCGGCGCGCCGCGCGACAACAGTGACTGCGCCACGTTCCGTGAACTTGATGGCATTCGCAACGAGGTTGAGGATGACCTGGCGCAGGTGTCGCGGATCCGTGTAAATCTTCGGCAGATCTCGAGCGATGACGACATCGATGCGGATACTCTTCGCCTCGGCGGCGGGTTCGACGACGCTGGCAACGCTGTCGAGCACCGTGTCGACCAGCACTGGCTGCACGTCGATCTCCATCCGGCCGACCTCGATCTTCGAAAGGTCGAGCACGTCGTTGACGAGACCGAGGAGGTGGTCCGCGGCGGCGCGAATGCGTTCGTGTGAGCCCCGCAATGGTTGGGGCACGTCACCGTACATTCCGTCGAGCGCGAGCGCGTTGTAGCCGACAATCGCGTTGAGTGGCGTGCGCAGCTCGTGACTGACGTTCGTGAGAAAGCGACTCTTCGCCCGATTCGCCTCGGCGATCTGTTGCGCGCGCTCTTCGAGGCGCATGTTCGCGTCGAGCAGGTCGCGAGACAACAGTTCGAGGTCGCGCGAGTAGGCAGCGAAACGGCGCGAGCGCAGCTCCTCCCTAACGGCGAGGAAGGACACCAGCACGAGGACGATCGCGCCCGTAACCCAGTTCACCAGCCGCGGCGTGAACGGCTGCATCGACGCGATCGGGACCTCAAGCGTCCAGTCGTGGCCACCGGGAAGAGTGATCGCGCGCGTCAGTGCGCGCGAGATGCGGTGGGGATATCCGGCCGACACGGCGATGACCTCACCGTGCTCGTCGCGCACGCGATATGGATATCGGCCGCGCAGTTGGCCGGCGAGCGCTTCGCTGAACAGACGCTCGTAGGCGAAGGCGGCGGCGACATAGCCGGTCACGTGACCTCGCTGCACGATCGGCAAGTAGAGGAGGGTACCGCGTCGACCGTCGGCGAGCTTGAGCGGTTCGGTCGAGGCGATGGAGCGGTCCTCGGCTGCCTGACGCATCGCGGGCGCACGAAGAGGAAAAGCCTGGTGCGCGGCGCCTCGATCGGAGAGGGGGACCTCACCTTGAGAGTCCTTCACCCGACCGCTTTCGTCGAGAAGATAGACTGCCGCGATGTCCGGCATTTCCCGCCGGATCTCGCCGGCAAGCACGTCGAATCGCTGGGTGGCTTCGCGCGGCGTGCCGGCGCTCGCCATTAGCGCGCTGAGCGTTGTCAGCAGCTGTACGCGCTGGCTGACCGAGCCTTCGATCAGTGCATCCGCCTGTATCGCCTGTGTGGACGCTTCGCGCGCGTATTCGCGCTGCAACAGAGCATCGACGCGATGCAGCAACGCAATGCCGCTGAGAATGATCAGCGCGAGAAGCAGCCGCCACCGCATCGGACCAGCGATGCCGCGCTTCAGCTCATCGGGAAGGGGAGGTCCGCTCCCCTTCATGGAACACGGAGCAGCGGTCCTGACGCCAACGCCGCACTCCTCACGGCTCTTGCCTCACGATGGGTCTGAGACTCGCCGAGATCAGAGGTAGTGCGCATGGAAAACCTGACAGGCAAGCGCCGCGCCGCAGCCGAGACAATCACGGGAAAACAAATGCCCCATGGACTTTCCATGGGGCAGTGCGCGGTACAAGACTCGAACTTGTGACCTCCACGATGTCAACGTGGCGCTCTAACCAACTGAGCTAACCGCGCGGGCTGGCAGCTCAGAGCCCGGAACTTGGAGCGCTGTCCCGCCATTCGTCCAGGAGGAGGTACTCCGAGACGGAATCCGATTGTTGCGAACTCAGAGCGGGAAACGGGACTCGAACCCGCGACCCCAACCTTGGCAAGGTTGTGCTCTACCAACTGAGCTATTCCCGCGTCGGCTGTTTCCCTGCCGCTCGTGTAGTCGGCACTTGATGCCGAAACTCGATGCTGGGGCAGGCCAGCCGGCGACCAGTTCAGCGCCGGGGAGTGGAGGCGAGGGGAATCGAACCCCTGACCTCTTGAATGCCATTCAAGCGCTCTCCCAACTGAGCTACGCCCCCTCCGCCGAGCGGAGACAACCATTCCGTCCGGAAACTCGAAGTGTAGTTAGGGGTAATTACCATGTCAAGAAAATAAGACTGGCGAAAAGCATTCAGGCCGGTATTTTGCAGCGCCTTCACCTCGACTCGGTAACCGACATCCAAACATCTGTCGGAAAACGGGCCGCGATGAACGAAATCATACGGCGCGAGTCGCGCCGCTCACGATAAATCACTCACGCGCAGTACGTTCGAGGCCCTCATATGACCGAAGTAAAAAAGCGCCGCCGCCGGTCTGCTCCGGCTGGAATCGCGCCCAACGAGCCCGAGCGCGATATCCTCGATCAATACCTTTATGAGGTCAGCACTTATCCGCTGCTCAAGGGCCTCGAGGAGATCGAGCTTGCGAAGAAGATTCGCGCGGGCGACCCTGACGCGCTCCAGGAGCTCGTGAAGCGCAATCTGCGCTTTGTGATCTCCGTTGCAAAAAAGTATCAGAATCGCGGCCTCCCCCTCATCGATCTGATCGGTGAAGGGAATGTCGGGTTGCTCACCGCCGCCCGGAAGTTCGATCCTGACCAGGGCGTCAAGTTCATCTCGTACGCGGTGTGGTGGATCCGTCAGGCGATCCTTTCGGCGCTTGCCCGCCAGGGTCGCACCGTTCGCGTGCCGCTCAACCGTACCGCGGATCTCTCGCGCATCATCAAGGCGAGCGAGATCCTGCGGCAGAAGCTCAACCGCGAGCCGACACCCGAGGAGCTGTCTGCGCTCACCGGGCTGTCGACGGAAGTCGTGCAGTCGCTCGCGGCGCTCAACACGAGTGACGTTCGTCTCGACGCACCGATGGATCCCGATGGTGATCGCTCGCTGATCGAGCGCTTCGTCGCGGACGAGATGCCGGATACGGAAGAGGAGGCGATGAACCGCTTCCTCACCGATGAGATCGAGCAGGCGCTCGGCACGCTCCCGCCGCGCGACGCAAAGGTCCTTCGCCTGTACTTCGGACTCGAGGGTGGGCGAGAGCACACGCTCGAGGAAATCGGGTCGATGCTCGGCGTCACCAGGGAGCGGGTTCGCCAACTTCGCGACCGCGCACTCAAGCGGCTCCGTGAAGGGGACGTCGGCCGCGCGCTCGGCAGCTTCGCCGCGTAGCACTCAAATCGAAACACCTGACAAGAGGGCCGCTCCGACCGGAGCGGCCCTCTTGCTGTTTGCGTTGGACGCGACAAGCGGAGTGACGTGGCGCACGGTGCGTTGCACACTGACTCGCGCAGCGCACGTCCTTGCCCCGCGCGACGTCCGGATCACAAATTGTGTCGATGATTCGACTCGTCGACGTGCACAAGAGCTTCGGCCCGAAGCAGGTACTGAACGGCTTCACGCTCGACGTCGTCGAGGGCGAGACGATGGTCGTCATCGGCTACTCAGGCACTGGGAAATCGGTCGCCATAAAACACATCGTCGGCTTGCTCGAGCCGGACCGCGGTGAAGTGTGGGTGGACGACATGGAAGTGCCCCGGCTACCGCGCCGAGAACTCTACAAGATGCGGGCACGCATCGGCTATGTGTTTCAATTCGCTGCCCTCTTCGACTCGCTCTCCATCGGCGATAATGTCGCGATGGGACTTCGGAAGCAGAACGAGTTGACCGAGAGCGAGATCGTCGAGCGTGTTGACGAAGCGTTAGGCCTCGTCGACCTGCCAGGCGTGGCCGAGCGATTTCCCGCCGAGCTGTCCGGCGGCATGCGCAAGCGCGTCGGGATAGCGCGCGCGATCGCGCTACGGCCCAAATACATGCTGTACGACGAACCGACGACGGGTCTCGATCCGGTGACGAGCGCGGTGATCGACCAGCTGATGGTGCGCATGCGCACGAAACTCGGCGTCACCGGCGTCGTGATCACGCACGACATGCGCAGCGCCTACACCGTCGGAAGCCGAATCGCGATGCTCTACCGCGGCCGGGTTCGTCAGGTGGGCACAGTCCAGGAGATCCAACGCAGCTCGGATCCCGTCGTGCGCCAATTCATCGAGGGCCGCGCCGAGCTCGAAGGCGCTGTGCCTGGCGGTGTGGGCTGATGGGGCGCTCGCGCGCGACACGAGAGACGTCGGCCGGAGGTGTCGTCTTCCGGGCACCGCAGGGTGAGGAGCCGCTCTTTCTCCTCATTCGGGACAGTTATCGCAACTGGGGCTTTCCAAAGGGTCATCTGGAGAGTTCCGAGATGCCCGACGCGGCAGCGCTGCGAGAGGTGAAAGAAGAGACGGGCCTCGAAGGCCTCGAGCTCTGCGGCGAGATCGAGACAATCGATTGGTTTTTTCGCTTTCGTGGCAAGCTGATCCACAAAGTCTGTCACTTCTACCTCATGAAGACAGACTCCGAGCTGACATCGCCGCAGCGCGCGGAGGGAATCACCGCGTGTCGTTGGATGCCGATCACTCTTGCGCTCGAGACGATATCGTATGCCAACGCGCGATCGGTTCTGCAGCGTGCGAACGAGCTGGTCATCGAAACGCTGACGCGCCGCTGACCGATGTTCAACCAGACCACGACAGCTTCCGCGCTTGCGCCCGCGCCCCACGTCGTCGCGTTCGCGCAACGGGAGCGCGCCCGCGTCGCGTTGCGGAGCGCTTTCCCACGGCGAAGAGGTCGAATCGTCGTCGTTCGTAGCGCCGCCGATCTCGTGACGACGCTGCGCACCGAGCTGACGGACGCCGTTCTCATCGACATCGGCTCGGCCGGCGCCGACACCGACCGGGCGATCTCGCTCGCGCGCGAATTTCCGAGTCTTCCCTTCGTCGGTCTCGCGCCTCTTCGCGGCAGCGACGGACCCGCACTTGCCGCGTGTGCTGCTCACGATTTCGCCGACGTGCTGGTCGAAGGCGTCGACGACTCCGCGCTCCGCGCGATTCTCGCTCCGCTCATGTTCTCGGCGCGGTTCGCCGCCGCATTGCACCAGCCACCAGGATCGCTCGGCCTCGCTACTCAATTGCAACAAGACGCGTGGCGACACATGGTGGCTCGCGGCGGACGCACGATCCGCACGAGCGAGCTCGCTCAGGCGATGGGCGTCACGCGCGAGCATCTGAGTCGTTCATTCGCCGCCGAAGGCGCGCCGAATCTGAAGCGCGTGATCGATCTCGTTAGGCTCCTCGCCGCGGCTGAGCTGGCGAAGAATCCCGGATACGACGTTCGAGATGTCGCCCGCGTCCTCGACTTCGCCTCCGCGTCACATCTGTCGAGCACCGCGCAGCGCGTCGTGGGAACGAAGCCGGCGTCCCTCGCCCGACTGCGCACCGTCGACCTCATCGATCGATTCTCACAGGGGCGCGGCCGGAGTCGGCGCGCCACGTGATCCCCGTTATCTCATGGCGCCGTTTCGCCGCCATCGCGACTCTCTGTGTTGCGCTACAGGTCGCGAGCGCGACATGGCTCGTGAACGAATTCGACACGCCGAATGCATCGACGACCGTGGCACGCTCCCTGGCGACCGGAGGGCGCTACGCCGTTGCGGTAGGCGGGCGACTCTGGGGTCCTTCCTCGCCGCATGCCCGCGACTCGCTCCGCTATTTCGTCCTCCCCGGTGAGCCACTGTACCTCGCTGCCTCTTTCAAGGTCCTGCCTGAGCCGCTGCATCGTTACATCCATCTGCCAGTCACGGCGCTGCTGATCGCCTCGGTAACGGCGTTCGCGACCATCATGGGCGGCGCACGTCTGGCGGTTGCGACCGCCATCGTCGCCTCACTGGAGCCGTTCGTCGTCGTGCATGGTCCGGTGTGGGACGACACCTTCCTTGCAGCGGCACTCCAGTGGAGTGCTCTCGCGCTTCTGGCGACGGTACTGCAAGGGAAGCGCGCGCCGCGATCCCTTCCGGCGGCCGGTGCAACAGCCATAGCCGCGATCGCCATTGGCGTCGCCGCCGTCGTTCGCGGCGACGTTCCGCTGTTCGTCGCGCTGCTCGTCCTCGTCGCATGGCGGACACCCGCGCTCAGCGCGCTGCGCTGGCCGGTGGTGTACTGCGCTGTTGCCTCAGTCGCGGCGCTTATGGCCTGGGGCGCGAGGAATCACGCGGTGGTCGGGAGTTTCGCGCTGGGGTCGTCGCATGACGGCATCACGCTCTGGGAGTCGAATGGACCGTACACGGCCGCCGCGCTCGAGCGCGGACAGGTGATGATGCTCTCCGGCCAACCCGATCTCATGAGCGAGCTTTGGTCGGACACGCGACTGATGAGCGAGCCAGAAGCCAATCGATACTACGGCAAGCGAGCGTTGCAATACGTCGTTGCCCATCCTATTAAAGAGCTTCAACTCATGGCGCGCAAAGCATTCTTCACGCTCACTGGACTTCGACCCGAGCTCCCGCCGGCGTCACTCCGCAATCTCGTGGGCGTTGCATCGAACATCATAACGTTCCTGCTCGCGGTGATTGGCATCGGCGCCCTGCTGCACGATCGCCAGCAGGCGCGGCGAATTCGCCCCTTCCTCCTGATGTTGCTGCCGTTGGTGCTCACGGGCGTGGGGGCAGTTCTGATCGGCCCGATTGGGATGCGCTACCGAATCGCGATCGACGGGGTGGTCTGGATCCTGGCGGGATTGGGCGTACTTCGAATCGTCGACGGACGGTGGCATCCGGATCCCAACTCCTCAGCTCACCGTGCGTGATTCGCTTGCCTCTGGCAACTCCGCGCTGATCTGTCGCTCGAGATAGAGCAGGTAGCCGGCGACGAGTCGTGACGTGGTTGCCGCGCGTGACGACAGATCGGCGCACGTGGCGACTGATAGCAAATCGGCGTGGCGCGCTATCGCGATTGAAGTTTCGAGGCTGGCCGCTGCCTCGCGCGCCGACTGGAAGGCATCTCGCTGCGCCACGAGGTCCGACTTGGAGTAAGCGCGTGCGATCGCGAGCGCGAGCTCGGCGCTGCATCGAACGAGTAAGTCGGTCAGCGGCCGTGTTTCATGGCGCGACGCCTTGCGGGCAGCTCGCGCGACCTCACCGGCTGTCGCGACAGCTTCTTGCCACGCCCGAAATTCTCGCATTCCAGCGGCCATGGCAGGAATCTCGCGGCGGCCGAGCGCCATCCGTTACCGGCTCGTTGCGAGCCGGTCCCAATTGCGGCGTTCGGACTCCATGGCTTGCATGGCCGAGTGGCTTGTGATAAATTTCACAAGCTACAGGCGCCTCCTCCCGTCGGCATTCTCAGACACTCCGCTATGGCTTCCGACACGTCACTCCGCCCCGGCGAGATCAAGGACATCCTCCTTCGAGAGATCGAGGCAGCCGATCTCCGCTCTCTCGACGTCGAAGAGGTTGGCACCGTCCTCGAGGTCAAGGATGGCATCGCGCGCATCTACGGTCTGGGCAAAGCCATGGCCGGCGAGATGCTCGAGGTCACGTCGAGCGAGACCGGCGAAAAGATTACCGCGCTCTGCCTCAATCTCGAGGAGGACAACATCGGCGCCGTCATTCTCGGCGACTACCTGCAGCTGCGTGAGGGCGACGAAGTCAGGCGCACGAGCCGCGTGCTCGAGGTGCCCGTTGGGCCGGCGCTCGTGGGCCGTGTGGTCGATGCGCTCGGTCGCCCAATCGATGGACACGGTGATGTTCGAACGACGACGACACGGCGCGTAGAGAGCGAGGCACCCGGAATCATCGTCCGCCAGCCCGTGAAGGAGCCGCTGCAGACCGGCATCAAGTCGATCGACTCGATGATTCCGATCGGACGCGGACAGCGCGAGCTGATCATCGGTGATCGCGGCACAGGCAAGACCGCGATCGCCGTCGACACGATCATCAATCAGAAGGGCCAGGGTGTCATCTGCGTGTACGTCGCGATCGGCCAGAAGGCGTCGACCGTCGCCTCGGTGGTCGAGCGGCTGAAGCAGGCGGGCGCGATGGACTTCACGATCGTCGTCGTTGCATCGGCGTCCGATCCCGCGCCGATGCAGTACATCGCGCCCTACACGGGTTGCGCGATGGCCGAGTACTTCATGTATCACGAAGGACAGCCGACGCTCTGCGTCTACGACGATCTATCGAAGCAGGCCGCCGCGTACCGCCAGATATCCCTCGTGCTTCGCCGCCCACCGGGCCGTGAGGCGTATCCGGGCGACGTCTTCTATCTCCACTCACGCCTCCTCGAGCGTGCGGCGAAGCTGCGCGAGGATGCCGGTGTCGTGGACGGCAAGAAGATTCTCAAGCCTGGCGGATCCCTGACCGCGCTGCCAATCATCGAGACGCAAGCCGGCGACGTGTCGGCGTATATCCCGACGAACGTCATTTCGATTACCGATGGACAGATCTTTCTCGAGGCGGACCTCTTCTACGCCGGCGTCCGCCCCGCCATCAACGTCGGCATCTCGGTATCACGCGTCGGCGGATCGGCCCAGGTGAAGGCGATGCGCTCCGTGGCGGGCCGACTGCGGCTCGACCTCGCACAGTACAGGGAGCTCGAAGCGTTTGCGTCATTCGCCTCCGATCTTGACGCGGCGACCAAGAAGCAGCTGGAACGAGGTGCGCGTACCGTGGAGGTACTGAAGCAGGGCCAGTATCAGCCGATGGCGGTCGAGCAGCAGGTCATGATTATTTTCGCGGTGACTAACGGCTTTCTCGACGCCGT
>Ga0307296_10001575_pt1 | contig 11442 bp, 11 predicted proteins | sample ER_DNA_153_FD_194467 | JGI IMG/M metagenome (GOLD analysis project Ga0307296, IMG submission 194467) | Bulk soil microbial communities from the East River watershed near Crested Butte, Colorado, United States - ER_DNA_153 | ecosystem: Environmental > Terrestrial > Soil > Floodplain | place... | reverse complement strand
GCTCCTCGTCCACGCAGGGAGTCTCGCACGCCGCTTGCAGGCCGAACGCCGGACGATGGCAGCACGCCCTGACGGGGGTGGACGTTCCCCGTCCCGTGGCCCACCATCGGGAGCGGTGACGACCCACGACGCACCCGTGAGCTCGGCGCGTTCGGCGAGCGCTTCCGCGGTCGGCTGATCGGACCGGGGGACGAGGGGTACGACGACGCCCGGTCGATCTGGAACGGTGCGATCGACCGGCGGCCCGGGCTCGTCGCGCGGTGTTCGGATGCGGACGACGTGATCAACTCTGTGCGCTTCGCGCGCGAACACGACCTACGCATGTCCGTTCGTGGCGGCGGGCACGGCGTCGGCGGTCTCGCGCTCTGCGACGACGGACTGGTCGTCGACCTGTCCGAGATGAAGGGAGTCCGGGTGGATCCGGACGCCGGGCTCGCGGAGGTCGGGGCCGGGGTCACGCTCGGCGAGCTGGATCGCGCCACGCAGGCGTTCGGGCTCGCGGTGCCGGCCGGGATCGTGACGCACACGGGGGTCGCCGGCCTCACGCTCGGCGGTGGCATCGGGTGGTTGACGCGCAAGTACGGCCTGACGATCGACAACCTCGTGGGCGCCGATGTCGTCACGGCGGACGGCGGGCTCGTCGCCGCGAGCGAGGACGACCACACGGATCTGTTCTGGGGTCTACGGGGCGGCGGCGGGAACTTCGGCGTCGTGACGTCGTTCCGCTTCCGCGCGCACCCGGTGGGTCCGACGGTGGTCGCCGGGCCGATGCTGTTCCCGCTCGAACGCGGCCCCGAGGTCATGGAGACCTACCGAACGTGGGCCGCGGAGGCGCCCGAGGAGCTCACGACCCTCGTGAACGTCCGTCGCGCGCCGCCCGCACCCTGGATCCCCGAACCGCTCCACGGCGTCCCGATCTGGATGATCGCGGCGTGCTGGTGCGGTCCGATCGACGCCGGGGAGGCGATCGTCGAGCCGATCAGGGCCCTCGGGCCGATCCTCGACCTGTTCGAGCCGAAGGCGTGGGTCGAGCACCAGGCGATGTTCGACGGCGCCGTGACGCCGGGGTGGCACTACTACTGGAAGTCGGTCGAGCTCGACGAGATCGACGTACGGGCGGTCGCCGCGATCGTCGGTCACACCGAACGGATCACCTCGCCGCATTCGTACTCGGTCGCGTTCCAGCTCGGCGGCGCGATGTCGCGGGTCGGCGAGATGGACACCGCGTACGCGGGCCGATCGCCGGCCTTCGACGTGAACGTCAACGGCGTGTGGCTCCCCGAGGGAGCCGACGGCGCCACCGACCACGTGGCGTGGGTCCGGTCGCTGTTCGGCGAGCTCGAGCCGAGCGCCCGCGGCGTCTACGTGAATTTCCTCGGCGACGAGGGCTCGGACCGCGTTCGCGCCGCGTACGGCGCCGAGAAGTACGAGCGCCTCGTCGAGCTCAAGACGCGCTGGGACCCGACCAACCTGTTCCGGTCGAACCAGAACATCGTGCCCGCCGCCTGAGGTTGGTTCGTGCTCGGCACCGATGGGTATGCACCCCGTGTCCCCGACACGAGGAGGCGCGGGATGGGCATGACCGGGACGATGAAGGGCTACGGGTCCGCGGCGCGCTTCAGGGCCGAGGCCGCCGGCCACCGGATGAAGGATCGGATGCTGGAGAAGCGCCTAGACCGATCCAGCGAGGAGGCGGAGCGCCTCCGGCTCGAGAACCAGCTCCTCCGCGATGAGGTGGAGGAGTCCCGGACCGAACATCATCGGATCCTCGACCTGCTCGAGGAGCGGATGGCCGAGCAGGATCACGAGAACGGCCACGGACGCTCGCACAAGGGTCGCTGGATGGTCTTCCTGCTCGCGCTCGGTGGCGGCGCGTACGCGCTCATGCGCCGGATGCGTGAGAACGGCACCGAGTGGGGGACGGGGTCGGGCGCCACCGCCTGAGGCATCGCAACTCCATCGTTCGGCCGTATCGCGGCTGCGGCGCTCGGCGCTACAGTCGGGAACGATGGACTTCGCCCCCACCGAGCTCGGGTTCATCGCCGACCCGTACCCGGCCTACGCCGAACTGCGCGAGCGTGAGCCGGTCCGCTACGACGAGGCCACCGACCACTGGTTGATCTCGCGGTACGAGGATGTCAACGCCCTGCTCCGCGATCGACGGTTCGGGCGCACGTACCGGCACCTCGCCTCGCACGCCGAGATGGGCCACACGGATCCGCCCGAGTGGCACGCACCGTTCTGGGATCTGATCAACGCCGGGATCTTGGACATGGAGCCCCCGAACCACACCCGGGTGCGTCGGCTCGTGGCGAAGGCGTTCACCCCGCGGTTCGTCGAGGGGCTGCGGCCGCGCGTGCGGTCGATCATGGACGGCCTCGTCGACGAGCTCGACGGCGCGGGCGAGTTCGACCTGCTCCGGGTCGCCGAACCGCTCCCGGTCACCGTGATCGCCGAGATGCTCGGGGTCCCGGAGGCCGACCGCCACCACCTGCGTCCGTGGTCCGCCGACATCTGCAAGATGTACGAGCTGAACCCGTCGACCGAGATGCAGCAGGACGCGGTCCGCGCGAGCAACGAGTTCTCCGAGTACCTGCGAGAGCTCGCGAGGGAGCGCAAGCGGGAACCGGGCGAGGACCTGATCTCGCAGCTCGCGCTCGTGGTGGACGAGGGCGAGCAGCTCACCGAGGACGAGCTCGTCGGCACGTGCGTGCTGCTGCTGAACGCGGGGCACGAGGCGACGGTCAACTCGACGCTGCTCGGCTGGTGGTCGCTGTTCCGCAACCCCAACCGCCTCCGCGAGCTCCGCGCCGACCGCTCGCTGCTGCCGAACGCGATCGAGGAGCTCCTGCGGTTCGACACGCCGCTGCAGATGTTCGAACGGTGGGTGCTCGAACCCTTCGAGATCCACGGCGTGGAGATCCCGCGCGGCGCGGAGCTCGGCCTGCTGTTCGGCTCGGCGAACCGCGACCCCTCGGTGTTCGAGCGGCCCGACGAGCTCGACCTCACCCGCGAGCCGAACCCCCACCTGTCGTTCGGGGCGGGGATCCACTTCTGCCTCGGGGCGCCGCTCGGCCGGCAAGAGCTCCAGGTCTCCTTCACCACGCTGATGGACCGCTTCCCGAACCTCGAGCTGGTCGAGGAGCCCTCGTGGAAGCCGAACTACGTGATCCGCGGGCTCGAGGGCCTGCTCGTCCGTCCCTGAGGCGACCGGCGGCTATCCTCGGTCCGTGCCGATGTACCTGTTGAGCGAACCGACGGAACCCCTCGTCGCCCCGGCGATCGTCGCCGCCCTCGACGGGTGGATCGACGCGGCGGGCGCCTCGACCACGGCGGCGGAGCGGCTCGCCGACGAGGCGGCTCCGCTCGCGACGTTCGACGCCGACCTGCTGTTCGATTTCCGTTCGCGCCGGCCGGTGCTGGACGTGGTCGACGGCCGGCTGAGCGAGCTCACGTGGCCCGAGCTTACGCTGCGTCACCGTCGGCTCGGCGACCGCGACGTCCTGGTGCTCACCGGCGCCGAACCCGATTTCCGGTGGCAGGAGCTCGGTCGGGACGTGCTGTCGATCGCCCGCCGGCTCGGCGTGACGCAGTGGGTCAGCCTCGGCGCGATCCCCACGGCGGTGCCTCACACACGTCCCGTCCCGGTGCTGGCCACCGCATCGGCCGAGGGCCTGCTGCAGGAGGACGAGCAGGTCGGGCCCGCGGGACTGCTCCGCGTCCCGTCCGCCGCGCTGTCGGCGATCGAGAAGACCGTCGCGGACGACGGCATGCCGACCGTGGGCTTCTACGCCCAGGTGCCCCACTATGTGGGCGGCCCCTACGCGGCCGCCGCGATCGCGATCCTCGAACACCTCGGGCGGCACCTCGGCGTCGAACCGCCACTCGACGGGCTGCCCGACGAGGCGATGGCGCAGCGGCAGCGGCTCGACCAGATCGTCCAGGCCGACGACGACTCGCGCACCTACGTCGAGCGCCTCGAGTCGGTCGTGGACAACCAGGAGCTGCCGACCGGCGACGAGCTCGTGGGCGAGATCGAACGCTTCCTGCAGCAACGGGGCGACGGCGGTTCGAGCGGTCCGATGTCGTAACCACCGTCGGCTCCGACGCCGGCGGACACGGCCGGTAGCATCCGACCCATGGCGGAGCGGACCCCAAGGACCGAACCTTCCTCCGAGCGCACCCGCGTCCGCCGACTGCCCGAACGCGGCGTCTACGACCGCGGCACGATCGACGCGATCTTGGACGAGGCCCTGATCTGCCACCTCGCGTACGTGCAGGACGGTGAGCCTCGCGTGATCCCGACGATCCACGCCCGGGTCGGCGACACGCTCTACGTCCACGGCTCGAACGCGAGCCGGACGCTCCGCTCGACCAAGGGTGGAGCGCCCGTCGCCGCCGAGGTGACGCTGCTCGACGGGCTCGTGCTCGCCAGGAGCGCGTTCCACCACTCGATGAACTACCGCTCGGTCGTGGTGTACGGACGCGCACGAGAGGTCACCGACCCGGCCGAGAAGTTCGAGGCGCAGCGCGCGCTCGTCGAGCACGTCGTTCGAGGACGTGCGGACGACGCCCGCCTGCCCAACGACCGCGAGCTGAACCAGACGACGATCCTCGCGATCCCGCTCGAGGAGGCCTCGGCCAAGGTGCGCACCGGCCCGCCGAAGGACGAGGAGGAGGACCTCGAGCTGCCTGTGTGGGCGGGCATCCTCCCGCTCACGATGGTGCCCGGCGAGCCCGAACCCGACCCGCTCCTGCCGAGCGGGATCGATCCGCCCGCCTACGTGCGCGACTACCGGCGATAGTCGCCCGCCGCTCCTAGGCTGAGACCGATGGAACCCGCCCGCCCGAGCCTCCGCCAGAACCTCCGATCGCTGCCGCCCGCGGCATGGGTGCTGTTCGGCGGGACGTTCGTGAACCGGCTCGGGACCTTCGTGATGCCGTTCATCGTCCTGTACCTCACGGGCAAGGGGTTCTCGGTGCCGCAGGCGGGGTTGGCGCTCGCGATGTACGGGATCGGTGGGGTCGCGGCGCAGTTCCTCGGTGGATGGCTCGCCGACCGGATCGGACGCAAGAACGCGATCGGGTTCTCGATGCTCGGCGCGTCGGTCATCACGCTGTTGCTGTGGCAGGCGTCCAGCCTGCCGATGATCTACGCCCTGATGCTGCTGCTCGCCCTCGTAGCCGAGATGCATCGTCCCGCCGCGTCCGCGTTGATCGCCGACCTCGTGCCGAGCGAGCAGCGGGTGGCCGCGTTCGCCGTGTTCCGACTGGCGATCAACGTCGGCTGGGCCTGTGGCCTGACCCTGGGCGGGCTGCTCGCCGATCGCTCGTTCTCGTACCTGTTCATCGGCGACGCCGCGTCGTCGGCGGCGTTCGGCGTGATCTCGCTCATCGCGTTGCCGCATGGCATGCGCACCTCACGGCAGGAGGAACGCCACCTCACGGGCGCGACCCGCTCGATCGTGACCGATCGCGGGTTCCTCCTGTTCCTGGGCGCGATCCTGATCGGAGCGTCGATCTACATGCAGAACGTGGCGACGTTCCCGCTGCACGTCCAGGAGGCCGGCTTCTCCACGTCGGTGTACGGCGCCCTCCAGGCGCTGAACGGCATCATCGTGGTCCTGCTCGAGCTCCCGATCACCTCCTGGACGGGGCGGCGATCGCGAACGCGGATGGTCGCGCTCGGCACGCTGCTGGTAGGTCTGGCGTTCGCCACCCTGGTGGTCGCGAAGTCGATCCCGGCGCTCGCGGTGATGGTCCTGATCTGGACCCTGGGCGAGATCATCTCGTCCCCGGTAGCGAGCGCGTTCGTGGCCGACCGCTCCCCCGAGCACACCCGCGGCCGGTACCAGGCCTCGCTGGGCGTGATGTTCGCGCTCGGGGCCATCGTGGGGCCCACGCTCGGGACCCTCGCCTACGACTTCAGCCCGGATCTCCTGTGGATCTCGTGCGGCGTCGCCGGCGTGCTGGCGGCCGCGCTCGCCCTGGCCGCGGGCCGCCATCCGGCCCCGGTCCCGGTGGTTGACACGTCCCCGACATAGCGGGTAGATATATCGAAGCGATATATCGAAACGCAACGTGAAGGGCCCAAGGAAAGGGCCAAAGGAAAGGGAAGGTCAGGATGCTGGAGCTCGCGATCCTCGGACTGCTCAAGGAGCGGTCCATGCACGGCTACCAGCTGTCGAAGCGGCTCACCGACTCGCTCGGGGGGTTCTGGCGGGTGTCGTACGGCTCGCTGTACCCATCGCTGAAGCGCCTGGAGCGCCAGGGCGCGGTCGAGCAGATCTTCGACAGACAGGAGGTCGGCCGTCGCAAGAACGTCTACCGCATCACCGAGAAGGGTGAGGCGCTGTTCAAGGAGCTGCTCGAGGAGTCGGGACCCGAATCCTCGGGCGAAGACAACCGCTTCCGCGTCCGCATGGCGTTCTTCAAGTACGTGTCGCCCGAGACGCGGATCCGCCTGCTCGAACGCCGGCGGGCCTTCCTCGAGGAGCGGCTGATGACGATCCAGACCTCGCTCGCGACCACGAGCGGCGACATGTACACGATGTCGCTGATGCAGCACGGTCGCGAGAGCACGGAGCAGGACATCGCGTGGTTGAACGGCCTCATCACCGCGGAGCGCCGAACCACCGAGACGACGACAGGGGGCTCGAAGCGCCGGAGCACCGGCCGCGCGCTTCGCAGAAAGGAGCGCGCAACATGAGCAAGGTTCGACTCGCGATCGTCGGCGCCGGCAACTGCGCGTCGTCGCTCGTCCAGGGACTCGAGTACTACAAGGACGCCGACCCGGCGGACACCGTCCCGGGCCTGATGCACGTCGAGCTCGGCGGTTACCACATCCGCGACGTCGAGCTCGTCGCGGCGTTCGACGTGGACGCCAAGAAGGTCGGGACCGACCTCGCGGAGGCCATCCTGTCCGAACCCAACAACACGATCCGCTTCGCGGAGGTCCCGCCGACCGGCGTGACCGTGCAGCGAGGCCCGACGTTCGACGGCCTGGGCCGCTACTACCGCGAGACGATCGCCGAGTCCGAGCTGCCACCCGTCGACATCGCCAAGGCGCTCCGGGACGCGCAGGCCGACGTGGTCGTGTCGTACCTGCCGGTGGGCTCCGAGCAGGCGGCCAAGCACTACGCGCAGGCCGCGCTCGACGCGCACGTCGCGTTCGTGAACTGCCTGCCGGTGTTCATCGCTTCGGACAAGGCGTGGGCGCAGAAGTTCGTCGAGGCCGGCGTGCCGATCGTCGGCGACGACATCAAGAGCCAGGTCGGCGCCACGATCATCCACCGCGTCCTCACCAAGCTGTTCGAGGACCGCGGCGTGAAGCTGAACCGGACCTACCAGCTGAACTTCGGGGGCAACATGGACTTCATGAACATGCTCGAACGCGAGCGCCTGACATCCAAGAAGGTCTCGAAGACCCAGTCGGTGCAGTCGCAGATGCGCAAGAAGCTCGACAAGCAGAACATCCACATCGGTCCGAGCGACCACGTGCCGTGGCTCGAGGACCGCAAGTGGGCGCAGATCCGGCTCGAGGGCCAGGCGTTCGGAGACGTTCCGCTGAACGTCGAGCTCAAGCTCGAGGTGTGGGACAGCCCGAACTCCGCCGGCATCGTGATCGACGCGCTCCGGTGCGCGAAGCTCGCGCTGGACCGCGGCGTCGCCGGCCCGCTGATCGGCCCGAGCGCGTACTTCATGAAGTCGCCCCCGGTGCAGTTCAGCGACCAGGCCGCCGGCGAGATGGTCGAGCAGTTCATCCTCGGCAACGGCGCGAGCAAGGCCGCCGACTGGACCGCGTTCTTCGACATCGAGCCCGCCGAGGCGTAGCCGCGCGGCACCACCTCGTACGCTCTCCTCCGAGCTCAGACACCGAGGAGGAGAGCATGCGAGCGACCCGGTCGAACCCCGACACCGTCGCAGCACCGATGGGGACGTACGCCCAGGCCGTCCGCGTCGAGACCGGCGACGCCGTCTGGATCCACGTCTCCGGGCAGATCGCGATCGACGCCGAGGGGAACCTCGTCGGCCCGGGCGACGTCCGCGCCCAGACCCGGCAGGTCTTCGAGAACCTGAAGGCGATCTTGGAGGCGAACGGCGCGACGTTCGCCGACGCCGTCAAGATCGGGACCTACCTCACCACCCTCGATGACCTCGCCGGCATGCGCGAGGTCCGGAGCGAGTACCTGACCTCGGAACCCCCGGCGAGCACGGCCGTGCAGGTGGTGGCGCTCGTCGTCCCCGAAGCGCTGATCGAGATCGATCTGGTCGCGGTGGTGCCGTCGTGACCGCGGTCGCGGTCCTCGGTCTCGGCGCGATGGGGCGGGCGATCGCGGCTCGGCTCTTGGGCGAGGGGCATGACGTCCGGGTCTGGAACCGCACCCCCGGGCGGGACGAGGAGCTCGTCGCGGCCGGCGCCCGTCGAGCGGCGACGGCAGCACACGCCGTTGGGGACGCCGAGGTCGTCATCACGATGGTGACCGACCCGTCGGCGCTCGAGGACGTCCTGTTCGGACCCGACGGCGCCGCTTCGGCCATCTCACCCGACGCCACGCTCATCGAGATGTCGACGGTCGGCCCGACCGAGATCGCTTCGGTCGCCGAACAGCTCGCGCCGGTCCCGGTGCTCGACGCCCCGGTGCTCGGCAGCGTCCCGTCGGTCGAGAGCGGCACGCTCGTGATCTTCGTCGGCGGCGAACGCGAGGTGTTCGACCGGCACGCCGACCTGCTCTCGCTCCTCGGCACGCCTATGTACCTGGGTGGGTCCGGCTCGGGCGCGATGCTGAAGCTCGTCAACAACGCGGCCGGCACCGCGGCCCTCGTGGCCGTCGGCGAGCTCCTCGCGCTGACCGACCGTGCGGGGATCGATCCCGACGTCGCCCTCGACAGCATGGCCGCGGGTCCGCTCGCCTCGCTGATCGAACGCTGGCGTCCGCGCCTGTCGGGCGAGGACCACGCTTCCTACTTCCGTCTGGCCTTGGCGCGCAAGGACCTCGCACTCGCGTTCGACGAGGCCGAACGGAACGGCACCGAGCTCAGCGTGGCCCGGGCAGCCGCGGACCGGGGCGACGAGGCGATCGAGGCGGGGCTCGGCGACGAGGACTTCGGCGCGATCGTCGCGTTCCTGCGCTCGAGCGATACGAGGTAGCAACCCAGCGGGAGCCGTGCGCCTACCATCCTCGGCGTGAAGCCGACCCGGCAGCGCGCCCGCGAGGCCCTTCGGAGCGACGACTTCCGGCGCCTGTTCACGATCCGGCTGCTCACGCAGTCGGGTGACGGATTGTTCCAGGCGACGCTCATCGCGTCGATCGTGTTCAACCCCGAGGAGCAGAACACGATCCTCGGGTTCGCGATCGCCACGCTGGTGGTCTCGCTGCCGTTCTCGATCCTCGGCCCGTTCACCGGGGTGTTCATCGACCGTTGGTCCCGACGGAAGATCCTCGTCGTCGCGCCGCTGCTGCGGGCGGCGGCGATGTGGCTGGTGCTGTTCGAGCCCAAGGCGGCGCCGGTGCTGTTCCTCGGCGGCGCGCTGTGGGTGCTCTCGGTGAACCGCTTCTACCTGGCGACGGCCGTCGCGGTCGTCCCGCGCCTGGTGCCGACCGAGGACCTGCTGATGGCCAACTCGATGGCCACGGTCGGGGGGACCGTGGCCCTGCTCCTCGGGGTGTTCGTCGGCGGGTGGATGATCGACCTCGTCGGCAACGCGCCCGTGATCGCCCTCGCCGGCGTCGAGTGGCTCGTCGCCTCGCTGGTCGCGACGAGGATCCGCAGCCCCATGATCCCGCACCACGTGCCCGAGGCGGCGGTGCGGGACGAGCTCGGGCGGGTCGCCCGCGAGTTCGGCGACGGGATCAGCCGCCTCGTCCACACGCCGCGGGCCCTGGGGCCGATCACGTCGATCACGCTGGACCAGGTGGGCCAGGGGATCGTGCTCGTGCTCTCGCTGTTCGTGTTCCGCGACCGCTTCGGGGAGGGCGTCGGGTCGTTCTCCAACCTGATCGGGGCCGGCGGGCTCGGGGTGCTCCTCGGCATCCTCACCGTGGGCAAGCTCGAGGAGCGGTACCCGAAGGAGCGGATCGTCGCGCGGGCGTTCTTCGCCGGTGGCGTCGTGCTGATCGCGGTCTCGCTGTACATCACCGGTTGGAGCGTGCTGATCGCGAGCTTCGCGGTCGGGCTCACGTTCGCGTGGAAGAAGATCCCGGTCGACACGATGGTCCAGGAGGCGATCCCCGACGGCTATCGCGGCCGGGTGTTCGCGGTCTACGACGTCACCTACAACCTGTCGAGGGTCGCGGCCGCGTTCCTCGCGATCCCGCTGCTGAACGCGTTCGGCGTAGCGGGGGCCGTCGCGATCGTCGGCGTCGTGTTCATCCTGTGGAGCCCGGTGCTTCCCCGGTGGATCGGCCGGGTCCCCGAGCTCACGCTCCGGTTCTACGAGGGCTCGCGCGCCGAACAGGACCCTCGGGCCGTCGTGTGGGGCGGGGTCGAGGAGACCGTCGAGGTCGAGCAGCGCTCGCTCGAGGAGACCGACGGCGTGCGCCGGACCCGCTACCGCCTCCGGATGCTCGACGGGACGACGATCGAGGTCTCCAAGGTCGAGCCCGACGGCGCCTGGACGCTCGAGCGCGAGCTCGACTGAGCACCCGGCTCTTCACCCGAACCCCCGCCGATCACCGGGACCGGTGGTAGAACAGTTCTCTCGTGTCGAACGACCCCACCCAGCCGCCGGTCCCACCCCCGCCGCCCGACGCGACGGCCCCGATGCCCGCGCAGCCGCCGGGCCTGCCGCCCACGGCCGGCGGAAGCACGCGCCGAACGTGGCTGATCGTCGCCGCCGTCGTCGCGGTCCTGATCGTCGGCGGAGCCGTCCTCGCGTTCGCCCTCGGCGACGGCGACGAGGAGCGAGCCGCCTCGGGCCCGACCGGTGAGCCGAGCGTCACGGCGCCGACGTCGCCGGCCGAGACGACGGGCCCGTCGGTCGAACCGACCGGTCCGACCGGAGCGACCGGAGCGACCGGCCAGGACACGGGGAACGCGGGTTGCGCGGGCGCGACAGCGCCGGAGACGCTCGCCGACGGCACCTACTTCGGGTTCTTCGAGAGCATCGTCGTCGACACCGGGGTGACCCAATTCGATCTCGCGTGCTTCTTCACCGGCGAGGAGGCCAACCAGCAGGCCGCGGCGCGCGGCGACGAGGTCCCGGTGCCGAACGACGTCTACATCGTCAACGACAACCCGGGGACCCGAGACGTGCCCGTCGACCCGTCCGCCGAGCTGCTCCTGATCGACTGGAACGCGTGCTGCGAGACGGGGCCGGGGGCCCAGCTCGACGCGCTCGCCTCGGCGCTCGGCCACAAGAACTTCGTCGAGATCGACGGGTGGCGGTACGCCGGGAGCCTCTCGCCCTACTGGGTGACGATCGCGAACGGTCAGATCGTC
>Ga0307296_10001574_pt1 | contig 11443 bp, 10 predicted proteins | sample ER_DNA_153_FD_194467 | JGI IMG/M metagenome (GOLD analysis project Ga0307296, IMG submission 194467) | Bulk soil microbial communities from the East River watershed near Crested Butte, Colorado, United States - ER_DNA_153 | ecosystem: Environmental > Terrestrial > Soil > Floodplain | place... | reverse complement strand
CGAGTGCCCATGGGTAACGACCCGCGGGCCAACATCAGCGCGGGCGGACGCTCGGTTCCTCTTGAGATCGGTGACGTGGAACGCGGCATCGTCGAAGCGATGAGCTCCAAGCTTGTCGCCGACGGCATGTACTTCGTCGGCATCGATGTGATCGGCGGCAAGGTAGTCGAGATCAACGCTGAGAGCCCAGGCGGGATGCAGAGCGTCGAAAGGCTGTATGAGATCGACGTCTGCCCAACCGTTATCGAAGCCCTGGAGCGCCATACCGGCTCGAAGTGCTAAGCCATGATGCCATCAGGGAGCTGCGGAGGCTCTCGGGCGACCAGTCAGACTACGAACCACCCCAAGGGATCGGCTTCGCCGCGTACCCCGTAAGGGAGCGTGGCAACCCTGGTCGAGGCGCGGGACCATGCCGCGCGGTGCTCTTAGGCCCGTGCGTACTTGAGTCGCAATGCATCGAGACGATCCATGACGGCAGCGTGCCATTCCGCATTCGACAAGCCGCGGACTGGCTAGCCGATGCCGCGGGCGCCATCTGCCCCTGACGTGCCCCCGCTTGTTCAATACCCACCGTCGCCAGCCGTCGCCAACCTTGGTCAGTGGCCCCCAGCCCCAGCCGTAGACGACTCCAGCCATCGACCGTCATCAAGCGGGGGACTATCTCGTAATGAGTAGATCGATGTTGGCCACAGACCAGCTTGGCAAGATGACACACAACATCCCTGCTTGCTACGGGTTGAACGGCAAGTGGGATGGCTGGTCAGTCGCGATCGAGACACAATCGGCGATGAGCCCGTACACACCCCACAGAACAAGGATCGTATAAAGCACCTTGCCAGCGACCGTGACCGCCAACGAGTTCCATGCCCGCCGCGCCAAGGGCACCATCACCACCGCAAAGGCCACGCCGATGAACACGGCCGTGAGGATGAGACTCGGCCATGCGACGGACAGAGCAAGTACGACGAGCACGACCAAGGGAACCCTCCGTCCGAGCCCACCCTCCCGGTCGGTAACCTCTACCAACGCGGGCACCGTGAGCCCGTACAGCAGCGGCAAAGCCACAAACATCGCCACTGCTAGCCAGGCTGGGGCGAGCACTGTGTAGTCGAATGATCCGTGCTCATGGACGAGCAACGCGCCGCCGATGGCGCCGCTGAACAGTCCATAGCCGAGGATGCGCTCACGGAGAGAATCCGGCAGCACTCGCCGCACGCAGAGGTAGATGAGGCCGCCGAGCGCACCCAGCCCTGTACAGATCAGCGCCAGGGTGACAGTGCCACGCAAGGTGACCTCACCAACGATTGCCTGGTCGTCAGTGACCCCGCCTTGCGCGGACTGCCCCGAGGTCACAGCCAACAGCCGCATCGCGAGCCGGCCGAGCACTCCACCCACTAGAAGTCCACAAATCGCGCCCGCAGCTGCGCCAACCGACAGCGTTCGAGCCAGTGCTAACGACCTGACTCGCGCATTGACCGGCTCGGGTCGGTCGGCCGCGACCACGTCCGTCATGGCGACTCTCAAGCGACGAAGCGACTACCCAGGCTCATCCTCCTCCGGGGGTGGGCCGCGCGCCAAGTGCCTTACAAGATCGGTGTGCTAGAGATGGAGAGCAGCCAATCGAGCAGCCTAAGTACCGGTCAACCATGGACGAAGGCACAAGTCGGCGGACATCGGTCAGGCGAGGCAACTACATCCTGGACTTCCTGCTTGCGTCTCGTAATGCGTAGGTCCGGGGTTCGATTCCCCGAGGCGGCTCCAGGGAGTTATCCAAGCGCTGGCCTCTCTGTCCGGCAAGAAGGAGAGGTCAGCGCCCGGCTGGGCCCAGAGATATGTGGCTAGCCAACAGTCATCTGAGGGAGGCAATACCCTATGGAGGACGCCGTGAATGTGTCCAGTGCAGGGAACAGCGGTCAGATCGTGGTCGCCGGGGCGGGCTACGCCGGGTTGCACGTCGCCTTGCGTCTGACGGCCAAGCTGCGCAATAACCCCGTGGTGGAGCTGACCCTGGTCGATCGGCACGACTACCACCAGGCGCTCACCGAGCTACCCCGGGTCGCCGCCGGCACTCGCGCCGCCGACGCGGTGCGCATCCCGCTCCAGGACGTGCTGGCCAAGCGGGTCCGCTTCGTCCAGGCCGAGATCAGCGGTTTCGACCTGCCCGGCCGGCGGGTGCTCACCAAAGCCGGGCCGATCGGCTGGAGCCGGCTGGTGCTGGCGCTGGGCAGCCGGCCCAACGACTTCGCCATCCCCGGCATGGCCCAGCGCGCCCTGTCGCTGTACTCGGCCAGCGATGCCCAGCGGGTGTGGGCGGCGGTCAACTGGGCGCTCGAGGACGCCGCGGTCGCCGCCGACCCCGAGCGGCAGCGCCGCCTGGCGACCGTGGTGGTCGGCGGCGGCGGCGCCACCGGGGTCGAGCTGGCCGGCGAGCTGGCCGAGATGTTGCCCGAGGTGGCCAGGAGCCACGGCCTGGCGCCCGACCGGCCCGCCGTGCTGCTTGTCGAGGCGGGCCCCACGATCCTGGCCGGCTCCTCGCCTCAGCTGATCGACAATGCCAACAGGATCCTTTCTGACCTGGGCGTGCAGGTCCGCACCAACGCGATGGTCGCGGCCGCGACCGAGGAGGGCTTCCGGCTCAAGGGCGGCCAGCTGGTGGAGGGTGGCGTGTTCGTCTGGGCGGGTGGGGTGAAGGCGCCCGAGCTGGTGGTGGGTTCGGGCTTGGCGATCGGCCACAACGGCCGCGTTAAGGTCGACCAGTACCTGCGCGTGCTGGACCATCCGGAGGTCTACGTCGCCGGCGACCTTGCCTCGGTGGTGGATCCGCGCACCGGGCATGTGCTGCCACCGCTGGCGCAGGTGGCGCTGGAGGAGGGCGAGACCGTGGCCCGCAACTTGGACGCGGAGCTGGAGGGCCGGCCGCTGGAGGCGTTCACCTTCCATGACAAGGGGTTCGTCGTCTCGGTCGGGACCCGCCGCGGGGTCGCCGACATCGCCGGCATCACCAGCGGCGGGCGGCTGGCCCACCTGCTCAAGGACCTCATCGAGTGGGAATACCGCCAATCCGTCACGCACCTACGCGGCTGGGACCCAATAGCCCGCTGACCGCTGCCCCTCTTGCTGCGAGCGGACAGCTTGGGACCACTCTGGCGGCGATCGAGAACCCTTTTCTGCACGCGGCATGGCGGCTGCTCATGGCATGGACCTCCCCGATCATCGCGACTTCGACGGCGCCTTGTGCGAGGCGTCGGCCTCGCTCGAGGAATTCCGCGGCCTTGACGAGCCGTGTGGTGCTTCTGGCAGCGCTCGCCTGGCTAGCGGTCGCGGAGGCCGACCCGGAGCAAGCGGCGCTGCCTGCGAGGTCGTGCCCCAGGGCCTGCGTCGGCGAGTCGGCCTGCACACGCGGCCGATGCTGCGGCAGGGCGAACCAGCTGGTGGGCCGGGGCCGCCAAACGCTTGGCGCGGACCGGTTCGATCAGCGTTCGCCGTCGACTCCGGTTGTGTCACCCTATAGGAGCTGATCCGCTTAGCCAGCGCGCAAGCAATCGGAGGGTTCGAAACCGACGGAATCAAAGCCGGCGGCGACCTGTGCACCAGTCTGTCGTTGCCAATGTGGTCCTCCTAAGGCAGCGACAGTTGAGTACGGTTCACGCCCTCATTTGCGCGGCTGCAGCCGTCGATGAAGGAAGCTTCGACACGTACCGCCAGGATCCTTGGCTTGTCGGCACCCAGTTAATCACGGCCGCAAGGTCGGGGGCTCCTTGTTCGCGTCGATGTAGTGCTCCATCCGTCGGTCGGGGACCAGCCAGATCACTGCGACCAGGACGTACGCCGCGATGCCGACCCAAACCGACAGCAGGGAGCCGATTATGCCGAACAGGTAAATCAGCGGGCTGATCTTGCCCTTGAGGTCGCGGCCGAGCGCCTGCCGCAGCGCGCTGTCCGGTCCATCGGCACGCTCGACGGTGAGCTGGAGCAGGAGGTAGGCCAGCGCGGCCAGCGTCAGGTTCACCCCGTAGACCATCACCGGCGTAGGGGCGAAATGCTCATCCATCCAGGCGGTCGTGAAGGGCACGAGCGAGAGCCAGAAGAGCAGGTGCAGGTTGGCCCACAGCACTCCCCCTCTTACCCGGCTAACGAGCTGGAACAAGTGGTGGTGGTTGTTCCAGTAGATGCCCAGGTACACGAAGCTCAGCAGGTAGGTCAACAACCCGGTCGCCGACTCAGCCAGGGCGTGGAGCGTTGGCTCGTGCGGCACCTCCAGCTCCAGCACCATGATCGTGATGATGATCGCGAGTACCGCGTCGCTGAACGCCTCGAGCCGGCTGGTCGTCATGCGCGTGAGTCTAGAATTCGTGCAGACTCGATGGAGGCCGGCGCCGCAGCGACCCGTCAGGACGCAGCTTGACGTTTTCCCACTATTTGGAGCCGGTGATGCGCTGCACCAGTTCGGCGAGCTCGCGGCGGCTCGGGCCCGCCGCGAGGCGGGGTCGCCAGCCGGATGCGTAGAGCGCCCGTGCGCGTGCCTCGACACCGTCCAGGCTCGAGGGCCCAGCGGCCATCTGCAGGTACGGGCGTATTGCTGGGGCGATCGCGGGGTCAGCCTCGGCGCCCGCCAAGATCAGGTCTGAGGGTAGGCGCTTCGTCAGGTCGATGTCCCCGCCTTCCCAGCGGCGTCGCATGTCATCATCCATAGCGACGTGGTCCTCCACCCAGGGTCGCATTGCGGTCGCGCACCACTCGTCAAAGGCGTAGCCAACCGCCTCCACGTCATCGCCGTGCTCGTCGACCAGGCGTAGAAGCTCTTGCGCCTGCAGCAGACTGGTGGTGATCCCTCGGCCGAAGTTCGGTGTGGTGGTGCAGACGGCGTCGCCGGCGCTGATCAGCCCTGGCATGGTGAGGCGGCCGTCTGCGCCGGTCTGGGGACGGTAGTAGTTGTAGAGAGTTCCGCCGGGAAGCACATCGGTGATGGGTCGGGCGCGCTGCGGATCCGTCCACGCGGCGAGGACCGAGATAGCGCCGCAGGCCGCGTCGAAGGCCTCGTTGTGACGGAGCCCGACGAGATCACGGCCGCTGGTGGGCCTGACGAGGAGAACCGAGAAGATTCCCCGCTCATGCAGGAAGAGGATGGACTGATAGCCGTCGAATTCGCCTTGCCAGGCCGCCGGGTTGAGCAGCGGACCAGGTTCGGCGTCCGGCCAGAGCTGGTACTGGCGATCTACGTAGGCGATGCCGCAGTTACCCCCGACACTGGGTGCGGGACGGAGTCCGTCGGCGACGCGACCGGCCCGCCCGGAGGCGTCGATCACAAGATCTGCCCCGATCGGGCTGCTCGCCACCTTGACCCCCGCGGCCCGGCCGCCGACCGTAGTGACGGCATCCACGTGTCCTCGATGGAAAGTCACTGCCGGCATGCCAAGAACCGTGGCGCGCAGCGCTGTCTCGAAGGTCTGACGGCGCGATCGGACGGCGAACATTGTCCGCGTGCCATCCGATCGGGTTAACTGAATAGGCTCCGCGCCAGCTTCGAGCCACGCCTGGTACGCATCAGGCAGGTGGGTCTGCAGAGTCTCCGCACACTGAGGCCGGAAGAGGTGAGCATGGTGGAACTGCATCACCCCTCGGCGTCGCCAGACGCCATCCGGGGTGGGTCCGGGATCACGGTCGACCACAGTGACGCGGTGTTCGCGCAGCGCCAAGGTGGCGGCGAGGAACAAGCCAGTTGGGCCCGCGCCGATAACGCTGATCCGCACGGCGCACCTCGATCCGTTGATGAATGACAGGTTGAACGCGTGGTCCTCAGAGTGCTCGCCCTCGAGGGCCGGGTCAATAACGTTTCCGTGTGATACGTCCTTTGCCGCGGAAGCGCGTCCCGGTAGCCGCCGGTGGTCATACGGGGCTGTGGGTGGCTCCTGGTGCCAGTAATGAATGAGATGCCTTATCGCTGTGTGAGTTGCTTGTGTCCATCGCGTAGCGAGTGTCACCGTTGGCACGAACTGGGCGAGCGACGCGGAGTGTTGCTGGTCCAGCTGCCGCCCGACCAGGAACGTGATGACGACCGGCTCGACTACTTCCTGCGTGGCCTGCCGGATGGATGCGTGTCGCCGTCGAGCTCCGCCACCACAGCTGGGCTGTCGATCCCGCCTTCGACCTGTTGAGCCGCCACCAGGCAACCTACGTGGTGATGAGTGGCGCCGGCCCGCCCTGTGTCCTGCGAGCCACCTCGACAACGGTTAACGTGCGGCTCCACGGCCCTGACCATGATCACCTCTACGCCGGCTCGTACGGCGACGCCGATCTGTACTGGTGGGCCGACCGCATCCGCGAGTGGCACCGACAACACCACAGCGTCTTCGTCTACTTCAACAACGACGGATACTGGCACGCGGTGACCAACGCGCGTCGGCTGCGCACGCTGATGAACTGGTAGGCCGGACAGGTCCGAGCTGGCTCAGCAGTTTGACCACGGGCCCGGAGGTCATCATTGACGACGGACTCAGCCGGTTACTTCTCGCCGAGGGATCGTAGGGAGGGCTCGGCCGCTTATCTAACAGCTTTAGTGCATTGCCTTCGGGGCTCAGGAACGCGGACGCCTAGGCGAGGCGCATCATGTCCCACATCGCCGTCGTCCCACCGCAGCAGCAGACGGCGCGACGAGGTCCGATTGGGTGCGGGGGCTTGAAACGTGGCAGGGAAGGGAAGCTGAATGTCAAAGGCACCGATCGTCTATCGGAGTACTCACCGGATCAAATTCTCCGAGCTCGATCCGTACGATCACGTGAACACGGGGCAGTATGCGACGTACTACGTCGATCACCGGATGGAGGGCCTGCGAGATTACGCCGGTTGGGATCTGAAGACCCTGGCGACGTTGCCGTTCATGGTCTGGGTCCGGAGGATAGAGATCGACTTTCTCAGGCCTGTTCGGGGCGATCAGGAGATCACCATCAGCTCGTTCGTGCGCGAGTTCCGCGGGCCCGATGCGCTCATCGAGGGTGCCATGGTCGACTCCGCCGGAAAGACGGTCTCACGCTGCCTCATGACCGTTGCCCACATCGACAAGAAGACCAGCCGGGCGACGGATTGGCCGCCCGACCTCATGGAGGTGTTCTTCGAGCGGCAACCCGTCTGAGAGGCCGTACCATCCGGGAGGACTCAGAACGCACTTAATTGATAGCCGCGTCTCGGCCGGCCATCGAAGCCTCCGCTAAGCCCACCCCAGCCCCTCGCGTAGAGCCTGCTCAGGAGCGGAGATGGAGCCGTGCCGGGGGCGCACGGGGATTAATCCGGAGGCACCGAATCATCGATAAATATCTATGAATGAGGATTTGTCGACAGAAGGTGTCCTCCGACGACCGGGTCATCCAGATACGACTCTGAGCACCGGCTCGAGAGATGTTGGCACATGCCGGCGTATCCCACACGACGGTCGTCATACGAGCACAGCTGCCGTTTGAGATGAAGTCTCACCGGCGTGGTCGGTGGAGCGCGCTGAGACGGGAATTGATTTCGGCGACTACGGCGCGAGTTCGCCGAACCGGTAGGCGGCGGTGACGCCGCCGTCCATGAGGAAGTCGCTGCCGGTGATCAACGCGCCGTCGGGTCCCATCAGGAGCGCCCCGACGGTTCCGACCTCGTCCGGAGTTCCCGCACGGCCGGCCGGGCACAGCTCGATCATGCGCCGGTAACCCTCGCCGCGGGGCCCGGTCAGTTCGTCCTTCGCCAGCGGGGTGACGATGATGCCGGGACTGATCGTGTTGACTCGCGCACCACGCTTTCCTCACCGCACGGCTTCGGCCATCACCCGCAGCGCGTTCCCGCGCTTGGACAGTTGGTACGCGTGCAGCGAGTCCTTCACCTGGTCTGGCTGAGGCATCGGATGGGCGAGCAACTCATCGGCGGGCGTCATCGCGAGAGCCGCGTCCGCTTCGGCCGTCAGCGCGCCCAGCCGGTGCCCGGACTACGAGGCGATCACGACGCCGGCACCGCCTGGGGCGATGACATTGCCGAACTCCTCAAGCACCAGCGCGGTGCCGTACAGATCGACAGGCAGGATTGTTCCCGGCGCTGCCTGGCTGGGGGAGACGCCGGCGGCGTGGATGACGCCGGCGACGTCATCGAGCGCCGCAGCGGTTTGACGAGCGTGTGCACCGACTCGCGCGACGACACGTCGACGGTCGCGGTGCTCACCTCGAACCCTGCATTGCCCAGTATCTCGGCGGCTGCGTCGGCGTTCTCCGGGCGCAGGTCAGCCAACACGACATGCTTGAGCGCACTCACCCGCCGCGCGATCGCTTGGCCAATAGACCCCTGTCAAATGACGACAACGTCGTCACTCATAACGATGCCCTTTGCATCATCTGCTTGACTTCCAAGCCCACGACTGGACTCCTGCAACGAACCAGGCCCTACCAGGGCTCCCCGGCGCGACAGCACCGTCCGACGGGCAACCTCAGCAGCCGGTCCTCTGCCGCCCCTTGCTCGACCCGATACCCGGATACCGGTCGGCTTGCGGACAAGGTTCATATCCACGGCCGGAACCGGTCGAGGGGGCCAGGGCTCGGTCTGGCACAACTGGGAGCATGCCGAAACCGAGATCCGCGATGCCTTCGACTCGGATTGGGCCGCCGTCTGGGGATTCTTCAACGGATCGTTACCGCCGGCTCTACACCTACTGCTGGCCGCCCGACACCAGCGAAGACCCGGCATGAACGTTGTGGATCGCCAGGCCCGGCGGTCTGGTACTCGTCGCTGCCGAGGATGGTGCAGTCGTGAGAACTGCTACGCCTACCGCCGAGCATGCCTGGGATCGGACGTCGATCTGGTCGTGCTCACCGATCAACCCGAGCGCTATGGCCCGTGGGTGGCGGCCGACAGGCCGATCGCTCCAGGCAAGTTCATCGCTGCCGGCAGTGGGTCCCATCTTGAGACGTCGAGTCATCGTTCAGAACGGTGTCCTGAACCAGGACACCCTAAGCTCCATTCACTAATGCCCCTGGTCAGGGCTGAATCGCACCGGTGACATTTTCGCCTTCTGTGAACCTCTCCACTCCGACGGCCATCGCGACCGGGTAAGGGAGCAGGCATGGACTAGGCAGGTGAGGTCCAAAGCCCTGCCGACAGAAGAGCTGGTACCGTCCTGGTCGGGATCGCTCACTTCAGGTCGCACGGCTGCGCTCGCTGTCGAGCATGGCCATCTGGCGCTCGTCGTAGCGTCCGCCTGCCGCTGCGCCTGGCGGCACTGCGCGCTCGATCGCAGCGAGGTCATCCTCGCTGAGTTCCAGCTCGAGAGCGCCGACCGCTTCCGCTAGCCGATCGCGTCTTGTGGTACCCATCAGGGGGACGATGTTCTCGCCGCGGGCAAGCACCCAGGCGATTGCGATTTGGGCGACGGTCACGCCCTTCGTCTTGGCGATGGTGCGCAGAGCGTCGACGAGGGCGAGGTTGCGTTCAAGGTTCTCCCCGCGGAAGCGAGGCATGTGGGCGCGCATATCGCCGGCTGAGGCGGGTCGCCCGCTCGACCAAGCGCCTCCCAGCAGCCCGCGCGACAGCACGCCGTACGCGGTCACGCCAACGCCCAGCAGCCGGCAGGTGGGAAGGATCTCCGCCTCGATTCCGCGAGAGAGCAGCGAGTACTCAATCTGCAGGTCGGCGACAGGATGGATGGCGTGGGCGCGGCGCACAGTCTCGGCTCCCGCCTCCGACAGACCGACGTGCCGCACATAGCCCGCACTGATCATCTCCGCGATGGCTCCGACGGTCTCCTCGATCGGCACCTGTGGGTCTACTCGACCGAGGCGGTAGACGTCGATGTAATCGGTGCCGAGGCGCCGCAGGGAATAGGCCAGAAAGTTGCGGACCGCCACCGGCCGGCCGTCGATACCGATGAAGGCGTTGTCGGGCCCGCGCAGCGCTCCGAACTTCACGCTGATCACGACGCCGTTCCGATCCCGACCACGCAGCGCCTCGCGGATGAGCAACTCATTGTGACCCATGCCGTAGTAGTCGCCGGTGTCGAGCAGGTTGATCCCGGTGTCCAGAGCTTCGCGGATTGTGGCGATACTCTCGGGTTCCTCTGCGGGACCGTAGACGCCGGACATGCCCATGCAGCCCAGCCCGATCGCGGAGACGCGAAGACCGGCCGATCCCAGCTGCCGTGTGATCACCGGAGGGCCCCTCCCTCTATACCTCGAGTTCCCGGCAAAACCTACCAACGGATCTCAACCGCCGCCTTTGGTGCCAGGCCACGACCGGCCGGTTGCTGCGAATGGTAGACAGCGGGTCGGCCGCCCGCTTGATCTTGATCAACCGCTGCCGCGTTTCCACCGGCCAGTCTCGGCCCACGTCTCGCCTGGAGCAAGAAAAGTTGAGCACGGTACGTCCATTCGTGTGCTCGGCCACGGCATGGTCTATCCGAAGCTCCCTCGCTGGCTTGCTCTACTGCGGGTCTTGCGGCGGACCCCTGGCCGAATCAGACGCGCGGCTACGGCTGCCGGAAAGACGAGAACCTCGTCTGCCCGGGGGCGCGTCCGCATCGCCGCCGAGCCGCTGGAGGAGTACCTCGCGGGGTACGTGATCGAGATGTGGAAGAGCCCGCGAGCCCTCAACATTGCGCAGTCAGACGACGACCGGATCGAGCGCATATCCAAGATCACCAGCGAGATGGCGCAGCTGCAGGAACAGAAGAACGAGGCGCTGAGGATGAAGCTGCGCGGCGAGGTGGATCTGCAGACCTACCGCGCTGTCGCGCGAGAGGTCGACGCCGCCCATGACCAGCTGGCCCGGGAGCACAAGAGTCTGACCAGCGAGGCGGCCATGCCGGAGCTGCCGGACCCATCGCTGGCGTGGGAGGACCTATCTGCTGGTGATCGGCGTGCGCTGACCGAGATGCTGGTGGATAAGATCATCATCGAGCGGCACCCGAGCAAGATCGACAAGGACAGCAGGCGCCACTACCTCATCCGCGCTATCCCATACCAAGATCCTCAGCAAGAGGCTGAGCGGCTCAAGGCGGTGCACGAGGCTCGGGTCAAGATCGTCCCCAGGGCCTGAGCAGCAGGTCGGTTACAAGAAGAACTACGGTGTTGAGCCGACTGAGCCGTAGAAATCGGCTCTGAGAGGCGCTGAGTGGCCCCCGCATTGCGTAACGCACCGCGAAACTGAGGTGGGCGGCGCCTCATCCACCGCCCACTCACCGGCCGCGACTATGGCAGCAGCGCGAAGCAGAACGTCTGGCCCTCGAACTGCGGATGCGGACCGCGGATAGCGGCGACAGACCCGTCGGGGTTGAAGACAATCTGCCCGGCATCGTGCTGGACCATCCCGGCCGGACCTTGGATGTGCACGGTGTCTCCTACCGTGCGCGCCGTCCCGTCCGGGTAGAAGACGTCCATCCACTTGTCCCGCTCGACGATCGTGTGCCCGTTCGCCGTTATGACTGCGCGGT
>Ga0307296_10001573_pt1 | contig 11444 bp, 9 predicted proteins | sample ER_DNA_153_FD_194467 | JGI IMG/M metagenome (GOLD analysis project Ga0307296, IMG submission 194467) | Bulk soil microbial communities from the East River watershed near Crested Butte, Colorado, United States - ER_DNA_153 | ecosystem: Environmental > Terrestrial > Soil > Floodplain | place: USA... | reverse complement strand
TCGTCGCGCGGCATCAGCTCCTCGAGGCGAGCGGCGACCTCGGCCGAGAACCCGTACGCGGCAACCGGGACGCCGCCGGCGATCGGCTTGCCGATCGTGAGCAGGTCGGGCCCAAGGCCGTACGCGGCGGTGTATCCACCCGGGCCGGCGCAGATGGTGTGCGTCTCGTCGATGATCAGGAGCGTTCCGTGGCGACGCGTCGCGGCCCGCAACGCGTCGTGGAAGCCCGGCTCGGCGAGCACGATCCCGATGTTGGTCAGGGCGGGCTCGGCGAGAACGCAGGCGACGTCGCCGTTGGCGAGCTCGGCCTCGAGCGCCTCGGCGTCGTTCCACTCGACCACGCGCGTAGTCTCGGCGAGCGGCACGGGCGCGCCAACGTTTCCCTCCCGCGATGTCACCGAGCCGTCCTCGAGCGTGGCGAACGTCTCGTCGACGGTGCCGTGGTAGCACCAGTTGAAGACCAGGATCTTCGGCCGCTTCGTCAGCTCGCGGGCGAGGCGGATCGCGAAGCGGTTCGCGTCGGTGGCCGTGAGCGCGAACTGCCAGCGCGGCAGGCCGAAGCGCCGGCCCAACTCTCGCCCGACCCAGATCGCGTCTTCGCTCGGCAGCATGAGCGTGATCCCGCGGCGAGCCTGCTCCTCGAGCGCCCGTACCGTCGGCTCCGGCGAGTGGCCGGTCATCGCGGCGGTGTCGCCGAGGCAGAAGTCGACGTACTCGAGCCCGTCGACGTCGCGGAACCGCGCGCCCTCGGCCTCGGCCGCGAAGATGGGAAACCCGCCCGCCCAGCGGGTCATCCAGGGCATCGGCACCCCCGACAGAAGCGATTCCTCGGCCTCCAGGGCGAGCTCGCGTGAGCGCGGATGCTCGCGCTCGAAGCGCTCCAGCTCTCTCGGGAGCAACTCGGCGGCCGTCACCCGGCTAGTCAATCACGTCGAGGGAGGCGCGCCCTTTTCCCCTATCCCGGCCGGGCAAAACGTAGTATCAACGCGCACACCATCCGTCCAAGAGGAGGAAAGCGAACGTGAAGAAACATCACCTCTGGGCGATTACCGCTATCACAGGGGTCGTCCTCGTCGGGCTGGTCGCCGCCGCAGCATCGGCGCGCGTCAGCTCACCGGCTAAGCAAGCCGCGTCCATCAAAGCGTGCGTGCTGTTGCCGGACACGGTGACGTCGACGCGCTACACGCTGTTCGACGCGCCGTACCTGAAGGCGGCGTTCAAGAAGGCCGGGGTGCCGGCACTCATCCTGAACGCGCACAAGGACCCGCAGAAGCAGAAGTCCCAGGCTCAGCAGTGCCTGGCGCAGGGCGCAAAGGTGGCTCTGTTCGACCAGCTCGACCCGGCCTCGGGCGAGTCGATCACGAACCTGCTCGTCGCCGGCGGGGCGAAGGTGATCGACTACGACCGCCTCGTGGTTGGCAGCAAAGCGTCCTACTACGTCTCGTTCGACAACCCGACTGTCGGGAAGCTGATGGCCAAGGGCGTGATCGCCGCGCTCAAGGCCAAGAAGCAGTACTCGAAGCACCCCGTCGTCTCCGAGCTGAATGGCGACATCAAGGACAACAACGCCAAGCAGTTCAAGCAGGGTTACGACTCGGTGCTGAACCCGCTCTTCAAGAACGGCACGTTCAAGAAGGCGGCGTCGGGTGACCAGTGGACCGATTGGGACGCGATCAAGGGCCGCCGGATCTTCGACCAGATCCTCGCGCGCAACGGCAACAAGGTGAACGCCTCCATCGCCGCCAACGACGGCCTGGCCGGAGCGATCATCTCGTCGCTGAAGGCCCACGGCCTCAAGCCGATTCCGGTCAGCGGCCAGGACGCGACGCCCACCGGCGTCCAGTACATCCTCGCCGGCTGGCAGAGCGGAACGGTCTACAAGTCCGTACGCAAGGAGGCGAACGCCGCGGCAGCAGCCGCGATCGCGATCGTCAAGGGCAAGAAGGTCCCGGGCGTCAACGGCAACGTCAGCGGGACGAAGTCGATCATCCTGAAGCCGGTCTGGGTAACGAAGAAGAACTACAAGCTCCTCTTCACGGAAGGCTTCCTGAAGAGGAGCCAGGTCTGCATCGGGCAGTACAAGAAGCTCTGCAAGTAACAGGCCTCCGTGGCTGGGGCGCTCCTCGGAGCGCCCCAGCCGTGGTACAAACCCCGGGTGAGCGAGCCGTCTCCTCCGACGCTGGAGCTTCGCGGGGTCTCCAAGAACTTCGGCTCCGTGCAGGCGCTGCAGGAAGTCGACTTCGAGGTTCGGGACGGCGAGGTGATGGCGCTCGTAGGTGACAACGGCGCCGGCAAGTCCACCCTGATCAAGTGCGTCGCGGGGATCTACTCGATCGACGGCGGCGAAATCCTGTTCGACGGCAGGCGCGTGACGATCCACGGCCCGAAGGACGCGGCCAAGCTCGGGATCGAGGTCGTCTACCAGGACCTTGCGCTCTGCGACAACCTCGACGTCGTCCAGAACATGTACCTCGGCCGCGAGGAGCGCGACTTCTTCTTCCGGCTGAAGGAGTCGCCCATGGAGCAGAAGACCGCCGAAACGCTCGCGTCGCTCTCGGTGACGACGATCAGGTCGGTCCGCCAGCCGGTGGCGACGCTCTCCGGCGGCCAGCGCCAGTCGGTCGCGGTCGCGCGGTCGGTGATGTGGAACAACCGCGTGGTCTTCCTCGACGAGCCGACCGCGGCGCTCGGAGTGGCACAAACCCGGCAGGTGCTCGCCCTCGTCAAGCGACTCGCCGAGCAGGGCATCGCCGTCGTGCTCGTCTCGCACAACCTCGTCGACGTCTTCGAGGTGGCCGACCGAATCTCGGTCCTGCGTCTCGGCCGGAACATCGGCGTCTACGAGAGGGACAAGACGAACCAGCAGGAGATCGTGCAGGCGATCACGTTCGGAGCTGCGCACGAGGAGACGGAGGTCGCGACCTGAGCACCGCCGCACCGGTCGAGGTGGCAGCGGCCGCCGAAGACGCCAGCCTCGGCGGGCTCCTCCGCGCGCGCTGGGAGGCATTCAAGGGCGGAGACGTCGGCAGCGCGCCGGTGATCGTAGGGGTGATCGCGATCACCATCTTCTTCACCTCGAAGAGCAGCATCTTCTTCACCGCGGTCAACTTCTCGAACCTGATCCAGCAGATGGCGGGGGTGACCGTGATTGCGATCGGGGTCGTCTTCGTGCTCCTGATCGGCGAGATCGACCTCTCGATCGGCTACGTCAGCGGCCTCGCGGGCGTGATCGTCGCCGAGCTCCAGGTGCCCGGCTCGAGTCACGACTATCCGGGCCTGATCGCACTCGCGGCGGCGATCGGAGCGGGCGCGGCGATCGGCGCCCTGCAGGGCTCGTTCGTCGCTTTGATCGGCGTGCCCTCCTTCGTGGTCACCCTGGCCGGGCTGCTCATCTGGCAGGGCGTGATCCTCAAAGCGCTCGGGTCCGAGGGCGTGATCGGGATCCAGGACCACCAGATCAACGACGTCGCGAACTACGTGCTGACGAAGAACACGGGCTGGATCGTGGCGATCGTGTTCTCGGTCGGCTACGCGCTTGCCGTCTTCGGCACCTATCTGAGCCGCAGGCGCGCCGGGCTGCCGGCCGGCAACGTGATCGTCGCGCTCGCGCGGGTCGTGTTCTTCGGGGGGCTCGCCTTCGCCGCGGTCGCGGTCTGCAACCACTACCGGGGCGTGCCCCTGGTCGGGCTGATCGTCCTCTTCCTGACCGTCCTCGGCGCCTACGTCGCCGGGCGGACGACCTTCGGCCGCCACGTCTACGCGGTTGGCGGGAACGCCGAGGCGGCGCGCCGAGCAGGCATCAACGTGAAGCTGATCCGGATCTTCGTGTTCATGATCTCCGGCTCGATGGCGGCGATGGGCGGGATCATCTTCGCCTCCCGCCTCAACTCGGTCGACCTGACCGCCGGCGGGGGCACGATCCTGCTCGACTCGATCTCGGCGGCGGTGATCGGTGGCGTCAGCCTCTTCGGCGGCCGCGGCCGGGTCAGCGGCGCCCTCTTCGGCGGCCTGATCATCGGGATGATCGCCAACGGGATCGACCTGGTCGGCTACACCGACGCGGTCAAGTTCATCACGACCGGCGTCATCCTGCTCGCGGCCGTGACGCTCGACACCGTGGCGCGCCGGCGCCAGGCCGCAGCGGGCCGTTAGTCCAGACGCGGGATTAGCGCGACCGCGCTGACGAGCATCCACGCGCCGAGGTAGAGGAAGGCCGCACGGGGCGAGACGAGCGTCCACAAGGCCCCCGCGACCGCGGAGGCTGCGAGGTTGCCGAAGCTCTGCACCGCCGCGAGCGCACCGAACGCCGAACCGCGCAGGTTCTCGGGCGCGAGGGTCGCCACCGCCGCATTCTCGGCGGTCTCGGTCAGACCGATCCCGACGCCGGCGGCCGCGAACAGGAGCGCGAGCACGGCGACGCTCGAGCCCGTGAAGGCGAAGCCGCCGTAGGCGACGAGGAAGATCAGCACCCCGCCGAGCAGGACGACGATCCCACCACGCCGGTCGGTGGCGTGGCCGGCGGGGATGCTGGCGAGGGTGGCGGCGAGGTTGTAGGCCGCGTAGAGGACGAGCGCGACCTTGACGGCGGAGTCGTGGCCTCGCTCCGGGGTGAGCAGGTCGGTCGCCCGCAGGATCAACAGCGTCGCCGCGACGTTGCCGAGCTCGAAGGCCGAAACGGCCAGCAGCAGGCGCCCGAGCTCGCCGCGTAGCACCGGCCGCACGCGCAGCCGAAGAGGCGGCCGCTCGTGCCGCTCGAGCTTCGGCGCGGATGTGATCGCAATGAAGATCGCGGCGGCGGCCAGGAAACCCGGAACGACCGAGAGCAGGATCGACTCGCGCACGCCGATCACCGCGATGAGCCCGAGCGCGAGCAGCGGCCCCACGATGGCGCCGAAGTTGTCCATCGCGCGCTCGAAGCCGTAGGCCCGCCCGTACGCCTCGCGCGGTACGACATCGGTCAGGAGCGCGTTGCGCGAGGGCGTGCGCAGCCCGCGCGTCAGCCAGGCGCCCGTTCGGAGGAGGCCGACCTGCCAGGCCGCGGTCGCGATGCCGATCAGGGCCTGCAGGACGGCGGTGGCCGAGTAGCCGCCCATCGCGGTCGCGCGCCTGCGGGCAGGGTCGTCGGCGAGCGCGCCGCCCGCGAGCCTCGCCGCGCCCGCGACGCCGTCGGCAACGCCTTCGATCGCACCAAGCGCGGCTGCCGGCGCGCCGATGGTCGAGGTCAGAAACGACGGCAGAAGCGAGGTCACGACCTCCTGCCCGACGTCGGAGAAGAAGCTCGCGGCGCCGATCCCGCCGACGCTGCGGTTCAGCCAGCGAGGATGCACGCAGCCCGGTGCTCCGGCGCGGCGCCGTGACGCTCGAGAACAGGGTCGATGTCGCGGCAATCGGCTATCGCCACCGGGCAGCGCGGGTGGAAGCGGCAACCGCGAGGGATCCGGATCGCGTCGGGCGCCTCGCCGGTCAAGATCAGCGGGCGCGAGCGCTCGCGCGGGTCGCGCCGCGGGACGACCGAGAGCAGCGCCTTCGTATACGGGTGCTGCGGGTCGCGCACCACCGCCTCGGCGGGCCCCTCCTCGACGATCCGACCGAGGTACATGACCGCGATCCGGTCGGCGAAGCGCGCCGCCGTGGACAGGTCGTGCGTGATCATCAGGATCGCGAGACCGGCCTCCCGCAAGCTGTCGAGCAGTCCGAGAACACCCGCCCGAACCGAGACGTCCAACATCGAGACAGGCTCGTCGGCGACGAGCAGGTCGGGCCCGAGCACGATGCTCGCGGCGATGGCGACTCGTTGCCGCTGGCCGCCGGAGAGCTCGTGAGGGAAACGCTCGAGGAAGAGGTCCGGCGGCGTCAGCTCGACGCGCGCGAGCGCGTCCCGGACGAGCTCGGCCCGCTCGCGCTTCGAGCCGGAGCGGTGGATCAGCAGCGGCTCCTCGACGGTCGACTTGACCGTGAGGCGCGGGTCGAGCGACTCGTACGGATCCTGGTAGATGATCTGCATCCGCCTCCGCAGCGGCCTCAGGGCGCTGTTCGGCAGCGTCGTGATGTCCTCGCCGTCGAAGCTGATCCGGCCCGCGACGGGCTCGAGTAGCCGCAGCACCGTCTGCGCCGTCGTCGTCTTGCCGCAGCCCGACTCGCCCACGAGTGCGAGCAGCTCCCCCCGGCCGACCGAGAACGAGACGCCGTCCACGGCCCGGACCAGCTTCTGCGGCCGCCGCGCCATCGTGCCGACGAGGCCGCGGGGGACCACATAGTGGACGACGAGATCCTCGACCGCGAGCAGGCCGTTCGAGCTCACGCCACCTCCGCCGGCACGTCGTTCAGATGGCAGGCGGCGGAGCGGCCGCCGGCGACCTCGCGCAGGACCGGCCGCTCGTCCTTGCACCGCGAGAACGAACGGTCGCACCGCGTGTGGAACGGGCAGCCCTCGAGCGTTCGGTCGAGCCGCGGCGGCGTGCCCGGGATCGAGACCGGCACGCCTTCGCCGTACAGATCAGGCGTCGCCGCGAAGAGCAGGCGCGTGTAGGGATGCCTGGGGTCGTGGAAGAGCTCCTCGACCGGACCCTGCTCCACGATCTCGCCGGCGTACATCACGGCCGCGCGGTCGCAGAGCTGGGCCACGACAGGCAGGTCGTGCGTCACGAGCAGCAGCGCAAGGCCGAAATCGCGGCAGAGCGCGTCCAGAAGCTCGAGGATCTGGGCCTGCACCATCACGTCAAGCGCGGTGGTCGGCTCGTCGGCCACGAGCACGCTCGGATTGCAAGCGAGCGCCATGGCGATCGCTGCCCGCTGGCGCATCCCCCCCGAGAACTCGTGCGGGAAGCGATCGCCGCGGTCGCGCGGGATCCCGACCGACTCGAGCAGCTCGCCGACCCGGGCCTTCGCCTGCCGGCCGGTCGCGAGCCCGTGCAGCTCGAGCGCCTCGACGATCTGGGAGGAGACCGTCTGGACCGGGTTGAGGGCGTTCATCGCACCCTGGAAGACGATCGCGAGGTCGACCCAGCGGTGTGGGCGGACCGTCTCCTCGCCCTCGGCCAGGATGTCGACCCCGTTCAGCAGGCAACGCCCGGAGAGCGTCGCGGTCGGCGGCAGGAGGCCCAGCAGCCCGAGCACGGTCGTGCTCTTGCCCGAGCCCGACTCCCCGACGAGCCCGAGCCGCTCGCCGCGGTCGAGCGTCAAGCTGACGCCCTGGACCGCGTGCAGCGTCCCGCCCCGCGGCAGGTCGAACCAGACGTTCAGCTCCTCGAGCTCGAGGAGAGAGCTCATACGGCGTCGGGGCCACGGCCGACGAGGGGGCGGAGGCGGAAGCCCTTGGCCGACAGGTGCGACACCCTCAGGCGGGGATTGAGCGCGTCCTCCATCGCCCGCCCGATCATGCTGCAGGACAGGATCAAGAGGGCGACGGCCGCCCCGGGCGGCACGATCGCCCACCAGGCGCCCGAGCTGATCGCGGTCCGCTGGAAGGCGTTCTCGATGATCTTCCCGAGGGAGATCCGGCTCGGGTCGCCGAGGCCGAGGAAGGCGAGCGCGGTCTCGTCGAAGATGGCGACCGCGATCGTGAGCACGGTGCTCGCGATCAGGATGGGCGAGATCTGAGGGAGCACGTGGCGGAGGATGATCCGCAGGTCTCCCGCGCCCAGCGACCGGGCGCGCTTGACGTAGGCACGCTCGCGGACGCTCATGACCTGGGCGCGCACGACCCGAGCCGTGCCGGTCCAGAGAAGCACCCCGATGACGACGATGATGTGGAAGAGGCTCGGCCCCCAGATCGCCGCGACCACGATCATCAGAGGCACGTCCGGAATGGCCAGGAAGTAGTCCGTGATCCGCATCAGGACGGTGTCGGTTCTGCCGCCGAAGTAACCGGAGACGAGGCCGACGGTCCCGCCGATCACCATCGAGACGAACGTCGCGGCGAATCCCACCACGAGCGAGATCCGCGCGCCCCACATCAGCAGCGTGACCATGTCGATGCCGCCGTCGTCGAGCCCGAGCGGATGCGCCCAGGAGGGGTGCCCGTAGACCGGCCCGACCTGCTCGTGCAGACCGTAGGGAGCGAGCACGGGGGCGAGCACCGCCAGCACGATGAAGATCCCGAGGATGACCGCGCCGATCGTCGCGGACGGCTGATTCTTGATCACGTCCCAGAGCAGGCCGGTGCGAGAGCGGGCGGGCCGGTCGCCGGCAAGAAGGCCCGGTTCCTGGAGGAGCAGGCTCACTCGGCGATCCGCGGGTCGAGCTTGAAGTAGAGGAGGTCGGCCACCAGGTTGAAGAAGACGACCGACAGGACCAGGACGAGGAAGGCCCCCTGCAGCATCGGGTAGTCGCGCTGGAGCACGGCCTGGTAGACGGCACGGCCGATCCCGGGCCACGAGAAGACCGTCTCCACGAGGATCGAGCCGGCCACGATGTAGCCGAGCGAGATCGCGATCAGGGTCGTGATCGGCAGCAGCGCGTTTCGCAGGGCGTGCTTGCGCACGATCGCCCGCGGCTTCAACCCCTTTGCCCTCGCGGTGAGGATGTAGTCCTCGCCGAGGGTCTCGAGCATCGCCGAGCGGACGATCAGCGTGTACTCGCCGTAGAGCACGAGCGCGAGCGTCGAAGCGGGCAGAGTCATGTGGTAGAGCACGTCCTTCACGTGCTGGAACCAGGTCGGGTCGATCAGGAAGTCGTCGACCATGCCGCCCGACGGGAAGACGCCGGCGAAGATGATCACCAGCATCAGCGCGAGCCAGTGCGTCGGCATCGCGTAGAAGCCGAGCGCCGTGGCGATGGTCACGTGCTCGGTCGTCGTGCCTCTGCGCCAGGCCGCGATCACGCCGGTGAGGGTCCCGAAGACGATCGCGAACAGCGTCCCCAACCCCACCATCGGCAGCGTGTTCGAAAGCGCGGTGCGCAGGTTCTTGCTGACCGGCTGTGAGTTCTCGAACGAGATCCCCATGTTTCCGCGCGCGAGCTGCTTCAGGTAGATGACGAACTGCTCGCCCTTCGACTTGTCCAGCCCGAACTGCTTGGCGATCGCGTGCTTCGTCTCGGGCGTCGCGTGCGGGACGCGCGACAGGTTCGTGACCGCGCTCCCGGGGGCGAGCCGGAAGAGCGCGAAGTTCAATACCAGCGCGATGAAGACGGTGATGACCGCGAACGCCACTCTCTTGATGACGTAGTCGGCGCCGCGCAACGGTTCCTCAGCTCGTCTGGTGCACCTTCGTGAAGCTCTCCTTGGAGAGCGAGTTGAAGTCGCCTTGCGGCGAGGAGACGAAGCCGGTCCAGCCCTTACTGTGGGCCGAGATCCAGTTCTCGTAGTTGAGCAGGATGTACGGCCGCTCCTTGAACAGCTTGTCCTGCATGGCCCAGACGAGCTGGCGCCGCTTCGCCTGGTCGAGCGTCGTGCCCTGCTGCGAGTACATCGCGTCGTAGGCCTTGTTGCAGTAGCCGGAGTCGCTCCAGCCGTTGTACTGGGCGCAGGTCACGACCGAGAGCATGAAGTCGGGGTCGATCAGCGGCACCCAGTCCCACATCGCCAGGTCGAAGTTGAGGTACTTCCCGTCGGGCGCGGTGATGACGTCGAAGGCCGCGCTCGAGTCCAGCGAGCGCTGCTTCAGCTCCACGCCGATCTTGTGGAAGTCGGCCTGGATGATCTGGAATGTGCGGTCCAGGCCCGTGAGGTCGTTCGGCGCGATCACCTCGTACGACATCTTGTGCCCGTCGGCAGTCCGGATCCCACCGGAGCCCTTCTTGTATCCGAGCTCGTCGAGGAGCTGGTTCGCCTTGGCCAGATCAAATGTCTCGGGCTTGAGGTTCGGGTTGTGCCAGTCGCCCGTCGCGGGCGGGATGAACGAGGTCGCCGGCTTCGCCGTGTCGAGCCAGGCGACCTTGATGATCTTGTCGCGGTCGATCGCGTGGGCGAAGGCCTCCCGCAGCTTCAGGTTGAGAAGCTCTCGGTGGTTCGTCTTCTTCGTGTTCGCGTTGAAGATGAAGTCGTTCGTGGTCACGCCGGGGACGATGGACACGATCACACCGGCCTTCTTCAGCGTGTCGATCGCGGTGGGCGGCACAGACTCGATCGCGTCGATCTCGCCCGACTTCATCGCCGAGACGAGCGCGTCGTCGTTCGAGAACATGCGCAGCCCGAAGCCCTTGATGTGCGGCTTCGGCCCGTAGAAGCTCGGGTTGCGCTCGAAGAGCGCGATCTCGTCCTTCTTGAACTTCGTCAAGATGAAGGTGCCCCCCGAGACGATCGGGGCCGCGTTCGGGAAGGTCTTCAGGTCGGCGCCCTTGTGACCTGTGTAGCCGGCCCAGATGTGCTTCGGCAGGATCGCCAGCTGCTGGAACTGCGAGAGGACGTTTCCGACCGGCTTCTCGTACTTGACCACGAGCGTGTTCGGGTCGGGCGCGGAGGCGCTCTTGATGTGCGCGATCAGGCCCGCGGTGTTGGCACCGCCGGTGCCCTGGTACTTGACGTCGGTGTTGATCGTCCAGGCTGCGTCCTCGGCGGTCAGCGGCTTCCCGTCGGACCACTTGGCGTTCGGGACCGTGTGGAACGTCCAGGTCAGGCCATCCTTCGACGTCTCCCACTTGGTCGCGAACTCGGGCGTGAAGTTGAGGTCCTTGTCGTACTGGACCAGGAAGGGATAGATGTACATGAAGGTCGAATAGGCGTCCTGGTTGAAGGCAACGTAGGGGTTGAGCGAGTCGATCCGCGAGCTCGTCCCGAGCCGCAGGGTGCCGCCCTCCTTGACGCTTCCCGTCGTCCCGCTGCTCGAGCTCTTGGAGCCTCCGCAGCCTGCGACGACCGACGCGGCGAGCAGCAGCGTTGCCACGGCCGCGAGTCCCTTTCTCATTCTGCCCTCCTTGCCCTCAGTCCGCGAACGGCGAGCCGTCGACGACGAGCGTGCGCGAGTCGGCGTCGAGCGTATACCGAACGCCGAGCGGAAGGGCTGCGAGGTGCTTGCCGTGGCCGAGCGGCAGCCCGTAGACACACGGGACGCTGAGCGGCTCGAGGTGCTCCTCCAACACGTCCTCGAGCGAGCGCGACCGCGCCCAGTCCGAGGCCTGGCGCTGGTCCCCCCAGTCACAGTCCTTCATCTCGCCGACGACGACGCCGGTCACGCCCTCGAGCTTCCCCGCGTGGCCTAGCTGGGTGAGCATCCCGTCGACGTAGTACGGCGGTGCCTTGTAGTCCTCGAAGAAGAGGATCGAGCCCTCGAGCTCGAGCTCCCAGGGGGTGCCCATCGTCTGGAGCAGCAGCCAGAGGCAGCCTCCGACCACCGGGGCGGTCACCTTCCCGCCGCGGATCGCGCGCACGTACGGGTCGTCGGGGTTGCGCGGCACCTCTCCCGTCGCGTCGCCGGCGAGCACCTGCAGCAGCCGGGCGCGCGTGAAGTCCGTCGACTCGGGGTCGCCCACGCCCACGAGCCCGTTCCCGTAGAAGGTCGGGATCC
>Ga0307296_10001572_pt1 | contig 11447 bp, 10 predicted proteins | sample ER_DNA_153_FD_194467 | JGI IMG/M metagenome (GOLD analysis project Ga0307296, IMG submission 194467) | Bulk soil microbial communities from the East River watershed near Crested Butte, Colorado, United States - ER_DNA_153 | ecosystem: Environmental > Terrestrial > Soil > Floodplain | place... | reverse complement strand
CGCATCGACTGCGTGGCCGACGTGACTCGACGTCGTTGTGACCGAAGCTGCTCGGCATGACTCCCTCGGCAAATCGTGCCGAGGGTGAGACAGAGGAGAGATCAATGACCGCGACGGTGACCGTGCGAAACGCGACCGTGCACGACGTGGCCGAGCTCGCTGTGCTGGCGGCGAGTGCCTACCGCGAGACCTATCGAACGATGATGGACGCTGGTGTCACTGAGGCCGTGATAGCGCAGAGCTGCACCGCTCCGGCGTTCACCCGTCTGCTCGAGGACGCCAGGTCAGGGGGCGGCATCTTGCTGGTCGCAACCCAGTGCTCCAGCGTCGTGGCCTTCCTCGACTTCCGAGTCGAGGCTGACCATGCCGAGCTTTGCCGCCTCTACGCCGCGCCGGGGAAGACCGGCCGTGGCGTTGGGTCGGCGCTTATCGAAGCATTAGAGCGCCGGCTTGATTCCACTGATGAGTACGAGGTGACGGTCGTTGCGGCCAACGTCCGGGCCCTGTCGTTCTGGCGGCGGCACGGGTGCCAGCCGGTAGGCCGGGTGAGTCTCGTCGAGCACTTCGGCGCTACCCGCGGCGTGCGTTTCGACTCCGCAGCCGACGGTGGTGATCTGATCAAAATGCGCCGTCAGCTCAGCTCGATCCTCAACCAGGCGGCATAACCAGACCAGGCGTAGCGACCGCACAATACGGTGGGCGCGAGCTCGTTGGCCTGTCCAGGGCCGTGATCTTGGACTTATTGCCCTGGGACGACGATATCTCCAAGATCATCGCCAGCTGCTATCGGCAGCTGCTGACACTTGGCCTTCGACACGACAGTTCTCGCCGTGACACCATTCGGCCGTTGTGTCAGTCGCCGACGGCGTCGATGCCGCGCTGCACGATCAGGGGATCGGGGGTGCCGACCACCTCAGGGTTCTTGTCCTCGTAGTCGAAGCGAGATAAGAATGAGCGCATCGCGTTGACCCGCGCCCGCTTCTTATCGTTGGACTTCACGGTTGTCCACGGTGCGACGTCGATGTCGGTGCGGCGGAAGACCTCTTCCTTGGCCTGGGTGTAGTCGTCCCACTTGTCCAGCGATAACAAGTCGATCGGCGACAGCTTCCACTGCCGCACCGGGTCAACCTGGCGGATGATGAACCGGGTCCGCTGCTCGGACTGGGTGACCGAGAACCAGAACTTAGTCAGGTGTATACCGCTTTCGACCAACATCGCCTCGAACAACGGCACCTGATTCATGAACTGTTCGTACTGCTCGTCGGTCGCAAACCCCATCACCCGCTCGACCACGGCGCGGTTGTACCAACTGCGGTCGAATAGCGCGATCTCTCCCCCGGTCGGCAGGTGGCTGACATAGCGCTGGAAATACCACTCTCGCTGTTCCCGGTCCGAGGGCTTGGTCAGGGCGACGACACGGGCGTAGCGCGGATTGAGGTGCTCCATGAACCGTTTGATCGTGCCGCCCTTTCCGGCGGCGTCACGGCCTTCGAAGACGATGACGTGCTTATCGCCGGACTCGAAGATGTGGTTCTGCAGCTTGAGCAACTCGACCTGGAGCAGGTACTTCTGTTCGTCATACTCGTTGCGGTCCATGCGCGCGTCGTACGGATAGTTCTCCCGCCACGTGTCGACTGCGCGCCCGGTCGGGTCGATAAGTTCGGGGTCGTCGTCATGGTCCTCCCCGACCGCGTAGCCGTCGGTTTGCAGTTCGTCGATGTATCTGCGCACGTTCTCCAGCACGAACGCAGGTTAGTCCGTCCAGGTGAACAGCACGCATCATGCACCGGCGACGACTGTGCCGCGGTCGTCGCGGCTGGTCTGTGCTATCTGGCCGGGCGCCCCTCGCGGGCTCGTACCTGACTGACCTGTTCGCCGCACACACTCCGCCGGCGCTCCATGATTGCCAGCTGGAGCTGGCCGAGTAGCTTATTTGATCCTGTTGGCGCCTGCCGGCCGGAGGTCAGATGTCCGGCACGCCCGATTGATCGCCCGGGAGATGCAGTGAACCGTCAGCGACGATCAGGCCTGATCCGCTGATGCGGACCAGTTCGCCGGACACGGTGACGTGGATGCGACTGGGTCGGCCGAGCGCATACCCTTGCTCAACTACTGCTGTGGTTCCATCAGGCACGATGCCGTCGACGACTAGTCGGGCCACCAGCGGGCCAGCTGCGGTGCCGGTGGCGGGATCCTCCTGGATGCCCATGGTCGGGTTGAAGAATCGGGCGTAGGCGACGGCCTGCGACGGGTCGACTGGGTCGAGGCTGTAGAGATAGCAGCCCTCGCCGTCGACCTGCTGTAGCAGAGCCGCGAGTCGAGCCTTGTCCGGTGCCGCGGTGTCGACGGCCGCGCGGTTGCGTACCGGTACGAGTAGATGCCCGGCTCCGGTGGACACGACCTGAGCGTGGCGATCAGCGACGAGGTCGAGCGCGGACAGGCCAACCGCGGCCGCGAGCTCGGCTGGGTCGTCGACAGTGTTACCGAATATGGGCGGCGACTGGTCCATTGACACCACGTCCGGATGGCCCCGTGTCCGGTGCACCGAAACGGGCAGCAGGTCATCGCCGATCTGCTGTATGAAGCGAGAACGGTCTGCGGACACCCGGCCGGCGGCGACCAGCCACAGCCACGCACCGAGGGCGTTGTGCCCGGCACCGAAGACCTCGGCGCCGATCGGAGTGAACGACCGTAGCCGCCAGTCCGCCCGGGCAGCGGTCGGGCGCAGCAGAAACGTCGTCTCGGATTGGTTGAACTCGCGGGCGATCGCGCGCAGCGTAGCGAGATCGAGATCGTCCGCATCGGGCACGACCGCAACCGGGTTGCCGGTGAGCGGGCTCGGCGCGAACACGTCGATAAAAACAAAGCGGATCTCTGCCACAACAACACGCTACGAACATGCGGCTGCTTAGCACAGCCCGGCGCGATCCACCGAGCAGCGACGGGCGAAGCCTAAACGATCTGGGCTGACTTCGCCCAAGTGATCGGTAGCACTTCGAGGCGGGAACAACACATTGAGCTGGGCGCTGTCACAACCGACCCCGGGAGCGTCGTCATGCCGGCCGGCGTGGCTGCATGATCACCCGTTGCATCCGCATCATCGCCGACCGCGAACGACCGCACGTCGCGGCGTAACTCGACGCGATCGCTGGACCCGACCCGAGTAACGCTTGGCTCGACGCCAGCCACCGCTCCGGCGGTTATCGGCCTGTCTGTCTGTCGGCGCCGGCACCAGGCGAGACGTCATTGGGCCGAGCCGACGCAGGTTCGGCCGCGCGATTCCTATTCGACGTATATCGCCGGCCGGCCGGGAGGCAGCCAGCTGGCGAGGAAAGTCGTCCCGCGGATCGGCGACCCGATCGGCCGGCTCTCGCTTCACCGACTTCCGCCGGATCAGGATGATGGTGGCGACACTGGCCATGGAGACGGCGGCGTAGAGCGGGTAGCCGAGCGCGGCGACGGAGAAGGAGCCGCCGCTGGCGATCGCGGCCGATGTGATGAGGCCGCCCACGCCGACGCAGACAAATGTACTGGCGGTCTCCGCCGTCGGCTGCTTCCAGGCGTGCACGAGAGTCGGGACCAGTCCCACGAAGTCGATCAGTATGGCTGCCCATATCGCGAAGATCGGGTTATCGAGCGATAGCCACAACAGCAGGCCAAGCAACACACCGGCGAGGCAGGCTAGATCAAGTGTCGTGAAGGAGCGGTCGCCAAAGCGCAGACCCGCCACCACGACCGCGCTGGTGGCGACGGTGCCGAGCAACGCGAACACGGCGCCGCCAAGTTGCCCGGCAGACAGCGACGCTGCGCCGGCGACGCCGGTGAGCAGCGCCCAGGTCAGCCAAGTCACAATTCGCGGCTTGGTGTTGCCGCGGATGGTCTCAATGACGTACGGGACAGTTCCGGCAACGGCGATAAGGCTGCCGAGAACACTCAACAACGTCCTCATACGCGCGCCCGGTCGAGCTGGTTCAGGCAGCTAACGGCCTGCGCCCCAAGCGCGACGTGTAGCGACAGAGCGGCAACGGTCAACCTCGGGTCCTCTGTTCTGCTGGAGGTCTTTGGCACCGGAAGCGTACGCGGGCGGATGTCGGGAAGCGGCCCTGGCCGTTGCTTAGCTACTAAGACCGCGGCTCCCGTCTCTCGTGCACTCTAGTGGCGTCGGATCACACCGTTAACCCGGCCCGACCAAACGACAGGGGCGACAAGAGACGCTCGGCGGCGCAGTTGGGCCTGTCTCTCCTTGTCTGCTCGGCCCGTTGCGTGGGCCCGGCTGGGCCACCGCCTGCCCGCTGCGCGACGCAAAGCAGCAGTTCGCGTGGCGTGTTACTTCGCTCGCTTGGCCGGGAACGAATCATCTTATGAGCAAAGACCTGAGCAGTACTAAGCAGCGAAATAAGCTGAGCAAGAAGTCGTTCGCGCTCCCAGGCAAACGCAAGTATCCGATCCCAGACAAGGCGCACGCCCGTAACGCCTTGGCTCGGGTAGCGCAGCACGGCTCGGCCGCCGAGCAGAAGAAGGTTAGAGCAGCGGTCAAGAAGCGCTACCCCGGCCTGGGCGACGACAAGTAAGACAACGACGACTAACCGGCATTGACCAGCGCATGCGGTAAGCCTCTCTCATTACCGGGCTGCGGATCTGGCAGCTCGTGCATGTAAGAACTGCGGCTGCGGCGAATGACCGACGGCTTCTGGGAATTACGCACACCGATGGACGGAGGTACGTGATGCTTGGATTTGTTTTCTGCTAGGTGTGATTCTCAATTCATCCGTGACTAATTGACAAATGTCCGCGCGGCAGGTGTTTCTTCAAGTGTTGTGGTTGGCCCCGGCGTCAGCATGAATTTGGGCCTCGGTTCAGCTGGTGGCCAAGATTACAACGTACTAACTAACTACGAACTTGTATCTTGGTGTGGTGAGCGGTGACACCTGGGCTGATTTGGCTGACCAATTTGCCGATGATGCCTATGCCTCAGTCAAGGGGCAGGTGCGCACCTATGTGATGCACCAGCAGCTGCTTGAGCATTTACCAGCGCCTCCGGCGCCCGTGCTCGACATCGGCGGCGGCGCCGGCCATCAATCGTTTCCGCTGGCCCAAGCCGGTTACGACGTAACGTTGCTTGATCCGTCGCCGGCGATGCTGGACAAGGCTCGACAGCGACTCCAGCGGCTGCCAGCTAAGGCCCAGCGGCGGGTGACGCTCTTGGAGGCCGACGGGGAGAACGCCGACGAGGCGGTGAATGGCCGACGCTTCGCTGCCGTGTTGTGTCATGGCGTGCTCGGATACCTGGCGCAGCCGGAGCCGCTGGTCAACCAGCTGTGCCGGTGCGCTGCTGCCGGTGGCATCGTTTCGATAATGACGGGCAACGCCAAGACGGCGGCTGTGCGCCCGGCCATGGAACGGCGGTGGGACGACGCTCTGGCCTCGTTCGACGCCCGAACCGAGATCGGGGTGCTCGGGGTGCCGAGCCGAGCCGACACGGTGGACGAACTCAGCGAGCTCCTGCACAGCCGCGACGTGGAGCCGCTGCGCTGGTACGGGGTGTGGCTGTTTGTCGACTGGCTCGAATTCGGTGGAGCCGAGTTAGACCCAAGCGATTCAAAGCAGGTAGCGGCGACGGCCGCGGTCGAACTCGAGGCCAGCCGCCGAGACCCTTACCGCCAACTCAGTCGCGTCTTTCATCTCGTGGGACGCAAAGGTCCGAGCTGACGGAGCAAGAGCAGCCAAGTGCTGAGGTCAGCCGGCGCGCTTACCCCGAAGAGCAGATGCATTGCAGCGCGGCGGCGACCGCCATGGCGCGAGGCCGGGCATCGGGATGGGGACGGTCCCGGCCGGGACGCCCGCCTGCCTCCCGGCCGGGCCTCCCCGCAGAGCGAAGACGACCTGCCGTGAACGGGAAAAGGGGCCGTCCTTCCTTTGCGCACCGAACGGCACCTACCTGTCAACGTCGTCGCCAACCGCCCGGTGCTCCGGCGACGCGTCCGTCTTCGATCCGGACGCCGCCGAGGGCAGTTCGGCCCGCGCGCCTTATTCAGCCGCGTCATTTACCATCCTGGCGTGCGGCGTTGGATCTGGGTGACTATTGCGCTGGTCATCGTGGTATCCGCCGGCGTCAGCGCGAATGTGGTGTATCGGCGCCATCAGGCAGCGACGTCGCTGACCAGCACCAGTACCGCCGCCTGCAATGCAGCCAACGCCGAGGCCCGGCAGATGACCGGTCCGTTCACGTTCGGCAGCGAGAGAGTCGACGTGCTCGGGGATTCGTATTCGGTCGGTACCACGCTGTCCGACCCGCAGGACGAGGCATGGGACATCCTGCTGGCCAGGCGGGAGCACTGGAACCTCACCGTGCGCGGCATCGGGCGCACCGGGTTCGTCAACGGCGGGTACTGCGGCAACCAGAGCTTCCCGCTCCGCGTGCGTCAAGTAGTGGCCGACCATCCACAGATGGTTATCGTCGAGGGTGGCCTCAACGACGCCGGTCAGTCGGGTATCGGCGCCGCGGCGCGCGCGGTACTGGCGAAGATCCCGGCCACAATCCGCGTCGTTGTCATCGGCCCGACCGACGCGCCAGGACGTAGTGGCGCCGACAAGAAGACCATCGACCGCGAGCTGGCCGCCGCTGCCGGATCGCGCTACGTCTCCCCCCTGCAATGGCAGCTGCAATTCGGCCCGGACGGAATCCATATGACTGCGGCAGGCAACCGCGTCCTGGCCGATCACCTCTCCACCGCGTTCGCGGCACTTCCATCAGCAGCCGGCGGCTGAGCCGCCCGGGCCGGAGCAGTGGTCACGGTATTCCCGGTCATGGCCGTCCGGCGACCAGGACCTCCATCCGGAACGGGTTCGGTGACGGTTTCGCCGGGTGCAGGGCGAGCATCGCAGCCCGTGCGTGGGACTCGAACTCTGTGGCCCGGGGTCCGAAGACGGCCGGCGTCGAGAACGAATAGATGAATTGCAGGCCGACGGCTTCGTCTACGGTCAGCCGGTTCGACGTTGTCCGCTCGGCAGCGCGTTCCACGCGATCCTTAGGCTCGACTCGTGGCGGCGGACGCGGAGACCGAACCCGATCCCCGCCGCTGGCTCGCACTGATCATTTGCTGCTCGGCGCTGTTCATGACCTTGCTTGACGTGAGTGTGACGAACGTGGCCTTGCCCTCGATCGGGCGGGCGACCGGGGCGACGCCGTCGCAACTGCAGTGGGTAGTGAGCGGGTACACCCTCGCGTTCGGCCTCGTGCCCGTGTTGGCCGGACGGCTCGGGGACGATCACGGGCGCCGCCTGATGTTTCAGGTCGGCGTCGGAAGCTTCGCCGCGACCAGCATGCTCGCTGGGCTGGCACCGACCGCGGAAGTGCTTATCGCGGCGCGGGTGCTGCAGGGGCTGGCGGGCGGATTGATCAACCCGCAAGTGTCCGGTCTGGTGCAGCAGCTGTTCCGCACCGACGAGCGAGGAAGGGCCTTCGGCGTGCTGGGGACAACAGTCGGGGTGGGCACGGCGCTCGGTCCGCTCGTCGGCGGCGCCCTGATCGCACTCGGCGGCCCACATGTCGGGTGGCGGCTGGTGTTCTTCGTCAACATCCCGGTCGGTGTCGCCGTGATCGTGCTGGCCCGGCGCCTACTGCCCATGGATCGACGCCAGAGCCGACATCGCCTCGATATTGCCGGAGCGGCGCTGCTGGGCGGAGCGACGTTCTGCCTCCTCTTCGCCGCCGTTCAGTACGACAGCGCGCGGGATACGCGGCTGGCACTGCTCATCATCCCGACCGTTATCCTGCTGATCGTTTTCTTCCTCCGCGAGCGCCGGCTCACCAGGATGCAGAAGGATCCGCTCGTCGATCTTCGGCTGTTCCGTGTGCCGTCATACGCCGCTGGGGTGCTGTTCGCGCTCGCGTACTTCCCGGCGATGGCCGGCCTGCCGCTCGTGCTCGCCATCTACTACCAGGACGGCCTCGGTTACACGGCCCTGCAGTCCGGACTCGGTGTCACTGCATACGCTCTCGGCAGCGCGATCGGAGCGCCTCTCGCCGGTCGCTTCGTCACCCGCATCGGACGGCCTCTCCTGCTCGTCGGGCTGGCCTCCTTCGCGGTCGGCGCGATCACGCTGGCCGTGCTGGCCGGGTACGGAGCGGCGGCGCTAGCGCCCGGACTGTTCCTCATGGGCGCCGGATCCGGCGCAATCATCACGCCCAACCAGGCGCTCTCACTCATGCAGGTCGACCCGGTCGCCGGCAGCACCGCCGGCGGCGTCCTGCAGACCGCACAGCGCATCGGCATCGCAATCGGACAGGCGGTCATCGGCGCCAGCTTCTTCGCCGCCCTCGACCAGGGCGGCTACGCCCACGCACTTCGCGCCGGCGTCGTCGCCGCGCTCGCGTTCCTCTCCATCGCCACCGCGATATGCGTCACCGACCTCGTCCGAACACGACGGCGAGTACCAGCCTGACATGACCGTGCGCCGTGGCTCGGCGATGGCATGCGAAAGAGCCGATGTCAGAGCGGGTAGTCGCGAACGCCGCCGCCCAGCCCGACCGTAGCGACGTGCAACATCGCGCTCGCCGTTCGGATGCCTTGCACGTGTACCGCGAGCGTCCGACCGACCCCGAGATTGAGGCAGTGCACCGTCGTCGTGTGCATTCCGGTGCAGCCGGTCACTGCGATCCCCGCGGCGTCAATGGCTTCGATCGTCCAGCGCGTCGGCACTGACAAGGTCACCGATGCCGCAGGGTCCGGGATTGCGACGGCGACGGCTTCTCGAACGGTTACCGGTGACGGGCCCGGCTGCGGCGATACCTCGGCGGCCGGCGGCGCCGCGCTCGGCGCCGGAGATTGCTGCCCCGCTGGCGGAGCAGCATTTGCGGCGGGTCCGGCTGCTGCTGGGCGCGTGCCGCCTGCCGCAGCAACGGCTCCCTGGGGCAATCCGGCGGCCGGCCGCTGTGCTCGACCCGGAGGGGGTGCGCCGTCTGCAGGCGGTGCCCCGCGCGATCCGGAAGCGGACGCGACGGTGCCGTCGGGCGTGCTGGAAGCGACCGGCGATTCTCCGGATCCGGTCGTGACGGGCCCACGTGCGCCCTGGGAGGACGATGCCGTAGAGGGGTTCGGTGCCGCGTGCGGCGATTGGTTCGGCGAGCCGCGGATGATGCCGAGTATGACGAGCAACGCAACGATCACCGCCGCCGCGGCGACGACAGCCAGCGTCACGGTCTTCGATCTGCTGGGCCAGAATCGCCGGCTACCCGCGGGCAAGGCACCTGACTTCGCGCCGGCGCCGCCTGGTCCACCACTACCGATCGGAGACACGCCGAACGCGGCCGCCTGCCCCGCAGAGCCAGCCGAGGACAAGTAGTGGCCGGCCGCCAGCCCGCCGCCCAGGATGACTGGGGCGATCGCTGCCCGCAGCGTGTCGTTGACGTCATCGATCTCGAGCAGCACGGCACGGCATCGCTCGCACCCCGCGAGGTGTTCATCCACGGCCGCTCGGTCACGACTGGACAACGCATCGCGGATGTAGGGGCCGAGCTGGCGCCGCGTTTCACGACACTCCTGGTTGTCGGTGGCCGCGAGGTGCTGTTGGAGGAACGCTTGGCGCAGTCGCTCCTTGGCCCGGCGGGCCCGCAACGTGACGCCGTTGGGACTGGTGCCGAGGATCGGCGCAATCTCGGCCGGCGTCTGGCGCTCCACTACCACGTGCCACAGCACCGCACGACTCGCCTCTGGCAGTGACGCCCAGGCCCGCCAGGCGGCATGCTGTTCGGCGTTGACGGCCGCGACGTCAGCAGCGGAGGGAGCCGGCTCCGCCTCCAGATCGGCCGCCTGGTCGGTGAGCGTGACCCGCCGCTGGTAGGACCGTGCCGTGTCGATGGCGAACCGGCGCATCGTGCTGAACAGATAAGGCCGGAACGCGTCTTGCGGTCCGCTTCCGGCCTTCACTACGCGCAATACGCGGTAGTAGCTCTCACTGACCAGGTCATCCACGTCGCCGGGCTCGACGACCTGCGCGGCCATTCGGCGCGCTGCGGCTTGGTGGCGGGTCCATAACTCGGCATACGCCGCGTCGTCGCCGGCGCGGACCGCGGCGAGCAGGTCGGCGTCGCTGCGCTCAACGGCGGCACTCGCATCCACACTTTGCACCGTAAGCCATTAGTCGTGGTGATGCGACACGATAGGTCGCGAATGCCCGAGCGCGCAGAAACGACCTGTGTCCGGAGTGGCGACAGATTCTCGCCACTCGACCGTCTCTAGTAAGGGGACCTCGCCGGCTCGGCCCGATGTGCCGCGACTGTCGCGGTAGGGGGACGCAGCCGTTAGCCGAGCCGGCGAGGTCCAGGGAGCCGACTAGCCGATCGTGTAGGTGTACGGCAGCGTGCTGATCACCGCACCGGTCGTGAAGAAAGGAAGCCCGGTCTGCGGCCCGGTCGGCAAGGTCGACGGCGTGACGATATTCAGGTGGCCGCGGACTACGCTGCCTTTCTTGCCTTGAGGCGTGATCGTCACCTGGATGCTTCCGACCTGACCCGGCGGAATGAGCACTGGGTTGCCGAAGCCGTCTGAGGTCGGGTCGATCGCGATCCGGAACGGGTCATCCGTCGAAGACGTCACGGCTGGGTCGAAACCAGCGGTACGCATCGACGCAGTGATCGTCGTTTGTCCTGCCGGCGCGCCGGCATCGGTAAACGGACCGAGCTCGCTGACCGTAGTGAACCAGATTCCCTTGCTGATGAACCCGGACTTCTCGAATACCGTGGCGATCGACACGGTGCTGCCTTCCTTCGCGGCTTGCAGATCGCCGAAGATGTCGAAACCGGCGGCAGAGCCCTGTAGCTCCACTTGAGCTGGCAGCGTGCTGCTAGCAGCAACAGTCAAGCTCGACGTGTCGGGCGGGATGATGTACGCCGGCGCGTCTGTTCCGTCTGAAGGCAGCGGGAACGTCAGGCTGCCCCCAATCGGCACCGGCTGAAGTGTCTGCACCTTGTTCAATCGTGGGTCGGCACCCACGGCGATGGCCTGCACCCCGGTGTTGCGTATGAGCACCGTCGCCGTCACCGGTTGCCCGGCCTTCAGTACCTTGTTCGCTGAATTGGGCAAGCCGGTTGCCTGGGTCTGCAGGTTGTTGAAGCTGACCGTCCCGTGGAAGGCCTGCGAGATCTCGGCGCCGCTGACCGGGTTCTGCACCACCACAACGAGATGCCATCGACCGGCCAACGGATCGGCGTCGAACAACTGGGCGTTCAGGCCGGGGCTCAGGGTGCCAGTCGAATCAAGTGTGAGGTTGCTGCCGACATCGGCCAGCTCACCGTTCGGATCGATCAGCACCATGTCGACGAAGTTGTTCGGATCGCTCGCCAGTGTCAATGAGACGTCCAGATCCTGCTTGTTCTTTGGGACGTCGAAGGCATAGCTGAGCGTTTGCGCTGGCGAAACCGCGCGGGCGTTGCCGCCGGTGATGAC
>Ga0307296_10001569_pt1 | contig 11461 bp, 13 predicted proteins | sample ER_DNA_153_FD_194467 | JGI IMG/M metagenome (GOLD analysis project Ga0307296, IMG submission 194467) | Bulk soil microbial communities from the East River watershed near Crested Butte, Colorado, United States - ER_DNA_153 | ecosystem: Environmental > Terrestrial > Soil > Floodplain | place... | reverse complement strand
CTCCATGGCCTCGGGCGCGGGGGCCTCGCCGACCGGGACCAGGCACGGGCCGAGGGCGCAGCTGCCCCGGTAGAGCTTGGCCTGGGGGAGGTACAAGGGGTTCTCGCCCTCGATGGACCGTGACGACACGTCGTCGCCGATGGTGTAGGCGACCACCCGGCCGCGCCGGTCGGCCACCACCGCCAGCTCCGGCTCGGGCACGTCCCAGGTGGAGTCGGCCCGCACCCCGATCGGCTGGCCCGGCCCCCTGGCCGTGCCCGGCAGCGCCTTGAGGAACAGCTCGGGCCGCTCGGCCAGGTAGACCTTGTCGTAGGCGTCCAGCCCCCTGGACTCCTCCAGGCGGGCGTCGCGGCTGCGCCGGAAGGTCACCCCGGCCGCCCAGACCGGCTGGGCGCCGGCCGGGGCCAGCACCTGGAGGCCGTCGGGGACCGGGTCGCCGGCCGGGGCCTCCAGCAGCCGCTCCAGGGCGCCGGGGTCGCCGCCGAGGACGCCGTCGATGGTCGCCCCGGCGTCCAGCAGCTCGGCCGGGCCGTCGCCGGCCGGTCCCCGGGCCAGGCGGGGCCGCCCGTCGACCAGGACCCGCCACAGCGCCACGTCAGCCCCGCTGAGGGAGGACGGTGATGGTGCGGGTCGAGGTATAGAGGTCCCGGGCCGCCTTGCCCTGCTCGCGGGGGCCGTAGCTGGAGTCCTTCTCGCCCCCGAACGGGGCCAGGTAGTCGACCCCCGAGGTGGGGGCGTTGACCCGGATCATGCCGGTGTCGAGCCGGGCGGCCAGGCCGAGGGCCCGGTCCAGGTCGCCGGTGAACACCGAGCCGACCAGGCCGTAGCGGACCCCGTTGGCCACCCGCACCGCCTCGTCCTCGTCGGCCACGGCCAGGACCACCGCGATCGGGCCGAACACCTCCTCCTGGGCCAGGCGGGCGTCGGGGGCCAGCCGGTCGACCAGGGTCGGGGCCACGAACCAGCCGCCCCCGTCGCCGGCCGTCCCGCCGGTCAGCAGGCGCCCGCCGGCGGCCGCGGCCTCCTCGGCCGCCGCCACCACCTTGTCCCGGGCCGGCTCGGTGATCACCGGCCCGATCACCGTGGAGGCCGCGGCCGGGTCGCCGACGGCCAGGTCCTGGACGGCCGCGACCAGGGCCTCGGTGAAGGGGGCGGGGTCGCCGACCACGATGGCCCGGCTGGTGGCGGTGCACTTCTGGCCGGCGTAGCCCATGGCCGCCCCGGCCACGACCGCGGCCGCCCGCCGCGGGTCGGCGTCGGGCAGGACGATCGAGGCGTTGAGGCCGCCCATCTCGGCCTGGCTGGGGATGCCTCGCTCGGTGGCGGCCACCGCGACCCGGCGGCCGACCGCCACCGAGCCGGTGAAGGAGATGCAGTCCACCCGCTCCAGCATGGCCGTGCCCGTCTCGGCCCCGCCGGGCACGACCTGGAGCAGGCCGTCGGGCAGGGCCGGGGCCAGCAGCTCGGCCAGGCGCAGGGCCACGGCGGTGGACTCGGGCGACGGCTTCAGGACCACGGCGTTGCCGAAGGCCAGGGCGGGCGCCGCCTTCCACAGGGGGATGGCCACCGGGAAGTTCCAGGGGGTGATGAGCCCGACCACGCCCCGGGGCCGCCGCCGGGCCAGCAGCAGGCCGGCCGGGCTCGGTCCCGGGTAGGTCTCGCCGTCGGGGTCGAGGGCCTGCTGGGCGTAGTAGCGCAGGATGCCGACGCCGCGGGCGACCTCGGCGCCGGCCTCGGTCACCGGCTTGCCCACCTCCCGGACCACCAGGCCGGTGACCTCGCCGGCCGCCCCGGCCAGGGCGTCGGCCGTCACCACCAGGGCCGCCGACCGCTCCAGGGCCGGGGCCGCCGCCCACCGGCCGGCGGCCCCGCGGGCACGCTCGACCACCCCGGCGACCGCCTCGGCCCCGGCCGCCTCGACCTTGACCACCAGGTCGTCGGGTCGCTGAGGGGAACGACTCTCCAGCGCCACCTGCCTCGCCTCCATCGCCTCCGGTCGCCTGCCGGACCAACAGTAGCCCAGCGGCGGGTCGCGGTAGCGTGACCGCATGCAGGGATCGGTCGCGGTGGTGGGCAGCCTGAACCTGGACCTGGTGATCCGGGTCGCCGAGCTGCCCGGCCCCGGGGAGACGGTCTCGGGCGGCGACCTGTTCCGCAACCCGGGCGGCAAGGGCGCCAACCAGGCGGTGGCAGCGGCCCGGCTGGGGCGGCGGGTCGCCATGGTCGGCTGCGTCGGCGACGACCAGGCCGGGCACGAGCTGCTGGCGTCGCTTGAGGCGGCCGGGGTGGACGGCTCGCGGGTGCGGGTGGTCGAGGGCGTGCCCAGCGGCACCGCCTGCATCACCGTCAGCGAGGACGGCGAGAACCAGATCGTGGTCAGCCCCGGCGCCAACGCCCGCCTCACCCCCGACGACGTCGCCGCCGCGGCGGCCGTCCGGTCGGCGGCGGTGACCCTGCTCCAGCTGGAGGTCCCCCTGGAGACGGTGGCCGCCGCCGCCCGGGCGGCCGGGGGACGGGTGGTGCTCAACCCGGCGCCGGTGCGGGCCCTGCCCGCCGAGCTGCTCGGCCGCATCGACGTGCTGGTGCCCAACCGGGTCGAGCTGGCCCGGCTGGCCGGCGGGCCGGTGCCCAGGACGGTCGAGCAGGCGGCCGAGCTGGCCGGGCGGCTCGGCGGGCGGGCGGTGGTGGTCACCCTCGGCGCCGACGGCGCCCTGGTCGTCGAGGACGGCCGGGCCGGCCACGTCCCGGCCGTCCCCGTCCGGCCGGTGGACACCACCGCCGCCGGCGACGCCTTCTGCGGGGGGCTGGCCGACGCCCTCGCCGGCGGGGCCGGCCTCCAGGAGGCGGCCCGCCGGGCGGTCCGGGTGGCGGCCGCGGCCTGCCTGCGCCCGGGCGCGCAGGCGTCGCTGCCCACCCCGGCCGAGCTGGCGACGCTGCCCGGCCTGCCCGGCGGCTGAGCGGTCGCCGGCGTCAGTTGTTCCGGGCGGCCGCCGACTCGCCCTCGGCGGCCGGCGCCGGCGAGGCCGGGGACCGGCGGCCCCTGGCCAGGGCGACGACGCCGACGACCAGGCCCAGGGCGCCCACGACCAGGCCGATGACGGCCAGGGTGCGGGCCGAGGCGGCGTCGTCCTTGGCCTGGTCGCGCTCGGCGGTCAGGGCGGCGTCGACCCGGGCCGTCTCGCGGTCGGCCCGGGCGGCCAGCTGGACGCCGGTGGGCTGCTTGACCGGGTACTGGACCCCGGCGGGGTCCTCGACGTCCGAGAACGACTGGGGCCCGGACCTGAAGGTCTCGTCGACCTTCTGGCCCTTGACGGTGCCGATGAAGTGGAAGCTGTAGCTGCCGGGGGCGGTGGGGATGAAGAAGGCCCGGTAGTCGCCCGGGGTGCCGAACTCGCCGACCTCGAAGAACGGCTCCATCGACAGGGCCAGCGGCTCGGTGTCGCCGGTGCTGACCTCGACCTTGAGGGTGTCGGTGAGGTCGGTGACCGGCTTGTCGTTGGCGTCGGCCAGCAGCAGCTGGACGCTGTTCTCCTCGCCGGCGTAGGCCGGCTCGTCGCCGAAGCCGACCGCGAAGTGGTACTTGCCGACCGTCTTCTCCTCGTGGGCCGAGGCCGGTACGGCGAGCAGGGGGATCAGCAGGGCGGCCATGGTCGCGGCGACCACGGCGGCGGAAAGACGACGTCGCATGACTGCTCCTCGGTGGAGAGAGGTGTCTCGCCTATGGGGTGACCAAGGAGCGGGGCGGGGCGCGGCTGCCCCGGCCGGCGGCCAGCAGCCGGCTCGGCCCGGCGACCCCCCGGCCGGCCGGTGGCCGGCCGGCCGGCTCGGCCCGGCGTGGCCGCGGACGCAGCGCCCGGCCCGCCGCCTCGGCGACCCGGCCGGCCGCGGCCAGCAGCACGGCCAGGGCCAGCGCGATCGCGCTCTGGACGGCCACGCCGATGACGAGCAGCCGGCCGTCCAGCAGGGCATGGGCGGGGATGCCGGCCTCCAGCCGCTCCAGCGCCTCCTGGACCAGGTAGATGGCGACCTGGAACCCGGCCAGCTGGACGGCCAGGCGGCCCAGGTGCTCACCGGGCTGCGGCGGGCCGGACAGGAGGCCGGCCCGGAACCGCCGTCGCAGGGTGGCGGCCAGCGAGGCCAGGCCGAGGACGCTGGCGGCGGCGATGGCCTGGGTCCAGTAGGCGTGGCCGGTGGCCCCGAGCAGGGCCACCCGGACGGTCGGGGAGGGCACGGCCAGCACGTAGGCCATCATGTGGCCGACCACCGCCCCGGCCACGGCCACGCCGGTCAGCGGCAGTCGATGGGCGAACCGACGCCAGCGCATGCCCAGAGCATAAGTGGTCAGTGGCCGCTGGTCACGACCCGGACCATTCGCCCGACCTCACCGGCGTCGACTAGCCAGGGCCGGTTGATCAGCCCGGCGCCGCGTCCGCTGGCGACCCCAACGGTCGAGGCACCAGCTGGCGTCTACCCACTGGACATGAACGACGCCTTGTGGATCGTCACCTCCAGCTCATCGACCAGTACGCTGGCCCGCGGCGACCCCCGGGGCAGCACCACCTCAAAGGCGAGGGTGGCGCCGGTTCGGTGGGCAAGGTGGGTGACCTCGACCCGCTGCCAGTCCCCGGACTCCAGCACGGCCCCCACGGAGTCGGTGGCATACCGCCGACCGCCCACAACCTCCAGCAGGTTCACCTCCACCAGGGTGCCCGGCCGGTCGGCCCGCACCCAGACACTGGCGGCATAGGTCCTGCCCGGCTTGCAGCGCAGCGCCGCCGGGAGCGCCATCCCCTGGTCGGCGGATCCGGATCCCGTGAACCGGGCCGCCCACCGCCCGCGCCGTGCTCCCGGGTCCCGCTGGATCCTGGCTGCACCGATCGGCCGCCAACCGGCCAGATCATCCTCAAAGCCGATCTGGACCACCGAGGCGGGGTTGCTCGTCCTGGGCTTGACCTGCACGGTCGACGTCGGGGCGGCTGCGGTGCTGGGGGCGGCAGCCGCTGGCGGATCGGTGGCAGGTGGGCCTTGTTGGGAGCTGGGACGGGTGAACATCGAGCTGACCACCACCCCAGCGGTGAGCAGGATGGCCACCGCCGCCAGGATCCACTCGGCGACATAGTGCTCACGGGCGGCCAGCCTGGACCGCCGGGGAAATGCCAGGTGCCGAGGAGGATGCCGTAGCGGGACCCGTCCCATCCTGTCCCCAAGCCTGCCTCTGGCCACCAACGACCCACTAACCAGCGACGGTAGGATCACCCCTGCCGCCTTGGCGTTGCCGCCGTCGATGCATGATCCGACCTCGAGGTTCACGACTGGGAGTAGGTCGCTTCCTGCGGCCCCGGCGATACGCCTTTGCAGGACAGGGCTTGGATCACCTCAGCCGACTGTGTGGGGCAGCGCAGCTTGTGCTCAGTTACTGCCGCTGCCGGCGGCGGCGTTGACGGCGGCTTGGAGTCCCTGGGCGGTGAGGGCGCTGTCGACCTGGCGGCCGTTGACGAGCACCGTCGGGGTCTGGACGACATCGCGTTGGGAGGACTGGTCGGTGACCTGGCGGATCCAGTTGTCGTAGGCGCCGTCCCGGACCCGCTGCTGGAACTGGGGGCTGGTCAGCCCAACCTGGCGGCCCAGTTCCAGGAGGCGGTCGGTGGTCAGGGCGCCGGAGTTCTCGGGGGCCTGGTCGGCGAACAACAGATCATGGTAGGCCCAGAACCTGCCCTGGTCCCCGGCGGCCTCGGCGGCATTGGCCGCGGACAGGGACTCGGGGCCGATGAAGGCGATCGGGTGGTACTCGAAGCGGATGCGGCCCTGGTCGACCAGCTGGCGCACGGTCGGGTAAACGGTGTGTTCCCACTCGCCGCAGACCGGGCATTGGAAGTCGCCGTACTCCTCGACCAGCACCGGCGCCGATGGGCGGCCGAGCAGCTCCCCGCCGTTGGGACCAAGCGCATGGGCCGGGACAGCGACGGAGGCTCGGCTGTGGGAGCGGGCCGACTCCAAGGCGATGCCGGCGACCACCGCCACCACCAGCAGGACGATCGGCCCCCAGAGCTGGAGGGAGGACCGGGCCCGCCGGCGGCTGACCGCCGGGCGTTGCCTGCCGCGGCTTGCCGGCGGCCGCTTGGCGCTGGCTGGCCGGTTCCGGCCTCCGGTGGTCTTGGCGGGGCGGTTGCGGGTGTGGCGGGTGCTCATGGTTCCTCCGAGCCGAGCCGGCGGTCCAGGGCCAGCCGGCTCTGCGGCCGCCAGGCCAGCAGCACCGCGACGGCCAGCAGCCCGGCGTCGCGGACCAGCTCACCCAGGTAGTCGCGGGCCTGCACGCTGGTGGCCGGGCCGCCGCCGCCGAAGCAGCCGCAGTGGATCTGCAGGCCGCGGGCCCAGGCCAAGGCGATCGCGATCATGAACAGCCCCAGCAGCACCGCCGAGACGGCGGCGGCCAGCCGGGTCGCCAGCCCGACCGCTAAGAGCAGCGCCAGGGCGAGTTCGGCGAAGGGCAGGCCCCAGGCCACCGGGCGCACCAGCGCCTCGGGGAGCAGCTGGTAGGCCCGGACGGCCCGGACGGCCGCGTCGGGGTCGCTGATCTTGGCCACCGCGGCCCAGGCCCACACTCCGGCCAGCAGCAGCCGGGCTGCGGTGGCCGCCCATGGTCGCCACTCCTGGGCGCGACCGTCCGGCTGGGCAGGCTGGCTGACCATGCCCATCGGGGCAGCGCTGTCCTGACCCAGGTGCTGGCGGTGCGAGCGGTGGTCCATATCGTCCATGGTGCACCTGGTGGGTCGAGAAGCTCGTCGGCCGCGCAAGATGGTCGACCCAGGGCTCATCCGAGGTGGACTTGACTCGGTGCCCAGTGCTATCGGGTCAAAATTGCCGGCCTCGAGCCAACCGGTGGAGTGGTCGGTGCGGCCCTGTCCTCTTGGTGCTGTAGCGGCAGGTGAGGCCCGCAGGGCCGCGACCTGATGGCTCGCTCAGCGGACCTGACGGGCCTGGTCGGACATCGGCGTGTTCGCCAACGCTGGCGCCGGGCCGCTGTCGCGGAGCTGGTTGGCGAGGTCGGCGCGGGCCCGCGCGACGCGGGAGCGGATCGTGCCCACCGGACAGCCGCAGACCTCGGCAGCCTCCGCATATGACAAGCCCAACAGCTGAGTGAGGACCAAGGCAGCACGGCGCTGGGGATCCAGTCGGGTAAGCAACTGGGTGAGCAGCACAGCTTCGGCCGGGTCAGGAAGGACCTGGTGGTCGGCGGCGGCCATCTCGATCGGTGTGATCACGTGCCGGAGGCGGCGGCGGATTGCCTGGACACAGGTGCGGCGGGCGATCGCCAGCAGCCAGGTCCGGGCGCTGGCCTCCCCACGCCAGCCAGGCAGCGCAGTCCAGGCGCGCAGGTAGACCTCTTGGGTCAGGTCGTCGGCGGCCTGACGGTCGACCAGGTACGCGCACAACCGCCAGACCTCGGCCTGGCTGCGCCGAATAAACGCCGCCAACGCGAGGCGGTCGCCGCCCTGGGCGGCCCGCAGCAGCCGCGTAAGTTCGTCCATACCCAGCCAATCTGTGACCTGTGGGAACTCTACTGCTGGTTGGGCGCACTACCTAGGCATGAACTGTGAAGCCTGCCGGGAGGCGATCTCGGCCCTGTTGGACAACGAGGACCCCGGGATCGACCCCGCCCTGGTCCAGGCCCACCTAGCCGCCTGCGCGGCCTGCCGGGCCGACACGAACCAGGCCAGCCGCCTGCAGCGCTGGTTACGGCTGCGGCCGGCCGAGCCAGTCCCCGACCTGACCCCAGCCATCCTGGCCCGCATCGGACCAACCGAACCCGGCCCGCGCCAGGGTGCCCAGCGTGAACTTCGGATCGCGTTGGCCGTGCTGGCCGGGCTGGTGGCGGTCCTACCGCTGCCGGCGCCGCTGTTGGCCGAGGAGGCTGGCGCGCCGCTGCATCTGGCTCGTGAGCTCGGCGCCTTCCAGATCGCCCTGGCCGTCGGGCTGCTGCTGGTCGCCTGGCAGCCCCAGCGCAGGGTCCAGCTGCTCCCGATGCTGGCGGTGCTCAGCGTGTGCCCGGCGGTAATCGCGGCCCTGGACGTGGCCGGGGGACGCACCCCAGCGTCGGCCGAGGGGCATCACCTGGTCCAGCTGGCCGGCTTGGGACTGGTGTGGCTGCTCGCCCATCCCCCGGGCCGGACCCGGCCGGTAGCCAGCCCATGAACCTAGGGAGGCGACGCGACCAGACAGGACGCGCCGGTACCGCCACCGCGGTGGTCATGGCGATTTTCCTGCTGGCCGCCTGCTCCTCGCCCTCCGCCTCCTCGGCCTCCACCGCCACCCGACCGGCCACACCGGCGCGGCTGGAGATCCTCGCCCCCCGCCAGGGCGCAGTGGTCGGACCGAACCCGACGCTGCGGCTCAACCTGTCAGGAGCCCGGTCAGCGGCGCCAACGTCCCTGCCGATGAGGGCTTCGTACACGTCTATGTGGACGACAAGCTAGTCTCGGTCCTCTACAGCCTCACCCAGAAGCTACCCACCCTGGATCCCGGCCCCCACACCGTCCGGGTGGACTTCGTCGCCCTCGACCACGCCCCCTTCGCCAACCAGGTCACCGACAGCACCCGGTTCTCGGTCAAACCATGAGCGCCTCCGGTCGAGCCGTCATCGTGGTGACCATGGCCGCGCTCCTGCTCGCGGTCGGCGCTACACCGGCGGCCGCCCACGCCGTCGGCGGCGCCCAGGCAAGCAACTACCAGACCCGCATCCTCAGCGTCCAACCAGTGGTGCCCGGGCTGACGGTGGAGGTGGCCGACGCCGGGGCCCGGCTGCGGGTCCGCAACCACACCGGCCGCGAGGTGACGGTGCTCGGCTACGCCGGCGAACCCTACCTGCGAGTCGGCCCCGCCGGCGTGTTTGAGAACCGCCGCTCCCCAGCCACCTACCTCAACCGGGCCCGCATCAACCCGGCGCCGCCCCCCCCAGACGCCAGCGCCGACGCGCCGCCGCTGTGGCACCGCATCGGCGACGGCGACACCGTCACCTGGCACGACCACCGCGCCCACTGGATGGGCGCCAGCGACCCACCAGAGGTTAAGGCCGCCCCCAACCGCACCCAGGTGGTCGTGCCCGGCTGGCAGGCCGAGCTCCGGGTCGGCAACCAGCCCGTCCGGGTCTCCGGCGATCTGCGCTGGGTTCCCGGTCCCAGCCCCTGGCCCTGGGTAGCCGTCGCCGTAGCCTGGCTGCTCCTGGCCGTGGTGGCCAGCCGACAACGGGCCTGGCCCCAGCTGCTGGCCCTCCTCACCGGGCTGCTGATCGCCGTCGACGTCATCCACACGGTGGGCATCTGGACCGGGACCAGCGCCTCGGCTGCCACCAAGGCCTACGCCAGCCTGGGCTCCTGGGCCGGCTGGATCCTAGGAGCGCTGGCCATCCACCGGCTGCTCAGCCCGAATCCCCGGCGGGCCAGCATCTACCTGGCCCTGGGGGCCCTGCTCATGGCGGATGTGGGCGGGATCGGCGACCTGGGCAGCCTGTACCGCTCCCAGCTCGCCGTCGCCTTCCCCGACCCGGTGACCAGGACCCTGGTTGCCACCACCCTCGGGCTCGGAGTCGGCCTGGTCATCAGCGGCCTGCGCCTGGCCCGACCCCGTCCCCGGCCCGCCAGCAACGGCCATCTGGCCGCGCGGCGGGGCCGCCCCCCGGCGCCCAGGTCGCGCGGCCCGCCGCTCGGTCCAGCCCGGGCATGGGATCCGCTCCCACTCTGAGAGGACGCTTCCTTGAGGCGATTTGCTTCCCTCACGATGGCGCTGGTGGGGTTCCTGTTCCTCGGAATCTCCCCGGTACTTGCGGGCGCGGCCACGCCGGCCGCCTCGCCCACCGGTGCCCTGGCGGGCAAGACCGGCGCCAAGGGCTACCACGAGCCGGTCTGCCAGAGCCACTCCTCGACCTGTATCGACGCCTACGACAACCCCGAAGGCGAGTACGTGGGCCACGACGAGCCGTCGCTGCTGTTCAAGTCCGGTCGGCCGGGTTCGGGCAACGACATGACCTGGACGCTACGCCTGCCCAAGGAGCCGCCGGTCAAGCCCAGGAACGACGGGTCGGGCGGGACCTGGAACTTCCAGCTACGGCCGACGTTCTGGTTCGGCCTGACCTTGTGCGACAGCGAGTCGGCGCCCGAGTACACCAAGCGATGCACGCCCGACTCCGACACCAACGACCTCGTGAACCCGAACCCCTCGGCACCGGACTACATCGGCCGGCACCCCGGCAACGCCTTCATGGAGCTGCAGTTCTACGGGCCAGGCTATGTCCCGCAGTTCGAGGGCTTTGGCTGCGCGGCCCACCAGTACTGCGCGGCCATGACGATCGACAGCTTCAACTCCAACCAGAACACCGGGGTGGACAACACCTCGGCCTGCGACGACTACATCCTGGGTGGGGTCGAGCCGATCAACTGGGCCTACATCACCAAGAGCGGCCGCTCCCAGGCCCCCGCCGACCCCTTGTTCACCGGCACCTTCTCGGCCCCCAACCTCGCCGCGGTCAACCCGGACTACAACAAGGATCTCTTGATGAGCCCCGGCGACCTGGTCCGGATCCACCTGCACGACACCCCGGCGGGTTTCCGGGCCGACCTCACCGACCTCAAGACCCACCAGTCGGGATCGATGACGGCCTCGGTGGCCAACGGGTTCGCGCACGTGCTCTACACCCCGAACGCCGCGACCTGCCGGTCGGCCCCCTATGCCTTCCACCCCGAGTACAGCACCGCCAACCCACGGGGCAACACCTGGTCGGCGCACACCTACAACCTGGCCTTCTCCGATGAGATCGGGCACTTCGAGAGCTGCCTGGAGCTCGACGCCGACTTCAACTGCGCCGTGCCCACCGACGCCGACCGGGAGACCGGCCTGGACGAGGACGACGACAACAACTTCTGCGTCCCCGCCAGCGACTCCCTGCTGATCAAGGTCAACGGCTGCTTCTCCGCCGACGAGGACTTCGACGGCCAGTCGTACCAGCGGGACTGGCCGGGCACCAATCCGAACGTGAAGGTCGATCGGCGCCTGCACCCCGAGCCGGTACGGTTCACCAGCGCGACGACTAGGGGCCACAACTACCCTAGGATCGCCTTTGAGACCGACCTGCCCAGGATCGAGGCCGCCGATTCCCAGGACAACCCGCCCTTCTGCGACCGCACCACCGGGGCCAACTGTGTGAACCCGCCGGCGGGGGCGGAGTTCTACCCCTTCTACACCACGGCAAATCTCGCTGGCACCTGCGTGTGGCAGCAGGGTGGCAACTTCATCCCCGGGACCACCAGGCACTTCGGGGGTAGCTCCACAGCAGAGTATGGCCCGCTGCTGCAGACTGTGTACCCGGCCGCCGGATTCACCACGCTCCTGCGGTACAACAACTTCAACAGCGGCGACCAACGCAACCCCTGCCCGGTGTCGTAGGCGGGTGACGCCGGGCTCGACGTCG
>Ga0307296_10001564_pt1 | contig 11483 bp, 12 predicted proteins | sample ER_DNA_153_FD_194467 | JGI IMG/M metagenome (GOLD analysis project Ga0307296, IMG submission 194467) | Bulk soil microbial communities from the East River watershed near Crested Butte, Colorado, United States - ER_DNA_153 | ecosystem: Environmental > Terrestrial > Soil > Floodplain | place... | reverse complement strand
CGGCCCGGCCACGGGCCGGGGACGAGCTCATACTCGATTCCCTGCTCGTCGAGCGCTTTCTGCACCCGCCAGCACGGATGCCCACCCGACTTCACCCAGAGGTTCTTGCACCGATAGAGCTTGATCGCCACGGCGACTCCTTTCGACCCACCTACGATACCCCGGTGCGCGCGGTCGTTCTCGACGAGGCCGGTCGGCCCGAGCTCGCCGAGGTGCCGAAGCCCGAGCCGGGCCGCGGAGACGCGCTGGTGCAAATGGAAATGGCGCTCACCAACGGCGAGGCCCTCCGGGGAGCATTCTGCGGCGTGGACGTCGCCACCGGCCGGCGCGTCGTGGCCGCGGGCTTGGTCTGGCCCTACGCGGAGTACCTGCTCGTTCCCGAGGCCGACCTCCTGCTCGCTCCTCCCAACCTGACAGCGGATGTCGTCGCGCTCGCCGTCCCGCTTGCCTCCTGTCTCGAGGCGATCGAGCTCGGCGAAATTGAGCCAGGACAGACGCTCGCGGTGAAGCGCCCTGGGACTCTCGAACTCTTGCTCTCCGCGGCGGCACGAGACGCGGGAGCAGCGATCGCGCTGGGAGGCGATCCCGAGCTTGGAGCCGCCTTCGGCGCGGTTCCTGGACAGTCCGAGGGCACCGACATCGTCCTCCGCGAGCCTGACGCAGGACCGCCGCCGACGAAGAAGACCGTCAGGGCCGCTCTTGCCTTTCTCGCGAGCGGCGCACATCCCTGGGGACGATTGATCACGCATCGCGTAGGCCTCGACGAGTTGCCCGAACTCCTCGTGGACCCGCCCGACGATCTTCTGACAGCGGCCGTCTTCCCGTGAGAACGCTGACCACGCGGGAGCTGAACCGCGCGCTGCTCGCCCGTCAGCTCGTGCTGGAACGCAAGCCCATCTCCCCGACGCGCGCGATCGAACAGGTTGCGGGCATTCAGGCGCAGTGGGAGCCGGCTGCCGTGATGGGGCTCGCCGCCCGCATCGAAGGCTTCCGCCCCGAGCAGCTCGCCCGCGCGCGGCTAGTCCGCGCGACCCTCATGCGGGCGACGATCCATCTCGTCAGCGAGCGGGACTACCTCCTCTTCCTGCCCGCGCTTCTGCCTTCGCTGCAGCGCAAATGGCGCCAGTACCGCGCGGGAAGGCCCGATGTGGAGGGCCTCGATCAGCTTGCCCAGCCGGTGCTTGCCGCAGCAGCTCAGCCACGCCCGGCCACCGAGCTACGTGCGCTGATCGAGGACGACGAGGAAGGTTCTCTGTGGTCGCGGATTCGACACCACTACCCATTCATCAGGGTGAACGGTCACTACGTAGCGGCATCGGCATGGCTCGACCGCCCCTTCGCCGCCGCCGACAAAGGGCTGGACCATCTGGTGCGGCGCTACCTGCGCGCCTTCGGGCCGGCGACCCTCGCCGACATCGCTCTGTGGAGCGGGATGCAGGTCGCCGAGATCGCCCCAGCGGTCGAGCGGCTTCGGCTGCGTCGTTTCCTCGACGAGTCCGGCCGAACGCTGCTCGATGTGCGCGGCGCGCCGCTGCCGCCCGCCGACACCCCCGCGCCTCCGCGTGTCCTCCCGCGCTTCGACAACCTGATCCTCTCCCACGCGGACCGGACCCGGATCGTCGCCGAAGAGCACCGGCCTCGCATCGTCCGCGCCGCGGAAGTGGACGCGATCTTCCTGATTGACGGATTCGTCGCCGGGCGCTGGAAGCACGTTCGCCGGAAGCTCGAGCTCGACCCGTTCGTCAAGCTCTCGCGGAAGGACGTGGCCGCGCTGGAGAAAGAAGCTAGGCGGCTCGTCGAATCAGCGTGACGCCGTCGCGGACACTCAGCATCACGCTGACGACGCGCGAATCGCCCCGCACGTGCACATTGAAGGCGCGGATCGCCCGAGTTCCTTCTTCCTGCTCGGACTCGTTGAGGACACGTCCGCTCCAGAGGGTGTTGTCGGCCGCGATCAGGCTCCGTTCCGACAGGCGCGGCAGGACGGCCTCGTAGTAGTTGACGTAGTTCTCCTTGTCCGCGTCGATGAAGACGAAGTCGAACTCGCCGTCCAGGCGGGAGATCGTCTCGAGCGCAGGACCGAGATGGACGGTGATCCGGTCGGAGTAGCCCGCCTCCTCGATGTAGCGACGCGCGACCTCCGCGTGAGTCTCGTCCACCTCGCAGGTGTCGATATGGCTCCCCTCGGGCAGCGCGGCCGCCATCGAGATCGACGAGTAGCCGCTGTACGTGCCCAGCTCGAGCACTCGTCTCGCCCCCAAAGCGAAGACGAGGAACTCGAGCAGGCGGCCCTCGATCGTCCCCGTGAGCATTTGAGGCGAGCGCAGCTTGGCTCGGGTCTCCTCGGCGAGCCGGCTAAGAAGTTCCGAGGGTGGCGTCGAGTGCGCCTCCGCGTAGGCCTCGATTTCTTCCGGGACGATGAAGCTCACTTGGACCTTTCTATCCGAGAACCGCCGACGATGGCGTCGCGGCCGTCCTTGAAGCGAACCCAGGCCTTGCCGCCGCCGTCATAGTCGGGCGACCAGACGATCAGCGTTGCCTCCGCGCCCGCGACGTGGCAGCGCTCATCTCCCTCGGGGTCGAGGCCGCGCCAAACGCGAATGAACGGGTTGTGCTCCCACTCCCAGCCGATCGTGGTCTCGTCCGTGTGCCCCGGGTAGACGCGCACGACGGGGGGCAGACCCATCAGGACGTCCATCACCGAACGACGGACGTCCTCGAAGGCATCTCGCGTGCCTCCCACAGAGCCCGCAAAGAGGGTGTCGCCCGTGAAGCATGCCTCGCCGTTGATGACGAACGAGAGCCCGCCCGGACTGTGTCCGGGGGTTCGCAGCGTCTCGACGCGCAAGTCGCCGATCTCGACGAGGGCGCCGTGCGAAATGGGCTCGGCGCCGGCCACGCTCTCGGCCGGATCGGCGAGGACGGTCGCCCCGAAGCGCTGCTCGAGCTCTGCGTGGTGAGCCACGTGGTCCTCGTGCCCGTGGGTAGTCAGGAGATAGGGAACGTGGAGGTCGAGCCGCTCGGCAGCCCGCACCAGCGGCTCGATTGGCGCGCCGCTGTCCACGAACAGCCCGGTGCCGCCGACGCGGTCCGCCACGAGGTAGGCGTTGGACAACCAGGAGGGATGCATGCTCCGTTCGACGATCATTGCGTCGGTAGGATGCCAAGCGAGCTACCGGGGAGGAACTACTGATGGGCCTGATGAGCCGCACCTCGAACGTCGTCAGGGCGTGGATCTCGAAGCTGCTCGACCGTGCCGAGGATCCGGCTGTCACGCTGGACTACTCGTACGAGCGCCAGCGCGACTCGCTCCAGAGCGTCAAGAAGGGCATCGCCGACGTGGTGACGGCGAAGAAGCGCCTCGAGCTCCAGACGCAGAAGCTCGAAGTCGAGATGCCCAAGCTCGACGAGCAGGCACGCCAGGCGCTTGGGGCCGGCCGTGAGGATCTGGCCCGCGCCGCGCTCGAGCGCAAGGCTTTCGCCCAACAGCAGCTCCAGGGACTCGACCAGCAGATCGCGGACCTCGAGCAGCAGCAGACCAAGCTCACCGAGAGCGAGAAGCGGCTGGCCGCCAAGGTCGAGGCCTTTAGAACGCAGAAAGAGACGATCAAGGCGCAGTACTCCGCTGCCGAGGCCCAGGTGAAGATCGGCGAGGCGGCGACGGGGATCGGCGAGGAGATGGCCGACACGGGCCTCGCCATCGAGCGAGCGCGCGACAAAACCGAGCAGATGCAGGCTCGCGCGGCTGCCGTCGACGAGCTCGTCGACTCCGGAACGCTCGAGGACTACACCAGCTCCGGTACTGAGCTCGACCGCGAGCTCGCGCAGATCTCGGCCAAGTCGCAGGTGGACGACGAGCTCGAGCGCCTGAAGGGCGAGCTTGGCTCGGGCGGCAAGCAGAAGGAGCTGGAGGGCGAAAAGAAGTGATCGTCCGCCTGATGGGCGAGGGTCAGTACCGCGTCCCGGACGACGCGGTCGAGCGTCTGAATCAGCTGGACGACGATGCTCACGCCGCGGTCGAGGCCGACGACGAGCTCAAGCTCGACGGGCTCCTCGATCAGATGTGGGAGCTCGTTCAGAGCGAGGGGGAGCGACTCGCCGACGACGATCTCTCAGCGTCCGACGGAGTCATCCCACCGAGCGATCTGACGCTCGAAGAGACGAAGCGGCTCTTCTCGCACGAAGGGCTCATCCCCGACCCGCCGAAGTAACGCTGCGCTAAGCTCCTCGGCTTCTCCGCGAGAGAAGTCTTCGGTATGCGCTCCGGCCTGCCCTTCATCGCTGTGCTGGCCGCCGCACTCGCGGTGGTCGCCGCGGCTGCAGCAGAGCCCTCGAACGTCACCGCGAAGAGAGCGGACGCGCAACACGTTCTCGCCGAGATCCAGGCCATCGACATGCAGCTCGACAAGGCGGTCGAAGCCTACGACGGTGCGACCGTCCGGCTGCAGGCCATCGACCGGGACCTCGCTGCCAATCGCCAGCGGCTCGTCGTGGCACGCAACAATCTCTCGAACGCGCGCCAGCGCGTTGCGGACCGCCTCGTTGCTATCTATACGACGGAAGAGCCCGATGCGCTCACCGTCCTCTTCGGCGCATCGAGCCTCGGCGATCTGATCGACCGCCTCGACTCCGTCAACCGGATCTCCGGCGAGGACGCACGCATCGCGGCCGAGGTCACGCGGTTCAGGAACGAGGTGCAGGCAAGGGAGTACCGGCTCGAGCAAGCTCGCGTTTCCCAGCAGAAGATCGTGGCCGACCGGGCCGCCAAGCGCAGCGCAATCGAGAGGCAGCTCGCCGAGCGCCAGACGCTCCTCTCGTCCATCAAGGACGAGATCGCGAAGCTCCAGGCAGCCGAGCAGGCTCGCCAGACGAGGCTTGCTGCCCAGGCACGTGCGCGGGTCGCCGCTTCGAAGCCGGCGCAGAGCCACCCGTCCCCCCAGCCTTCCGACCCGAATCCAACCACTCCAAGTCCCAGCCCACAGCCTTCTCCGCCGCCCTCGAGCCCGCCTCCGCCCGCGACGCACGGCGGCGTGGTCGGGATTGCGCTGCAGTACCTCGGAGTTCCGTATCGCTGGGGCGGGGCTTCGCCCTCAGGGTTCGACTGCTCCGGCCTCCTTGTGTACGTCTTCGCAAAGGTCGGCGTGTACCTGCCGCACAGCTCGTACATGCAGTTCCACATGGGCCACTACGTTCCGCGCAGCCAGCTGCAGCCCGGCGACGCCGTCTTCTTCAACGGCGCATCTCACGTGGGGATCTACATCGGCGGGGGCCAGTTCGTCCACGCTCCGCACACGGGCGACGTGGTCAAGATCTCGAGCTTGAACGAGTCCTGGTACGCCTCCACATACGCCGGCGCGCGCCGTTACTAGGCATTCCTAGTGGTTAACTAGATCGAGCTAAAGGCCCTGCGCCGGGCGGCCGAAGTAAGCCCCTTCACCCCGGGCTCCTCGGCTTTTGCCATGCGCTTCGGTCTTCCCCTCCACCTCACCGTGCTTGTCCTGCTCGCCTTCCCCGCGGCAGGCGCAGCCGCGTCCGAGCCCTTCACCTCGAGCGATCAACAGGAGCCGGCGCCGACCTTCGCAAGCGAGGGGCTCGCGCTCGCCGCTGCGGGTCGGGTGCCGCTTCTCCAGACGGTCCAAGACAGTCGGGGACGCCGCGTTGTCAATATCGCGCTGCGCTATCTCGGCACTCCGTACCGCTGGGCGGGCGCCAGCCCCTCAGGGTTCGACTGCTCCGGCTTCGTCATGTTCGTCTACCGGAAGGTAGGCACCTCGCTGCCGCACAACAGCACGCAACTCTGGGGCCGGGGCCGACGAGTAGCACGGAGTCAACTGGCTCCAGGAGACGTCGTCTTCTTCAACGGCCTCTCCCACGTGGGGATCTACATGGGAAACGGACGGTTCGTGCACTCTCCGCACAGCGGCGACGTGGTGAAGATCTCGCGTCTGACCGAGCGGTGGTACCGATCGACCTACGAAGGCGCGAGACGGTACTGGTAGCTAACTAATCGTCCAGCGGAGCGTTGAAGAGCGCCAGCCAGCGCGTCAGGTCCGGCTCCATCGGCAGCTCGCTCTCGAGCTGGTTCTTCAGGCGGAGCTCCTCCGCGTTGTCGCGCTCCTTGTCGTCGTCCGCAGGAATGAACGGCCAGAACGTCCCGCGCTTGTAGCCGTAGATGAGGTGAACCGGGTGCTCGCCGCCCTTGAAGCGGAAGACGGCCGCGAGGAGCTGGCCGCCGAACCCGCGGTCGACAAGCTCGGAGCTGATGAGGTGCGTGGTCGTGACGAGATCCTCGAAGTCCTTGTCCCGGATCACGATCCACTCGAAGCCGAAGCTGTCCGAGCGGCGCCGCACCTCCGAGCCGGCGTCGCGCGCAGCGACGCCGAGCAGCTCGTCGATGTCGTTCTCGGCCCTGGTGAAGTCGCCTGCCGAGAGCGGCTTGAACACGACGGCGGCCACGCCCGTAGGCTTGAGCCCGAGCTCGGTTTCGAGCGTGATCGCAGCCGTCGAGAGGGCGAACAGCTTGTCGAGATTGGCGCCCTTGAGCTTCTTCCGCCCGAAGAGGACGTTTCCCAGTCCCACTTAGATGTGTCCCGCCCGGCAAGCTCCTCCGGGCCTCCGCGCGGCTGCAAAGCGTCGCCATGCCGCGTCCTCGGTCGCCCACGTACCTTGGAAATCGGTACGCGGCCTCCCTGCGTCCTTGCCTGGCTCGCTTTTCGCGCGCCGAATGCCCGGCAAGCTCACCGGCCGAGACACTAGACCGGGCGGCCCATCTCCTGGGCGATCTGCGCGAGCCGAGCGAGCCGCTTCTCGAGCGGCGGGTGAGTGGCAAAGAGCTCGCCGACCGACGACTTCACCGTCGTCGGGATGATGAAGAACGCGTTCATGCCCTCGACCTCGCGCAGGTCGCGCTGAGGAATGCGGATGATGTCGCTGGCGATCTTCTGGAGCGCGCTCATGAGCTGCTCGGGCGCACCCGTCATGAGCGCCGAGCCGCGGTCGGCCGCGTACTCGCGGTAGCGCGAGATCGTCCGGATCAGGACGAAGCTGATCACGTACGTCACGAGCGAGACGACGAAGATGATCAGCCAGATCGGCGTTCCGCCGTCACGGTTGCGCCCGCCCCCGCCGAACATCCCGCCGTAGAGGCCGAACCGGGTCAAGAGCGCGGCGAGCATGGCGAAGAAGCTCGCCAGCGTCATCACGAGCACGTCACGATTGGCCACGTGCGAGAGCTCGTGGGCGAGCACCCCTTCGATCTCCTGCGGCTCGAGCCGACGCCACAGCCCTTCGGTTACGGCCACCGCGGCGTGCTTGGGACTGCGGCCTGTCGCGAAGGCGTTGGGGACGTCCGTCGGGATGATGGCCACCTTTGGCTTCGGCAGATCCGCCATCGCACACAGTCGCTCGACCATGGCGTGGAGCTCAGGTGCCTCCTCCGGCGTAACCACCTTGGCACCGGAGGCCTTGAGCGCGATCTTGTCGGAGGTGTAGTACTGGAACACCGCCAGACCGACGACGATCAGGAGCATCGGCGCGAGGCCGACATTGAGCACCTGGAAGAGAACGACGGCGAAGACGACGTAGAGCGCGCCGAGCAGGAAGGACGCAAGCACCATGCGCGCCGACAGGCCGGCGTCGCGTCCGAAACTCTTGCGTTTCATGAAGGAATTCAGCTCCTCGGGAGGGCGATGGTCGCTCTGAATTCTACCCTCAGGAGCTGTCCCTACAGACCGCTTCCCCGTGCGCGCCGAGTGCGATCTGGAGCCTGAAGAGACCGGCTCGCGTCACACGGAGCTCCGTCATCCCGTCCGCCGTCTCGTCAACGCAGAGGCCGCCGGCTTCGAGGCGCCAGTACGGCGTGTAGCGGAGAGCCAGGCGGTACATTCCGGGCGCAGCGATCTTCCCGACGACGGCGTCGTGAGTGAGCTCGATCACGCTCGCACTAGCGGCACCGGTCAAAAGCGGACGTGCATCGGGCAGGCGATAGATCCGCCAGTTCGATGTGCGAAAGACCTCCCGCAAGCCGGAGCGGCCCGAGCGAAGAAGGTCTGCTTCGCGCTGCTCGCCGGCCCGGCCGATCTGCGTGTTGGGAAGCAGGACGTAGCTCACCGCCCAGCGCCGTAGCCAACCGCGGTATCCGGTCACCGTGAGGGGGTTTCTGTAGAAGAGGGGGTTCACGGCATAGTCGAGCTGCCGGTACCAGCCGCGGGCGAGCGGGAAACCTGCGCGCGGAACCCAATACGCCTCCCAGTGGTCGCCGGTCGGCACGACCTCGACCCGGTAGTTGGGATCTTGGTGCGCCCGCAAGAAGTCGAGGGCCGGTGTCCAGAAGGCCTCGCTCGCCGGCCGCCTGTCGCCCTTGTACGGAATGACTCCGAGGTAAGGAATCGTCGTATATGCGAACGCAGCGACAAGCGCGGGCAGCACGAACCAGGTGGGCCTGAACCGGACCTGGAAGGCGAGGAGCAGGATCAGCGGGAAGAGGAAGCCACGGAGCCGGGTGACGTTCTCTCCGACCGGCGTCGAAAGGACAAAGGCGAGCAGGGCGACGACACCCCAGAGCGCGAGAAAGACGGCCAGGACGCGGGCGCGCGGGGCACGAAGCGCCAGGGCTGTCCCGAAGACGGACGCGGAGAGCACGGCCGCGAGCTCGCCCACGCGAAAGAACGGATAGGTCGCGTCATGGGCGAAGACGGCGAGCGCTGTGGCCTGCACGGCGCCCGAGACTCCAGCGGCGCCCGCCATGACGAGCAGCGTGCGATCGAGACGCCGTCGAACGAGCGCGACTGACATGAGGGCCAGGCACAGGAACAGGAACGCGAGCGGGCTGAACCCGACCGTGAGAACGGTGCAAATTACGGCCAGCCAGGTACGTCCGAGTTGCAGCCCGCGCAGTGCTCCGAGCACGCAGGTCATTCCCACTGCGAACGGGTACGTCCCCGTGAAGAGCGGAGCAGCCGAGACCACGGCAAAGGCGAGCGAGGGCCAGTAAGCGTCGCGACCCCACTCCTGGCGCGCTATCTGCGCGAAAAGGGCAGCCGAGACGATGACGGCCGCCACGGTGAGCCGCACGTTGCCCACGAGGCTGGCGGGGAAGTAATAGAGAAGGCTGTACGAGGCGAGGGGGTAGTGACCCCCGAACCAGAAGTTGTCCCAGATCAGAACGTCGTGGCGCACGAGGTACGTGCGGTAGAGGTGGGCTGGCTGGTCTCCACCGGGTGGACCGAGGGTGGCCAGGGCGATGGAGACGAAGGCCGCCAGCCACGCGGCTCTCGCCACCGCGCCGAAGCTGAGCAAGCCTAGAGTTCCGGGCATGGCCCGGACCGTCGCGCTGGCGTTCGTCCTCTTCGTGATCACGGCGGCCGACGCGCAGGCTACGGCGTTTCGCGTCGTCGTCGTGCCAGGTCTCGGCCTGGACGACCTTCCCGCGCTCGCCGACCGCGGAGCGATAGGTCTCCTCGTTCCTGGCGCCGGGCCAGAGACGAGCGCTGCGCGAGCACGCGCCGCTCTGGTCCGCGGCAAGGTGACCAATTCGCTGCGCGGACTTACGACCGGCCCGCGGCTCATCTCCTTCGGAACGAGCGCCACCATTCCCGACGGTCCGGTGATCGTCATCGGGCTGCCGGGGGAGGCGACGCAGCCCAACAACCGCCGCTACCCGGTCGCCGTGATCGGGGGCGGCTATCACGGCCTCCTCACCTCGGACTCCACGCGGATTCCTGGACTGGTCTCGATCGTGGACATCGCGCCGACCGCGTTGGGCCGCGACAACGGGCTGGGCTGGCAGACAGACGACAACGCGGCGGCCACGATCCAGTCGCTCGAGAACCGCATCGTCGCGAACAATCGGACGCGTGTTCCGGTGACCATCCTCGTCGTCGCACTCGTGGCGTTGTTGACGTTGCTCTGGCCGCGGGCAGGGCTTCTGGGCCTGGGAGCGGGCCTGGCCGCAAACCTCGTCCTCGAGCTCGCCAGCGTGTCGGGTCCCTGGGCGGTCCTGCCCATTTTCACCGTCGCGATCGTCGGAGGAGGAGTTCTCCTCGCTCTCACGCTGCGATCGAACCTCGGCGCCGGTCTCTTTCTCGCTGCCTTGCTGCTCGCCTACCTCGTCGCGCTCGGCACGGGGCCGGCAGTGGCCCTCTCGACCTTCGGGGGCGCGCTGAACGGCCGCTTCTACGGAGTCTCGAACGTCCTGGAGACGATGTTGCTCGTCCCCGCTTTCGCGGCCGCGGCGTTTCTGGGACGGCAGCTTGGCCTGGTCGCCTTCGGGCTCGTCGCGCTCATAGCGTTCGTCGCGATCGCCGGAAACCGCTTCGGAGCCGACGGAGGCGGCGCCATTGTTCTCGCCGGGGGCTTTGCGCTCCTGGGCGCGCTGCTCTGGGACGCCCGTGGACGCGTGCTCGTAGCCGCCTTTGTCGGCGCGCTCATGCTTGCGTTAGGGCTGATCGCGCTGGACGCGGCAACGGGAGCGTCCAGTCACGTCACGCGAGCGCTCCAGTCGGGACCCGGAGGGCTCGCGGGCGACCTCCGCGACCGCATCACGCTGTCCGGGCACCGCATCGCGCACAACCCGTCCGTGGCGGTGGTCTTCGGGATCGGTTTTGTCGTCCTCGTCGTCCTCACGATCCATGTGCTGCGCTCGGGCCGACCACTGACGCAGCGAGCGCTCCCGATCGCCCTCGCGGGGGCGATCGCACTGTCGCTGCTCGTCAACGACTCACCCAACGACGTCGCGCTTATCGGCTCGGTCGGCTTGCTCGTCTGTGACCTCGTTATGCTTCGCGACCCATGCGCCGCCGCCTTCTGCTTGCGCTCGCCCTCGGCGTCCTCGTGGCCGGGTGTGGCGGGGAGACGACTGTCACGCCAACGCCCGAGACCGTAATCGGCACGGTTCCCCAGGCGGGAACGACGAGCGTCAGCGTCGCCAAGGGCGATCCCGCCAAGGGCAAGGAGATCTTCACGAAGACTGCGGTGCCGCCATGCGCGAGTTGTCACACGTTCAAGGCAGCTGGTTCGACCGCGACGGTCGGGCCCAACCTCGACACCGTGCTCCAGGGCAAGGACGCTCAGTTCATCATCACGTCGATCACGGATCCGAGCGCCCAGGTCGCGGCCGGCTTCCAGGACATCATGCCCAAGGACTACGCGACGTCACTGGATGCCCAACAGCTTGCGGATCTCGTCGCCTTCCTGCAGCAGAAGAGCTGACGCTCCCGGAGGATTTCCCGCGGCACGTCGAGGTCTTCGCCTGCGACTTCGACCGAACGCTCGCGGCTGAGGACGGAGTCTTGCGGCCGCGCACCGAGGCGGCCTTGCGCGCGGCGCATGCAGCCGGCGTGCGCGTCGTCATCGTTACCGGACGAATGTTCGTCTCGATCCGGCCGTACCTGTTCCAAGTCGGCATCGAAGATCCCGTCGTCTGCTACCAGGGTGCGGTCGTGGCCGAGCCGGTGAGCGGACGGTTCCTCCGGCACGAGCCCATT
>Ga0307296_10001563_pt1 | contig 11484 bp, 10 predicted proteins | sample ER_DNA_153_FD_194467 | JGI IMG/M metagenome (GOLD analysis project Ga0307296, IMG submission 194467) | Bulk soil microbial communities from the East River watershed near Crested Butte, Colorado, United States - ER_DNA_153 | ecosystem: Environmental > Terrestrial > Soil > Floodplain | place... | reverse complement strand
AACTTTGTTGTCCGAGGCCGGATGCACTCCTCAGCAAATTGCAAGCATCACCGGCCACTCGCTTAGGACAGTGAGTCAAATTCTGGAACATTATTTGGCACCAACTAGGGGTCTTGCTGAAGAAGCAATTTCCAAGTTTGAGAACTCATCGCGAACAAAATTTGCAAACCGGCTGCAAACTAGAGAGCCTCAAGAACAAACGCGAACAGAAAAGTCTGGAGAAATCAAAGACTAAAGTGGCGCGCCCGAACGGATTCGAACCGCTGACCCCCAGATTCGTAGTCTGGTGCTCTATCCAGCTGAGCTACGGGCGCTGATTCCGCGGCCGAAAACCGGCCCTCCGGAACGCGGCATAGCTATCGGTTTGATCCGCCATTGGCAAGGGTTGACGCCTTTGGCTCATGCCGTCTGCGCGGCCCAGGCCAGCGCTTCGTTCTCGATGCGAATGCGGTAAGCGACCAGCGCCGCATTCGCAATGGAAAAGATGAGCGCGAACACGGGCAACCCGAGCCCCAGCGGAACCACGGCGATTTCCAGCGCGACAATCAGGTAGTTCGGATGCCTGATCCACCGATAGGGACCGCGCGTCACCGGCGCCGCGCCACGCAATACGATTACCCGCGTGGTCCACCGTCGACCGAGGCTTGCGATCACCCAGAGGCGACCGAACTGCAATAGAACGAAAAGCGCAAACCACGACCAGACGATGGGCCGGTCGTGCCCCAACACCCACAGCCCGATGAGCCACGAAGCGTGCAGCAGGATTATGAGTGGGTAGTGCGCGGCGCCGAACTCGACGGCACCCTTGGCGCGCAAACGCGCGGTGTTGGATTGCGCGAAAACAAGTTCGGCGAGCCTTTGTGCGAGCAGGAACGCGACCAGCCACGCTCCCTCACCCATGCGCACCCTCGAGCGCGAGCAGGTTCGCGGTAAATCCGGGCCCTAGCGCCGACAGCATGGCCGGGCCGCGCAATCCGCGCCGCAGCACTCGCTCGAGAACGAACAGCACCGTCGGCGCCGACATGTTGCCGTAGTTGCGCAGCACTTCGCGCTCGTCACGCAAAGTGCCTTTCTGCAGATCCAGTGCCACCTCGATCGCGTCGAGAACTTTTGCCCCGCCCGGGTGACAGATTAACCGCGGCGCCTGCAATTTCGCGGACTTGATAAAACGGCTCACCGGCGCGGCCATCTTCTGCTCGACGAAACGCGGCAGCGAGCGCGAGAGCATCACGCGGAAGCCGACCGGATCGATCATCCAGCCCATGATGTCGAGCGTGCGCGGCCAGGTGTGCTCGGCGGCGGCACCGACCTTCAAATCCGCCGCGGGCGGACCGGCACGCAGCACAGCTGCCGCGGCACCGTCTCCGAAAAGAGCCGAGGAGATCACATCGGCTTTCGATCCGCGATCGATCCGACAGGCCAGCGTGCAAAGCTCAATTACGACGACGAGCACGACCTCGCACGGCTCGGCGCGTGCGAGCCTCGCGCCGAGCGTAAGGCCGGACACGCCGCCCGCGCACCCCCGGCCAAACATAGGCACGCGCATCACCGTCGGCCGGAATCCCATTTCTGGACCGACGCGCGCTTCAATGCTGGGCGTCGCAATACCGGTTGAGGACACCGTGACGACCACATCGACGTCGCGCGCAGAGATCCGCGCCTGATCGAGCGCGGCACGCGCCGTCTGCACGAACAATTCGCCGGCGCTCTCGAGATAGACATCAGTGCGCTCGGCAAGATTGTGCGGCTCGCTGAGCCACTCGAGCGGACGCACCGAATAGCGCTGATCGATTCCGACGTTGACGAAGACATCGGCGAGTTTCGGATAGCGCGCGAATGTGCGCGCGTAGGCATAGCGCGCCGCCTCGGTGACGGCCGTCTGCTCAAGCTTGTGCGGGGGCACCGCGGTCGCGAGTGCAAGCACATTCACCGGCGGCACCATATGAATTTCCTTTATGTGCGAAGGACGTCCTTATGCGAAGAACACCGCTGGCAGCGGCCTCTTCCGGTCGTCAGGCGCTGGCGCGTTCACCGCGTCGTGAATTGAGATCAACGGCACGATCGGGAATCGAGATGCTGAATGTGGCGCCGATGGTCCCCGGCACGAGACGGATTTCGCCGCCATGGGCGCGAACGAGTTCCGCCGCGATTGCTAAACCAAGTCCTATCCCTCCTGCCCGCGCGGAACCCTGGAAAGCCTGGAACAGATGGGCCCGCGCTTTTTCGGGCACACCAGGACCCGTGTCGGACACTTCTATCACCGCGACGCTGCCTTCACGTCGGCCGGTTATACGAATTTGATCCCGGGCGGGATCGCGCGCACCGCGCGTCTCGAGTGCCTGTACCGCATTACGCGCCAGATTGACGAGAACGCGAAACAATTGATCGTGATCGGCCTCAACGGTCAGGCCGCGCTCCACGGCGACAATCCACCGGATCGGGACGTCGAGGCCGAGGCCAAGCGCCTCGTGCACCTCTTCGATCAGCGGCTCAACTTCAATCGTCTTGCGCTCGGGTGCAGCCTCCTGCGCGCCACCGTACGAGAGCGTCGACTGGCAGAAGGCGATCGCGCGCTCGAGCGCGCGCATCAGTTTCGGGGCGAAGCGCTGCACCTTTGGGTCGGGAGAGGTCGAGAGCTGATCTGAGAATAGCTGCGCCGAGGCTAACAGGTTTCGCAGATCGTGATTGATCTTCGAGACGGCGAGACCGAGCGCGGCCAGCCTGCTCTGCTGATGCAGCATCGAGGCCAGCTCGCGCTGCATCACGCCCAACTCTTCCTCGGCCGTGCCGATTTCATCCTGCCGGCCGCTTTCGGCGATGATGCGCGACGGATTCTCGGGATCCGCACGGAATGCAATCATGTTTTCTGTGATGCGCCACATCGGGCGTACGAGAAGATAATGCAGGGCGAAGAACAACAGCATCGCCGTGATGCAGGAAATCGCCAGCGACAGCATCAGGATGTTGACAGAGAACGTCCACATCGCCTTGCAGAGTGGCTGTTCGTTGAGAATGATCTCAAGGAAGTCGCCGCCCATCGGGGCCGCGCCGACCACGCGCATCACGTCGCCCTGCTTGCACGTGAGCAAGGTCTCGAACGCGTCCATGATCGAGTGCCACCAGGACCGCTGCCGCAAATCGATGTCCTGCGCGATTTCGGAAGGCACGTCGGCGGCGGCGAGCAGGCGGCGCTGATTGCCCATCTTCATCGCAACCGCGCGCGCGCCGATGCTGTTGAGAATTTGTTTCGCGAGGCTTTCCGGCACCATGCCGCTCGGCGCGGCGTCGAGCACGAGCGCCGCGGTGTGCGCGGCCGCAAGCCGGTCGCTCAGCCAGTTGAGACGAAAATTAGCGACCGACGGAACGTAAATCAGAATTTCCGCCACCATCACGAACAGGACGGTCAGCAACAGCAGCTTTCCGGAGAGGCCGACGCGCGGCTTTCGCGCCGGCCGAAGCGCACTGTCGATTGCACCTGGTTCGCTGGTTGCTTCCAAATTCGCCTCAGCCGAAGATTCGCATCCATCCGATGATGCGCCGCACCCAACCACCGGTCAAACGCGGGGTGAAATAGTCGATCGCTGCCCGCTTGGCGAGTTCTGACAGCGTCGGATATGGCAATACTATCTCGGTGAAAGTACGAATGTTAAGCCCCTGCGCGATTGCCAGCGTCCACATCCCTATTAATTCGCTCGCCTGCGCACCGACAATAGTCGCGCCTACTATCTTACCTTTCGCTGTCGTGATGATTTTAACATGACCTCGCGTCTGGCGTTCGGTCTGTGCGCGGTCATTGTCATTATAAGGCCAGCGCGCGATGCGGATCTTCATGTCAAACGCCTGCGCCTGCGCTTCGGTGAGCCCGGTCTGGGCGAGTTCCGGTTCCGTATAGGTTGCCCAAGGCACTGCTGTGTTGTCGACCCGTACCGGCAGACGGAACAACGCGTTCCTGATGACGAGGCCCGCATGATAGTTGGCCGCATGCGCAAGCGGCGAATGGCCCGCCACGCAATCGCCGATCGCATAGACCCGCCGGTTGCTGGTCTTGAGTTTTCGACTGACGACAATTCCGGATTGGTCGTGGCGAATTCCTGCGGCATCAAGACCGAGACCTTCGATCGCGGGTTTGCGTCCGATGGCAATCAGGAGGCGACTGCCGGTGATCGTCTGCTCGGCACCCGCAGCCTCGATGGTCGCCGTGACTGTGCCCCCCGCATGCGTGACGCCGAGGACATTCACGCCGGTGCGAATGACAACGCCCTCGCGCTCCAGGCGATCGAGTACCACGTCGACACATTCGGGATCGCCGCCCGCGAGCGGCCGCGCCGCCTCGAGCATGGTCACCGAACTCCCCAGCCGACGGAACGCCTGTGCGAGCTCGAGACCGACGCTTCCGGCGCCGACGATGATGAGGTGCGCCGGCCTTTCCTTCAGGTCGAAAATATTATCACTGGTGAGAAAAGGCCCGCCATCGAGGCCCGCGATGACCGGAATGGCGGGCTTCGATCCGGTTGCAATCACAAAGCGCCGCGCGCGGATCTCGATGTCGCTCGCCGTCACCGTTCTCGCATCCTTGAATTGCGCATGCGCGCGAATGACCCGAACGCCAAGTCCGGCGAATCGCTCCGCCGAATCGGCGGGCGCGATGGCTGAGATGACCGAATGCACGTGCTCGTGCACCTTGGCGAAATTGACCCGGATGTTCTGAACCTCGAGACCGAACACAGCGGCGCCGCGGATGGCCTCCGCCCGTTTCGCCGCCGCCAGGAGCGCCTTCGACGGAACGCATCCGGTGTTGAGACAGTCGCCGCCCATCTTGTCGCGTTCGATCAGTACAGTCGGCACGCCAAAGGCAGCCGCGGCCGCAGCCGCCGACAAGCCGCCGGGGCCTGCGCCGATCACGCAAATATCCGGTGTCAGTGTTTCTCCCATGGCCCAAACCGGTCCTGCCCGCGCATCATGCGGCAGTGCGCGAGCGCGTCCGCCAGAATTTCACCGCCACCGGCATCAGCGCGAGCAGACCCAGCGCGACGAGCGCCGCGATCAGCTGTGGCGTCAGAACATCCGCTGGTTCAAACACCAGCCGACAATCGGCCCCCTTGGCCGCGATGCATTGATCGTATGAATTTTTCTGCGCCGCGATGATGCTGTCCAGCCCAGCCCCTGCCAGGGCGAAAACAATGGCTCCCGGGATAATACCAATCGCAGTTGCAGCAACGAATGGGCCGAGGCGCACACGGGCAAAGGCGGGCACCAGATTGACCAGAAAGAACGGAAACGCCGGCACCAGGCGCAGGAAAAGCAGATAGCTAAAGGCATCTTCGCGAAATCCCCGGGCGAGTTGGGTCGCCCGGGGACCCGCCCTCCGCAGCAACGGCTCGCCGAGCGCCGTCCGGGCCACCAGAAAGATAAGTGTGGCGCCGACGGTGGCGCTGATTACCGCAGCCGACGCGCCGACCGCAATCCCGAAGAGAAAGCCGCCCGTAAGGGTCAGCAACGCGGCTCCCGGCAACGAGACCGCGACGACGGTAATGTAGATGCCGACATAGACGAAGATGGCCAGCATCCGATGCGAGGCGACGAAGTCATCGATCGCCGCGCGATGGCGCACCAGAGATTCGAGCGAGACGCCGCCGCCGCTGGCGATATAGGCCGCCCCGGCAAGGACGACGATCGCAACCAACGGCAGGATCCGGCGGGCTAAACTGCTTTGATCGATGGCGGGGACGGGTCCTGGCATGACGCTTTATACACGAGCCCTCGACCCGAACCGGGCTCTCTCACCGGCTTGTGAGACGTTTTGACCTCGGAAACCAGCGTCTCATTGACGGGCCAAGGCCCCTCCCTTATAAGCCGCGCGAAATCGTGTGTGCTGGCCCGAGAATTCGGGCTTCAAGGCGTTTTCGAGGACGACGTCCTCCTTCCCCACAGCGACAGCGGAGAACTGAACGTGAAGCGGACTTATCAACCGAGCAAGCTTGTACGCAAGCGGCGTCATGGTTTCCGCAAGCGCATGGGCACCAAGGGCGGGCGAAAAGTCCTGTCGGCGCGTCGGGGACGCGGGCGCAAGCGGCTGTCCGCCTGACGGCGGCGAAAGCCGCCGCGCGCCTTCCATGGAGCGATTGAGGCAACGGGCGGATTTCCTGGCCGCGGCATCGGGGATAAAGGTGCCGGCGACAGCCTTCGTGCTGCAGGCACGCAAGCGTCGTGACACGGGACCGGCACGGTTTGGCTTTACCGTGTCAAAGAAGGTCGGCAATGCGGTCGAGCGAAACCGGGTTCGCCGTCGCTTGCGGGAGATCGTGCGGCTCTCGGCCGCAAGCCGGCTTCACGCCGGCCATGACTATGTACTGGTCGGTCGGCGCGCGGCGCTCAATCAGCCGTTTGCCGTGATGACGCAGGACTTCGAAGGGGCGTTGCGGCGTGTACATGCGAGACGCAACGGCAAAACGGAATTGTGATGACCGACAATAAGAATACCATTCTCGCCATCGTGCTCTCGGCGCTCGTGCTCATTGGCTGGCAATTTTTCTTTGCCATGCCGCAGGAGAAAGCGCGGCAGGAGCAGCTGCAGGCGCAACAGCAGAAGCAGGGCGCGCCTGCGCCGTCGCAACCGGGCCAGACACCACCGGCACCCGCACAACCCGGCACCCCGCAGATTCCCGGTCAGGCGGCCGCGCCCACGGCCGCCGCTCCGGTCAATCGCGCCGCTGCGCTGGCGGCCTCCCCGCGCGTGCCGATCGCGACAGATAACGTACAGGGCTCAATCGCCCTCAAGGGCGGACGCATCGACGATCTCGCGCTGGTTCGGTTCCGCGAAACTGTCGATCCGAAATCGCCGCCGGTGACACTGCTTTCGCCGTCGGGCACGGCGGATCCCTTCTATGCCGAATTCGGTTGGACGGGCGGCAGCAACTCCGATCTCAAGCTGCCGACATCGGAAACCGTATGGACGCGGACAGGCTCCGGCGCACTTGGCGTCGGCCAACCGGTGACGCTGACCTACGACAACGGTGAAGGGCTCGCGTTTCGGCGCACGATCGCAGTCGACGACAAATTCTTGTTCACCATCAAGGATGAGGTGACCAACAAGGGCGCGAACCCGGTCACTCTTTATCCTTATGCGCTGATTTCGCGCCACGGAACGCCGCAGACGCTCGGCTATTATATTCTCCACGAGGGCCTGATCGGCGTGCTCGGTGATTCCGGACTGCAGGAATTCACTTACAAGAACATCGAGGAAAAGAAGCTCGTCAATTTCGATGTAACAAACGGCTGGCTCGGTATCACCGACAAATACTGGGCCGCCACGTTGCTGCCGGACAACACAGCGCGCCTGAAAGCGCGCTTCTCGACCGGCATGCTCGGCAACATCAGGACTTTCCAGACCGATTACCTTCTCGACGCGCAAACGATCGCGCCGGGCGCCACCACCGTCGCCAATGGGCGGCTTTTCGCCGGCGCCAAGGAGGTACAGGTCGTCAATGACTATGATCGTCAACTCAAACTCAACCGCTTCGACCTGCTGATCGACTGGGGCTGGTTCTACTTCATTACCAAGCCGTTGTTCATCGTCATGGACTACTTCTATCGGTTGGTCGGCAATTTCGGTCTTGCCATCCTGATCGTCACAGTCCTGATCAAGATCGCCTTCTTCCCGCTCGCCAACAAATCCTACGCCTCGATGGCGAAGATGAAGGCGGTGCAGCCGCAGATGATGGCCATCCGCGAGCGCTTTGCCGACGACAAGGCAAAGCAGCAACAGGAACTGATGGAGCTTTACCGGAAGGAAAAGATCAATCCGCTCGCCGGCTGTCTGCCGATCGCGATCCAGATCCCGGTGTTCTTCTCACTCTATAAGGTGCTGTTCGTCACTATCGAAATGCGCCATGCGCCATTCTTCGGCTGGATTCACGACCTGTCGGCACCCGACCCAACCAATATCTTCACGCTATTCGGTCTGATCCCCATCGATCCCACCGTGCTGCCGGTGATCGGCCAATTTCTGCATCTCGGCATGTGGCCTCTGATCATGGGCGTGACCATGTGGGTGCAGATGAAGCTCAACCCGGCTCCGCCCGATCCCGCGCAGGCGATGATTTTCAACTGGATGCCGCTGCTCTTCACCTTCATGCTGGCGAGCTTCCCGGCCGGGCTCGTCATCTATTGGGCGTGGAACAACACACTTTCGGTGTTGCAGCAGAGCGTCATCATGCGCAAGCACGGCGCCAAGATCGAATTGTTCGACAACATCAAAGCGATGTTCGAGAAGAAAAAGGCGTCGTAGACGCTGAACCGCATCTGTTTGCGTCATGCCCGGCCTTGTGCCAGGCATCCACGTCTTTAGTGTTGCGATCGACCGCGGATTCTCATGAACGCAACCGAGTTCACCCGTCAGGAAATCGAGACCGGCCGGCGTCTGTTCGCCGGGGAATGGCGTTTTGTTGCCGCTGCGGGCACGCCGGCGTCGCTGCCGCCGATGCGCGGGGTCGAGATCGCTTTCGCCGGGCGCTCCAATGTCGGCAAATCGAGCCTGATCAATGCGCTCACCGGTCGCAAAAATCTCGCCCGCACTTCGAACACGCCGGGTCGCACGCAGGAGCTGATCTTCTTTACCGGCGGTGACAGCCTCAACGTTGTTGACATGCCGGGCTACGGTTACGCCGCAGCGGCGAAATCCAAGATCGCGGCATGGACCGAGTTGATCGACGCGTTCCTGCGCGGCCGCAGCAACCTTGCTCGCGTTTATGTGCTGGTGGACGCCCGCCATGGGCCCAAGACGGCCGACGATGCGGCGCTCGGATCCCTGGGCCAGGCTGCTGTCAGTCATCAGATCGTTTTGACAAAATGCGATGCGGTGAAGCCTTCGGAGCTGCGCAACCGCATTGCCGAAGTCGAAACCGCCCTGGCCAAACGCCCGGCCGCTTTCCCGACGGTGCTTCCGACGTCTTCCAGCGACGGGGTAGGAATCCCAGAACTGCGCGCGGCCATCGCCCGCCTGCTCGAGGAAAGAAAGGCCTGACGCATTGTCGTGCCCCTGCTTGATCGGCTAGAACCGCCCCGCCAATGAGGCCTACGCAATGAGCAAAGCGTCCAAGACCGACCCGCAAGAGCAGGCCCGCATCCTGTCCGAAGCGCTGCCGCATATGCAGCGCTACGACGAAGAAATCGTCGTTGTGAAATACGGCGGCCACGCCATGGGCCAGGAGCAGATGGCGCGCGATTTTGCCCGCGACATCGTCCTGCTCGAACAAACCGCCATCAACCCGGTGGTGGTCCATGGCGGCGGTCCGCAGATCGAGGCCATGCTCAATAAGCTCGGCATCAAATCGGAATTCGCCGCAGGATTGCGCGTCACCGACGGCAAGACCGTCGAGATCGTCGAAATGGTTCTCGCCGGCTCGATCAACAAGCAGATCGTCGGCTACATCAATGCCGCCGGTGGCAAGGCGATCGGGCTGTGCGGCAAGGATGGCAACATGGTGCAGGCGCGCAAGGTCAGCCGCACGGTCGTCGATCCGGATTCCAACATCGAAAAGGTTGTCGATCTCGGTTTCGTCGGCGAGCCGGAAAAAGTCGATCTGAGCATGCTCAATCAGGTTATAGGCCGCGAAATGATCCCGGTGCTCGCACCGGTCGCGACCTCGGCCAATGGCGGCACGTTCAACGTCAATGCCGACACCTTTGCCGGCGCCATTGCCGGCGCGCTCAAGGCCAAGCGCCTGCTGCTGCTCACCGATGTGCCCGGCGTGCTCGACAAGTCCAAAAACCTCATTGCCGAACTGTCCATGCGGGACGCGCGCAAGCTGATTGCCGATGGCACGATTTCCGGCGGCATGATTCCGAAAGTCGAGACGTGCATTTATGCACTCGACCAGGGCGTCGAAGGCGTCGTCATCATGGACGGCAAGGTGCCGCACGCGGTCCTGCTCGAGCTGTTGACCGATCACGGTGTGGGCACGCTGATGCATCGCTGACGCAATTGCGCCCTGCACACACGGGCGCAACCGGTCAGATGCCCGTTCCGTAACGCGAAGATGCGATCTAGCATGATCGACATGATTCGCGGTTTCTTCGCCTTGATCGCCGCGCCGATTGCCGTGCTGGCGGCCACGCAAGCGCGGGCGGAACTGACATTGTGCAACCGCACCAGCTTCCGCATGGAAGCGGCGGTCGGCATCGAAAAGCGCGCAAATGTCGTCACGCGCGGCTGGTACCACCTCGATCCCGGCCAGTGCCGGCAGGTGATGGACGGGACGCTCGACGCCGATATGGTTTATCTGCACGCGCGCACGCCGTCCGTTTATGGCGCCGCGCCGCTGCCGCAAAACGGCGATGCCGATTTTTGCATCCGCAACAGTAATTTCGAAATTGCCAATGCGCGCGGCTGCCCGGCGAGCCAGCAAGCCCACTTCAGCGCGGCCAAACCGTCCGAATCGCCAAAAGGGCCGGTCGTCAATCTCGCGGAAAAAGCCGACTACGATGACGCCCAGGCGCGGCTTGCCGGGATCCAGCGCCTGCTCGTTATCTCGGGCTACGACGCCTATCCGATCGATGGCGTACAGGGGACAAGGACTCAGGCCGCCATCACGAAATTTCTCAGCGACCGCAAGCTTGCTGCCGACACGTCTTCGGGAGCGAACTTCTTCGATGTACTGGTCGAGGCCGCGCGCAACCCAGAGGGCGTCGGTTTTTCGTGGTGCAACGACACCAACTATGCGGCGATGGCCTCGCTCGGCATTGTCGAGATGGGAGCAATCGTCACACGGGGCTGGTACCGTGTTGAGGCCGGCCAATGTGTGAGGCCGGATGTGCGCGGCGACCCGTACAAACTTTACAGCTATGCAGAAGCGATCGACACCAATGGCCGCCCAGTCAAGCGCGGTGATGCGCCACTCGCCTGGGGCGGCACGGTTGCGCTGTGCACACGTGATGGACGTTTCGAACTGGCAGACCACAAGGATTGCGCGACGCGCGGTCTGAATTCCGCCGGCTTTGCGGTGATCGATCTGGCCGACAATCCATCAACGACTGTGCGCTTCAAGGAACCGTAGCTCCGTGCCGACAGTGTCCGCTCAGGCGCCGCGCGGTTTCGGCAACGTCGAGACTTGGGTGTTCGATCTCGACAACACGCTCTACCCGCATCATCTCAATCTCTGGCAGCAGGTAGACGAACGTATCCGCGCCTACGTCTCGGATTTTCTGAAAGTGTCGAAAGACGAAGCGTTCCGCTTGCAGAAAAATTACTACAAACGTTACGGCACCACGATGCGCGGGATGATGACCGAGCACGGCATGAGTCCCGACGCCTATCTCGACTTCGTGCACCGGATTGACCACTCACCGCTCGAGCCAAATCCGGCGCTCGGTGCCGCCCTGGAAAAACTTCCCGGGCGGAAGCTGATCCTCACCAACGGCACGCGCAAACACGCCAACGCAGTGATGCGAAAGCTCGAGATCCACCATCACTTTGAAGACGTGTTC
>Ga0307296_10001561_pt1 | contig 11486 bp, 17 predicted proteins | sample ER_DNA_153_FD_194467 | JGI IMG/M metagenome (GOLD analysis project Ga0307296, IMG submission 194467) | Bulk soil microbial communities from the East River watershed near Crested Butte, Colorado, United States - ER_DNA_153 | ecosystem: Environmental > Terrestrial > Soil > Floodplain | place... | reverse complement strand
GCCGGCGGAGGTGCTCGCATCGCTGACGATTGTTTCGATGCGACCCGGCGCGCCGGTCACACAGGAGACGATGGACGAAGCCGGCCGGATCGCCGGCCAGGCAGCGCTCGCGATCGACAACGCCCGCCTCTACCAGCAGCAGAAGCAGTTCGCGGACATGATGCAGCGCTCGCTGCTGCCGCAGTCCGTGCCCGAGCTGCCAGGGCTCGAGCTTGGTGACGCGTACGAGTCGTCGGCGCGCGTCGAAGTCGGCGGCGACGTCTACGACTTCATGGAGCTCCCCGACGGACGGCTCGCAGTGGCGCTCGGCGACGTCACCGGACACGGGATCGAAGCCGCCGCAGACATGGCGATGGCGAAGTTCGTGTTCCGTTCGCTCGCGCGCGAGCATCCCGAGCCGAGCGACTTTCTGCAGTCGGCGAACGACGTGATCGTCGGCGAGATCGCTCCCGGCAAGTTCATCACGATGGTGTACGTGGTCATCGACCCGCGCACCGGCGAGATCGCCGTCGCGGGCGCGGGCCACCCGGCACCGCGCATCGTCGCCGCCGACGGCAGCGTGACGTCCCTCGACGCGTCCGGCCTCGTCCTCGGAATCGAGCGCAGCCAGAGCTACGAAGAGGTGCGCCGAACGCTTGGCGTAGGCGACTCGGTCGTGCTCTACACGGACGGGGTGATCGAAGCCCGGCTCGAAGGGGAGCTCTACGGTCAACAGCGGCTCGACCGCGTCCTCGCCGAAAGTGCCCCGCTGGAGCCCGGCGAGGTGGCGCAGGCGGTCTTGGCCGACTGCCGCGCGTTCGCCCACGGGGAGCTCGCGGACGATTGCGCGATCGTCGTCGTCCGCAGGCTGGAGTGCTAGCGCTTCGGAGGCCCGCGGGCCAGTTCGCGCGCGTCGGCCACCGAGGAGCCTCGGCGCTCGCGCCAGAGAACTCGCTCGAGGCACTGCAGCTGGCGGTGGAGCTCGGGTGCGACATGCTCGAGTTCGACGTTCTCGACCTCGTCGACGGCACCGTCGTCCTCGTGCACGAGCTCCGCCGGTCCGAGCGGCGCGAGGGCCTCGGCGCCTTACGAGCCCGCACGCCGAGGCTCGCGACACTCGACGAGGCGCTCGCCTTCTGCGCTAGAGAGCTGCCGGGCATCGGCCTCCAGGTCGACCTGAAGCGGCGCGGCCTCGAGCGCGCGGTGGTGGACGCCCTGCGCCGCCATGCGGTGTTCGAGCGCTCCTGGGTCAGCACGTTCGACGCCGGCTCGTTGCGGCGCATCGGGGAGCTGGCGCCCGACCTCCCGCGGTCGTACACGCTGCCGCGGGATCGCCTCGGCGTCTCGAAGCGCGGCCCGCTCGCTCCCGTCGTTCGAGGCGCGCTCGCGTCGCTCGGCGCGTCGCTGCCGCGGCGGCTGCCGGCGCTCCTCCAGCGCTCGCGCGCCGACGCCTTCACCTTGCACCACTCGCTCGCCTCACCGGCCGCGATCGCCCGCGCTCACGAGCTCGGGGCACCCGTCTACGTCTGGACGGTCGACGACCCTGCGCTCGCAGAACGGCTTGTCCGCGCGGGGGCCGACGGTATCATCACCAACGATCCGCGGGTCCTTACTGGGTTGTCAGCGTGAAGCGTCTTTGCCTCCTCTTCGTTGCCGGGCTTCTGATTGCGGCCGCCCCTGCGGCCGCCGACGATCCGGCTGCCGTCATTCCCGCCGGCGTGACCATCGGAGGCGTCGACGTGGGCGGCCTGGCGCCCGATGTCGCGACGGCCACCGTCCAGCAGGAGTTCCAGCAGCCGCTCCAGCTCGAGATCGGCGCGACGGAGGTGCTCGTGACACCGGATGTCCTCGCGGCGACGCCCGTGATCGACAAGGCAATCGAGAAGGCGCTCGTTGCTCAGCCGTACGCGACCATTCCACTCGGCGTGTCCGTGGTCACCGGCACGATCGCCGACTTCGTCTCCAGGCTCGCGCAGCGATTCGATCGCCCCGCCGTGGACTCCGACCTCTCCCTCCGCCACCTTCGCCCCTGGCTTTCGAAGGAGAGCGCGGGCCGGAAGCTCGACCAGCGCCGCGCGGTGCGCGACATCAACCTTGCGCTCGCAGCCGGCAAGCGCGACGAGATCCGGCTTGCCACGTCGGCGCTCCGTCCGAAGGTGACGCGCCGCAACTTCGGCGGCGTCATCGTCATTCGCCGGAGCTCGAATCGCCTGCTGCTGTACAACGGGATGAAGTACCGGCGCTTCTTCGCTGTCGCGACCGGGCAGAACCAGTATCCGACTCCGCTGGGCCGTTTCAAGATCGTCGTCAAATGGCGGAACCCGTGGTGGTATCCACCCAACTCGCCTTGGGCCGAGGGACAGAAGCCGGTCCCGCCGGGCCCTGACAATCCGCTCGGCACTCGGTGGATGGGACTGTCGGCACCCGGCGTCGGCATCCATGGCACACCATCGGACGGATCGATCGGCTACTCGGTTTCGCACGGCTGCATCCGCATGCACATCCCGCAGGCGGAGTGGCTCTTCAACCACGTCGCGATCGGGACGACCGTCTTCATCGTCGCGGCCTGATGGCGCGCTCCGCCCGGCTGACGGCGCAGGCGTTCGCAGTCGCCGTCGTCGTCGGTCTCCTCGCGCTCCTCGTGTGGCGCGTGGCGCACGATGACAACACGGGCGTCTCGCAGGCGCTCGATGCCGGGCGACACCCGACCGCGCCGGCGTTCGATCTGAATCGACTGGACGGCCGCGGGCGCATCGATCTCGCGACGCTGCGTGGAAAGAAGCCGATGGTGCTCGACTTCTGGGCCTCCTGGTGCGTGCCGTGCATCCAGGAGTCGAAGCGGCTCGAGGCTGCGCAGAAGCGTTACGGCGATCGCGTCGCGTTCATCGGTGTCGACACCAAGGACTTCTCTGAGGACGCGCGGCGGTGGCAACGCAAGCACGGGATCACGTATCCGAGCGTGCACGACGGCAGCGGCAAGGTGCTCGCCAAATGGGGCGGGCTCCCGATCCCCAAGATCTTCTTCGTGGCGCGCAACGGAAAGGTCGTCGGCGAGCTGGTCGTCGAAGAGGATCTGTCGCGCTACCTGCGGCAGATTGCAGCGTCGTGAGGCGGATCGCGCTCGTGTGCGTCGCCGCCCTACTGGTGGTGCCCGTCGCGCGTGCGAGTGAGCAGCATCCGTCGCAGGCGGAGCTGGAGGGCGAGGTGATGTGCCCGGTGTGCGGCACGACGCTCGACCAGTCGAGCTCGCCCGCAGCGCAGCAGATCAAGCGTGTGATCGCCGGCCGCATTGCTGCGGGCGACACGAAGAGCGAGATCAAGGACCGCCTGGTCGCCGAGTACGGCGACTCGATCCTCGCTGCACCACCTCGTCACGGCTTCGGTTTGGTGGCCTGGTGGCTGCCGATTGGAGGGATCTTGGTCGCCGGCGTCCTTGTCGGCCTGGGTGCCTGGCGCTGGTCGAGGGCGCGTGAGCCTGCACCGCCCCCCGTTCAGCTCGACCCTGCGCTGGAACAGCGCCTCGACGACGAGCTCCGGCGCTTCGAGGGCTGATGGAGAAGGCGGGCGGTCTCTTCCTGCTCGGCTTCGCATCGATTGCGTTCCCGTGCGTGCTGCCGCTCGTGCCGGGCTACCTCTCGGCCGTCTCCGCAGTCGAGGCGCAGCGGCTGGGCGATCCGGGCGTCGGACGGCGCGTCGCCCTCGCGAGCCTGCCGTTCATCGTCGGCTTCGCAGCCGTCTTCGTCGCGCTCGGCGCGGCGGCGAACGCGATCTCCAATGTCTTGAGCGACAGGACGCAGCAGGCGTTCGCCGGATTCATCCTGGTCGTCGCCGGGCTCGCGTTCATGGGCCTGCTGCCCGGGACAGACCGGCTCGTCGCGGGCGGGCTGCTGCAGGGTGCGCGCCGCAGCGGCTCTCGTGTCCTGCTGGGAGGCGCCTTCGCGATCTGCGCGGCTCCGTGCGTGGGGCCGTTCCTGGGGGGCGCCTTTGCCGCCGCCAGCAACTCCGACACGGTGTGGCGCGGTTCGGCCTGGCTGGCGGCGTATGCGGCGGGGCTCGGCGTGGCGTTCTTGCTCGTCGCCGTCTTCTTCGTGCGCGGGATGGCGTTCTTCCGCTGGCTGCGCGACCACTACCGCGTGTTCTCGGTGGTCGGCGGCGTGATCCTCGTCGCGCTAGGCCTACTGCTGTTCTTCGACGAGTTCTACCGCGTCCAGGTCTATACACACCGGGTGCTCGAGGCGCTCGGCCTGGGCGACCTCTAGAGCGTCGCGGAGCTGCGCGAGCAGCGCCTCCAGGTCGAGCCCGCGGTGTGCCGGCGCGTACGGCGTCAGTCGCCTGATGGCCTTCGCGAGTTGCCGCTCCGTGCCGATGCGCCGGCCGCGTCCGGCCTGGTACCAGGCGACCGCGACGTGCACGAGGCCCTGGAAGAAGTCGCGCTCCTCTGCCGGCGCTGCGCGCCAGGCCAGCTCGAGCTCCTCGTGGGCGGCGAAGTACTCGCCCGCACGAATGAGCTCAAGTCCCGTCCGGTAGTCCGACTCGAACTTCTCCGTCTTCCACCTGGACGTCGTACGTGCGGAGCTGGATGGCGAGGTCGAACTCGTTCTGCCCGGTCCTGACGTCGTACTGCCACCCGTGCCAGGGGCAGGTGAGGACGCAACCCTCCAGGTGTCCCTCGCCGAGTGGCCCTCGCAGATGGAGGCAGTGTCCCTGCACGGCGTAGAAGCCGCCGTCGCAGTGCGCCAAGGCGATGTCCTCCTCACCGGCGCGGAGGGACCGGATCGTCCCCGGAGGGACGTCCTCGACGCGTGCGACGGGCACGAATTCCACCGCGCGACCCTAGCAACCACCCCATCTGAGGCGGTACGCTCCCGCCGTGGCGACGATCCTGCTGTGTGGGGTCGAGCTCTTCTTTCGGGGCAAACTCGAGGCCTTGCTGCCTGGCCATCACTTCGTTACGCCGGACAGCGCCGACTGGCCTGATCTCGTCATCGCCGACATCAGTCGTGTCGATCCGGACGACGTCGCCGACTCCTATCCGGACGTTCCGATCATTGGGTTCGGCGGGCACACCGATACGGCCGGGCTCCGGCGCGCGCACGAGGCGGGCTTCGACCAGGTGCTCGTCAAGAACGCCCTCCAGGAGCGTGCGCCTCAGATCGTCGAGGAGTTAATCGCGTCAGTAGAGTGACGCGTCGATGACATACATCATCGCCGAGCCGTGCATCGACATCAAAGACCTCTCGTGTGTCGACGTCTGCCCGGTCGACTGCATCCACCAGGCGGATCGCATCCTCGTGATCGACCCGGAGGAGTGCATAGATTGCGGGGCATGCGAACCGGAGTGTCCGGTGGAGGCGATCTTCCCCGAAGACGCGCTCCCCGATAAGTGGCAACCGTTCGTCGAGATCAACTACGCCTACGGCAAGGGATTCGACGTGGTGAACAACCTGACGGACGCGTACGCGACCGAGCACAGCGTCCAGAACCCACCCCTGGAATAAGCCCCGCGTAGGCGGGTAGGCGAGGAGCGTCGTCCAGTAAAGGGGGTTTTCACCATGCCTCAGTCAGCATGGAACGCCAAGCGTGAACGTCAGTACGAGCACATCGAGGAGTCCGAGAAGAAGCAGGGCCGCTCGACCAAGCGCGCGAAGGAGATCGCGGCGCGCACGGTCAACAAGGAGCGCGCACGCTCGGGCGAGACGAAGGGCCGCGCGTCGAAGACCTCGACCCGCGACATGTCGTCCTCGCGTCGCGGCGGTCTCCGCTCCGGCACGCATCGTCCCAAGGGCCGCACGAAGGAGCAGCTCTACAACGAGGCCAAGCGGCGGAACGTCCCAGGTCGTTCCCGGATGACCAAGGCGCAGCTGCAGCGTGCGGTCGACGCAAGGAAGTAGTCGGTAGCTAGGGTCTCGGCGTGGAGCCGAAGACGCTGGATCACGTCGCCTTCTGGCTGGCGGACCGAGAGCCGATCGCGGAGTTCCTGACGAGCAATGTCGGCATGCACGTCATCGACCGGCAGGAGAACTTCACGCTTGTCGGCGCGGACGCGCGCCGGGGCAAGCTGACGCTCTTCAGCGCCGAAGGGCCGCGGGAGCAGGGTGCGTTCAAGCACGTCGCACTGCGCGTGTCGAAGCTTCCCGAGGACGCGAAGACCGAGCTCGACCTCGGCCAGGGCATTCGTGTGCGACTCGTCGAGGCGCCGACGGATTCCGACTACGACCTCGATCACGTCGCGCTCTACTCGACCGACCCGGCGGAGACGGCCGAGGAGTACGGGCGCTTCGGCTTCGATCCGGCGCCGCCCTCGCCCGACGGCCATCCGCGCGTCGAGGTCGGCGGGGCGTACGTCGAGTTCCATCCAGGCGACCCCGGCGATCCCGAGAAGCCGTTGCTGAACCATCTCGCCGTGCTCGTCGACTCCGTCGACGAGCACATCGCGGAGGCTGAGGAGATGGGTGTCGTCGACAACGTCGTCGACGCGGCCAACACGCGTGCCGTCTTCGTGTGGGGACCGGAGCGCGTGCGCATCGAGTACGTCGAGCACAAACCGGAATTCGCACTCACGTAACGATCGCGGGCGCCGGTATGGCCGGGCTGTCGGCCGCCGTGCGCGCACGCGAGCTCGACGCCGCGCCGGTCGTGTACGAAAAGGGGACGCGTGCAGGCGGCTCGATGCTGCTGTCGAGCTGTGTGATCTGGCGGTTTCGGGAGTGGCAGGACTTCCGCGCCGAGTGTCCGGCCGGCGACGAGCGGCTGCAGCGGACCGTGTGGGAGCAGCTCGACGACGGCATTGCGTGGCTCGAGTCGCTCGGTGCGCCGGTCGTCGCGCACGACACCGGCAACCCGCGCACGGTCGGGAAGCGATTCGATCCGCGCGGCCTCACAGACGTGCTCGTGCGCGCTGCCGGCGAAGTCCGGCTCGGCGAGGCCGCCTCCGACCCGGCGATCCTGGCGACAGGCGGTTTCCAGGGTGACGCGGCGCTCGTCGGCGAGCACATCCGCCCGGGCGGGTCGATGCGCCTGCGTGCGAATCCGTGGAGTGCCGGCGACGGGCTCCGCTTCGCCGTCGGCCGGGGAGCCGAGCTCTCCGCGGGGATGGACGAGTTCTACGGCCGCAACATGCCGGACGCGGACTTCTCCGCAGAACAGTTCGTGCCGCTCGCTCAGCTCTACGGCCGTTTTGCGCGCGTCTACAACGAGCGCGGCGAGGAGTTCTTCGAGGGTGAGGTGTCGTGGTCGGAGAACGATCTCGTGCAGGCGACCGCACGCCAACCGGGAGCGCGGGCATGGTACGTCCTCGACGATGCCGCACTCGACCAGCGGGTCCGCGAGCGAACGGTGGCCGACATGGCGGCGGCTGCACCGACGCGCGTCGACCCGGCCGACCTTCCGTTCGAGACGCCGGCGGGCGCACGCGTCGCCGTGCGGGTGGCGCCGGGCATCACGCACACGATCGGGGGTCTGCGCATCGACGAGCAGGCGCGCGTCGATGGCGTCGAGGGTCTCTTCGCGGCCGGGGCGGACGTCGGTGGGATCTCGACCGGGGGTTACGCGAGCGGGCTGGCCGCGGCGCTCGTCTTCGGCCGGATCGCCGCGGCGAGCGCTCTAGGCCGCCTGTAAGTAGACGCAGGGCCGCGGGTCCCCGGGGAGGGGCGACGGCGCGACCTTCGTCACCTGCAGCTTCTGCTCGTCCTGCTCGACCTCGGCGCCCACGGCCGGCACCTCGCCCTCGGCCTCGCGGAGCTCATAGCCGGTGGGCTTCCAGATGAAGAGGAGGTACTTGCCGTTCGAGTTCGCCATCGGCCGCCGATCCTAACGCCGGCCCCGGTGCCAGGCACCGGACATGTCCCGGGGTCAGACCCGCGGACCGGTCCTAACGGGACGCGGCGTACGGGGGCAGGTTGACGCGCACCCTCGTGCCACCACCCGCGGGCTGGTCCACGGTCATGTCGCCGTTGAGCGTGCGGGCGCGCTCCTCCAGCTCCTCGAGGCTGCGGCGGCGGCGTTCGCCCGGGGCGTCGTCCGAGATGGACGTCTCGACACTCCCGTCGGGTCCCTGCCGGACGGTCACCGACAACGTCTGCGGCGGGCCGCGACGCACGGCCTGGTTCACCGCCTCGCGGATGATCTGGTAGAGCGCGGCCTGCGTCTGCTGCGCCAGCCGCTCCGCCGCCTCGACGTCGAGCTCGACGTCGACGTTATGGGCGAGCTCGATCTGATCCGTGAGCGCGCGCACCGCGGGCGCAAAGCCCTGGTCGCGCAGGACGACGGGCTCGAGGTTGAAGGAGAGACTCCGCAACTGGCCGATGGTCGCGCGGTGCCGTTCCAGTGCGCGGCCGATGATCTGTTGCGCCTCGTCCTTGCGTCCTTCCTCGATCGAGTTCAGGCCGGCGTCCAGGAGCAGCGCAACTCCCGAGAGCGCCTGCACGGCACCGTCGTGCAACTCGTTCGCGAGCCGTCGTCGCTCGTCTTGCTCCGCGGTGATGATCTGGTTCGAGAGGCGCGACCGTTCCGCCTCGCGTACCTGTGCGTCCTCCAACAGCTGCGCGTTCTCATGCTCGCGGGCGGCGAAGTCTGCGAGCACCGTCGCGCGCACGACGTCGTCACGTTCGAACGGACGGCTTCGCGTCAGGCGGAGCGCCCCGATCTCCTCGTCGTGCGCACGCAGCGGGATCACGATCGCGTTCTCCGCCGATGCACGGCGCGGCCGCTCGCCGGGCTCGAGGAGCAGCGCACGCGCTTCGAAGAGCCGCTCCGCTTCCTCGCGCGTCCGCTCGAGCACGTCCGCGTCACCCGCGATGGAGCCCATCGTCTCGACGAGCGACTCGAGGAAGCGCGCCTCGCTCGTGAGCTCCTGCTCCGCGGCTTCGTGTCGTCGCCGCTCGGTGACGATCAGGTACGCGGCGACGACGCCGGCGAGCGCGACGGCGAGGGCGAGACCGACGACGGTGAGCGCCCCGCTGCCGATCGCAAGCGCAGCCAGTGCGAGCACGGCTGCACCCGCGAACGCCAGGACCAGCAGGCCTGCTCTAGTCGATGATCGCTTCGCGAAGCGCAATCGCCACCGCTTGCGTCCGCGTATCCGCCTCGAGCTTGGCAAGGATGTGCCGGACATGGCTCTTGACGGTCTCCTGGCTGATGAAGAGCTTGGCCGCCACGTCCTGATTCGACATGCCGTCTGCGAGCAGCTGCAGGATCTCCCGCTCGCGGCCGGTCAACATCTCGTCCTTGTCCTTGCCGGTCAGGAACGCAGGCATCAGCGCCGGGTCGACGTAGCCCTCGCCGCCGGCGACCTTCTCGATCGCCCGCAGCAGCGTCTGGTGGGGCGCCTCCTTGAGGATGTAGCCCTTCGCGCCCGACTCGAGCCCACGTCCGAGCAGCGACCGCTCACTGTAGGCGGTGAAGATGAGCACCGCTGACTCGGGCACCTTCTGCGTGAGGATCTTCGTCGCCTCGAGCCCGTCCATCCCGGGCATGCGCACGTCCATGATCACGACGTTCGGACGGCGGCGCTCGGCCAGCGCGACGGCGCTCGCGCCGTCGGAGGCCTCGCCGATCACGCGGATGTGCGGCGCCCGCGAGAGGGACAGGCGCAGGCCTTCGCGCACGACCTCGTGGTCGTCGACGATCAGGCAGGTGATCTCCGGCGGGGAGGACACAGTTTGAGGATGATATTCCGCTATACGGCTAGCGACAGCTGCTCGGGCTCAGGCGGAGGGGCGAGGCGCACCTCCCGCCGATCCCGGATCCCATACTCGCGGGCCAGCCGCGAGACCTCGCCACGCACCGGCTTCATCAGCTCGGCCCCGAGATACGCCTTGCCGGCGTAGATCTCCTGGTACAGCGGCACCTGCTCGGGCCAGTCCTCGGCGAGGTGGGTCAGGAAGTGCTCGCGGGTCCCCGGTCGGAGGAAGAGGAGATTCGCCCAGATGCCTGTGGCGCCGGCCTCGCGGGCGGCGCGGACCACCTCCCGCAGCTGCTCGGGGCGGTCGGAGATCCCCGGCAGGATCGGTGCCATTCCTACACGCGCGTTGATACCGGCCTCGACGAGCGTCTTCACCGCCTTGAGTCGCTGCCGCGGGTGCGCCGTCGAGGGCTCGGTCCGCTTCCACACCTCCTCGTCGACTGTCGGGACGGAGAACGTCACCGACACCGAGGCGCGGAGCGCCGCCTCGACGAGGACGTCGAGATCGCGGACGATCATCGGGCCGCGCGTGATGATCGAGAACGAGTTGGACGCGTCGCGAAGAGCCTCGAGGCACGCGCGCGTGAGCTTGTACTTGCCCTCTGCGGGCTGGTACGGGTCGGTCGCCGCTCCGATCGCCACGTGCTCTCGCTCCCAGGACGCCCGCGCGAGCTCCTTCCGCAGCACCTCGGCGACGTTCGTCTTCACCCGGATCGACGTCCCGTAGCGGTCGTCGGACGGCCGGTCCGAGCGATGCTCGAAGTGGCGCACGTAGCAGAACGTGCAGCGGTGCACGCAGCCCATATAGGGGTTGAGGGACCACTTGAAGCCCATGCCCTTCACCGCGTTGAGGGCGCTCTTACAGGGCTCTTCGCGATACTCGACCCGCATGGCCTCAGCAGGGAGTATAGAACAAACGTTCGTACGACTCGAAGACGGCATTCGGCGGCTGACGCTGCCGCTGCCGACAGGGCCGAAGCACGTCCACTGCTACCTGGTCGACGGGACGCTCTTCGACACCGGCCTCGGGCTCGGCGAGGTGCCCTGGGAGTCCGCCGGCATCGAGCGGATCGCGATCACCCACTTCCATCCCGACCACGTCGGCGGGGCAGCGGCTGCCGCGAACGCAACCGGCGCACCCGTCTTCCAGGGGGGTCTCGACTACGCGCAATGCGAGCGCGTGTGGGGGAGCCGGGACTGGCCCGAGCGAATGGCCGCGTGGTTCACGAGACACGGCGTCCCGGCGCATGTCGCGGACGACTTGATCGAACAAGGTCACGCGTTCGCGCCGTTCATCCGCTACGCGCTCGATCCGGAGCTCCTCTACGAAGGCAGCACACTCGCGGGGTGGAACGTCGTCGAGCTACCCGGTCACGCCGACGGGCACCTCGGGTTTCTGCGCGACGGCGTGTTGATCGCGGGCGACCACTTGCTGGACAGGATCTCGCCCGCCGTCGGTCTCTACCCGGACAGCCGGCCCGATCCGCTCGGCGACTACCTCGCGTCGCTGGAGCGGACGATCGAGCTCGCGCCCGAGATCGTCTACCCGGGCCACGGCGAACCGATCTCGAATGCCGCCGAGCGCGCACGAGAGCTGATCGCACACCACCGCGAGCGGCTGTACGACACGGCGGGCGCGCTCAAGAACAAGGGCCGAACGGCCTACGAGATCTCACTCGACGTCTTCGGCCCCGAGCTCGGGCCGACGCAGCGCCGGTTCGCCGTCGCGGAGACGCTGTCGCATCTCGAACGGCTGGTGCGCGAGGGGCGGGCCGGGCGCTCCGGAGACGACGGGACCGTTACCTATACTGCTCCGTAGTTGGAC
>Ga0307296_10001560_pt1 | contig 11488 bp, 11 predicted proteins | sample ER_DNA_153_FD_194467 | JGI IMG/M metagenome (GOLD analysis project Ga0307296, IMG submission 194467) | Bulk soil microbial communities from the East River watershed near Crested Butte, Colorado, United States - ER_DNA_153 | ecosystem: Environmental > Terrestrial > Soil > Floodplain | place... | reverse complement strand
CTTTCGCGGTAAGGCCGCCATGCGCTCGAGAGTAGTCTGCCTTGCGCAGACTGCTTGAGCTTCTCGGCGAGCGGGCAGGTACGCGATAGGCATCGCGCGATCTTCGCTGCTCAGATTCGATTCGAAGCAGATCATGGTATGACGCTCGCATGACGCCATGCATTCAAATTGGATGAGGGATGCAGCGGCGTGATAGCGCATTGCATCTCGGAATGTCGGTCACCAATCACAGCTGTTTCAACTCTTTTTTAGATGGATGGTGCTGCGATATCCGGCATCCTATGTGCTCTGCGCGATTGACGTGAAAACCCAGAAACCCCTGGAGCGATTCACGCGAACGCAGAAACACGCACAGAGAGAGACAAGATGAAGACGAAGCAGATTTTGAAAATCAGCGCCGTGCCTGCCGGGGTGTTTTGCGCGCTGGTTTTCTTCTCGGCGGCGACGCCCGCGGCGGCGGCTCCGGTCGACTATTGTCGCACCGACACTTCCGGAATGCGAGGCTGCGGCTTTTCCAGCCTGGAGCAATGCCAGGCGATGGCTTCCGGCCGCGGCTCCAATTGTTACGAGAATCCATTCCCGGAGGGCGGCAACGCGAGCAGCAGCGCCAGCGGCAACGCGAGCAGCAGCGCCTATGCGTATCAGCCGAAGCACCATGCTTCGAAAGGCGCAAGGAAGCCGGTTGCGCACCAGAAGCCGGTTGAGCACCAATAGAGCCGCGAGTGCCGAAAGTATCGGCTGAAGGCGAACGTGGTGGCCGGGATCGCCTCGGCCACCACGTTCTCTTACCGCCCGACTGTCAGGGCCGTAGGGCGCCGGCATCCCCGGCGTTTGCGCGGTTTGCGCCAACTCAGCTCATTGCTGCTTTTCCCAGAATGACAGCAGGCCCTGCGACGCCGAGCCGCCGATCACACAGGGGATGCCGACCGCGACCTGGCCAAGCGCCGCCGCGGAGACGCAGCCGAGTGCGACCGCGCCGACGCCGACCTGGCCCCAGAAGTCGAGATTACGCCTGCTATCGGAGCCCTTGGTCTTGAATTCTTCCACGGCGGCCAGCGCATCCTTGCGCACCGCGCCGAGTTGCACGGTATCGGCGGCCTGGATCACCTCGGCGAGCGGCGCCTTGATCGCCGCCGGCTGCCGCGCAAGCTCGCCGCGCAGAAATTCGCGCAGGCCCGCATCGCGGACCGCGTAGCTTGCCAGCGTGTAGCGCGCCATGCTGCCGACGGTCAGCTTGTCGACGGTGTCGCGGCTTTTGCTCCAGGGCAGCATCTGCATGATGCGCAGGATCGGAGCGTGGGAGCCGGTCGCGAAATAATATCCCCACAACGTATCCAAAAGATCCTGACTGCCGGCGAAAGTGAGCGACGTATTCAGTTTCCTTTCCTCCTTGGCAAAAGGGTTTTTTGTGAACACGCCGCGCAACTTGTCGAGCATCCCTGGCGTTGCTTCTTCCAGCGGGATGGCAGTTAGGGTTGGCAGCGTGCCTGCGAGGTAGCTGTCGATCATCACCCGGCGCCCCGGCATCTTTGGCGCGACCCGGCGCAATAGATTCCGCCAGTCGGGCAATCCCGAATAGGCGATGGCGCGCACGATCACCCATTCGTCCTCGGGCGGCACGGGAAAGAAGCTGTTGACGAGCTGCTCGGCTTTGGCGGGGTTCGACCCGATCGCGCCGGCGATGAAGCCGAGATAGATGCCGGAGTTCTCCGGCTCCTTGAAACTTTGCGCGTGGAACAGGACGCGCACGGCAGCGGGGACGTGAGCGTAATCGGGCTTGGCCCGGTAATTGTAGATCCACTGCTGGACCACGCTGAGCGAGGTGCGGGGGTCGATTTCCGGCGTGGCGGCCGCATCCGCGGGCCGGATCAGCAAAAACATACTGATGACAAGTGCTGCGTAACGCATGTGATGCTCCCGGAGTCCTCGCAGGCGACGGTCGCCGCGCGAACATTTTTCCGCCCTCACCCGTAGCCAGCATTTGAAGCGGCTATGCGACAATTCTGGGAACGCGCGGTTCGGCGCGGCGACGAAATTATGGCGGCCGGACGGGCAGTTAGCCCGCAACTGACCTCAGGTCAGACATTCTTTCGCCCCGCGCAGGCAATTCCATCGCCACCCGTCAATGGGAGACAGGCAGGACGTGATAAGCCAATGCATGGCGCGGGGCCGGCGATGCCGCCGGTCGATCGCAGCGGGCGCATTGCTGGTCGCAGCGCTCGGGCTTGTTTCCGGGCCGGGCGCCGCGACTGAAGCCGAAGCGCCACCGCACGAGACCAACGCGCAAGCGCGCGGCGTCATTACGGTGAAGGGCAATCGCCGCATCGATGCCGACACGGTGCGCTCGTATTTCCATGCGGCGCCAGACGGCCGGTTCGACGACGCCGCGCGCGATGCGGCGCTGAAAGCGCTGCTGGCAACCGGTCTGTTCGACAAGGTCACGATCGAGCGCGCCGGCGAGCGGCTTGTCGTGCATTTGACCGAGGCGCCGGTGCTCGACCGCGTGGCGTTCGAGGGCAACAAGAAAATAAAAGACACCGAACTGACAGCCGTCGTCGAATCCAAGCCGCGCGGCACGCTGCAGCGCGCCGTGGTGCAGGCTGACGTCGGCCGCATCATGGAAGCCTACCGCCATGCCGGACGCGACGATGTCGGCGTGGTGCCTCAGATCATCGATCGCGGCAACGACCGCGTCGACCTCGTCTACGTGGTGACGGAGGGGGCGAAAACGACGGTGCAGCAGATCAACTTCGTGGGCAACAGCGTGTTCGGCAAGCGGCAGCTCGCCGCGGTCATAAAGACCTCCGCGACCAATGTGCTGAGCTTTTTGACCGGCGGCGACGTCTACGACCCGGACCGCGTCGCCGCGGATCGCGAGCAGCTGCGGCTGTACTATCGCAGCAAGGGCTATGCCGACGCCAGCGTGACTTCGGCCAGGGCCGAATATGATCCGGCGCTCCACGGATTCACGCTGACGTTTTCGATCGATGAAGGCCCGCTCTATCATTTCGGCGAAATCAATGTCGTCAGCAATGTGCCGGGGCTGGACGGCGAACAACTCCGGCGGCTTATTGTGGCGCGGCCCGGTGCGGTGTTCGACGGCAACGCGCTGGACAAAACGGACGAAGTTCTCGCGATCGAACTCGCAAAACTCGGTTTTCCCTTTGCGCAAGCCATCCCCCGCACCACCCGCGATGCCTCAGCAAAACGCATCGACGTCGCGTACACGATCGATCAGGGGCCGCGGACCTATGTCGAGCGCATCGAAATCCACGGCAATGCGCGCACCCGTGGCTATGTGATCCGGCGTGAATTCGATATTGCCGAGGGCGATGCCTACAACAAGAGCCTGATCGACCGCGCCGAACGGCGGCTTAAGAACCTGAATTATTTCAAGACCGTCAATATCACGACCAAGCCGGGTTCGGCGGCGGATCGTGTCGTGCTCGATGTCGAGGTTGCCGAACAGTCTACCGGCGAGTTCAACATCGCCGGCGGTTACTCGACGACCGACGGCCTGCTCGTCGAGGTCAAGCTCGGCGACAGCAATTTCCTCGGCAGCGGCACCGCGCTAAAGTCCTCCATGAGCTACGGCCAGTACGCGCGCGGGGTCGATCTTTCGGCTTCCGAGCCGTATTTTCTCGGCAGCCGCGTTTCGGCAGGGATAGAGCTTTACGGCAGGCAGAGTGTTTCGAGCCCCTACCAGTCCTATGGCAGCGATATCTATGGCGCGACCATTCAGTTCGGCACGCCGCTGACCGAGCAGATCGGCGTCCAGTACCGTTACTCCCTGAATAACCAGAACGTCACGCTGGACCCGGCGTCGCTGGTCGCGGCACCGTCGCTGCCGATCCAGCAGGCCGCACTCGCCGGTTCACAATGGGTTTCCTCCGTCGGCGACACCGTCACGTATAGTACGCTGGACAACAACAAAAACCCGACCAGCGGAATCAAATCGCAACTCACGCAGGACCTGGCAGGCCTCGGCGGCGATGTGAAATTCCTGCGCACCACCGAAGACCTGCGCTACTATCACCCGATCAACGATGACGTGGTCAGCCTGGTGCGCGCGCAAGGCGGATACATCACCGGCTGGGGCGGCCAGCAGGTGCCGCTGCTCAACAGCTTCTTCGGCGGCCCGACGATGGTGCGTGGATTTGCGCCCAACGGCTTCGGCCCGCGCGACCTCACCCCCGGCACGACCATGGATAATGTCGGCGGCAGCATGTACTGGGCGACAACAGCGGAATTGCAGAGCAACATCCCCGGCGTGCCCCAGGAGTACGGCCTCAAGGCGTCGGCGTTCGTCGATGCCGGGAGCGTATTTCGTTATAGCGGGCCGACGGCATTTCCAGGCTCCGCGCCATCCTTGCAGGTCGCCAACAACAACATCGTGCGTTCGTCGGCCGGCGTCGGCCTGACCTGGGCCTCGCCGTTCGGCGCGCTGACCGTCAACTACGCCGTGCCGCTGACGAAAGCGGCCTACGACGTGGTGCAGCCGCTCGGCTTCACCGCCGGAGGGTTTTAGGCTGCCGCAGGGGACAATAACCAAGCGTATTGCGCCAAGATCAAACATCCCCTCCGCGGGCTTCTTGCCCCGCGATGCTCCGGCCGTCGGTCTTCCCTACTTGGCATTGGCAACGCAGGTCCACCCCGAACGCGTGCCAAGCGAAGCTGCAAGCCCATCCTGGCAAATCGGCTTGGTCAAAACGATCCAGAAACAAAAGAGAACCGCGATCAGCGCGATACTAAACCACAGCCGTCGATTCATCTCGTCCCCCCGCTCTCGGCCAACATAGCATGACTCCCGGCCGGAGCGCCGGGGGTGAATTCGCGTTATTTGGCCGCCCGCTGCGTCGCGAACCCATAGATCAACGCGAGCCGGTCGAGGCATTCGCGAAATCGCCGCGCCAAGTAATCGCTCCAGCGCTGCCCCTGCAATCCGCGCCGCTGCACGACCTGCTCCATCGTCATCCCCAGAACCAGAACCTCATGCACTAGCGCCGCGCCGTCGGCGCCGAGCTCACGTTCGGCGCGGTTCAGCCGCAGCACGGCCTTGCGCTGACGTTCCGTGATCGGCTCCCGCGCCCGCACGCCGTCGACATATTCCCGCGTTGGATCGACGGCCTGCGGTCCGCGCTCGGCCTTCTCCCAATCGTCCTGAAATGCCCGCCCGCCCTGATACTGCGCCTCGTCGATCTGTCGATGCGTGTGCAGCCGCGCCAGCGGATCGTTGCGGATCGAGCGCAGCGTGATGATCTTTTCTCCCGGCTCCAGTGCCAGCGGATCGTCGACTTCGACGGCAGCCACTTCCGCATTGCGCGGCAAATCATGGGACCGGCGGTCATGTACTTTTGTTGGTCTATGCGGCTTGTTACGCTTTGCCCGTGCCACGTTGGATTGCCTCCGTTGAGGGTGTAAGTCGAATTTCGTTGCTCAATGCGCGACGCAGTGGCGAGGCGGCAACGGCTCCATGGTGGCCAGCACGGTCGCGGGTGGCCTGCGCGCTTCATGCCGCCTCCACAAGCCGGAGCAAGACGGTGCCGGCGGACCTTTCCGATGCGGTGCCGGGGCCGCACGTCAGATGAAAATGTGGAGCGCAATAGCTTGAGCCTGGGCGCCGCGGGTGACCGCAAAAGGTAATGGCTTCGCCCTCTTCGTCGCCGCCGTAGGGATAACGGCAATCGTCCGGCTCGAGATCTGCCAGCGAAACATGGCGCGGATCGATCTCGACACAGCGGAGCTTGACGATCTCCGTGCGCTCGAACGTCGGCATCGGCCGAATGAACCCGGGTACATGGCGTCCGCGCGATTTGCGAAGCTGCGGTTGTGGGGCTTTCGGCGGCGCGGGCCAATGCTTGGGCAAATCCATGGGCAAATCCTTGGCGCGGTCGGGGCCGGCAAGCCCCATTCGACTGGCGCGGCCGATTGCGGCGCTGCGGGAATAGGCCGTTTTGAACCTCGCGTTGATCGCCTGCGCAATTTCCGAATAGGACATCCCCTTCGCCAGATATTCCCGCAGCGCGTCCGAATGCTCGCTCGCCCAGCTTATCGATTGCATTGGCCTTTCCTTCCCCGGACGCTTCTCGTCGTTCCGAGCGAGGCTGCCGAATCGGTGTCGCCAATTTCGGATATTCCGAAATAAAAGTCAAGCTTGATTCTGATAATCGGAATTGCTATAATTTCCGGAATTCGGAAAAGATGCCGCCATGCTGGATGTCAGGATGATCGAGCGGGGACTGGAAAAGCCGGGCAAGACCAAGGGCGGTCTGGCGACGGCGATGGGCGTCCGTCCCGGCGCGGTGTCGGAAATCCTGTCCGGGCTGCGCCTGATCAAGGCCTCGGAAATCACGCCGATCATCGAGTACCTGGAACTCAATTCGGTGCCGATCATGGGCCGCGTCGGCGCCGGCGCGGCGATCGAGCCGGAACACGAGCAGGTGCCGCCAGAAGGCCTGGGCGAAGTCCAACTGCCGTTTCCTATTTCCGAAGAAACCATCGCCTTTGAAGTAGCCGGCGATTCCATGCTGCCGAAATACGAAAATGGCGACGTTATCGTGGTCTATCGCGAACAGCGCCATCCCCTGGCGAGCTTCTATGGCGAAGAGGCCGCGGTCAGGCTGAAGACCGGCGAGCGTTACCTGAAAACCATCGAACGGGGAAAATCCTCCACCCTGGTCAACCTTACCAGTTTTAACGCCAAGCCGATCAACGGGGTGAGGCTGGAATGGATCGGGGAGATCTGCGTCACCCTGCCGAGGGGCCAGATCGAGCGTTTGCGGGCCAAAGCCGCCGGCCGGGTACGCAAGGCGGCAAAAACCCACGCCGGGCGCGCGCAAGAGAAATAAGACCCTCGAATCGAATCGGGCCGCGCGATTCTCGGCGCGATTCGGCCGGTTTTTCGCGGGCCCCACGCCCGTTTTCTGATTATCAGAATTTAGGAGTTGACTATTTTCTGATTTTAAGAAATAGTGGTGCGCCGCGAGCGGTCTCGCCCGAGAGGCGGAGAGTACCCTTCATGCAATATTTCGTGGTCATGATCGACTATGGACGGCGCGGGCGCGAAGCCATTGTCGATCCCGAAATCACCCGGCGCGAAGTCATCGCACGCGTCGCGTCCGGCGAGTACAAGAACATCAGCTTCATTCATGAAATCGCCGATGCTGCGGTCGACGATGTTACCGCCGAGATTCTGGCGGAGGCAGCCCTTCCCGAAATCGCGGCCACCGGGGCCGATCTGCAAGCCAACCGCTTCGATCATGCCCGCGATCTCCGCAAGCACGAGACCGTGTGAGGGGATGAGGCGTCTGCCTGCGAAGCGGCCGCGAAATACGGGCCTCACTTCCTCGCCGGCTTGTTCTGCTGGTCGTAAGGCCTCACACCTTGACTGCTATCGGGCATCTTGTCCCTGCCCTGGTCGTCGTTGGCGTCGCTCCCGCCTGAAGTGGACGTGCCGCTTCCGCTCCGGCTCTGCCCGTCGTCGGCGACGAACCGGGTTGGCAGAACTTGCCGCAGGATCACCGGTCGCGGATCCCGCGCCGCTTGGCGCTCGGCTTTGTGCATATGCGAAGGAGCCGCACAGCGCCAGCGCCGCTGCAAGTGCGATTGGTGTGAGCTTCATGGCCGTTCCTTCCGGATGATGACAATAATGCCGAAAGGGAAAGCCGAAATGCCGAAAGGGAAAGCCGAAAGGGAAAGCAATGCTGAAGGGAAAGCCGGGTTCCGCCGCTCGTTCAGGGCGATCGAGCCGGCAAGCTCGGCGGCTTTCGCAAAAAGTCAGCCCGCCAGCAATCGGTTTCCATCGCGTGCATTGCAAAGCGGCGCTGTATGAGCGAGTGCGCCGGCTTGCGGGGCGTCATTGCATTCGATCGAGCGGGTCGTGATTTCTTCCAGCGCTTTGTGGTGCCACATCTCTGCTTCAGCAAGCAGTCGCCAGCTCTCCAGGGGACGAAACACCGCGCTCTGACGGCACAAAGACTCCATTGCGCGGTAGCGAACGAGGTCTTCCATTTCTCGCCTCCAGCCTGCCTGCCCCAAATTTATTTAAGACCGATTTCACGACCCTGTCATTACGATTCTGAAAAGAGTTCAAGATTCTGAAAAGAGTTCGGCAGCCGGTTCGGGAACTCGGCTTCCGACGGTGCGCCTCAGTTGCGATGTTCGCCGTCCGCCGTTGCACCGGCAAAATCCGGAAAATGCGTTGTCGCTCGGCACCAAGCCTTGGGAACTTTGGCGGCGGAGATGGGTTATTGGCGCGCGAGCATTTATGGTGAACCGCTCTGATTGATGACTCCCGGGGGGAGGACTTGAGGGTGCCATGTCAAAAATCAAATTCTGTGCCGTTATCGTTCTAGCGACTGCTCTGGCCGGCGCTGCTTACGCAAGGCCCGGCGGAGGGCATGGCGGCGGAGGCGGAGGCGGAGGTCGTGGCGGCGGTGGCCATTTTGGCGGCGGTGCACACTTCGGCGGCGGCGGACATTTCGGCGGCGCACGCATTGGCGGAGCGCATTTCGGTGGCGCCCGCATCGGCGGTGGGCATTTCGGCGGCGCCCGCATCGGCGGGCGGCCTGCGATATCGCGGTTTGCCGCTCGGCCCAGTTTCCGCAGTCACCGTTCGTTTGCGGTCCACGGCAGTTCGTACCGGGCCGCCAGTCGTAAGGCAGCATTGAACGCAAATCGAGCCGCCACGCTCGGCCGGGATCGAAATGCGACCCTCAGCCAAAACCGCAACGCGACCGCAAGGTCGGCCGCCGTGCAGAAAGCGCTGAACTCACGCGCGATGGCCGGCGCATTGCGCAATAGAAGCGCGCTCTTAAATCCGAATACCCGGACTCGAATGGTTGCGACTGCCGCCACAGCGGGATCGTTTAGCGGCCGCCACGGCACAGACCGATGGTGGCGACACGCCAATGGCGGATTCGGCTGGATCGGCCCGCTGTTCTGGCCGTTCGCCTATTACGACATTTATGACTATGCGTGGTGGGGTTACGGCTACGATCCCCTGTTCTGGGATTACGGCTACAATGATATTTATGCCGGTTTGTTCTACCCTTACGGCTATGACGACCTCGTGGCCTATATGCCATCAGGCAGGGGCGGTTCTCGGGTCAGCGTTGGGCAAGTGCGCGGCGCCCGGGCGGAGGTCCCCAACCAGTTGGCGCAAATGTGCGGTGATGACAGCCGCGACATCGCCGGCCTCCCGATAGATCAAATCCAGCAGACTCTTCAGCTAAATGACGGCCAAAGCGCGGCGCTCGATGATCTCGCCAACGCCTCCGTGAAAGCGGCGCAGCAGATTAAGGCTGCCTGTCCGACACAGATAGCGTTGACCGCGCCCGAGCGGCTTACAACCATGCAACAGCGGATCGAGGCCATGATTGGCGGGGTCCAGACAGTTCAGCCAGCGCTGCAGAAGTTTTACGACCTCCTGAACGATGAGCAGAGGGCCCGGCTGAATGGGCTCGCCCAGAATCAGCGCAGGCGCGAAGCCGCGCGAAACACACCCGGCTCGCTCACTCAAACCTGCAGGGCTGCGCAGCCCGGCGTAACCGACTGGCCGACCGCCGAGATCGACGCACGGCTTGGTCTCAACGAGGCACAACGTCCCAGTCTTGCGGCGCTCCAGCAGGCCAGCGCCCAGGCTGCCGACATGCTCAAGAACTCCTGCCCGACTGAGGAACCGATCACGCCGCCCGCGCGGCTTGAGGCGATCGCCAACCGGCTCGACACCATGCTGCAGGCGGTCAAGATGGTGCGCGCGGCATTGGACGACTTCTATGGCAAGCTAAGCGACGAGCAGAAGGCGCAGTTTGAGGCGATCGGACCGGCCCGTTCGGCCCTTTCCAATCCACCGGCCGACTCGCAAGCACGTGCTCGCCGCGGCGGGTAAAATTGGCATTTCAGGTCGATGCCGCAATGTTGAATTGAGGAGGGCAGCGCCCGGCTGGTTCGCGCCTATATCTGGCGAATTGTAGTTCCGCCGGGCCGACCCTATGGATGCTGTAGAAGTCCGAACCATCGCCAAGGTCGCCAAGCGACTGGTGCCGTTCCTCATCGTCTGCTACTTCATCGCCTATCTGGATCGGGTAAATGTGGGCTTTGCCGCGCTCACGATGAACCAGGACCTTGGCCTGTCGCAGACCGCGTTCGGCTTCGGTGCCGGAATCTTCTTCATCGCATATTTCATCTTCGAGGTGCCCTCCAACCTCCTGCTCGAACGATTCGGCGCCCGCAAATGGATCGCCCGTATCATGCTGAGTTGGGGAATCATCTCGGGCATGATGGCGTTCACCCCCGCCATCGCCCGCGTCACCGGGCTTGGCAACGAGTACAGCTTCTACCTTATCCGCGTACTGCTTGGCGCGGCCGAGGCAGGCTTCTTTCCTGGTATCATTTTCTATCTGACCTTGTGGTTTCCCACCGAATACCGCGCACGCATTGTCGGCTACTTCATGGCCGCCATCCCGCTGTCGACCGTGATCGGTGCGCCGATCTCCGGCGCTCTGCTCTATTTGCATGGCGGCCTCGGGCTTGCCGGCTGGCAGTGGCTGTTCATCGTCGAGGCCCTGCCGTCGATCATCCTCGCCGGGGTGGTATTTTTCTATCTGACCGACCGGCCGGCCGATGCGGCGTGGCTAGCACCGGACGAGCGCAAATGGCTCGCCGAACGTCTGGAGCTCGAGCAGCGCAGCCGTAAGGCGGTGTACGACTACACCGTATTTGAATCGCTGGTGAACCCGCGAGTGCTCGGGCTCAGCCTGGTGTATTTCGGCGCGGTGGCGACAAATTACGGGCTGAGCTTCTTCCTGCCGCAGATTGTGAAGGCTTTCGGCCTTAACATCTTTCTGACGACGCTGGTCTCCGCCACCCCCTACGTTATCGGCACCATCGGCATGGTGTGGTGGGGCCGGCGCTCGGATCGGGTGGCCGAGCGCCGGTTCCATACCGCCTTTCCGCTGTTCCTTGCGGCGGCCGGCATCGCCGTCTCCACCGCGCTCGATGATCCCCTGCTGAAGATGATTTCGCTTTGCGTTGCTGGCTTCGGCATTTTCGCATGCCTCCCGGTGTTCTGGACGCTGCCCACCGCCTTCCTGTCCGGTGCCGCCGCCGCGGCCGGCATCGCCGTGATCAATTCGATCGGCAACCTCGCGGGATTCGCCGGGCCGTTTGCGATGGGATGGATCAAGGACCATACCGGCAGCTACGCGGGAGGGCTCTTGCTATTGGCCGCGCTCGGCATCATGGCCATGGGAATCGTGCTGATGCTCGGCCGCGACCGAGCGTCCGAACGCGTTCTGGCCGAGTAGACGAAGTCATGGTCAGCTTGCGCAGACGCATCCCGGTAGCGCGGCTTCATCGCGCCGAATCTGGCTATTTAAGCATGCCCGCAAAAGTCTTCGCGAAGGTGTGGGCATCGCCCGGCCATCTCGCCGAAACATAATTGCGATCCCGGACGACGAAGGCCGGCGTTTCATCGTCCCGGGAATCA
>Ga0307296_10001558_pt1 | contig 11492 bp, 11 predicted proteins | sample ER_DNA_153_FD_194467 | JGI IMG/M metagenome (GOLD analysis project Ga0307296, IMG submission 194467) | Bulk soil microbial communities from the East River watershed near Crested Butte, Colorado, United States - ER_DNA_153 | ecosystem: Environmental > Terrestrial > Soil > Floodplain | place... | reverse complement strand
CGCTGCCCCTCTCCACGCTCAAAGCGTCTGGACCTTTCCTGTTGAACCCCCGGTATCGAGGCCGCGCCATCACGCTCACCTTCGACCAGTTCAAATACGGCTGGACGAACGCCCTCGATGAGGACGAGTCGAAGCGCCTTTACGACACCTACCATGTGGCCGGGTCGGGGATCGCCCTGGCCCAGATGGGCAACGCCAACCTCAACCCCTCGACCGAGTCGAAGGTCGACACGAAGAACCCCGATCGGGGACCGCTGCTGATCCTCGACGGGGAGAAGGACCATACGGTTCCCTGGGCGATCGCCAACGCCGCTTACAAGCGGCAGAAGCGCAACCCGAGCGTCACCGAGATCAAGAAGATGCCCAACCGCGGCCACTCGCTGACCATCGACCACGGCTGGCAGAAGGTCGCGCAGACCGCACTCGACTTCGTCAAGCGGTTCGTCCCTGCCAAGCCGAGCTAGCCGGCCTCGACCTGCCGCCGTTTCTCGGCCGCCGGCGGGGCGCTGCCGAGCTCAAGGGCGTCCCGGGCGAATGCACCTCCACGCGCTCATCGGCGGACCAGCGCACCCGGAAGCCTTGCTCAACCGGTAGTACCAGCTTCCTCCTGAAGGCGCTGTGAGAAGTACTCGAGAGCCTTCCTCGTCTTCGTCTCCTGCTCGGCTCCGACCTCGATGCCGTGCGCGAGCAGGAATCCCTTCGTCTCGGCGCCAACCTGGAAGGCCTCTTCCGGCGTGCACTTCGTCGAGAGCTCCAGGAGCATCGAGTTGTCCGGATAGAGCCAGAGCTCGGCGACCAGCCTCCGGTCGTATCCCTCGGGAGAAAACCGCAGCTTGAGGACGAAGATCGGACCGAGGATCGAAAGGTCGTCGAGCGCGATCCCCTCCGGAGCGTTGGCCTCGAAGAGCGACCGCTGCTCCTTCGAGAAGAGCTTTCGCAGCGGCTTCTCGCCGGAGACCACCTCCCTGACGCCGGGCTTCTTGAGCGCGTACTTCATCGACCCCGAGCAGACATGGCCGCCCGGCATGACGTCGACCTCGACGCCGAAGCCCGACGCGTCGCGCACCTCGGACGCGAGCTCCTCGGGCACGACCGGACGAAGCTTCACGACCGAATCGTCTCCCTTCTTCTGGACTCGCCGGGCGCGGACGACGAGGCCCTGTCGGTTGAGCGCCAGATCGGGCGTGTCGAAGAAGTAGACCTGGCGAATCTGGGCATCGAGCGGATCGACGCCGAGCGCCGCTGCGCCGCGACTGCGGTGCGACACTGGAACGGTCAACTTCAGCTCGACGCTGTCGGCCCCGCGAATCAGGGCGAGGAGCTCCGTGAGCGCTTTGTCCGAGCGGGCAGGAGATGCAGTGGAGGCCATGGTCGTTCCCTTCGCTATAGGTTCTCACCGGGCACGTCGGCGCCGGAGTTCCCATTGTCGCTCACGCGCGGCCCCGTTTGCTCATCCGAGAAGGGTGATGCGATGACTCAATCCGGCCGAGTGTTCGCCCGCGCCAGCGCGGCATTCCGAAAGCGTCTGTCCTCGGTCACCTCTCGGCCGAACCACGCCGGCGGGTCGAAGTCGCGAGCTTCTTGCTCGGTGGGGAACTCGACCTCCGCGACGACGAGGCCCTCCAGCTTGCCGGCGTAGACGTCTACCTCGACCACCACGCCGCCCGTCTCGACGAGATGGCGGGTCTTCTCGACCGAAGCTGTCACCAGGGACCAAAGCTCGCCGAACTGGCCGGCGGTCAACGGGACGTTCACCTCGATCCGCCGCAGGCCGCCGAGGGACTTCGCCGTGAGCTCGTGGGTGCCGTCGCGGGCGCGGATACGCACCTCGACGGGCTCGACAGTGAGGTAGCCCTGACGAATCGGCGAGCCGGGCCCGAGCAACTGCTGGGGAACCGTCTCGACCGTGAATTTTCGCTCGATCTCGGGCACGCGCACTCCAGGGCGACGGTCTGTGCTCGAGGAGGAGTATGAACGTCTGTCGCCCCATACGATTGTGCGGTTGTCCGCGCCCTCGCGATCTGGTCGTATCGCCATCGCCTGTCTCTCCTCGGGGGGCTGGAACCCCTATCTCGAGCTGCTGTACGACCCCCTGGAGCGTGAGGGCATCCCGTTCGAGCCCGGCGCGCGCCTGACGCTCGGGTGGCTTCTCCGGTCACGCCGCCGCGTACGCTGGCTCCACGTCCACTGGCCGGAGGGCCTGTACCGGCTTCAGCGCGGCCCTGCGACGCTCCGGCGTCCGCTCTCCTGGCTCAAGCTCGCGGCATTCGCGTCCCGACTCGCGGTCGCGCGGGCGCTCGGCTACCGGGTCGTCTGGACGATCCACCAGGTGCTCCCCCACGACAGCGAGGCGCAGCTCGACGCTGTCGCGGCGCGTCTTCTTGCCCGCTACGCCGACGTCCTCGTTGCGCACGACGAGGCGACCGCCGAGCGGGCGGCCGCGACTCTGGGCGCGACGGCCCGGCGGGTCGTCGTGGTGCCTCACGGCTCCTACGTCGGGGTGTATCCGCCGGGCCAGGGGCGACAGGTCGCGCGGGCGGAGCTCGGGGCGGAGGATGCGCGCGTCGCGCTCTGCTTCGGTGAGCTCCGCAGCAACAAGGACGTCGACGTGCTCCTCGACGCGTTCCGGCAGGTCGAGGGGGACTCCGTCCTCGTGGTGGCGGGCTACATGAAGGATCCAGGCGCAGCGGCGGCCGTTGGACGCGCCGCAGCCGCTGACGGAAGGATCCACGTCATCGCCGGCCACGTGCCGGACGAGCGTGTGGTCGATCTCTTCGCAGCCGCCGATGTCGCCGTGCTGCCGCGCGGGGACGGTGGCACGTCGGGCTCGCTCATCCTTGCCCTATCACTCGGCGTCCCGGTCGTTGCAGCGGACCGCCCTGCAAACCGCGAGCTCACCGCAAACGGCCAGGCAGGCTGGCTTTTCACAGCGGGCCACGTTGCGTCGCTTGCGGCCGCCCTCGAGACAGCCCTCTCCGCACCCACTGACGAGCTCAGGCGCCGCAGCAAGATCGCGGCCGCCGAGGCGGCGCAGCTCGACTGGGGCGCCTCGGCTCGCCGGCTTGCGGCGCTCCTCCGTGCTTAGCGGTATACCTCTGCGTATGAGAAAGACGAGACAGCGGGTCCTCGTGGTGTTCAGGGCAGGGCTCGCCTGGGGCAGCGGCCCTCCGGAGGAGCAGCCCGGCTGGGAGGCGCACGCCGACTTTGTCGATGCCCTCATCGAAAACGGCACCTTCGTGATGGGCGGGCCTTTCACCGACTACTCGGGCTCGGTGAACCTGCTCGAGGGCGTGACCGCCGCCGAGGCGACCGACTTGCTGGCCACCGATCCGTTCGTGGAGAACGGCGTGTTCGTGGTCGAGTCGATCCGCGACTGGACCGTGTACGTGGACGAGCTGAGCCCGAAGGCGAGCGCCTAGCGCTGGTCGTCCGGCGGCTGCTTCCTGCCCCCGAACATGCCCCGCACCCAGCCGAGCAGGCGTTGTTTCGTCAGGTCGACGACCTCGGCGTCCTCCTCGGCTGCCTCAACCTGCTCGTCCGCAGACTCGTCGGGAGGCTGAGATCTCCAGGCCAGGTTCGCCACGCGCCTGACTAAAGCAAATCTGCCGAAAGCTTTCTAGGTCTCTTCGAATCGAATGTCTTGGGCACCGTCCCACAGGACGCGCCGTCCAAGCTCCGCGAGGTTCTCTTGGCCGGCCTGGATAGTGGCGAAATGGTTCCCGGCGAGCTGCCCCATCTTGCTGGCGAAGCAGGTCGCGCCGTATGGGAAGAGGATCTCGACCTCGGACAGACCGCCCGGGTAGAGAAGCAGCTCGCCGGCAGCGGGGTAGGAATTCGCGTTCTCGGGCCCGATGCCGAGGTCGAGCTCGAAGCCCATCGGCACCCACGCCGCCTCGCCGCTCCAGCGCGCCTGCACGAGCTTGCTCTCGAGGGGCAGGAGACGTTGGAGCGCCGCGACGGTCTGCGGCGCGGACTCCTCTTCGAGGCGCGCCTCGAACGTGAAGTCGCCGGCGGTGATCCTCAGCACGGAGGCAACCCTAGCGTGCGGCACAATGAGAACAACCTCCGATGGCCGAGACACTCTTCGACAAGATCTGGCGAAGCCACGTCGTCGCCGAGCCGCCCGGCGAGCCGGCGCTTCTCTTCGTCGACCTGCACCTCATCCACGAGGTGACCTCGCCTCAGGCCTTCGACGGTCTCCGGTTGGCCGGGCGCAAGGTGCGCCGGCCCGACCTCTCGATCGCGACGATGGACCACAACGTCCCGACGGAGGACGGCCCGATCACCGATCCGCTCGCCCGTGCACAGCTCGAGGCGCTCGAGCGCAACTGCGCCGAGTTCGGCGTCCCTCTTTACGCGACCGGGAGCGGCCGTGAAGGAATCGTGCACGTCATCGGCCCCGAGCTCGGGTTGACCCAGCCGGGCATGACGGTCGTCTGTGGCGACAGCCACACCTCCACGCACGGAGCCTTCGGGACGCTCGCCATCGGGATCGGCACCTCCGAGGTGGAGCACGTGCTCGCCACACAGACGCTGCCTCAGCGCAAGCCCGCATCGATGCGCCTGCTCTTCACCGGCGAGCTCCCGTTCGGGGTGACGGCGAAGGACGTCATCCTCGGGGCGATCGGCAGGATCGGCGTCTCCGGCGGCGTCGGCCACGTGATCGAGTACGCCGGCGACGTGATCGAGGGTCTCTCGATGGAGAGCCGTATGACGATCTGCAACATGTCCATCGAGGCCGGGGCCCGCGCGGGAATGATCGCGCCCGACGACACGACCTTCGCCTACCTGGAAGGGCGGCCGGCCGCGCCCGAAGGCGCAGAGTGGGAGCAGGCCCTCGACCGCTGGCGCGCGCTCGCCTCCGATGAAGGCGCCGCTTACGACCTCGACGTCGAGATCGACGTGCGCGAGCTCGCGCCGCAGGTCACCAGGGGGAAGAACCCCGGCATGGTGGTGTCCATCGAGGATTCCGTGCCCGATCCCGCCGAATATTCCGATCCCGACGAGCGCGAGGCGGTCGAGCGCGCGCTCGCCTACATGGCGCTCGAGCCCGGCACGCCGATCGGGGACATCCACGTCGACCGGGTCTTCATCGGTTCCTGCACGAACGCGCGCATCGAGGATCTGCGCACGGCCGCCTCGGTCGTGGCGGGGAGGCGCGTGCATCCCGACGTGCGCGCGATGGTCGTTCCCGGCTCGGCGACGGTGAAGCGCCTGGCGGAGAAGGAGGGGCTCGACCGCATCTTCGAGGCCGCGGGCTTCGAGTGGCGCCGCGCCGGCTGCTCCATGTGCCTCGGCATGAACCCCGACATCCTCGCTCCCGGAGAGCGCTGCGCCTCGACCTCGAACCGGAACTTCGAGGGACGGCAGGGCCGCGGGGGGCGGACGCATCTCGTCAGCCCTGCGATGGCGGCGGCGACGGCGATCGAAGGCCACTTCGTGGACATCCGGGAGTACGCGCTGGAGCGGGTCGCGTGAGACCGTTTCGCTCCGTCACCTCGCACGCGGCGGTGCTCGACCGGCCGGACGTGGATACCGACCAGATCATCCCGAAGCAGTTCCTGAAGCGCATCGAGCGCACCGGCTTCGGTGAATTCCTCTTCTACGACTGGGCCAAGGAGCCGGACTTCGAGCTGAACCGGCCCGAGGCGGAGGGCGCAAAGATTCTCCTCACCGGCCGCAACTTCGGCTGCGGCTCCTCGCGGGAGCACGCGCCGTGGGCTCTGCAGGACCGGGGCTTCGAGGCGATCGTGGCGCCATCGTTCGGCGACATCTTCCGCACGAACTGCGTGAAGATCGGCCTCGTCCCGGTCACGCTTCCCCAGGGGCAGGTGAAGGCGCTCATGGAGGACACGGGCGAGATCACTGTCGATCTCGAGGCGCAGACTGTCGGCCCGTACGCATTCGAGTTCGATTCGTTCGAGCGCGAGTGCCTGCTCGAGGGGCTCGACGACATCGCGCGGGCGCTCCAGCACGAGGACGAGATCGGGGCATTCGAGGCCTCGAACCCACCGCGCTTCGCTACGACAGCGCTCTGAGGACGGAGTCGCCGAACTCAGAGGTGGTGGCGCTCCCGCCGAGGTCTGCGGTGGGCATCGAGGCAAGGGCATCCTCTACGGCGACCTCGAGCCGCCTCGCCTCCTTGGCCCTCGCGAGCCCGTACTCGAGCATGAGCGCGGTCGAGCGGAGCATGGCGGCCGGGTTGGCGACGCCGCGTCCCGCGATGTCGGGCGCCGAGCCGTGCACCGGCTCGAAGATCCCCGGGCCTCCGTCCGAGAGACTCGCGGACGGAGCGAGGCCGAGCCCGCCAGTGACGGCGGCGGCGAGATCGCTGAGGATGTCGCCGAACATGTTCTCGGTTACGAGGACGTCGAATCGCCCCGGTGCGGAAGCGAGCTGCATTGCCGCGTTGTCCACGAGCATGTGCTCGACCTCGACGTCGGCATAGCTGGCGCCGACCTCGTCCACGACTCGGCGCCACATCCGTGAGGTCTCGAGCACGTTCGCCTTGTCCACGGAGGTGAGCTTGCGACCGCGGCCGCGGGCGAGCTCGAAGCCGCGCCGCGCGATCCGCTCGACCTGGCGCGGGTGGTACTCCATCGTGTCGAAGACCGTCCCGTCCTCACGCACGCCGCTCTCGCCGAAATAGAGCCCGCCCACGAGCTCGCGCACGATGAGGACGTCAACCTCGTCGTTTCGGGCCGGGCGCAGGTTGGCGTAGACGTCGAGCTCTGCGCGGAGGCGAAGCATCCCCTGCTCGGGCCGGACCTCCGCGGCGTCGAACTCCGGGTCGCCTATGGGCGCCTTGAGGACGGCTTCTGAGGCGAGGCAGGCGGCGAGGGTTTCGGGCGGAAGAGAGTCGCCGGTCTCCCGGATCGCCTGCGCGCCGAAGGGACGCTTCTCGAGCGCGACGTCGGGCGCGAGCGCGGCCAGCACGCGCTCGGCTTCACGCATGACTTCCGGGCCAACCCCGTCGCCGGAGAGGCAGACCACCGTCACGCTTCTCGCCGCCCTCGGCTAATGCCCGGCGGAGCCGGGGTCCGCCGAGGGCTGACGTCGCTGGCGGCGCGATGCTGCGCTCGCGGCACTTGTCCGTGCTGGGGTGCACTGTCCTGCGCGCCGCTCGCTAGCCTCACTTGCCAGCGACGACCGAGAACCGTGACCAAGGTCACGTGAGCACGCCGAGCCGCTCCAGCACCGCATCCGCGTCCGCGTCGATCCCGACCGGCTCGAAGCGCGCCTCGACCGGGCCGGGAGTCTTGAGCCCGTCGCCCGTGACGACGAGGACGACGCGGTCGTCGGCGCCGAGCTCGCCTGCCTCGACCGCCGAGCGTAGGGCGCCGAGGGAGACGCCCGCGGCGGTCTCGCCGAAGACGCCTGCATGCTCGGCGAGGACGGCCATGTTCGCGCCCACGTCCGTCTCGGCGACCGCGTGGATGGAGCCGCCGGTCGCGTGCGCGGTCGCCACCGCCTTGTCCCCGTCGGCCGGGTTTCCGATCGCGAGCGAGCGCGCGATCGTCTTCGGGCGGACCGGCGTCACGGGCGCTCCCGCCGCGTACGAGTTTGCGACCGGCGAGCAGCCCTCGGCCTGGCCGCCGACGAGCCGCGGAGTGTGGGTCTCGATGAGCCCGACGCGCCGGAGCTGGTCGAAGCCCTCGGCGATCTTCGAGTAGAGCGATCCCGAGGCGATCGGCGCCACGACTGCGTCGGGCGCGTCCCAGCCCAGCTGCTCGGCGATCTCGAAGGCAACGGTCTTCGAGCCCTCGGCGTAGTACGAGCGGAGGCTCACGTTGACGAAGCCCCAGGGGAGCTCGAAGGAGAGCTCGATCGTGAGCCGACTGCAGTCGTCATAGGTTCCGCGAACGGCATAGATGGTTGCACCGTAGACGGCGGTGGCGACGAGCTTCTCCCGCTCGAGGTCGGCGGGGCAGAAGACTGCCGCCTCCATACCCTCGGCCGCGGCCCGGGCGGCGACGGCGTTGGCGAGGTTGCCGGTGGACGAGCAGGCGAGGGTCTCGATACCGAGCTCGCGGGCCTTTGCCGCCGCGACCGCGACCACGCGGTCCTTGAAGGAGTGGGTGGGGTTCGCGGTGTCGAGCTTCAGCCAGAGCTCCCCGACACCGACCTCGTCGGCCAGCCGCGGCGCGCGGACGAGCGGCGTGAAGCCCGGGGCGAGACGCGCTTCCGCGGGCGCAGGGACGGGGAGGAGCGGCGCGTAGCGCCAGATCGACGCGGGCCCCGAGGCGATCGCCTCGCGCGTGACCGTGTGCGCGAGCTCGTCCCAGTCGTAGACGGGGTCGAGAGGGCCGAAGCAGGCGGTGCAGGTGCCGATGTCCTCGAGTGCGTATTCGGTCGCGCAGCTACGGCAACGGAGAGATGTGGCGGGCATTTTCAGGGCTCCTTTCTCGCTGACATCCTCCCGAGCCCGAAGGCTCGGCCGGGATTGGCACCTTGCTCCGGTCGGAGTAGGTTGCCGAGGCTTCGAAGGGCCGGTTCCCTCAGCCTCTCTTGATGCGAGCGGGGCCGCTGCCCGTCGCTCAGGTCTGAGTATAGGCCGCAGGCTGGGCCCGAGTCACTGCCCCTTCGGAGGCAGACGAGACGAGCGCCGCATACTTGGCAAAAACGCCCTCGGCATAGCGAGGAGGAGGTGGGCTCCAGCTCGCCAAGCGGGCTTGCAGCTCGTCCTCGGTGAGCTCCACGGAGAGCGTGCGGGCCTCGACGTCGAGCACGATCACGTCTCCATCCTCGAGCGCGGCGAGCGGGCCCCCGCGCGCGGCCTCCGGGGAGATGTGGCCGGCCATGAGCCCGTGCGTTGCGCCGGAGAAGCGCCCGTCGGTGATGAGGGCGATCTTGTCGCCGAGCCCCTCCCCGACGAGGGCCGCGGTCACGTGCAGCATCTCGCGCATCCCGGGCCCGCCGGCGGGGCCCTCGTAGCGGATCACGACCACGTCACCGTCCTTGATCTCCTGTCTCTCGACGGCCGCGAAGCACGCCTCCTCCGAGTCGAAGACGCGCGCCGGGCCGCGATGCGAGAGGCGCTCGTGGCCGGCGAGCTTGACGACGCAGCCTTCGGGCGCGAGGTTCCCGCGCAGGACGGCCAGGCCGCCGATTGGCTTGATCGGGGTCTCGATGGGCACGACGACCTTCTGGCCGGGCCTCTCCTGCACGGCCGCGGCGATCTCGCCGAGCGAGCGCCCGTCCACGTTCGGCGCGCCCGCGTGCACGAGCTCGCGCTTCAGAAGCTCACGGGCGACGAGGGCCACGCCGCCGGCTTCGTAGACGTCGGTGGCGACGAACTGCCCGCCCGGCTTCAGGCTGGCGACGATCGGCGTCTGCGCCGCGATCCGGTCGAAGTCGTCGAGCTCGAACGGCACGCCCAGCTCGCGGGCGATCGCGAGGAGATGGAGGACGCCGTTCGTCGAGCCGCCGGTGGCGACGATCGACGCGGCGGCGTTCTCGAGCGCCTCGCGCGTGATGATCTGCGACGGGCGCAGGTTGCGGCGGAGGAGGTCCATCGCCAGCCGCCCCGCCTCTTCCGCGGCCTCGGCTTTCGAGGGATGCAGTGCGGGAATACCGTTCAGGCCTGCCGGGCTGATGCCGAGGAAGTCGAGCGCCGTCGACATCGTGTTCGCGGTGAACTGGCCGCCGCACGCGCCCGCTCCCGGGCAGGCCGCGCCTTCGAGCTCGTGGAGCTCCTCGTCGGTCATCTTCCCGACGGCGTGGGCGCCGATGCCCTCGAAGACGTCCTGGATGGTAACGTCGCGGCCCTTGAAGCGCCCGGGCGCGATCGAGCCGTTGTAGAGGGCGAGGCCGGGAAGGTCGAGGCGCGCGAGCGCCATCACCGCTGCCGGGATGGTCTTGTCGCACCCCACGAGGCACACGAGCCCGTCGAAGAGATGGCCGCGCGCGACGAGCTCGATCGAGTCGGCGATCACCTCGCGGGAGACGAGCGAGGCCCGCATGCCCTCGGTGCCCATGGAGACGCCGTCCGACACGGCCACCGTGTTGAACTCCATCGGCGTCCCGCCCGCCGCGCGGATGCCCCGCTTCACGTGTTGGGCGAGCTCGCGCTGGTTCCAGTTGCACGGCATCGTCTCGATCCACGTCGTCGCGACGCCGATGATCGGCCGCGCGAGGTCGTCGTCCGTAAACCCGATCCCCTTCAGCATCGCGCGTGCGGCGGCCCGCTCGGGGCCGTCGGTGAGGGCGGCGCTCTTCCGCTTATCGGGGTCGCTCATGTCTGATGCGCTCCTTGGTCGGAGACTGTGAAGCGAAGCACACTCGCGTCCGTGAAGCGGCGGGCGAGCTCCTCCTCGCACGCGGCGACCGCCTCCTCCCGCACCCAGACGATCACGCTCGGCCCGGACCCGGAGAGCGTCGCCCCGAGGGCGCCCACGGGCAGGTCGGCGCGCACGACTTCTAGGAGCGGGGCGTTCGCGGCGCGGTAGGGCTCGTGCAGGCGGTCCTGGATCGCCTCGGCGAAGAGCTCGGCCGAGCCCTGGGCGAGCGCCGCGCCGAGCAGCGCGGCCCGCCCGGCCGTGAAGGCTGCGTCGGCGTGGGGGACGGAGTCGGGCAACGAGTTGCGGGCCTCCGCCGTCGAGACCGTCGTCTCGGGGACGAGCGCGAACGGCACGGCCGGAAGGGAGTCGGCCACGCGGACGATGCGGTTCTCCCAGGTCAGGCAGACGCCGCCCGTGAGCGCGGCGGCGAGATTGTCGGCGTGGCCCTCCAGCTCGACGCCGAGGGCGAGAAGCTCCTCCGGGTCGGGCTCCTTCCCTGCTGCGAGCGCTCCGGCGACGAGCCCGAGCGCGATGACCGCCGCACTCGACCCGAGGCCGCGCTCGCGCGGGATGCGGCTGACGAACTCGAAGCGCCTGCCCTCGACGGGCGCGAGCTTGGCGAAGGCGCGCACGCCCAAGTGGGACTCATCGAGGTCGCCGTCGCCTTCCTCGACCTCGAGCTCGTTCCAGAGGTCGAGGGCGGCTGCGGCGCAATCGAAGCCAGGGCCGATGTTCGCGGTCGTTGCCGGCGCGCGGACTCGGATCGTCATGCGACCGCGTCCGGATCCTTGAGGCCGTGGCCCGTGATCACGCAGACGACACGTGCGCCCCCGGGAGGATCGGCGAGGAGCGCGGCCACGCCGGCCGCGGAAGAGGGCTCGCAGAAGAGACCTTCCTCGCGGGCGAGCAGGCGCCAGGCGTCGAGGATCGCCTCGTCTGCCACGGAGACGACTTCGCCGCCGGATTCTTCGAGAGCGCGCGCGACCTCCTCCTCATGCGCCGGCTCGACGATCCGGATCGCGGAGGCGGCCGTCCCGGCGCGATCGCTCGCCTGGGCGGCGAGGAGACGAGGCATCCCTGCCCCTTCCCTGAAGCCGAGGGCGTAGGCGCAGAGGTTGCCGCCGCCGCCGTAGGGAAGGGCGAGGACGTCCGGGACGGCGCCGAGCTCCTCGACGATCTCGAAGGCAGCCGTCTTCTGACCCTGCAGGCGGA
>Ga0307296_10001556_pt1 | contig 11496 bp, 9 predicted proteins | sample ER_DNA_153_FD_194467 | JGI IMG/M metagenome (GOLD analysis project Ga0307296, IMG submission 194467) | Bulk soil microbial communities from the East River watershed near Crested Butte, Colorado, United States - ER_DNA_153 | ecosystem: Environmental > Terrestrial > Soil > Floodplain | place: USA... | reverse complement strand
AGGGGACACGGGACCGATGACATGACGCCGCACAACGTTCCGTTCGTGATCCTGGGCGCGGGCATCCTTTGGTTCGGCTGGTTCGGGTTCAATGCCGGGAGTGCTCTCGCCGCGAACGCGCTCGCCTCGAGTGCCTTCGTGAACACGCAGCTCGGCGCGGCCGCAGCGGTGTTGGGATGGATCATCTTCGAGCGTATGCGGACAGGGAAGATCACGACGATCGGGGCGGCCACGGGCGCGGTGGCGGGCCTGGCGACGATCACGCCGGCCGCGGGGTACGTGCAGCCGCTGGCGGCCCTGCTGATCGGGTTGGCGGCGGGTTTTGTTTGCTTCCAGGCGGTGGGTCTGAAGAGTCGGTTCAGCTACGACGACTCGCTCGACGTTGTCGGCGTGCACTTGGTCGGCGGGGTGCTCGGCGTGCTGCTCACCGGCGTGTTCGCGAGCTTGGTTATCAACGCGGCGGGCGCAGCTGCGAGCTTGGCGCAGGTGGGGAAGCAGGCGGTGCTCGTCGTGGTGACCGTCGGATATTCGTTCGCCGCGACGATGGCCATCCTGAAGATCACCGATCTCACCCTCGGCGTCCGCGTCACCGACGAGCACGAGGAAGCCGGATTGGACGTCTCACAGCACGGCGAGGTGGGCTACCGCTTCTAGCACTGGGTCGCGTCCCGTCAAATCGGTTGACTTGCGCTCCGCCATGCTCGCCCTCACGCGATCTGAAGCGCGCAGCTCCTCGGCCACCTGGCGGGAGGCGCCAGCCTGGACCTCCAGCTGCGGTACCGGCAACCTGTCGAGCTCAACCTGGATCGGTTCGACCTGTGGACGCGTCAGCTCGAGGCGGATGCGACGTCCGGTGACCAGGGCTCGGCCCTCGGCGATGTGGCGACCATGGGATGGATCCAGACCGGATCGCGCTCGAAGCATCCGACGGGCGGAGCGTCGACGACGCCCTGCGCGTGAGGGAGGCGGCGGTCGAGGCCGGCGCGCTGAGGCCGCGGCTGCTGCGGCGGCCCGACTCCGCGGAACCGTAGCCGAACTAACCCCGAGCGCCTGACCATTCATCGTCGTTTCATCTTCGCCTGGCTAGCCTTGTCGTGCTAGCGACGAGAGAGGAGGCCAACGTGCGGAATCGGGTGATCGGAGGCATCGTCGCGGTCGTGGTGGCGGGGACCGTCACCGGTGGGGCGATCGCGTTCGCGAGCAACGACGGCGAGGGCGGGGCGAGTGGGCCCCAGGCGGATCGCGCGGTCCAGGCCGCCCTCGAGGCGACTGGGGGCGGCACCGTCGGCGGGGTCGAGCGCGACGGGGAGAGCGGTGGCGTCTGGGAAGTCGAAGTCCACGAGCCCGATGGGACGGTCGTGGACGTGCGCCTGGACGAGAACTACCAGGTGGTCGTCATCGACGGCGACAACGAGACCGTGGACACGAACGACGGCAGCTCCTAGATCACGAGGTTATGCCCGGGCCGCCCCCGCGGCCCGGGGGCGTCCCGTTCAGAGGTCGCGGAGGACCTGCGGCTGCGGCCGCCGGACCGAGCGGAGTGCGCTCGAGCCGCCGATCGCCACGGCGCCCGCGATCGCCCCGAGCACGGTCGTCAGGTAGCCCCACGGTACCGAGAGCGACTCGGGGGGCGGGTCGAACACCCCGGTCAGGACCTTCACGAGCACCTGGGCGATGCCCCACCCGGTCAGCGCCCCGAACACGACACCGACCACGGTGACGAACGCTGCCTCGGTCCAGACGAACGACGACAGCTGCCGCGTTCGCGCCCCGAGCGCGTTCGCGATCGCGTAGGAACGCCGGCGTTCGCTGATGCCGATCGCAAGCACCAGACCCGAACACGCGGCGGCCATCGCCAGCGCGTACGCGAGCTCAAGCCGGGTCAGGCCGCGGAGGTCGACCGCGGTCAGGCTCGACAGCGTCACGCGCCGCTGCGTCTGGATGTCTCGGACCGTCGCTCCGGACGCCGGCCCGAGCAGCGTTCGGATCCGTTCGGCGACGGTTTGCGGTGGGGTGACAGTCCGAACCAGAAGCGTCTGCACCGACCCCGTCCCGGTCTGCCTCGCCACGTAGGCCGCATTCGCGACCAGGAACGAGTCGTGCGGCGCGGTGGGGAACTCGCGCGCGACGCCGACGAAGACGAACGGCACCAGATGGTATCGTCCGTCGCTCGCGAACTGCAGTCGGAGCCTGACCGTGTCACCCGCGTGGAGCTGGAAGTCGTGCACCGTCTCCTCGGAGACCAGCACGCCGTCCGAGTGCGCCTCGAGCGTCGCGAGCGTCGCGGACGCATCGCCGTTGCCGAAGAACGCGTCGGACATCGGGGTCGTCACGCCGATCGTCGACGGGTCGATCGCGTACAGGTCCTGCAGGTCGTTGCCGACGTACGCGAACCGGTGCTGCATCGAGGCGACCGAGGCCACGCCCGGCATCGCGGCGACGCGTCGAACGGTCTCCGGGGGCAGCCCCGTCAGCGTCGTGGTCGTCGCGCTGACGTCAGCGCCGTTCGTGAGCTGAGCGTCCACCTGGGCCTGGGCGCCATAGGTCGTGTTGAACACTGCGATCGCGAGCGCGAACGACGCCGTCAGCGCCATCAATACCGTGGCTCGCGAGAGCAGCCGCCGCTGTCGCGACATCGACGCCGCGACCACGCCGGCCAACCCGCCCGCGACCGGTCGCGCCAACCGTTCGAGGAGCGGGCCACCGCGTTCCAGCACGAGGGAACCGAGCCGCCACGCGAGCAACGCCGCGCCGCCCCACAGCAGCGCCGGCGCGAGCAGCGTGAACGTGCTGATCGAGATCGTCGGGACGCCCTCGGGCGCGAGCACGACCTGATACCCGCTCCGCACCGCCTCCCAGTACACGAGCGCACCCGCTCCGAGGAGCACCAGGTCGAGGTACAGCCGGGACCACAGCGGTCGCCGAGGGCGGGGGCCGATCTCGGTGCGCGCGGCCGCCACCGAGAGGGCTCGAGCGTCCGAAACCGCCGGGCCGACGATGGTGAGTGCCGCGAGACCGATCCCGACGACCACGCTCACCGCGAGCCACACGAGCGCCTGCGCCCTCGTCGCGCCGAACCGAGCCGTTCCGAACGCGACCCGTCCGACCAGAGCGGCTCCGGCGAGCCCGAGAAGTACTCCAGCGGCGGCGACCGCGAAGGCCTCGGCGCCGGCGAGACCGACGATCATGCGACGGGTTGCACCTCGGAGCCGCAGCATCGCCTGCTCGCGACGGCGTCGTTCGCGTCCCGTGGCCGCGACCACCGTGGCGAGCAGCGCCGCCACGATCACGCCGGGGACGCCGAGGAACAGGAACAGCAGCTGCGCGTACACCGCATCGCTGCGCGCGGCGTCGAGCCTTGCCCCGAGGTTGTCGCCGACCAGGCCGGCGCCCGACAGTGCGGCCTCGAGGTTCCTGGCGCGCCCCGTCACGTCGACGAACGCGGCGCCGGGGTCCGCGGGCAGCGTTCGGGCCAGGTCGACGTGGAGTTGGGTCGTGACGCCAGGCGTGCCGGCCGGGAAGAGCTTCGCGAACCGGACGTCGGGGAACAGGGCGACGTTGTCCGGCGGCGCCGTCGGTGCGCTCCCGGGGGTCGCTCCGATCGACTGGAACAACGAGTCCGCCGCCGGCAGGTCGACGATGCCATCGACGGTGGCGCGTACGCGCGGCAGCCCGGGCCGGGCGATCGAGATCTCGGAGCCGACCGCGGCGCCGAGGTTGGCCGCGGTCTGCTGCGCGAGCAGCACGCCCTCGTGGGCGCCGATCAACGGGCGGATCTCGCCGGGGAACGCGCTCGCGTAGCCCGGTGGGAGTCCCAGGACCACGCCGGGACCCGTGTTCTGCACCCCGGTCGCGGGCGTTCCCGCGCGGAACCCTCTCGTGTCGCCGTACAGCACGGGCAGGGTCCTCTCGACCCCCTCCGCCGACGCGACGACGTCGGTCGCGTGGGCGAGATCGGTGCCGGGGCTCAGCCGGACCTGCCAGTCGACGGGGACCGAGGTGACGGCATCGTTCGTCATCCGAGCGCGGCTCGCTGTGAAGAACGCGCCGAGCGACGCCGTCAGCAGCACGGCCATCGCCACGGCGAGCGCCAAGCCGGCGAGCCGTCCGGGCCGGCGGCGCACCAGCCCGGCGATCCAGCTCAGGCCGAGCAACGGGTCACCTCCACCCTTAGCTCACCCGCGTCCATGAGCCAGCGTGCATCCATCCGGTGCGCGACTGCCGCGTCGTGTGTCGCCACGACGACCGCGGCGCCGTAGGCATCCGCCGCATCGAGGAGCGCGACCATCGCGCGCTCGGCCGTCTCGTGATCGAGCTGGCCTGTGGGCTCGTCGGCCAGGACGAGCCGGGGCTCGCCCACGATCGCGCGAGCGAGTCCCGCCCGCTGCGCCTGCCCGCCCGAGATCTCCTCGGGGAGCTTCCCTGCGACGTCTGCGAGCTCGAACAGGTCGAGGGCCGCGCGCGCGGCACCGAAGGCCGGGACGGAATCCCACCCGTCGAGCAGGAGCGGGAGGGCCACGTTCTCGACGACGCTGAGCGGCGGCAACAGGCTCGGTCCTTGGAACGCGATCGTGACCGGCCCGGGACGAAGGTCGCGCTCCCCCCCGATGGCGGGCCACGCCAGCGTCCCCGAGGTCGGCCGGTCGAGTCCCGCGATCAAGAAGAGCAGGGTCGACTTCCCGCTCCCACTCGGGCCGACCAGGGCGACCCTCCGGCCGGCGTCGATCGTGAACGTCGCCCCCGACACCGCCCGGACGGCAGCTCGATCGGTCCCGTACACACGGGACAGATCCTCTGCTCGCACGAGGACGTCATCCATCCACGACGCTCCCGTCGGACAGGCGAACGATCCGATCCGCGGCCTCCGCCACGCGAGCGCTGTGCGTCACCACGCAGACGACCCCGCCGGTCCGCGCGAGCCCCGTGAGGAGCTCGAGCACCGCCGACACACTCGTCGGATCCAACTCGCCGGTCGGCTCGTCCGCGAGCAGAAGGCTCGGGTGGTTGGCGAGCGCGACCGCCAGGCCGGCTCGCGCGGCCTCGCCGCCCGATAGCGTCGAGGGGCGCGCGCCCGCTCGCCCGCCCAGGTCCAGCTCGGCGAGGAGCGCGCGAGCGCGTTCGTGGTCGTTCCTTCCGGCCACCCGCTGCGCGAGCTCGATGTTGCCGATGACCGACAGGTGCTCCAGGAGGTTGCCGGTCTGCATCAGCACGCCGACGTCTCGAGCTCGAACCCTCGCGCGGTCGGCCTCGGATCGTCGCGTGATGCGTTCGCCGTTGATCCGAACGGTGCCCCCGTCGGGCTCGTCCAGCCCCGCGAGGCACGCGAGGAGCGTCGACTTCCCGCTCCCGCTCGGACCGACGACCGCCACGATCTCGCCGCGTTCGAGCGAGAGCGACACGCCGCGCAGCGCGAGCGTCTCCTCGTCGCCGGCGTGGAAGAACCGGTAGAGGTCGTGTGCCTCGAGCGGTAGGGTTTGTGGGAGCAACGTCATCGCCACGTGAAGCTTTGCGTCACGATGCGCCACGGGTCGACGTTGTCCGCCCCGACCGGCGAACGCAGGCCGATCACCACCTCGGTCCCGTGGCGGTACAGGGAGTAGCGCTGGACGTCGAGCCGGTACTGCTGCCCGGTCACGGCGTTGGGCTCGCTGTTGGCCTTATAGGTGGTGAGCACGGCGCGCCCGGCCGACAGTGTGGCGGCGGTCACCGATCCGAGGGTGAAGGCGCGCTCGGAGGTCCGGAGATCGGCCACCTCCCGGGTCTTCACCCTCGTGACCGAAGGCGGGGAGGTGACGTCCTGCCAGCTGACGACGACGGTGTTCAGCTTGTCGGTGAACGTCACCGAGTTCGGCGTCGTGGTGCGGGACCACCCCTCCGGGATCGAGATCGTGAAGCCGCCTCGCCTCGAGGCGTAGGGGACGAAGGCGATGCTGTCGGGGATGTCACCCGGCGGGCTGTTCTCGGTGGGGACCGGCGATTCCGAGGGGATCGGGGCCTCCGAAGGACTCGGGGATCCCGTGGTGCTGGGCGGCGCCGCGGGGCTCGGAGACCCTGTCGATCCGCTCACCGTTCCCGCGGAGCTCGTTCCTCCGCATGCGGACAATGCGATGGCGGCTGCGAGAGCCATCGGCGCGAGGGAACGGGTGAGGGTGCGCATCGGCTTCCTCCTTCGGTCGGTGCCGTCCCTCCGTTGTACGCGCCCGATCGTGAGGGATCGGTAAGGATCGAGGCCTCCGCGCCGAACCCTCATCGATCTCTCACGCGAGGATGGGACCCTGTTTCCCGGGGGACGAGTGCATGCGGATCCTGCTGGTCGAGGACGAGAAGAAGATGGCCCGGGCGATCCGGCGCGGGCTCGAGCAGGAGGGCTACGCCGTGGACGCATGCGCCGACGGCGAGGAGGCCGTCGCACGCGGGACCCAGAACGACTACGACGCGATGGTGCTCGACGTGATGCTGCCCGGCCGCGACGGGTTCTCGGTCTGCCGCGAACTCCGGGACCGCGGTCGGTGGGCCCCGATCCTGATGCTGACGGCGCGCGACGCGGTCGAGGACCGGATCCGTGGCCTCGACGCCGGCGCCGACGACTACCTTGTGAAGCCGTTCGCCTTCGGCGAACTGCTGGCGCGGGTGCGCGCGATGGTGCGGCGCGGCAAACCCGAACGGCCGGCCACGCTCACGGTCGACGGCGTGGTGCTGGATCCCGCCGCCCACACGGTACGCTGCGGAGAGACCCTAATCGACCTGACGCCCAAGGAGTTCTCGTTGCTCGAGTTCCTGATGCGTCACCCCCGGGAGGCCCTTGGTCGCCCACGGATCCTCGAGCACGTGTGGGACATCAACTACGACGGCTTCTCCAACGTGGTCGACGTCTACGTCGGTTACCTGCGCCGGAAGCTGCCGCCCCCCTACGATCGCACGTTGATCCGGACCGTCCGCGGAGTGGGTTACCGGGTCGGCAGACCGTGAGCCTCCCGATCCGCCTCCGGATCACGATCTGGTCCGTCGCGTTGCTCGCGCTCCTGATGGCGTCGCTCGGCGCCTTCGTCGTGATCCGGTTGCGCGCCGATCTCGTGACCGGGGTCGACTCGACCCTGGCCACGCGAGCGTCGCAGATCGCGCTCGGGCTCCGCGGGCCGGGCGAGGGGGAGTTCCAGGACGTGAGCGATACGGCGTTGCAGCAGCTTCCGGGGAGTGAGTCGGCGGCGCAGCTCCTCGATTCGCACGGCAAGGTGCTCGAGCGGTCCGGTGACACCACAGCGGAGAACAGGATGATAGGGGCCGACGACCTGCTCGTCGTCCGCCGAGGTGAACCGGTGCGTCGAACGGTGACCCTGGGCCCGGACGCCGAACCCTTCCGCGTGCTCGCGCTGCGGCTCCCCTCCAGCCCCGAACGCGTCGTCGTGGTCGCCACGTCCCTCGACACCGTCCAAGCCTCGGTGGGCCGGCTGACGACGCTGTTGCTGTTGGCGGGGCCGGGCCTGCTCCTCGTCGCCGGGATCGGCGGCTGGTGGCTGGCGCGCGCAGCCCTGGCACCCGTGTCGAGGATCACCCAGACGGCGGGCGAGATCGGGATCGAGCGACTGGACGAGCGCGTCGACGTTCCGGCGACCACCGACGAGATCCACGACCTCGCGGTCACGATGAACGGGATGCTCGAGCGACTGCAGCGCGGGGTCGCCGAGCAGCGGCGGTTCGTCGCCGATGCCTCGCACGAGCTGCGCACACCACTCGCGGTGATGCGCTCGGAGCTCGAGGTGAACCTGCGCGAACGCGGGCTCCCCGCCGATGCACGCGCCACGCTCGAGAGCGTGCACGAGGAGATCGAGTCGATGGGCGCCATGGTCGAGGACCTGCTGACCCTCGCGCGCGCCGACGAGGGCCAGCTCGTCCTGACGCCCGAGCCGACCGACCTGCACGCGTCCGCGGCCCGAGTGCGCGAGGCGCTCGCGAACGTGGCCGCGACGTCGTCGGTCGAGGTGTTCGTCGAGGGGAACGGGACGCCGGTCCTCGCGGATCGGCGTCGGATCGAGCAGGTGCTGCGGAATCTCATCGTGAACGGGATCACCTACGCCGGCCGCGGTGGCCACGTCGTGGTCTCGACGTGGACCGCAGCGGGCTCCGCGAGGTGCTCCGTCCGGGACGACGGGCCCGGCATCCCCTCGGCCGCACGCGCACACGTGTTCGATCGTTTCTTCCGCGCCGACCCCTCGCGCGCGCGTGGCGGCGCCGGTCTCGGGCTCGCGATCTGCCGCGAGATCGTCCTCGCGCACGGAGGTCAGATCCAGGTCACGTCCGCGGAGGGCGAGGGGAGCACGTTCACCTTCGCGATTCCCCTGCTTGACGGGGGAGCGGACGCGAACGACGGGGCCGGGCCGGGTTCGGTAGGAGGAGAACCCGGCTCGGCATGGTGACGGCCCCTTCTCGCCCGCCCTCGCGCTACCCGCTTACGCTCACGAGCTGCGCGAACTCGCTCGTGCCCGTGAGGGCTCGCTCGCGCACGATGCCGATGCCGAGACCGTAGATCTTCTCGTCGTAGGCACCGGGCTCGACCCGTGTGGACTCCAACGACGTAAGGACGTGGTGCAGGTCCCCGTAGGCGACCTTGGTCGAACCGTGGGTCGCCACGACCCATGCGGTGTCCTCCGCCTCCCCGGCGAAGCACTCCTGCCGGTACGCGTCGGGGATCTGCGGGTCGGCCTCCATGATGATCCCCGGCTGGGCGTCGTCGACCCCGGCCTGGAACGACCCGGAGGTGTCCGTCTTCCCGTTGGGCAGGAAGGCGGTCGTGTCCTCGCCCAGGTACCAGACGATGCCCTGATCGTCCTGCGCGTAGTAGTCGAACGTCTTCTCCAGCAGGTCGCCGTGGTGGCGTGCCACGTCGCGCACCACCGTGGTCGTGATGCCGAGGATGACCTTCGTCCGGTCCGTGACCGTCACGGTGTCGATCTGGCTCTGCCCGTCCTTCGTCCCGGTGTAGACGAGCTTCCTTCCCACCGGCAGCGGGAAGTAGGGGTTGTCGACCACCGAGACGAAGTGCGCCGGAACGAGCACCGGCGCGTAGGTCGTTCCACAAGCGGACGTACCGCCCGGGGCGCTCGACGCCCACGGCGCCCAGAGCACCGCGGTCGTGCCGACGAGCGCGGCGAGCGCGACGCCCGCCGAGAGTCTCTTGCTCATCGTGTCTCCTCTCTTCTGTCCCCCCAAGCATGCGTTCCCGAAGGTGAGGGGAGGATGAGAGCGGGTTGCGTGGGCCGTCAGCGGCCGGACGGCGGCCGGCGGGACCTCGGCATCGTTCCCTTCCCCCGAGGGCTCTCGCTCACGCCGCTCTCATCGTCCGGGTCGCAGGGTATGACCCGATAAGAACGAACAAGCCCGTCGGACGAAGGAGGGCGCCATGCTCCGCAACATCATCAAGGCCCGATCGGCTCGGGCGGTCATCGTCCTCGGTCTGGCGATCACGGCGGTGCCGGGCAGCGGTGCCGCCCAGGGCGCGTCGCTCGCAGCGAACGATGGCCCGACCGGATGCCAACCCACGGCCTTGACGCCGGTCCCGCAACCAACCCAGGCGCAGCTCGACGTGGCCGGTCTGGGGGACCTCCCGCTCGCGCCGAACTCCGCGCGTCGTGACCTCGTGGCCGCGCCGTTCAACGACCCCACTGATGTAGACAACCCGCTGTTCCCGATCAGCGATCTCCACTCGGCGATCCTCAACGGGCACGTCGACGGGAAGGTCTTCCACACCGAAACCACGCTGCTGCCGTTCACGAAGATCATCGAGTGGGCGCCCGGCCAGTGCGTGCGCGTGCTGGTTTCGCAGTACATGGCTTTCCTCGACGGGAACCTGCAGGAGACCGCGATCGATCTCTACGCGCAGGCCGACGATGGGTCGGTCTGGTACCTGGGCGAGGACGTGAACGACTACAGCGCCAACGGGTTCATCGTCACCACCGAGGGAACGTGGCAGGCGGGCATCGATGGCCCCTTCGCGATGATCATGCCGTCGGACCCACAGGTTGGCGATGCGCATCGAGCCGAGAACATCCCCGGGAACTCCTTCGAAGAGGTCCATATCTCTCAGATCGAGCGGACCTTCGACGGCCCATCGGGCCCGGTGTCGGGAGGGATCGTGGCGACCGAGATCCACCAGGACGCCGCGCCGAGCGACAAGCTGTTCGCGCCAGGGTACGGCGAGTTCAGGTCGACCGACGGTCCCGACGTCGAGGCCATGGCGCTGGCCTCGCCGACGGACTCGCTGCCCGGCGGCGTGCCCGCCGAGCTCACCACGATCTCGGACGGCGCCGATCGCATCTTCGCCTCGCGCCTGGCGACGGCCGCCCAATGGCATCACGCGCGGACCATCGCGCAGAGCATGCTCGACGCGTGGGTGATGTTCAGCGCCGGCGACGTGCCGCCCCGGCTGGTGAAGCCGACCCGTGTTGCGCTGGAGGGCCTGGTCACGCAGATCGCGTCACGGGACCGTTCGGCGACCCGCTCGGCGTCGATCGACGCGGCGTACGCGAGCAACGACCTGCAGCTGCGCTACCGACCGGTCACCGATATCGATACCATGCGGTTCGAGCTCTGGGTTCGGCGTGCCCTGGTGGATGCGACGACGGGTTCCCGCGGCGGCGTGCGGAGCGACGTGGTCACGCTCGAATGGATCCGTGATCGCATCGCACACACGCTCGATCCTGTCACACGGACGCAGTTGGACGCGTTGGTCGGTGAGCTCGGAGCGGCGGTGGTCGACGACGACCTCGGGGCCGCCGCGGACACGGCGCGTGCCCTTCGGGAAGTCGTCGCCGATCTCATCTGAGAGGAGCTCAGGGAACTCGAAGATCGCCGACGCCGGCTACGCCCAGGACGAACACGATCACCGCACCGACGATGAGGCTCACCCCGAGGCCGCCGACCCTGCGAACGAGTTCAACGACGAGAACATCTTCATGATGGGGGCTCGACGCGCTCCGAGGTTGCCGGCGTGGACGTCGAGTCGGGAACAGGCGCCGTCAGCGGTCCCCTTTCATCCGCTTGACCGGCGATACAGGTTCTCTGACCTGCGGTTTCTTAGCTGTAGTCCCAACGGGGTTCGAACCCGTGTCTCCACCTTGAGAGGGTGTTCGGGGCCCGCTGGTCAGAGCCGTACACCACGTCTGACCAGCGAAATCAGATCACAGTGACTCCGGTTGTATCCGGTCGTTTCTGACCCTCTCACGGACCATTGACGGACCACCGCTAGCTCTCGCCTAGTGGCCTGAGCCTCGCTCGATCGTCTTGACCCGCTCCGACGGTGCCTGAGGGGTAGGCGGGTCCAGACTCAAGTTCCCACCCAATTCGGCCGATTCTGTTGACACATGCCAACACGTGGCTGCAGGATACGTAAGTGCCGAACCGGCATCCGAAAAAGGAGGTAGCTGACGCGGTCGATGAGTTGGTCGATGCGAGGTGGCGGGTCGAGGCGGCTTCGGGCCATGCCTGGGGCCGAGCCTACTG
>Ga0307296_10001555_pt1 | contig 11497 bp, 10 predicted proteins | sample ER_DNA_153_FD_194467 | JGI IMG/M metagenome (GOLD analysis project Ga0307296, IMG submission 194467) | Bulk soil microbial communities from the East River watershed near Crested Butte, Colorado, United States - ER_DNA_153 | ecosystem: Environmental > Terrestrial > Soil > Floodplain | place... | reverse complement strand
AAATGCTCGCGACCCTGCTGGAAGAGGTCGTAGGTCTCGCTCTCAGCCTCGCCGCTCATGTCCCTTCAAGATACCCCCGTCGGCCAAGAACATCGACTGTGTCAGGGGCGAGCTCGTCGGGGCGTCATTCCTCGGGAGGCGTGCTTTTAGTCGCGGAAAGTGCGAAGCACTTTGCGCGAGTCCCGGGCCCGTGGCCCGGGACCATCTCCAAGATACGGGAAGTTCTCGCGAACGAGGTCGACCGGATTCGTCAGGTGCCGGGTGCGGCCGACTTCGACCCCCGCGATCGGCTTCCCCGCATCGATCGCCCGCTGAAACGCGGCCGCGAGCTCGAACGGCGGCCCCGGCAGGTCGTCGAGGTCGATCTCGTCCGTAAGGCCCCAGAGCGCAGCCGGGGTCAGGTCGCCCGCGGAGTCGACGACGCGCGTGACGAGGCCGTCTTCGACACGGATCGCGGCGTCCGTCGGCTCCCGGAAGAACGCAACCGCTCCGGCCGCACCGGAGGCCGCGAAGGCGTCCCTGAACCGCGTGAGATCTCCTGGATGAAAGACGGAATCGGCCGCACTCACGAGCGCAGGCAGGACGGCGCCGCCCGCGAGGGCCCGGCGCACGGCGTCGGCCGAGCCGTCCGCCTCGGGCTGGCGCACGACGCGCACGTCCAGACCCCCCAGCAACACCTCCACCTGCTCCGCCAGGTGCCCGGTGACGACGGTCACCGGGGTCAGGCCCTCCTCCGTCAGCCGGCGGATCAGCGTCGCGATCACGGCCCGCCCGTCGATCGGCAGGATCGGCTTCGGCCAGTGCTCGGTGACGGGCCTCAGGCGCCGGCCCTCACCGGCGGCCATCACGATCGCCTGCACGGCTAAGAGCTGCTCAGGAGGGAGCGGACCGAGAACAGGCCGCGCACCCGTCCGCTGAGCGGCAGCGCGCGCCGCAAACGGCGCCGAACCGCTCGCAGCTCGCGGCCTGCCGCCCTCGCGGCACTCGGAGCAGATTCCTCGGGCCCGAAGCGGGCGAGCCCGAGCGCATCGGCGAAGTCGGTCGCCTCGACGCCGGCTCTCGTCCCGAGGAGACGGCCGAGCTCGCGCGGGCCGATGCTTCGCGGCACGTCGATTCGCTGGTCGCGCAAGAAGTCGACGACGTCCCGGCGGTAGGCCTTCGCGAGACGCCTGGGGTCGTTTGTGAGATAGCGGCTGCGACGGAAGGCGACCTTCGCCACTACGAACAAGAGGACGAGCCCCAGGGCCGCCAGGACGATCGCTCCGCCCACGCCGACACCGCGGCCACGCGAGGCCCGCGCCGGCTTGGCTCCTGCGCGGCTCGAGGGCTCGACTGCGCCTGTCGGGTCGCCCCTCCCCGCCCTGCCCAGCGATCCGAGCTCGAATCGCAGCAGTTGCCGACCGGCAATCGCGCTCGCCTCGAGCACCTTGACGGCCCCGGGGCCGTCGAACGAGAGCGACGACGTCGTGTACGGGCCGCCGAGGGTACCGCGGCTGGGCGTCGGGTCGAACGCGAGCCAGCCGTAGCCTCGGAACCACACCTCGACCCACGTGTGTGCGTCACGGTCATACACCGTCCAGCTCTTCCGCGCGCCGTCGTACTTGCCGCTCGTGAAGCCGGCGGCGACACGAACCGGGATGCCGAGGTAGCGGAGCATCAGGGCCATCGCGCCCGCGAAGTGCTGGCAGTAGCCGCGCTTCGTCTGCGTGACGAACTGGACGAGCGGCGGGACTCCGTGTGCCCGCGGAGGTTGCTCGTCGTACGCGAACCCGCCCGCGGAGCGGAACCAGGCCTCGAGCGCGACCGCCGCGGCGTACGGGTTCTGGGCTTTCCCTGCAATTCGCCGCGCCTCTTTGTAGAGCGGGCGGTACCGGATGCCGTCCCGATTCGTCGCGAAGTACGACTCCGCCCAGTCCGCGTGGCGGGGATCCCCGAACGGAGGCACCGAGTTGCCATGCCCGAGCCGGAGGTAACGCCCATCCAGGGCGATGTCCGGCGGATAGTCCGGAGGAGACTTCGCGAGTTGCGCCGGGGTCGGCTGCGGCGTGTAGCCCCAGACCGTGTACTCGTCACCTTGGGAGAGCGGCCGGGAGGCGAGGGCCACCCCGCCCTGCTCGTACTGAACATCGATACGGCCCGAGTCGTACTGCACCGGCTGGCTCGGCCCCACGAGGTGGGCGTCCCGCAGGGCGTCGACCGCCACGTCGGCGCGCTTCCAGCGGGACGGTTCGGCGGCGGCCGCCGGGAGCAACGGGTCGGCGGTCAGCGTGACCGGGTTCGAGAGCACTCCGGACGAGATCGAGATCAGGTCCTCGTCCCAGTGGTCGTCCGCGAAGGCGTCGAGCGTCGTCGCACGCCAGTAGACGGAGCGGGACGGCGCACGGACGGTGAAAACGCGCGTCCGCTTCTTCGGGAACTTGATTCCGTTGTAGTTGGCCCTCCAGATGTACTCGACGTTCACCGGCTTCCCAGGCTTGTTGTAGAAGTCCCAGTTCTGCCAGCTCAGGAACTGGGTCTTCGCCACGGCGCCCGAGCTCGACGCGATCAGCGCGAGGACGACGAGCCCCGTGCCGGCGAGGATCTGGGGCGGAGCCCGCCGTTTCTGAGGCTGCAGCCAGGCGACGAGCGCGAGCGCGGCCGCGAGCAGCAAGGCGCCGCGCGCCAGATCGTCGCTTGCCGGATAGATCGTCGCCGGCCAGCCCGCGCCTGCGACCAGGGCGAGCACGGCTGCGATCGGGCGGCGCGCAGCAACGGCGAGCGCTCCGAGCAGCGTGAACAGGAAAACGGCGAGCAAGAGCACGCCGTGCATCAGCGGGTGCGCGACCCCATTGAAGGGAACGAGCACGTCGTAGAAATCGAGGAAGCCTCTGCCTGCCCGGCCTGCCAGCCGGCCGAGGGCGTAGGGCCTCGAGACCTCGAGCGCGGCACACGCTGCCGCCAGGAACGCAACCCCGGCTGCGCCGAGCCGCAATCGCCGCGTGGGCACGAGCGCAGGAGCGATTCCAAGGGCGATCATCAGCGCGAAGGGCCAGACGCTCGGTCGCGGCTGCTCGAGTCTCGCCCAGTTCCACGCAACGAGCACGCCGAGGCCTGCCGAGAAAGCGACTGTTCTACCCATGGGCGACCTGTTGGTGCTCGATTCCGGTCAGCTTCGCCACGAGGTCGTCCCCTTGCCTTACCACTGAAACCGGGACGCCGCCCGCCTGCAGCCGAAGAAGCGCCGGGTCTCGGGCTGGAGGCGCGCCTCCAGGCCGGAAGCTCGCGGCGTCGACGAGGACGAGCGACGTCGCCCGGCGAGCCAATGCTCGCTCGAGAAGGGCATCCGTCACCGCCGGCTCGATCGACGCCGTCACGAGGACGAGCTCGTTCGCGCGCGCGGCCGCGGAGTCGCGCTCGAGGAAGCGGGTAAGTGGCTCGGTCCCATTCGGCTCCGCGGCAGCGAGCAGCTCCAGCGCGAGCCGCCATTCCCCGTCGAAGGTGGCAATGTGGCAGGTCGCCGGCGGCGACGAGGTCACAGTCAGGAGCGCGCGGCGGCTCCGCACCGCGTAGGCGCGGAGGATCGAGCCGGCCGCCCGTACCTGAACGTCGAACGACTCGCCGACGACCGACCGTGAGCCGGCGTCGAGGAGAACGGCGATCTCGTCGTGAGGCGTATCCTCGAGCTCCTTCACCATCAGCGCGCCGCGCCGCGCCGTCGTGCGCCAGTGCACCTTCCGGAGGGACTCGCCCTGCTGGTACTCGCGCACGCTGTGCAGATCGAAGCCGGCCGTACGCCGCAGCAGCACACGCCCGCCGGCCTGAACCGTCCCCCCTTGCGAGAAGAGGCGCTCGAGCTCGACGAGACGCGGATAGACAAGGAGCGTCGACTCGCCTCCGAGCTCGATCTCCCCCAAGGCCAAGCCGAACGGATCGCCGAAGACCGCCCGAACCGCTTCGAAGCGATACCGCCCGCGCGGCACCGCATCAACCAGATAGCGCGCGAGCAATACGCGCCCGTGCCTTGCCAAGCGGGTTCGCCGCTCGCCGAGGCGCCCGGCCTTCTCCACGACCTCCAGCGACCGCGGGCCGGGATTGCGGTGCGGCTGCGCCTGAAGCCTGACCTCGACGTCGTCGCCCTCGACGTGCTGCGTCGAGCCGAGCGAGCGCCGCAGGCTGACCGGCTGCCGCGCAGCCGCGACCCAGAGCCGGGCCCCGATCGCCGCGAGCGCAAGCCCGATCGCGATGGGATAGAGCGAGCGGGAGCCGAAGGCCCAGGCGACGAGGTAAATCCCCGCGGCGAGCAGCAGGGCGAGCCGACCGCGATCGGTCAGCCCGGTCATCTCAGTGCCTCTGCCGGTGATGCCGCCGGGCGAGTATTGCCGGGAGCGGCACTAGCTAGGGACCGGGGTTCTCTCGACAGCCTCGCGGATGAGCTCCTGCGGAGCCGAGCCGCCTGCCCGCGCCTCGGGCCCGAGGATGAGCCGGTGCGCAAGAACCGCGACCGCGATCGCCTGCACGTCGTCCGGCAGCACGTACTCGCGGCGATCCGCGAGGGCGCGCGCCTTCGCCACCCGGAGCAGCGCGATTCCGGCGCGCGGACTGGCCCCGAGGTAGAGCCGGGGGTCGTCGCGCGTCTGGCGCACGAGATCGACGACGTAGCGGTGCATGCTCTCCTCGACAAAGACGCGGGTCGCCTCGTCGATCACCTCCGCGATTCCGGTTGCGGTCGTCACCGGCTCCAGCTCGTCCAGCGGGGGATCGCTCGTCTGCTCGGCGAGCATCCGCGCCTCTTCCACGGGCGGCGGATAGCCGATGTCGAGACGCATGGTGAACCGATCGAGCTGAGCCTCCGGGAGCGGGTACGTCCCCTCGTACTCGATCGGGTTCTGGGTCGCCATCACCATGAACGGGCGGCCGAGCGCGTAGCTGACGCCGTCGATCGTGACCTGGTTCTCTTGCATGCACTCAAGCAGAGCCGCCTGTGTCTTCGGTGGGGCGCGGTTGATCTCGTCGACGAGAAGAAGGTTCGCGAAGATCGGCCCGGGCCGGAACTCGAACTCGTTCGAGCGCTGGTTGAAGACGTTGACCCCGGTCACGTCCGACGGGAGCAGGTCGGGCGTGAACTGGAGGCGCGAGAAGGAGCAGTCCAGCGAACGCGCCATCGCCTTCGCCAGCATCGTCTTCCCCACCCCGGGGAAGTCCTCGATGATCAGGTGTCCCTCGCTCACCAGGCAGAGGACGCAGAGGCGGAGCGTCTCCGCGGGTGCGTGGATCACCTTGGCCAGGTTCTCGGCGAGCCGGCTGATCAGGTCGGCCGACTGCGTGGTCGAGGCTTCGCGCTCCTCCTGCATCAGACGAGCCGCTCGACTTCGTCCAGGATCTCGGCGGCGATTCGTTCCTTGGGCGCCTTCTCGATCCGACGCTCACTCTCCGCGGAGACGATGACGACCTCGTTCTCGGCCGAGTCGAAGCCGATGTCGTCCCGCGCGACTTCGTTGTAGACGATCAGGTCGACCCGCTTGCTTTCCAGCTTCTCGCGGGCGCGCTCGAGACCGCCTTCGCCTGTCTCGGCGGCGAAGCCGACGAGCACCTGTCCGTTCGTACGCCGCGCACCAAGCTCTCGGAGCACGTCAACTGTGGGCTCGAGCTCGACCATCCACGACTCCTGGTTCTTCGGACGCTTGGCGAGGATGGTTTCGGCCGGGCGGTAATCCGAGATGGCCGCCGCCATGAGGACGATGTCCGCATCGGCGTGAGAGGAGGTCTCGCGCTCGACGTCCGCGGCGGTCGGAGCGTCGACGACCTTGACGCCCTCAGGCGCCGGGACCGCCAGGTTCGACGCAATCAGCGTCACGTCCGCGCCTCGTCGGTAGGCCTCTTCCGCGAGGGCCACGCCCATTCGGCCGGACGAGCGATTGCCGACGAAGCGCACGGGGTCGAGGGGCTCGCGAGTCCCGCCGGCGCTGACGAGCACCCGCTTGCCGCTGAGTGCTCCGTTGTGGGTGCCCAGTAACTCCTGGACACGCTCGAAGATCTCCTCCGGCTCAGACATCCTCCCCACTCCCAGCTCGCCCTCTGCCGTCTCACCTTCGTCCGGGCCGATCAGCTCGACACCGCGCTCACGCAGAGTCGCCGCGTTCGTCTGCGTCGCCGGATGAGCCCACATCCGCGGGTTCATCGCCGGCGCGACGAGCACAGGGCCGCGGTGCGCAAGCGCTGCTTCGGTGAGGACGTTGTCCGCGAGCCCGTAGGCCAGCTTCGCCATCGTGTTCGCCGTCAGCGGCGCGATCACAAGCAAGTCGGCGCGCGTGAGGTGCGGATAGAGATCCTCATTGGCCGGCCGCCGGGCAAGAGCGGCAAAGCTCTCCCGCCGCACAAACCGGTCCGCGCCGCGCGTAACGAGCGGGATCACGTCGTGCCCGGCCTGCACGAGCAGCCGCGTGAGCTCACAAGCCTTGTAAGCCGCGATACCCCCGGTAACCCCAAGAAGAATTCGCGCCACACCTACATTCTGCCCACTTGAGCAAGGACTCTCGGAGACCGGCAGCAATCACCGCCGGAGCCGGGCTGTGCCCGGCGGGAGGCTCACAACCGAGAGGAGAACGAAGGAACCACCAAAACCTTCGCCGGCTCCTGAAACGCACGTACCAAGACCACGCCCGCAAGGAGGGGGCTCACGCGGGAACCAGGGGTTCACCCGTGAAAGTACGAGGGCCGCGCCGTTAGGCGCGGTACGAGTACTTGATCTTGCCCTCGGCGATTTCCTCGAGGGCCATCGTCAGATAGTTCTTGGAGCGCGATTCCACGAGCGGCGGCGGGTTGTCGTCGAACGTACCCTCGCCGAGCTGGTGGTGGTAGTTGTTGATCTGCCGCGCGCGCTTGGCGGCGACGATCACGAGCGCGTAGCGCTCATTGACGTGTTCGAGCAGCTGGTCAATGCGTGGATAGATCACGGTCTCGTCATGGTACCTGCGGTTCCAAGCTTGCTGCTGACGATCCCGGCCAGCTCGGCCAGGGCGCGTTCGAAATCGTCGTTGACGATCAGATAGTCGAACTCGTCGGCCTGGCGCAGCTGCTCCCTCGCGAGCTCGAGTCGCTCGTCGATCTCTCCCTCGCTCTCGGTCGCGCGTTCGCGAAGCCTCCGCTCGTTCTCCTCGAAGCTCGGTGCCTCGACAAAGATCGTGACCGCGCCCGGGACCGTGTTCTTCACGTCGAGCGCGCCCTGAGGCTCGAGGTCGAGGAGCGGGATCTTCCCCGCCTCGGTGATGCGGGCGATCTCCGAGCGCAAGGTGCCGGAGCGCTGTCCCCAGGGGAACTCGACGTACTCAAGGAACTCGCCGGCACGCAGCTTCTCGTCGAACTCGTCCTGCGAGATGAACCAGTACTCGCGACCATTCTTCTCTGCGCCCCTTCTGTGCCGTGTCGTGGCCGAGACGGCGAGCTCGAGGTCGGGGATCCGTTTGAGCAAGGCCCTCTCCAGGGTGCCCTTGCCCGCACCCGAGGTGCCGGTGACTACAAAGACCGGGAGGCCGGCGGCGCTCCCGCTCATGTTTCCGAGTCTCTGCGGTTCGCAGGGCGCGTCAGGCTAGGACGCAGGGAGCGGCCATATGACGTCATATGGCCGCGACTGAGGACGACGCATGGCGTAGCCATGCTGGCCAAAGAGGCCGGAAGGCATGGCCGGAAGCGCCGCTGCTACCGGTTGAAGAGCCCAATGAGCTCAGTCCGCTGGCGGTCGGAGAGGCCTCCCACCGTCTTCGACTGGCTGATGCGGGCTTGGTTCAGGAAACGCGCCGCCTTCACCCGACCGAACTTGGGCACGGCCATCAGCATGTCGAACACCTTCGCCGTTGCGACGTACTCGGGTGGGTTGTTGAGGATCTTGTCGATCCTCGCCCGCCCCACCTTCAAGTCCTTCTTGAGTTGCGCGCGCTTCACCCTGATGTCATTCGCGCGCTTGAGAGCCTCCATGCGCTGGTCGCGCGACCTGGCCGGCGCCTTCGCCTGAGTCTTCGTTGCCGCCACGGCGCGAGATACTAGTGGGCCTGACGTGGCCGTGCAAACGCTGCGTTTTGCGCGCTAATCCCTGTATTTTCTAATCAGGCAACATGCACCGGCCCACGCGAGTGCGCCAGCCCGGTCGCGGCCTCGGTCCCAGCGAGACCCCGCGCGTCGAGCTCTTCGGCCAGCTCGCGACGGACCCGTCCGGGAGCTTCCGGGTCGGCGAAGAGGATCGTTCCGAGTGCGACCGCGCGTGCTCCAGCGGCGAGGAACTCCAGCGCGTCGCGACCCGACGTGATGCCGCCCATCCCGACGATCGGCAGGCCGGTGGCGCGGTAGCACTGGTAGACCGCGGCGAGGGCGATCGGCTTGAGGCCCTGGCCGGAGTAGCCGCCAAGCTCATGACCGAGGCGAGGCTGGAGCGTCTTCTCTTCCAGGGCCAGGCCCCGCATCGTGTTGACGAGGGAGAGGCCGTCGGCGCCTGCGGATTGGACCGCGCGAGCCGTCTCCGGTAGATCGGTCGCGGCGGGCGAAAGCTTCGCGTAGAGAGGCTTCCTCGTCTCCGGTCGGGCAGCGGCGACGATCTCCGCAGCGCTCTCCGGGGCCTCGTCGACGTTCGGGCACGACAGGTTGAGCTCGATCGTCGTCACCTCGGCCCGGTCGTCGAGTGCGGCGCAGATCTCGGCGTAATCGGAGGCGGCGAACCCTCCGACGGACACCCAGAGCGGCAAGCCGAGCTCGGCCAGGCGCGGCAGCTTGTCGGAGAGAAGCCCGTCGATTCCGGGGTTCTCGAGCCCGATCGAGTTCAGCATCCCGACCTCGGTCTCGGCGATGCGGACCGGCCGGTTTCCCTCTCGCGGCTGGGGCGTCACCGTCTTCGTCACGAAGGCGTCGAGGCCGCGCGCGACCTCGGGCGCTTCGAGCGCGTCGAGGCAACCGGATGCGTTGAGGATCACGCGGCCTCCAAAACGGGGCCGGCGACACAGAGCCGCTGAAGGACGCCCTCGATCTCCACGGAGCACCCGTAGCACGCGCCGTAGCCGCAGGCCATCGGCGCTTCCCAGGCGAGCTGGGCGCGCGGTGCGAGCTCACGGACGGCCTCCAGCATCGGTTCCGGGCCGCACGCGAGGACGTCGTGTCCCTCCGTCAGCAGCTCGGTGACGAGCGTCGGTTCGACGACGACCTGGGCGTTGGGGACGAGCGCCGCAGCCTCGGCGTGCCATTCGCTTCGGAAGCCGAGGATCGCGGGCGGGCCGCCGAGCTGTTGGGAGAGGTACGGGAGCGGGGCGACGCCGATCCCGCCGCCGACAAGCAACGGGCGCTCGACCTGGAGCCGGAAGCCGTTTCCGAGCGGGCCGAAGACCTGGATCTCCTCGCCGGGCTGGACGGCTGCGAGCGCGCGCGTGCCGGGGCCCACCGCCTCGAGCAGGAACGTCAGCTGTCCGGCGGGCGCCTGGCAGAGGCTCATCGCCCGCGGGAGCGGGCGTCCCGGGGCCTCGAGCATGAAGAACTGGCCCGGCCTGCCGGGCTCGAGTCCTCCGCGTTCCACGCGAATCAATGAGTACGGGCCAACGGCGTCGTTGGCGATGACAGTCAGACGCTCGCGCCGGCGGAGCCGACCCGAGCTCCTATGGGCGGCGTCGCCGAAGCGACGCCTAGGCGCTTCGCGCCTGCGCACTGATTCGCTCCTGGAGCGAGACGGCGAGGTCACCCTGCGCGTCTGCGATCGCGTGAACGGCGGCCCGCGCGCCGGCCATTGTCGTGATGCACGGCACGCGCGCAGCGAGCGCGGCCTCGCGGATCAGGTAGCCGTCTGAGCGGGCTCCCGGATCGCCGAACGGCGTGTTCACGACGAGGTCGCAGTGGCCGCGGCGGACGAGGTCGACCACAGTTGGCCCCTCGCCCTCCTCGGTCACCTTGCGTACCCGCTCGACGGCGATGCCGGCGGCAGCCAGGGTGTGCGCGGTGCCGGCGGTTGCGACGAGCCGGAATCCCAACCGCGCGAGCGATTCCGCCACCTCGACCGAGGCCGGCTTGTCCGCGTCGCGCACCGAGAGGAACGCGGTTCCCTCGGTCGGCAGCGGCCGCCCGGCCGCCCGCTCGGCCTTCGCCAGCGCCGTCGGCAGGTCTGCCGCGCTCGCCATCACCTCGCCGGTCGAGCGCATCTCAGGCCCGAGCACCGGATCGGCGCCCGGGAAGCGCGCAAACGGCAGGACAGCCGCCTTCACGGAGACCTGCGCCGGCGTCGGGTCGGCCGGAAGCTCCAGGTCGGCGACACGCGCTCCGGCAGCGAGCCGGCAGGCCGCTTCGACGAGGTTGATGCCTGTCGCCTTGCTCGCAAAAGGCACGGTCCGCGATGCGCGTGGGTTCGCCTCGATGACGAACACCTCGCCTTCGCAGACCGCGAGCTGCACGTTGACGAGCCCGACGACTCCGAGCGCGGGAGCGAGCCGGCGGACGGTCTCCTCGACCTCGGCTGCGGTCGCGGCGTCCAATGAATGGGCGGGCAGGACGCAGGACGAGTCCCCGGAGTGGATCCCCGCCTCCTCGACGTGCTCCATGACCGCGGCGACATAGGTGTCGCGACCGTCACAGAGGGCATCGACGTCGATCTCGATGGCGCCCTCGAGGAAGCTGTCGACGAGAACACGCTCGCCGGAGCGAGCTGCCGCGGCGACCGCCTCGTCGTCGTAGCAGACCTGCATGTTCCGTCCCCCGAGGACGTACGAGGGGCGGACGAGCACCGGGTACCCGATCGCCTCTGCGACGTAGGAGGCCAGATCGGGGCCCTCGGCCATCGCCCAGGAGGGCACGGCGATGTCGAGCTCGTCGCAGAGAGCCGCGAAGCGCTCGCGATCCTCGGCGAGATCGACGGCATCGAACGGCGTCCCGAGGATCCGCCAGCCTTCTGTCTCAATCTCGCGCGCAAGTTTTAGCGGGGTCTGACCCCCGAACTGGATCACGACCCCGTCCGGGAGCTCCCTGGCGCAGATCTCGAGCACCTCCTCCGCGCCGAGTGGCTCGAAGTAGAGGCGATCGGAGGTGTCGTAGTCGGTGGAGACCGTCTCCGGATTGCAGTTGACCATGACGGCCTCGTAGCCGAGCGCGCGGTACGCCTTCGCGGCGTGGACGCAGCAGTAGTCGAACTCGATTCCCTGGCCGATTCGGTTCGGGCCCGAGCCGAGGATGACGACGCGGGGGGCATCCCCGTCCGGGGCGGCCTCGTCCTGCTCGCCCCAGGTCGAGTAGAAGTAATTCGAATTGGCCTCGACCTCGGCGGCGCACGAGTCCACGCGCCGGTATGCGGGCCGGATCCCCCACCCCCGCCGCTTGGCGCGCACGATCTCCTCGCTCGTCTCGCAGCGCGCCGCGATCTCCGCATCCGAGATTCCCGCTCGCTTGAGCCGGATCCAATCGTCGGAGACGAGGTCGTCGACGTGCGTGATGGACGACAAGACTTGCTGGAGCCGCTCGATCTCGGCCTGGAACCAGGGATGGACGCCGACGGGCAGGTCCA
>Ga0307296_10001554_pt1 | contig 11503 bp, 9 predicted proteins | sample ER_DNA_153_FD_194467 | JGI IMG/M metagenome (GOLD analysis project Ga0307296, IMG submission 194467) | Bulk soil microbial communities from the East River watershed near Crested Butte, Colorado, United States - ER_DNA_153 | ecosystem: Environmental > Terrestrial > Soil > Floodplain | place: USA... | reverse complement strand
AGAGTCAGCAGCGCAGAGTTCAGCAGCATCGCGACGACAGTCAGTAGCGTCGTGACGCTGGCGATCACCGACTCGGGCAGGCCGAAGCGGACGCTCATGCTCATGGTGCTCACGTCGCGGGTCACTCGGGTAACCAGATCGCCGGTGCTGGCGCTCTCGACCTTGCCTAGCGGCAACCCGAGCACAGTCCGCACCACGTACTCGCGAGCCTCCGCCAGCAGATCCTGACCGAAGAGTGTCGACATCCAGAGCGCGAAAAACGTCAGGATCGCCTGCAGGACGACAACACCAGCGACTGCCAACGCGAGCCCGTTCAGCGTGGCTGCCAAAGTGCCGCCCGCACTGGCCTGGTCCACCAGCGAACCAAGAATGCGCGGCACCACCAGGCCTGCCATGGCCGCCAGCGCATGCAAGACCAGCAGCGCGGTGATCATGGCCCGCCGAGTACGAAGGAGTCGAGAGGCGAAGGCGCCTACCTCGCGCCGATCAGCCACCGGAAGTCCGCGATCTGGGTTGCGGGAGGCGGCGAAGAATTCCTCCGCCCGGCGCTCGCGGAGCAGGTGGCGCTGCCGCCAGGCTCGAAGCCTTCCTCTGGCACCGCTCGCACGAGCGACGCTCGCAGCGCGACGGGAACCGACAGATCCACTCTTGGGCGGCAACAATTCCTCAGGCAACTCGGGTGCCGGAGGGCTCGACCGCCAGGTCTCCGCCGACCCCCGCAGACCCGTCTGCAGATCAGCCATCGAATTCCTCCGCAGGCTCGTCGAGCGCGCGGGCCACCGTACGCCGATAGTCCGGGTTGGTCTGCAGCAGTTCCTCGTGGGTTCCGTACGCGGTGATCTTCTTGTTGAACAGAAACGCCACTCGGTCGGCGTAATGAAGCAAGAGTGGCGAGACGGTGGTCACGATCGTCGTTCTGCCGCGCCGATGGGTCACCAGCCGCTCGGCGATCAGGGCCTCGGTGTGCGCATCTACCGCGGAGGTGGGCTCAATCAAGATCAAGATCTCCGGATCCAGTCCCAACACTCGGGCCAGCACGACGCGCTGCCGCTGCCCCCCGGACAGCCCGCGGCCGCGTTCGTCGATGCGACCTTGCCAACCTCCATACATTCCGGCGAACACGTCCTCGGCGGCGGCGACCCGCAGCGCCGTCTCGGCCTCTTCCAAGCTGAGCCGTCCATGCGGATCAACGACCGACTGCAAGGTGCCGGCAAACACCTGACTCGAGGTGTCGCTCACCACAATCCGCGCCCGGACCTGATCAATGGGAACGTCGGCCAGATCGACGGTGCCGAGATTCACTCCCCACTTCTGCCCAGCGAGCTCTTGATCTCGCTGGACCAGCCGAGCCTGCTCGATGCGCTGCCGCTTCAGTGCTCGCCGCGCCGCGCGACCCTTGAGACCGTCCGCGACCTCGAGGCTCACCGGTTCGTGATCACTCGGCAGGTAGCGGCCCAGCCGATCGGCCAGGGCAGCAGAATCGTCAGGCACCGCACTGACGACGATGGTGAACTCGCCAGGCTGCGCGGCAAACCCAGACTCTTGATCATGCAGGACGCCTTGGTCAGGCAGCGTCAACGGCGGTTGTGGAGTCCGCCACGGCGGCTGCTGCTCCAGCACAGCAATCGTCTTGCGCGCCGAGACCACAGCGCGGATCCACTTCTGCGCCAGCTCGAAGAACGTCTGAATAGGCCACACCATGAAGATCGCGTAGCCGAAGAAGCTGATCAACTGGCCGACACTGAGTTCTGCGGCAACCACCTCACGGGCACCCAGCCACGTCAAGGCGAGGAGGAACAGGCCCGAGAACAGCACGCTGGTGGCATCCACGGCGCCCTGCCAGACACCGGCCGAGACGGCGGCTTGCTTGGTCTGCTGGGACTGCTCGGTGTAGTTGCCAGAAAAGGTTTCTTCGCCACCGATTCCACGCAGGATCCGTAACCCAGCAACGATATCGGTTGCCATCGAGGTTAGCTCTGAGGTCTTGGTCCGCTCGATCTCCTCACGTCGCTGCAGCGGTCTGAGCAGTGGCATCGCAAACAACACGATCAACGGCGCCGTGACCAGCACGACGAGGCCGAGCTTGGGCGACGTCGAGAGCACCAAGCCGGCGATCACCAAGTACGCGATCAATGCGCCGGCGAAGCGAGACACGATCTCGGTCAATGCGCCGAACTCGTCGGAGTCACCAGCCGAAACGCTGAGCACCTCGCCGGTCGGCGTACGCTGCGGCAGCACGTGCCCCATCTGGGTCACCTTTCGAGTGACCAGCTTCATGGTGCCGTACATGGCGACCAGCCAGGTCCGCACCACAAACGTGTGACCCAGCACGCCCGCGATGATCCCGGCGATCACCAGGCCGAGCATGATCAAGCTGAGCCGGGCGACAGTCGCCATGTCGTGCGGCACAATCCCCTCGTCTACGATCTTGCCGACGATGTAGGGACCCACAGAGCCAGGCAGCCATTCGACCACGGCGATCAGCGAACTCACCACGAGCACCGGCAACTGCTGCCACATCAACCAGCCGAGGAAACGCGAGGCGCTACGGGTGTCCACATCAGAGAAGTCGCGTTTGGGCAGCCGCCTGCGCACCACGGCCTGCCCGCTACGAGCGGACGTGGTGTACGTGTGAACGTCTGGCCCCGCCATATCCGGGACCAGCGGCGGGAAGTCATGCATGACCACGTCAGCGTAGGACGTGGCTGCTGATCACCTCCACCGGTTTTCGCGCCCCCGCCGATGGGTACACGCGCCCTGGAACACATCGCTCTCTAGGATCTAGAAACATGACTACTGACTCGACCGCCGGCAACGAAGGGCTCGAGATGCCCGGAGTCGCAGGCGCGACTGATGACGGACGGGTCTATGTGGTAACGCCGCAGGCGATGGCCGTCGAGGGTCCGCCGCGTGAGGAGGCGGAGGGGGATGAGGAGTCGAAATCGGTGACCGATCTGGTCGAGCAGCCCGCAAAGGTCATGCGAATCGGAAACATGCTTCGGCAGCTCCTTGCCGAGGTGAAGTCGGCTCCGCTCGACGACGCCAGCCGGCAGCGGCTGCGAGCGATCCATGAAACCTCGATCACCGAGCTCAAAGACGGTCTGGCCCCCGAACTGGCCGAGGAGCTGGAGCGCATCACCCTGCCTTTCAGCGATGATGCGACCCCCAGCGATGCAGAGCTGCGGATCGCTCAGGCTCAGTTGGTCGGCTGGCTAGAGGGTCTCTTCCACGGCATTCAGACGGCCCTGTTCGCCCAGCAGATGGCTGCTCGGGCCCAGCTGGAGCAGATGCGACGAGCGCTACCGCCAGGTCCGCTGCCCCAGTCACCCGAAGGTCGGCCACGTGACGGTGCCAGCGGAATGTACCTCTGAAAGGCACTGCTGACACCAACCCGAGCCTTGGCCTTGGCCTTGGCCTTGGCCTTGGCCTTGGCCTTGGCCTTGGCCAAGAAGACCAGGAAAGTTCTTTGAGAAACCCGGCCGCTGACGGCGGGTGCTCCCGGAACCCTACGGCGTCGACAGCTCGCGCTGATCACTACCGCCCAGGCCGCTAGCCGCGGATGCCCGTTGATCATTGATGCCTCTCCAATGCCCACTGTCGCCGAGGTCCTCGCAGCCGCAGGCGTCGTCAGCAGCTCGCCACTCATCCGGCGACGTTCGGAGGCGGCTCAGCGACCGGCTGCACCAGTTTCGGATGAACGCAGCGCGGGTATCCCTACCAAGCGGATACTTGCGCAGTAGGCCCCGCGCAACGGGACAGAGCCCCTAGTCCGCCAGGTAGAAGGGAACTCGCATGGGTGTCACCGGATGGATCGTTCTCGCGATAGTCGTTGTGGTGATCCTCGCCGTACTGGCGTTCGTGTTCGTGAATCGCCGGGCTTCGGCGCGCCGCGCTCGCGCCGAGAAGATCAGGCAAGAGGCAACCGAGCGGGCCGCGGAACTGGATCGTAAAGAGGCCGAGGCAAACGCCATGGCCGCACAGGCTCAGGACGCTCGCACCGAGGCAGACCGGCTCGAGTCGGTGTCTGCCGAGCAGCGTCAGCGCACCGCCGAGGCGCGCACGGACGTTGACGATGCACTTCGCAAGGCCGACCGCATTGACCCTAACGTGCGGAACCGCGGCGGAGATTCCACTGGTCGCCGGCGAGCCACGGATGAGGCGCCGTACGACGATGATGTCGCGGCGGATCGCGGTGTACGCGAAAACGACGTAGCTGGGACCAGGCGCGATGTCGGAGGCGACCGGGTAAGAGACGACGACCTTGGGCGCGACGATGTCCAGCGCGACGACCTTGGGCGCGACGATGTCCAGCGCGACGACCTGGGTCGTAACGACGCTCGCGGTACTGACATTCGCCGCGACGACGTGACAGACAGCACGGCTGACGACAGGTACACCGACCCGCGGCGCTGATCCCGCTGATCATGTGAAGGAATGGAGCTCCGGCCGCCGCTAGCCGAACCAATCGCGCAGCTCCGCGGCCGGCCCACCATCGTCAATGGTCTTGGTCACGTCGTCCGCGGCGGCCTTGACCTCATCGGGAGCGTCACCCATGGCGACTCCTCGTCCCGCCCAGCGCAGCATCTCGATGTCGTTTCTGCCATCGCCGAACGCCAGCACGTCGGCCGCCCCCACGCCGAAGCCGGCGGCCACTTCGGCGAGCGCGGTCGCCTTGTTCACCCCATCGGGGGCAATGTCAAGCCAGCTGCCCCAGCCCACGAAGTAGGTCACGCCATGCATGCCGAGGTGCCGGGCCAGGTCCAGGAAATCCTCCTCGGAGCGCGTCGGATCTCTCACGATCACCCGCGTAACCGGCCGTGAGCTGAGCTGCTCGGCATCCTCGATGATCAGCTCTCCGGTCAGGTCGTCGCCTGGGAAACGCTCGTTGAGCCGGTATCCGCGACCGATCTCCTCGACCGCGATCATTGTGCCGGGCGCGAAGTCCTCGACCCGGGCAATGACAGGCCGCGGGTCGAAGGTGATCGCCTTGATGATCTCCTGAGGGGGATAACGCACGACCACCGCGCCATTGGAGCAAACAGCCGGTCCCGACGGTAATGCCAGCTCATCGAATACCGGCTTGGTGCCGTGCCATGATCGCCCCGTTGACAAGACCACCGGCACGCCGGCCTGCACGATCAGCGCAACGGCTTCGGCCACCGTTGCCGGCATGAAGCCGTTGCGGTCCACCAGAGTGCCGTCGATGTCCAGCGCGACCAGGCGCGGACGCCACGTGCGATATGCGCGCTGAGCTTGTCGAAGCGCGGGGTTGTGCCCTTCGACATGCTCAGGGCACATCGACGTGCTCAGCTGACTGTCTCAACGCGGGCTCAGAGCCTCTCGGCCTCCCAAATATGGCCGCAGTGCCTCCGGAACGCGTACCGAACCATCAGCCTGCTGATGATTCTCCAAGATCATGATAATGGTCCGGGTCATGGCGCACAGCGTGCCGTTCAAGGTGGCGACCGGCGCCGTGCCGGCGTCGAAGCGAGCCCGGATATTGAGCCGACGCGCTTGGAAATCGGTGCAATTGGACGCCGAGGTGATCTCCCGATAACGATCTTGAGTTGGTAGCCAGCCGTAGCAGTCGTACTTGCGTGCCGCACTCAAACCAAGATCACCTGCGGCTACTTCGAGCACCTGGAAGGGGATCTCGAGCGCGTTGATGAAGTCCATCTCCCACTGCAGCAGCCTCTGGTGTTCCGCCGCCGCCTCGTCTGGAGCGCAGAAGACGAACAGCTCGACCTTGTCGAACCAGTGCACCCGAAAGATGCCCCTGGTGTCCTTGCCATGAGAGCCCGCTTCGCGCCGATAGCTCGGGCTGTAGCCGGCGTAGTGGCGCGGCAATGTGTCAACGTCGAGGATCTCGTCGGCGTGGTAGGCGGCGAGCGGAACCTCAGCCGTGCCGACCAGATAAAGATCATCTTCTTCGAGATGGTAGACATCTTGCGCGGCCTGACCGAGGAAGCCCGTGCCCTCCATCGCCTGTGGCCTGACCAGCGCGGGGGGGATGAACGGAATAAAGCCGTTTGATATCGCGGTGCTCATCGCCAGATTGACCAGGGCCAGTTCGAGCTCTGCCCCCTGGCCGGTGAGGTAATAGAAGCGGGACCCAGACACCTTGGCACCCCGTTCCACATCGATGGCGCCGAGCAGTTGGCCAAGCTCTACATGATCTTTCGGTCGGAAGCCCTCGGCCGCGAAGTCGCGTGGCGTACCGACGGTCTCCAAGATCACATAGTCGTCCTCCCCGCCGCGTGGAACATCGTCGAACACCAGATTCCCGACCTGTCGCACCATCTGGTCAAAGGCGATGCTGATCTCATTCTGAGTGGCCTCGGCCTTCTTGACCATGTCGGCGAGTTCCCTGGTGCGGCTTAACAGTGCCGCCCTATCCTCACCTGCCGCCCCCGCCACGTGCTTGCCCAGCGCCTTCTGCTCGGCGCGCAGCTCTTCGAACTGGGCAATGGCATTGCGACGCGCTTCATCTGCTTTGATCAGGTCGTCTACCAAAGACTCCGATTCGCCGCGAGCCCGCTGCGAAGCTCGTACCCGGTCTGGATCGAGACGGAGCACCTTGACATCAATCACCGGGCAAGCGTAGCCACCTCGGTGCGCAGAGGCGATTCGATTGTGATCCGGCAATAACCGACCCTCCTGTTTGAATACGGCTGCAATGATGAAGCGGTTATGGTCCGCCGCCCCCCGACCCGATCGTCGGTCCTGATCGCGATCTTGTTGTTGCTGGCTTTCGCCGTGTGGACGTGGCTCACCTTCAACTCAGCAGCGTTCTTGGCGTTTGATCAACGTACGGTGGCGCCTCCGCTGGATCCGAGTTCGAATACTGCAGAGATCGCCGCAGCCTTTGCACTCTTGACCTGGCCCGGCTTCGAGTACGCCGCTTTGGCCGGGATTGCGGTATGGGCGATACGACGCCGACTACGTCAGCTCGCGGTGGCTTTGGTGCTGGTGATCATCTTCGGTTGGGGCGGAGCGGGTCTTGTGAAGATCATCTTTCAGCGACCGCGACCGGAGCACGCGCTCGACCTGCTGACCACGACCGGATATGCCTACCCGTCGGGTCACATGACCGGTGTCATGGCATTTTCGATCGCCGTTGGAGCGACCTTCGCGGTGACCAGACAAACGTTCCGGGCGCGGGTTTTGTGGCAGGTAGGCTCCGGCCTGCTCATCCTTGCCGTCGCGTTCGACCGCTGGATCACCGGCGGCCAGTACATCACCGACATCGTGGGCGGTGCACTGTTCGGCGCACTCGCCGCAACAGCTGCGCTGCTGGTGGCCGGTGTCAAGGTGCCGATTCCCCATGAGCTCGTCGGTGAGATCGTACGCAGCCGGGCAGCTGCCGAGGAGCCGGCCGACGTACCGCTGCGGCGCGCCGCGGTGATCTTCAACCCGGCCAAAGTCACCGACTGGATCACCTTTCGGCGGCACGTGGACTACGAGCTGAAGAGTCGAGGCTGGGATCGGGCGCTGTGGCTGGAAACCACCAGCGAGGATCCTGGCCGGGCGATGACCGAGCAAGCCGTACGCGAAAACGTCGACCTGGTGCTCGGGGCGGGCGGCGACGGCACCATCCGGGTGATCTGTTCCGGGCTGGCCCACACCGGAATCCCGTTCGGACTTATTCCTGCAGGCACCGGCAACCTGCTGGCCCGCAATATTGGCATCCCGTTGGACGAGGTGGCGGCCCTGGGTGTTGCCTTCGATGGCGCCGACAAGGCGGTGGACCTGGTGCGCGTCAGGGTTGATGATCAGCCGCCTGATCATTTCGCGGTGATGGCCGGCATCGGTCTGGATGCGGTGATCATGGAGGGCACCGATCCAAAGATGAAGAAGGCTGTCGGTTCGGCCGCCTACTTTGTCTCGGCGGCGCAAAACGCCAACCATCCTGCGATGCATGCGACCATTGCGGTCGATGATCAACTGCCATTCAGGCGCCGCGCCAGCCTGATAGTAGTCGGCAATGTCGGTCTCTTGATGGCCAACATTCAGCTGATTCCTGATGCCCTTGCCGACGACGGGCAGTTGGACGTGCTCGTCGCCTCGCCGCGTACGCTGCGCGACTGGATCAGGCTGACCACCCGCGTTTTGGCCCGGCGTCGGCAACCTGATGATCAGCTCGATCGGCTGACCGGGCAAAAGGTCACGATCTCGGTGGAGGAGCGTGATCAATTTCAGCTGGACGGCGACACTGTCGGGGAGTGCACGACATTGACCGCTGAGGTAGTGCCGGCTGCGCTGCGGCTGCGGGTGCCAAAGCAGGTTGGCGAGCTCGCGATCGGCAACGGCCGGGTGACCACTGTGAGTGGCTCCGGGCGGGACCAGCTGCCAGGTGCGCAGGCCGTCAGCCGTGCAACTTCTGCAGCCAGGTCGCGGCTGCGGCGTACTCCGCGTTAGAGGTGCCCTGCCTGATGATCGACTCCGTCAGGTCGGCCCGAGGGTAGCTGCCGAGAAAGACCACGTCACGGCAGACCCGATGCAGCCCCATCATCGCCTCGGCCATCCGCGCATCCTCGATATGACCTTCGGCGTCCACGCTGAAGCAGTAGTCACCAAGGCTCTTCTTGGTCGGGCGCGACTCGATGCGGCATAGATTGACACCCCGGCTAGCGAACTGTTCCAGGATCTCCAGCAGCGCGCCTGGATGATCATCGCGCATGAACAAGACCATGGTGGTCTTGTCCGCGCCGGTGGCCCGGCCAACCGGAACTGGCCGCGATACCAGGACGAAACGGGTGACCGCATCCGGATTGTCAGCAATGCCGCTGGCAAGCGGCATCAGCCCATGCAACTCGCCGGCAACCTGTGCGCAGATCGCCGCATCGAATCGCGAGTGCGGATCGGCCACCTCTGCCGCCGCGGCCGCCGTTGAACCGCCTTCGGTGATGATCGCTTGCGGCAAATTGACCGCCAGCCAGTCGCGACACTGTGCTGCCGCGTGGGGATGGGTGAGCACCCGGCGTACGTCGTGAAGTTGGATGCCGTTTCGTGCGAAGAGGGTGAATTGAACGGGCAGCAACACCTCGCGGGTGATCCTCAGCGGCTCGCCATAGGTCAGGTTGTCCAGAGTCGCGGACACCCCGCCCTCGACGGAGTTCTCGATCGGCACAAGGGTGGCAGCGACGTCGCCATCACGGACAGCCTGGAGAGCCAACCCAACGGTCGGGTACGGCGCAGGCTCGTCGGGCAGTGCAGGAAGCGTGAGCAGCGCCTGGTGGGTGAAGGTTCCGACCGGTCCGAAGTAGCCGTAGTGGTTCGGCGGGACTGCGAGCACCGGCTCAGGTTATCTCTGCGTGACGCGGGCATCTGACCATTTCTCACGCAAATCGCACCTGCGCCCGTCCATCTGGCGTCGCCCGCAGCCTGTCGAGGGCGCGCTGACTTCACGCCGCCGTTCGCGCCCCGAGCCGCTCCTTGGCAGACTCGCCACGCCGCGCCACCGGGACCGAGGAGGTGGCCGCCGCCAGCCCCGAAACGGGCATCCCGGCGTAGATCGACTCAGCGCGCTCGACGACATAAGTCTCGTGCCAGATTCCGACAGCGCCCGGCGCCTTGCGTGCCCGGCGGTTGAACTCGGCCCAAGCCGGACGGTGAGCGGCATTCCGCTCGCTCGCGTAGCCGTACAGCTTCTCCGACGAGCTCCAGTACTGCACGAGCAGCGGTCCGCCGGCGCCGATGGTCAGCCGGTAGCCGAGCAGGCCGGAGTCCTTGTCCTTCGACAGCTCAGCCAACATTCTCGGCATCGCGTTGAACACCGGCAGCCAGAGATCTGGGCGCCACGGCTTGTTGATCCGCATCCCGATCAGGAATACGACAAGATCACCGTCATACTCGTGCGTCATCCGACCGGCAGTTACCGTAGCCATGAGATTCTCCTATTGGATAGTGCTACTCTCCAATATTAGAGAGTACAACTATCCAATGTCAAGGGAGGTGTCGCTTGCGAATCTCCGCACTGGCGGCGCAGACCGAGATCCCAGTCGCGACCATCAAGTTCTATTTGCGGGAGAACCTGCTGCACGAGGGCGTACGCACGGCGGCCACTCAGGCACAGTACGACGAGACTCATGTAGCGCGGCTGCGGCTGATAAGAGCGCTGCTGGGTCCTGGGGGACTCTCGGTTGCGGCCGCGCAGCGAGTCATTCAGACCATCGAGGAACCGCCGGAGTCGGTGCATGAGTTGCTCGGGGTGGCAGCAAGCGCCGTGGCCCCGCCAGCCAAAGACGCCGACGAGCGACCCCGAGTGCGAGAGCTGATATCGCGCCTGGGCTTAGAGATTGACGAGAAGGGCTATTCGAGCTGTGCTGCTGCGGACGACGCGCTCCGAGCGCTCGACGAGGCGGGCTTTGAATTGCCTGCCGGCGCGCTCGAGTTCTACCTCGACCAGATGCGCCAGATCGCGCAGTTTGAGATCGACAACGTGCCGACCGACTCGCCCACCGCAGCAGTGCGTTACGTAGTGCTGGGCACGGTTCTCATCGAGCCCCTGCTCCTTGCGCTTCGTCGACTGGCCGAACAGGAGGCGTCAGCTCGCCGCTTCGGATGACCGCTACGGCGACACCATCCCACGCAGCGGGGGATGTTGACAGACTGGCGAGCGTGGCGATCTCCGAGAGTTTCATCGCGGGCCTTCCAAAGGCCGAGTTGCACGTCCACCACGTTGGCTCAGTGTCGCTGCGCGTGGTCGCCGAACTGGCCAGCCGACATCCGGGCACAGTGCCGAGCGATCCCGATGAGCTTGCAGAGTTCTTCATCTTCACCGATCTCGGCCATTTCATCCGGAATTATCTGGCCGTCGTCGACCTGATCAAGACTGCCGAGGACGTCCGCTTGATCACCTACGAAGTCGCGGCCGACATGGCAGGTCAGCACATCCGCTACGCCGAGCTGACGGTGACGCCCTATATCTCGATCAGCGAGGAGCTGCCGACCGAAGCGTTCTTGGAAGCCATCGAGGACGCCCGCCAGGCCGCCAGCCGTGATCACGGTCTGGAGCTGCGCTGGATCTTCGACATTCCAGCCGACTTCGGTATCCCGGCGGCCGAACTGACCGCGTCCGTTGCTCTTGATCATGACGTGCCGGGACTGGTCGGCTTCGGCCTCGGCGGCTCGGATCTCGGCTTTCCGCGTTCGATGTTTCGTGATCAATTCGATCGGGCTCGGGCGGCCGGGCTACGCAGCGTCCCGCACGCCGGTGAGACCGCCGGACCGGAGAGCGTTTGGGAGGCACTGACCAGCCTGGGTGCGGAGCGGATCGAGCACGGCATTGCCGCGGTCGGTGATCAGCGCTTGGTCGAGCATCTAGCGGATCACAACATCACCTTGGACCTCGCTCTGACCTCCAACGTCGCGCTACGTGTAGTGCCTGACCTTGATCATCATCCCGTCCGGGAGCTGGTCTCGGCCGGCGTGCCGGTGACGATCAACACAGATGATCCGCCGATGTTTGGCACCGATCTCAACGCCGAGTACGCCGTCGCGG
>Ga0307296_10001552_pt1 | contig 11508 bp, 16 predicted proteins | sample ER_DNA_153_FD_194467 | JGI IMG/M metagenome (GOLD analysis project Ga0307296, IMG submission 194467) | Bulk soil microbial communities from the East River watershed near Crested Butte, Colorado, United States - ER_DNA_153 | ecosystem: Environmental > Terrestrial > Soil > Floodplain | place... | reverse complement strand
GGTCGCGAAGAGAGGCGTTTCCGCAGGTCAGAAGCCCGCAACTCGCTTGATGAGTGTTGGGCGCGGAGCTAGTGTCCGCGAGCCATGGAGCTTGCCCAGCCAATCGAGGCGCCGTCCAACCTCGGTTCCTATCTTGATGACTGGCTCGCCCACGTCGCCGGCAGGGTGCGGGCCAAGACCTGGCAAGGCTACGAGTGCCTGATCCGCCTCTACGCCCGCCCGCACCTTGGCAACTTCCTGCTCACAGAGCTCTCTCCCCTTCACCTGCAGCGACTGTACGCGTCGCTGCTTTCCGATCCCGAGCGCCCGCTCTCGGGCGGGTCGGTTCTGAACCTGAACCTCGTGCTCACGCAGGCGCTCTCGCAGGCCGTGCGGTGGGGGTACCTGTCTGCCAACCCCGCCGCAGGGGCGCAGCCTCCCCGTCCCCGCCGGGCCGAGCCTTTCGCGGTGGACGCCCGGCTCTGCGAGAAGCTCCTGGAGGCGACCAAGATCCCGTGGTCCGAGATCCGGCGTGGAGTCTGGGAGGCACGCTTTGTGTGCGGGGTCCAATACCACCATGACCCCGTCACCGACGACCGTGTCCGGCTCAACCCGCTTGATCCGAAGACCAGTCGCCACGCGGGGCAGTGCGAGTTCAACGGCGTGACCGATCCGGCCATGCTTCGGGCGGTGCTGAGGGTCACACGCAAGGACGGCTACGACTGGGTCGAGTGCAATGGATGCGACATCGGCTGGCAGGTCGCGCATTTCGCCGAGAGCGCTCAGGGCGTCGGGTGACGCGCGGTCTGCCGGCAGCGCGTGCGGCGCGGGCTCCCGTGGCGCGGCGGCGGGATGGACTGATCGGGCTCGCGGCCACAGCCTGATCTACGTCACGCGGGAATCTCGACCACCAATCCCTCCTATCGGTCTAGGGCTAAAGCAAGTGTCGACCGTGCCGAAAAGAGGTGAGGCAGCCTATCTTCGGCATGCTCGACAGAGAGGGCATCTGTGGCCACCTGGGAATCAGACCAGACACCGTTGGCAGGCCCGGGCCGCCTCCGCGTGCCCAGGTTCAAGACGGTACGGCGCGGGTTCGATCCCGACGAGGTCATGAGATACCTGGATGCCCTAGAGGCCCGGGTCGGGCACCTCCACTCGGAATCTCACAAGGACGCCCAGGACGTGGGCCCTGACTTGGCCGACCTGGTGCGAACCTTCGACCACGTCGAGCGGCTCCGTCGGGAGGCGGCGGAACGCATGGTCGCCGAGGCGAAGGCCGAAGCCGAGCGGATCCGCGTCGACACGCAGTTCGAGGCAGAGAAGGCGCGGGCCGACGCTCGACGGACGCTGCGGGACGCTCAGATGGAGGCCGACGGGATCCTTTCGGAGCTGGAGTCCCGCCGGGAGGCCGCCCTCCGCGAGCTTCGGACCATACGGGAGGGAATGCTCGAAGCGGCCAGCGATCTGGAAGCCACCATCGAGTGGGGGGTCAACCGGAGTTAGGTCGGGAATGCGGAGGAGGCGGAGCGGCCGAGCTCCGGCCTCCCGGAATCGTAGTCCGGAGCTACACCGCTCGGCTCGCCGTGCGGCGCGGGCTCCCGGTGCGCGGCGGCGACGACTCGACTTCCCACGGTCGGGGGAGGACGATTCCCCGATGAATGAGCGTCCCTCGGCGGGTTCGGGAGTGGTCGGCTACGTGATCGTGCTAGTCGGCGTTGCGGGTTTCGTCCTGAGCTGCTTCTTGCCATACACGCAATTCTTCGATCAGGTATCCATCTCTTACTACCGATTGGCCACGGCGAGCCGGGGAGGAACCCTCGAATACATGGGCGGGCTCCTGCTTCTCTTCGGCGGTACGACAACCGTCGCATGGGTCGCGCTCGCTGGACTCCGACATGGCCAACACGAGCGTTGGCGGACGCCCTCGATCCTTCTAGCCGTCACCGTTGCTTGGTCCTTGTCGTGGATCGGCGTTCTTCTCAGTCTGTCGGGACTCTTTGAACACGAAGTCGGCTACTGGTCCATGCTCGTCAGCGTCGGCGTTGTCATCGTCGGTTCGGTCGTCGCCTGGATCTCTGGAAGACGAACCGCGCATGAGCCGGACTCAGGCGCTGGCCCCGAACCGCCGACGGAGGTTCCAGTCAGCTAGACCTATGTCTCGCCGTGCTGCGCAGGTTCCCGATGCGCGCCCTAGCGTCCTCGCTCAGCCTCCCGCAGCATCCCGACCAGCATCGCCCGAAGGGTCTGGTCCTCCTCGCAGTCGATCGGGCTAGGCCGAAGGACCAATTCAATTCCTTGTCAGGGGGGGTCAAACTGGTGGCATCGCCCTATCCGAGGAGGAGCAAAAGTATGAAACTGCAAGATGTGCTGGAGCAGATATCGACCGCCACCCGCTCCCTGAAGCTGTCGGCGGCTTGGCTAGAGAGCCAGACCGACGACCAGATTCGCGAGATTGGCAGCGGCGACTGGCTCCCGCTCACGAGCGCCGTGCACAACCTGGAGGAGCGGGTGATCCAGGTCGATCGGGTATTCAATCGGGGAGAAGAGGCTCGGCTGGACCTAGGCCGCGACCTCATTGAACTGTAACCACTGGGATCGTCGGTGGGGCCGAGCAGACGTTCGTCGGCGGCACGGCCGCGAACACGCCGAGCGAGATCTCCGGCTGAAGTTCTCCGCCGGCATCAAGGCACAAGTTCATGACTGACCCGCTCGGGACCAATTCCCCGAGCGAGCTCACAGGCGGAATCATCGGCGGGCTTCCGGCGAAGTTCTACGACCGCCACCAGCGCGGTTGAGGCAAGCGAACCGCGGATAGCCCCGGCCACCAGGTCGGGGCGTTCGCTTGTCGATATGCCGGACGTCACGGGCGCGGGACCACCTGGAAACCTGTAGGACACCGTCATAAACTCGCCGGCGTGTCCCGCTCCAATGGCTACCGGTCGCCCATCCAGGCGCTCGATCGAGGCCGATCTACTCACCAGACCGCAGGGTGGGGGGTGATGTGTCGAGCCCTCCACCTCGCCGCGCTTTCCGAAAGCGGCGGGCTCGGCGCCCACGGCCCCTGGCGAGCGAGGTGGGGATTGGAGGCAGCGGAGGGACAAAGCCGGCGGGCCAGGTGTCGTATCCGCACTTCGGACACGCCGTCACGCCTCGCTTGATGCGAGTGCCGCACACGACGCAGGGTCGTCCCCGCGGCTTCGTTACGAGCTGGAGAAGGCCGTTGATCCCATCAACGAGGACCCTTGAAAACGGCCGCCACCTGGCCCTGGGCTCCTTCCTCGGATTCATGCATCAGGTGTCGACTTCTGGAGTGGCTTGGTTGAGTGTCTAGGAACCGACCGATGTTGGCGCCGTCATACACTCGGCGGCGTGTCCCCGCTCCAACGGTCACCGATTGCCCATCCAGTCGCTCGACCGCATCTGTGAGCTCGCCCAGACGCTCGCTCCGCTCCTGGAGCACGCCGCCGACGCCGGCGCCCGCAAGTCCGGCGGCCTCGAGTTCGCCGGTCGTGGCAGGGGCTTCACCGATGCGGACCCGACCGGCACCGCGGCGATCGATCCGACGCGTCGCCAGATGCGCGCGGCCGTTCGGCGCGCGGGCGCGCTGATCTTTCGCGCCGAGGACGAGCTGCAAGAGGCCGGTGATGTGATCGCCAACGGCTACCTTCGGCTCGACCGCGCCGAGTGGATCCGCGTGGTGGAGAAGCGCCGGGCGGCGCTCGGCGATCGGTGAGCTTGTGGCCACCTTGTGGCCAGGAGTGTCTGACGCTGGCCGTCCACTGAGGTACACGCAGCGCCACTACCAGCAGAAACGTTCCTCAGTCGTAACCCATCCACGTGCTCACGGGGTTTCCCAAACCGCGAGTCGCAGGTTCGATTCCTGCCGGGGGCACTCCATCTACCAGCGCAAACGCCAATCCCGGGTGGACTGAGGAGGGCGTTGTTGCCGTCAGTTTGCCGTCAGCGGACGAGACGACGGGCCTGTTCGACTTCAGGACCCAACCGGCGCGCGGCAGGGTGAACTGCTAGGGCTCGCGGCGGGACTCGAGTCTCCACGAGGAAGGAGTGCCGGTGAAGGGACGAGGGTCGCACCGCAGCAGTGGTCGAGGTTCTCGGTTCGGTATGGACCGATGGCCTCCGCCCTGCGCGAGGAAGGCTGCTCTAGGTCCTCGGCTCACCGGGGCGGGAGTGCGCTCCCCGACCGCGTTCACCCACCACGTAGCTTCGGCCCCTCCTAGGCCGGCGGGACGGTCGGGCCGCGGCGGCCGGCTACCGGCCACGGCCCTCGGTACGAAATGTCCGGTCGGAGAAGGTCGGGGCGGGCCCCTCTCGTGCCGACGAGCTCGGGGCGGCGCCCGCGCGGATGCTCCGAGAGTCGTAACAGGCCGGCGATGACAGGCACACTGAAGACGGCGAGGACAGGCAGGGCTGCAAGCGGGCCGAGCTCGCTCTTGGGAATTGTCAGTGCGCCCAAGACAATGAAGTTCCAGAGCCCGTGGATGGCGATTGGGAACCAGATGGATCCGGTGCGGAGACGGACGACGCCGAGCATGAGACCGAGGATGGTCGCCAACAAGACTCGGTTCAGGGACTCCCCGAGCGACCAGCCGAACGCAAGACCCACAAGATGGGTGACGCCGAAGAGCACACTGCTCAGGATGAGAGCGAAGCGCCGGCTACGCAGGCGTTCGAGGCCATAGAGCAGGATCCCCCTGCTTGCGGTCTCCTCGTTGAAGCCGACCATGAATTGGCCAAGAAGGAGCGTCGGCACGAAGCCCGCCTGAGCAGACGGAAACCCACGGAAGGCGATTCCGACACCCGCGACGACCAGGAGGCAGGCAGGGAGGAGCCCTACCAAGAGACCAAGCCGCAAAGGGGGCACGACGAACCCGCAACCGCGCCGCCACCCCAGCCGAAGGACGATCGCCAGCGCCAACGTTCCGGCGAATGCCTCCGGGAGCACGACCCGTCGGACCACGTCCTCGGGAGTGGCAGCCTGGCTGAACCATTCCGGGCCGACCGCGAGGAAGCGCGATGCGAAGATGTTCGTCAGGGCGACTCCGAAGTAGGCCGCGATGAGTCCGGCCATCCCCAGACGGGCCTCGGGGGCATGCGTGATGGTCTTCGTCTCTTCCAGTGGTGACTCCTTCGGGGGCACATCGTTTTATCGGAAGAGCGGATGCGGGACTCAAGCAGCATGCCGACGAGCACCGCCCGGAGCGTCCGATCCTCCGCAGTCGATCAGCAGCTGATTACAGCGTTTCCCAGCGCCGAAGCCACTCCGCATGTGCGGTCTGTTCGGTCAGACCCGGAGGCCGCGAGCAATCCGCGTCGGCCGCCAGGAAGACCTCCTCGGCTTGATGGGTTCCTTTGAACGCCCGAGCGTGGGAATCCATGCAAGTTCGGAATAGTGGTTCTCATTGGCGAGGCAATCAACCGCACGTGAAGTGCGGCTCGGCCCTCCGATGCCCCCTAACACGTGAACGCGGCCATGCGAGCGACGGGGCGGCCCGTCACCTTCGTGCGGAAAGGCGAAACCGCAGGTCAGAAATCCCCCACCACTCCGCACGTCTCCCCTATGTTCTCGTGTTCCGCTACTCAGCGCTGCCCCAAGAACGGTCGCCCGAGCATCGGTGCGCGGCCGCAGGCGAGAGTGGGGTGAGGGCGATGGCCAAGGTCATAATCCAGTACGTGCGCGAGGCGACCGAAGACGTGATCGCGCACCACCGGGAAGCCATCGAGGAACACGGCATGCGAGTCCTGGGCGATCCGGAGGTCGAGTTGATGCCCGAGGAGGACTTCATCCACATCCACGACGCCCCGGAGGTCTACCGTCTGACGTTCGAGGTCGAGCCGGCCTAGCGGAGCAGACGGCCTTGTCACATCGACCGCCTTGCGGATCCGCTCGGCGTCGCGGCCGGGAGATTGCCCGCCGGCAGTGCGGGTCATCATGATCGGGAGGATGCTGGCTCGGCCAACCGAGCGCGTCGATCTCGGCCAGCAACGCAAAGTCTGGGGGTGGGAGCAGTGAGTGAGCTTCTGGGTATCGCTCGGTTCAAGTTCCACGAGGGCAAGGTCGAGGAGTTCAAGCGCCTGTCCGCTCAGGCGATGGAGATCGTGCGGACCAAGGACTCCGGAACGCTGCAATACGACACCTACTTCAACGACGATCAGTCCGAGTGCGTCGTCATCGAGCGGTACAGGGACTCCGAGGCGGCCATCGAGCACGCGGCGAACCTCGCCGACGTATCGGCGGCGGTCCTCGCGACGGTCTCCGTGGTTCACGGCGAGCTCCTCGGTGAGCCGAGTGAAGAGCTCAGAGCGAATCTGGCCGAAATGGAGGTTCCTGAACTCTTCACGCCCTACGAGTCGATGTAGCAGCGGCTCGCCGGCTTGAGTGGAGCCTGCTGCTAGGAGAGTTGCCCTCCGATGGTCACCTTCGCGTAACCGGACAGCCGACAACTAGCGGTCGTGCTCCCTCAGCATCCCGACGAGCACCGCCGCAGCGTCCGGAATCGTCAGGGACCCCCCTTCTTGATGAAGAAGTCGTAGACGAAATACCCGAGCAGCACCACGACCAGGCCGATGAGCACGATCACGATGGCTGTTCCAGGGACGTAGGCCAGCATCGGCGCGAACATCCTGCCCCCTCCCAGAGATGTGGCCTGAAGCATGACATGTGCGGGTCGGGGTCGCCTTGACGGGCGCTCTGGTTAGCGCTCGGTCTCCCGCAGGATCCCGATCAGCCCCGCCCGAAGGTTCCGGTCTCCACGCAATCCATCAGAAACTCGAGCGGCTGGAAGCTTCTGCCCTCCCCCATTGCCACGCACAAGTAGGAGACTAGGTGGCGCGTCGGAACACCCCAAAGGATCCGAACTGGCTGTCGGGAGGGTCGACCATGACGGGGGGATCGGGGGCGAAGGACGCCCCACACACGCTCAATGAGGAGGAGCGTGCTCCAGGGGAAGACGTGTTGTCTGGTCTCGGGGAACTGGAACGTCGCGAATTGCTGACCTGGGTAGGCGAGCATCTCCCCGAGGTTCGGCGGACCGCGGTCGGGCAGCGACCCGTCTACTGGATCCTCGGGATCGGCTTCGTATTGGGCATGGCCGCGTATGTCGGTGGATACGCGCTCAGATCGTCGGTGACGACGGAGCCGCTTCGTTTTGTGGGCGACCTGCTCTACACGCTCGGTTGGGCACTCTGGACCGGGGTCGTCGTGGTCGTGTTCCTCCAGGTCCTTCCGGAGGCAAAGCGGCGTCAATACCAGCAGGCGCTCGATGCCTACGAGGCCGCGCTGCGCGACAAGGCCCCAGCCGAAGGCGACGAGCCATCGGGGAACGACGAAGCGTCAACAAACGCTTGATCCGCTGCTCTGCGGTCGTGCAGTCGACCGGCGTGACAACGAAGGATCTCGAGGACCTCTAGACTGCCTGGCTCGCCATGCGGCGCGGGCTCCCGGTGCGCGCTGGTGAGAGGTCCGGGCCGATCCGGGTGGCGAAGTCCGCGCAGCGCAGGCGCTAGGCTCTCGGCATCTCGAACGCGGGGGTGCGGACATGAGCGAACGGCGTAGTCCTGAAGCGCAGTTCCAACTAGCGAATGAACGGACGTATCTTGCGTGGCTGCGGACGGCGCTCGCACTCGTCGCCTCCGGCGTCGCAGCCGCACGGCTCCTGGCGGGGCAGACGCTCCCTTGGGCGTGGGAGACGGTTGGGGTCCTGCTGATCCTGGCGGGTGTCGTGACCGCTGCCCTCGCACGGCGCCGGTGGCGGGCGATGGACGCCGCGATCCGCGAAGGCGCACCCCTGCCGGCTCCGGGCATCGCCGTGATGATCGCGGGCGTCATCGTGTTCTGCGGGCTCATCACCACCGCGCTCCTGCTCGGAACGAACCCCGGACACGTTCCATGATCGACTGAGGTCCTTCCATCCCAACTCAGTCCGGCGACCGGCCTCACGCAGCATCCCGACGAGCACCGCCCGAAGGGGTCCGGTCCTCCTCGCAGTCGATCAGCAACTCGGCGAGGCCTAGATAGATACAACTTGGAGGGTGAAGATGCTTCCCCGGCGGCGAGACACGCCGAGGTCTTCGCTTCTTCACCCTCCGCCAGCCTGAATGGTCCTTCTGTCAAACCCTCCGCGCACCCGTTCCTTCCTTACCTGCGCGAGGTCAAACGAGCTAGGAGAGGGGTGGCCTGGCCTAATCCAGGAACTGGTCCAGAAACTCCCTCGAGTAGACCGTATCGACGCGCTGATAGCTACCCGTCGCATTGCACGAAAACGAGTTCACGTAAGAAGCATCGCCCAGAACGTAGCCGTCGAGGAACACCGGACCGCCGGAGTCGCCGAAGCATGACCCACCGCCAGCCTTTGAGTCCTGGTCGTTGATCTGGAACACGACGACCTCTCCCTGCACGTTTTTCAGATAGGACGTGGTGGAGTGTCGTGCCTGCAGGATAATCTGTTGCTTCTTCTCTCCGATGTCGACTCCGTATCCCACGAGCGTGAACGTCTCATTCTTGAGCTCGCCCTGGTTGCCATCCAAGAACCCCACGGGGGCGAGCGGTGCCGGAGTGATCCCCCGCCACTTGGACGATGCGGGCGCATCAAGGACGACGACGCCTTGGTCATGCTGCTTGGAAAGGCTCAACTTGCCGGTCCAGCCCGGGTCTGGATGAGCCGTGCCGGTGATGTAGTGGGCTTCACGGGCCGCCTTCTCCTCCGGCGTGATCCCGGCTTGGAGCGGATCCGGCTGCAGGTTGTCATCGAACGAGACATACACGTTGGTCGCAGGCCCCTCGGTGCAGTGGCCGGCGGTAAGGACCACCGTCTGCGAGATCAAAGTGCCCGAACAGCGAAAGCGACCATCGACGGTCGTGAAGCGGATGAAACCGACATTCGTATGCGTGGTATCAACCTCGCCCCCGGTAATCCCTACCGCTGGCAAGGCCGCCGCGGGAAGCACCATCACCACTGCGGCGATGCCCAACGCGGCGCGAAACAGCCCCCTCATGGATCCTCCCTTCTGGCACCGTTGCGGACAGACACCAGGCTATCGAGGGGTTGTTGAGTCTCGCAACCGAAGCGTGGTCCGGCGAAGGGAGCGCGAGGCCTCCTTGTATTGAGGTCGGCTCGCCTTGCGGCGCGGGCTCCCGGTGCGCCCAGTGGCCGGGAACTCGGAGATTCCGCTGAGCGCCGTCAGCACCACTCCGTGGGGTCCGAACAGATGCTCCAGATCACTACGAAGAAGCCCACGACGACAGCAATCACGATGGCAAACACGGTCAAGGCGAGCAAGGAGGCGTCGGACATGCGCCGCTTGGGTGGCGCCTCGAAGTCGTTCGGTGGGCTTGAGGCAGATGGGACGGCGGGTGAGCGCCCGGCCGCGGGCGTCGGGTGGGCCTCCCCTGCCCGAACGAAGCAGAGCCACGATCCCGTAGCCAGCGGCCAGGATCGCCCCCCAGCCTGCCAGCACGCGACCATCGCCTCCAAGAGTCTGGATGCAGGGAAGACGAAGGTCGAGTTGGCACGGGCGCTCGACAGGTGAACCGGCGAACGAAGGTGGATCAGCGAGCATCGCGATCCCGAGGCCTGCGGCGGCCGCGAGCACCACGATGCCGCCCGCCGTTATCCTCACCCGCCTCGATCCGAGTGTTATGAAGCAGGCTGCGCGGGCGATCACCAAGAGTCCCAGCACGAGCGTGGCTATCCTTTCGGCGCCATTCAGTTCGCTGATCTCGTAGGGCAGGAAGTACGTCACACGGACGGCCTTCGTCCACGTGAGGGCTGCGCCGCCGATCATGACCGCACCCCCCAGCACGGCCACGATCCCGAAGAGACGACCGCCTTTCGATATCCGGATGCTCATGACTTGAAATCCTGATCCGCCCTGGCCGGCATCTGCTAGGCGCGGACTTCCCCGGTTCGAGCGGCGGAAGTCACCATTTTCCCCTGGGTAGAAGTCCCCATGGCACCGAATGTGTGGACCCGGTCGTTCGGGGCCAGTCGCCCCTTGTCCGATGGCGCATCGGCCTCAGGTGCTCAACCCCACTTCGAGGGTTTCGTTTGAGGCTCCAGGCCCATGGTCATCACGCGTCACTCGGGACCATGACTCAAGCACGAGACGATGCAAGCCGATGCCTTGCGGGAGGATCGAACAGGGAGGTTCGCCGTGCTCGGTTCAGAGACTCGCATGTCGTTTCCTCCGGTCCCACCGTCACCGCCTCCGCCGCCGGAGAAGCGATATGTGGCGGTCATCGCGGTGGCGATCGCCACAGGTATCCTCGTGGTCGGATCCCTGATGTTGTTCGTCGGGACCGCACCGGGCGACGCGGAACCGAACGTGGCAGCCGACGCAGACGCGCTCGAATCGGACACTGCACCATCCCCGACGGGGGTAACAACCCCCAGTGTCGGCACGTCGCCCGGTCCCGTGAGCGACCCCGGCCGGATCTCGGCGATCGTTGCCGACGCTCACTCCGGTAAGTACTTCTCGAACACGTTCGAGGATTCGTATCCGAAGGCGGCGGAGATCGGCATGGTGACGGGAATGGCCAGGACAACCGACGGCGACCCCACCGTAAGCGATGAACTACTTGCCTGCTCGCTCTCCTACATCGAGACACACATGTCCCTCACGGAGTTGTTGAAGAAGGACCAGAAGTCGGCCGAGAGGATCGGGGTCAAGGCAGGGATCGCGTGCCTTGATTACATGAACCTGTAGCCACCGGTCGGCCGCGATGGCGAACGCCTCCTGCGCGGATTCCTCGGCGAGATCGAAGTCGCCGAGGAAGCCGATCAGGGCGGCCAGGACGCGGCCCATTCCTCGCGGAAGACGCGATCGAGCGTCGCTACCAATACACCTCGGAGGGTCGAATCTCGACGGCGCCACCGTAGCGCGCCGCCGGGACTCGGGCGGCCACCTCGATGGCCGCATCGAGGTCGTCGGCCTCGAGGATGAACCAACCGCCGACGGTTTCCTTCATGCCGACGAACGGCCCGTCCGTTGTCAGGGTCTTGCCGCCCTCGACGCGGACCGTGGTCGCGTTCTGGGGCAGGCCCATCGGCAGCCCGGGAGTGACGCCCGGCGTCTGGTTGATCCCTTGGTAGTCGGCGTTGACCTGCTTCTGCTCCTCCTCAGGGAGCGCGGCCTGTCGCTCGAGCGCGTCGCCCTGGTAGATCAGCATGACGTACTGCATCGCCACCTCCTCCTCCTTGGCCGGATCGGTCGAAGTAAGACGAACGCCGGCCGACGAAATCGAGAGGTCGACACCGGAAACCTTGCCATGTCCGCGCGGCCCGGTCAGGCGTCGACGTAGGCCGCGAAGTGCTTCCCGGTGAGGGTGGAGCGGGCGGCGACGAGGTCGGCCGGTGTGCCCTCGAAGACGATCCGACCGCCGTCGTGGCCGGCGCCAGGACCAAGGTCGATGATCCAGTCGGCGTGCGCCATGACCGCCTGATGGTGCTCGATGACGATGACCGACGTGCCGGAGTCGACGAGCCGGTCGAGCAGGGCGAGCCGCTGCTCGAC
>Ga0307296_10001548_pt1 | contig 11524 bp, 14 predicted proteins | sample ER_DNA_153_FD_194467 | JGI IMG/M metagenome (GOLD analysis project Ga0307296, IMG submission 194467) | Bulk soil microbial communities from the East River watershed near Crested Butte, Colorado, United States - ER_DNA_153 | ecosystem: Environmental > Terrestrial > Soil > Floodplain | place... | reverse complement strand
ACCTCGTACGCCTGCCCGATGCACCCGGAGGTCACATCTTCGGAGCCTGGAACCTGCCCGAAGTGCGGGATGCAGTTGCTCCCCGTTCGGTCCGAGAAGCCGACCGTGAGCTCCTACGCCTGCCCGATGCATCCGGAAGTCACGTCCTCGGAGCCGGGAACGTGCCCAGAGTGCGGCATGAAGTTAGTGCCCTCCGAGGCGCTGCCGGCACCGCACGAGGATGCGGTCCACCACGGGCATGAACAGCACGGAGAACAGAACGACGGACTCGAATGGGAAGACCTGATGCCGGAGATCAACCGAGCCTCGGAGCCCAGCAATATGAGATGGATGCTGATCGACCGAGAGAGCGGGGCCGAGAACGGGGCCATCACGTGGGCGTTCACGGTGGGTGACCGGGTGAAGATCCGGCTCGTGAACGAGATGGAGTCCGATCACCCGATGCACCATCCGTTCCACGTGCACGGAGCGGGACGCTTCCTCGTCCTGTCTCGCGAAGGGGAGGCGGAGTCCAACTTGGTGTGGAAGGACACCGTGCTCGTTCCGGCAGGTCGAACCGTGGACATCCTTCTCGACGTCTCCAATCCAGGACTGTGGATGGCGCACTGCCACATCGCCGAGCACGCTCAGAGCGGGATGATGTTCAGCTTCAACGTGTCTCGGCGCGATCCTGCCGAGGCGACGACGTGACCTCCGAGGGTGGATCGACCTCGCTCGACGTCGTCGTGATCGGTGCGAGCCAGTCCGGTCTCGCGATCGGGCATCACCTCGCCCGGCGCGGGGTACGGTTCGTGATCCTGGACGCGGGGTCCGAAGTCGGTGAGGTGTGGAGATCCCGATGGGATTCGCTCAAGCTGTTCACCCCCGGGCAGTACAGCGGTCTCCCGGGGATGGCGTTTCCCTCAGCGAACGACACGTACCCGTCGAAGGATGACGTCGCCTCCTACCTCCAGTCCTACGTGTCTGCGTTCGATCTTCCGGTGAAGCTCAACGCGAAGGTCACTTCTCTCACCGAAGGTGAAGGGAAGTATCTGGTGAGGACCGCGGATGAAGGATTCACCGCGGACCAAGTCGTCGTTGCGACCGGGCCGTTCCAGGTTCCGTTCGTTCCCCCGATCACCCGGAACGACACTGTCTTCCAGATCCATAGCGCCGACTATCGCAACCCGAGTCAACTCCCTGACGGAGAAGTGCTCGTCGTTGGGGGAGGGAACTCCGGTTTTCAGATCGCCGAAGAACTCGCAGCGACAAGGAAGGTCACGCTCGCCGTGGGCCAGCGCGCTCCCTCCTTGCCCCAGCGTCTCCTCGGCAAGGACCTCTTCTGGTGGTTATCCGGGGTCGGGTTCATGAAGGTGAGCACCGATTCGCGACTCGGTCGGAAGTTGGCGAAACGCGACGTGCTCATCGGATCGAGCCCGAGACGACTTCGCCGCTCCGGCGTGACCCTGAGGAAGCAGCTGACGAATCTCGTCGGGCGGCGCGCCCTCTTCAACGATGGAAGCGAGCAAGACATCGACGTGATCATCTGGGCGACTGGGTATCGATCCGACTTCTCCTGGATCGAGATCCCTGGGATCAAGAACGCGGATGGCGCCATCGTCCACAGACGAGGCGTTACTGCCACTTCGGGACTGTTCTTCATCGGCCTCCCTTGGCAGCACACTCGGGGGTCGGCACTCATCGGGTTCGTGAAGGATGACGCTGCCTTCATCGCTGCCCGAATAAGCTCGCGTCTCGAAGATCCCGCAGGACGTGTCGGGACGGATGCTGAGCGAACGTAGGAGGGAACAGATGGCGATGGAAGTGGATCCGGTGTGCGGCATGCGCATCGACAGCGAGGAAGCGGCGGAGACCATCGAGCACGGAGGGAAGACGTACTACTTCTGCTCACAGACTTGCTATGACGCCTTCAAGGCAGATCCAACTTCGTACGTGACGTGACAGGAAACGGGTTCACCGAGGATGAGGTCGCACGGCGCGCGGGGACGACTCCCGAGCGCATCCGACAGCTCGCCGAGCTTGGCATCCTTGAGCCCGAACACGGGACCTATCCGAAACGAGATGTATTGCGAGCCCGATTCGTCCTTGGTCTCGACGCCATCGGCATCGACGAGCACGCCGTCGCGGATGGCATCGCCTCAGGCGATCTCACGCTCGGATACGTCGAGTTCGGAGGCCGCCGTCCGCCCCGTTCCGACCAGACCTTCGACGAGCTGGGCAACGAGATCGGCATCCCGTACCCCATGCTCGAGCGGCTCTATGTCGCCTTCGGACTGCCGCGTCCTGCGCCCGAGGAGTACGTCCGAGAGGAGGATCTACGCCTCCTCAAGATCATCCCGGTGCTCTTCGGTGCCGGGGTGGGCGAAGGAGAGATCCTGCGGCTGGCGCGCGTATGGGGCGACAGTGCCCGACGGGTCGCGCAGTTCCAGAGCCACTACCTCCACCATTCGATCGAGGAGCCGTTCCGTCGACGCGGCCTCCGTGACAACGAAGCGTTCGAGGCGGCGCTCAGGGAGGTCAGCGTTCGGGCGGGCCGCTCCGGAGAAGACCTCTTGGGCTGGCTGTTCAGGCGTCACTCGGAGGTCTTCGAGACCGAGCACCTCTTCGATCACGTCGAGACCGCGCTGGAAGACGCCGGAGTGCATCGCAGGGAGCCCCGGCACGTTGAGGCATGCGCGTTCGCGGATCTCTCCGGCTACACGAAGCTGACCGAGGAGGCCGGCGACGAGGTCGCGGCGGAGGTTTCCGTGAAGCTCGCCGAGTTGGTGAATGAGGTCGCATCGCGGCACTCGGGCGCCGTCGTCAAGATGCTTGGTGATGGGGTGCTCTTCCACTTCAAGGATCCGCAGGACGCGGTGATGGCATCGCTCGAGGTCCTGGACCGCGTGCGGCCGGCCGGCCTCCCGCCGGCCCACGTCGGCGTGAACGCGGGGCCGATGATCTACGAGGAGGGCGACTACTTCGGCCGCACGGTCAACATCGCGGCGCGCATCGCATCGCAGGCGGGGCCGGATCAGGTGTTTCTCGGAGAGGACGTTCTGGATCACATCGAGCCGAACGGGTTCCGGGTCGTCGAGGCGGGCGCTTTCGAACTCAAGGGCATCGACAAGCCATTGACCCTGTACGAGGCCGTCCGTGACCAGTCCTAGCGCGCCATCGCCTGCGCCCGGGCCCGACATGGCGTCGATGCGCACGGCGATCGCCTGGGGAGTCGTCGTGGGCGTGGTCCAAGCAGCGTCGCCACTCGCATTCTGGTGGCTCGATCCGGCGACCGTCTATGCGCTCGGACTCGCCGCGATCGCATCCATCTACATCGGCTTCGCGGTGGCCGACGGACGGGCGAGGATCATCCTCGTCGAGTGCTGTGTCGCGATGGCTTTCGTGGTGGTCGCCGCGGCAGGCATCACCGGATCGGCGTGGCTCCTTGCGTTCGGGTTGGCGGCCCATGGGGTCAAGGATGCGTGGCAGCAACGCAGCCAGTTCGTCTCCGGCACCCGGTGGTGGCCACCGTTCTGCGCGCCGTCGACTGGGTCGTCGCTTCGATCATCGCGATCGAGATCGTCGCGGGGATCCATCTCCGTCCTTAGCCCTGAAGATGATGCGAGCCATCGTGCAGGAGCGGTACGGGTCACCTGACGTTCTGGAGCTCCGCGACGTAGACCAGCCGGTGATTTTAGACGACCAGATGCTCGTGCGGGTTCGTACTGCTTCGGTGCACGCAGATGTGGCACGTGATGCGCGGTGTCCCCTACGTCCTGAGGATCATGGGCGGGACCTCAGGCGCGCGCTGAGCTCTCGAGGGACATACGTCTTGATCGGCCACGATCAGTACGGAGCCGCGGGCCATCGCTGGTTCGGGAGCCTGGGCCACTTCGCCAAGCTGATGGTCATGGCCCTGTTCGTGTACCAGCTGTATCCATTCCCAGCCGTGAAGGACCCGGGAGATCGTCTGATGGTGCTCAAGGATCTCATCGAGGCGGGAGTATGACGCCAGTCATCGACAAGACCTTCACGTTGAGCCAGGTCCCCGAAGCCATCCGCGATCTGGAATCCGGACAAGCACGAGGAAAGCTCGTAGTGGCTGTTGGAGAGTAGCGAGACGTCCCCGGTCACGGGGGATCACCGCATAGTTGGGAGTCCAAGAGGCGGATAGCCTTGCCTCAGGCCTCCGAGGTGGGTGGGACAGCAATGGGTCACGAGCAGCACGATCACGACACGCACCGGTCTCAGGTCGCGGACCAACACGCCGGCCATGACCAACACGCCGGCCATAGCGTGGCCATGTTCCGCGACCGTTTCTGGCTCTCGCTGCTGCTGACCGTCCCGACCCTCGTCTGGTCGCAGACAGTCCAGGACTGGTTCAACTACTCGGCGCCGACGTTTCCACTCGCGGATCGCATCCCCGCCATCTTCGGAACGGTGGTCTTCCTCTTCGGCGGACTTCCGTTCCTGAAGGGCGGCATACAAGAGGTGCGCGATCGGCAGCCAGGGATGATGCTCCTCATCTCGCTCGCGATCGTCGTCGCGTACGTGTCGAGCGTCGCGTCGGAGACCGGTGCGCTCGATCTCGAGTTCTGGTGGGAGCTTGCGCTGCTGATCGACGTCATGCTGCTCGGGCATTGGCAGGAGATGAAGGCCCTCGGGCAGGCGTCCGGCGCGCTCGAGGCACTCGCCGCGCTGCTTCCCGACGAAGCGGAGGTCGTCGACCAACAGGGGGTACGAACGGTTCCCCTCGATCAGCTTGGGCTGGGGAGCCTTGTCCTCGTACGCCCTGGCGGCCGCGTCCCTGCGGACGGGAGGATCGAAGAGGGTTCCGCCGAGTTCGACGAGTCGACGATCACCGGCGAGTCGAGACCCGTGCCGAAGGGAGCCGGCGACGAGGTGGTCGCCGGGACCATCTCGACGGATGGATCCGTCAGGGTCCGGATCACCGCGGTCGGCGAGCACACGAAGCTCGCCGGGATCCGCAGGCTGGTGATGGAGGCGCAGTCATCGAGGTCCAGAGCGCAGGCCCTCGCGGATCGAGCGGCGGCGGCGCTCTTCTACGTAGCGGTGGGGGCCGGCGTCGTGACGTTCGCCGTCTGGGCCGCCTTGGGAGATATGGACCAGGCGGTGGAACGCTCGGTCACCGTTCTGGTCATCTCCTGCCCGCACGCGCTCGGTCTTGCGATCCCGCTCGTGATCGCGATCTCGACCTCTATGGCAGCAAGGGCAGGGATCTTGGTCAAGGATCGTTTGTCGCTCGAGCGGATGCGGACCGTGGACACGGTGCTCTTCGACAAGACCGGCACGCTGACGGTCGGGAAGCCGGCTGTTCGGGACGTTGCGACGCTCGACGGCAGCGCCGATGAGGTCCTTCATCTCGCCGCCGCCGCGGAGTCCGACAGTGAGCACCCACTCGCCCGGGCGATCGTCGCCACAGCAGGTTCCGAGGGAGCTATTCCGCCAGCGTCGGGGTTCCGTTCCTTGACGGGCCGAGGTGTTCTCGCCGAGGTCGATGGGTCGACCGTCGCCGTCGGTGGACCGGCCCTGCTTCGCGAGCTCGATCTCGCCGAGCCTCCGCGGATGACAGGAGCAATTCGGACGTGGCGAGCGCGGGGCGCGTCAGTCCTCATGGTCGTGAAAGACGACCAGGTTGTCGGGGCGCTCGCTCTGGAGGACGAGGTTCGCCCTGAGTCTGTCGAGGCGGTGAGACGGCTCCGTGACGACGGGGTCCGAGTCGTCATGATCACGGGCGACGCCCGCCAAGTAGCCGAGGCCGTAGCCGGCGACGTCGGCGTGGACGAGGTGATGGCCGAGGTGCTCCCTGAGGACAAGGCTGGCGCGGTTGCTGAGCTTCAGGGTCGCGGGCTACAGGTCGCGATGGTCGGGGACGGGGTCAACGATGCGCCCGCGCTTGCCCGCGCGGACGTGGGGATCGCTATCGGGGCGGGAACCGACGTCGCGATCGAGTCCGCGGGCGTGGTGCTCGCGAGCGACGATCCCCGAGGGGTCGTGTCGGTGCGACGCCTCTCGAAGGCGAGCTACCGGAAGATGGTGCAGAACCTCGGTTGGGCGCTCGGCTACAACGTTGTGGCCATCCCTCTCGCGGCGGGCGCGTTCGCGTGGGCTGGCATCGTGTTCCCGCCGGCGATCGGCGCGCTCGCGATGAGTGTCTCTACGATCGTCGTCGCCGCAAACGCGATGTTGCTGCGGAACGTTGCCCTCAGGCCGGACGAAAGTTCCCGCCCGGATCCGACCACGCAGGCCAAGCAAGGCGACCATCACCAGCACCAGCACTAGGGTTCGAGTCGCCGAGTCCGGCGGTGTCTCTGGCTGCTACACGTACGCCCGATCTCAGATGTCACAGAGTGAGCGGCACGAGGCATACTGATGTGTCATGCAGCTGCAGGTGGGCGCCCTGGTTCGTCGCGCCGCTGCGGCGCTGATCGTCGCCGTTGGACTAGCCTCGTGCACGACGGGACAAGACTCGATCCCGTCCCCTCAGCCGTCATCCACTCCCAACGGATCGAATGGCGTTGACGGCTCAGGCGCTGTCGCGATCACCGATCTCGATTCGTTCGTTGCAGCGTTGTCCTCCGAGGTGAAGGTGCACGATCGTGGCAGCAAGGCTTTCCTGACTCGTGAGCTTGGGGTGCCGGGTCAAGAGTTGAATGCTGGCGGGCACCTGTATGCGTACGAATTCCCGAGTATGGCCGCCCTGAACGGGTTCCGTGACGGGGTGAGCCCCGACGGCAGCATGCTGCCGATCCCAGGCGGCAAGGGGTCGATCATCGTCGAGTGGTCGGCGCCGCGGCTGTACGGGGAGGTCGAGTCTTCGTCGTCTATTTCGGCGACGACGGACCCACGCTTGCGGCGCTCCGAGACGTGATGGGCCCACCCTTTGCTCCGAGGCCACATTCGGACTGACGTCCGCGGCGCCCGCGGCGGGCGTCAACCAGGCGACGGGTCGTCACTCTAGATTCTGGTGTGGGGAGTATCTCCTCAGGGAGCAATCGAGGGTCTGTCTCAACCCGCCCGCCGAACCTCATGTGGCAGAGGTGATCCTTCGCTGGGTTCGCTGGCGGTGCTCTCCGGAGTCGCGCCAGACGAGCCAGACCACGAACAGATCGAAAAGCGTCAGGAGGGCGAGCCCGGTCGATGGTGCAAAAGTCATCCGATAGAGCTGGTAGACGATGAACGCGATGAGGAAGACCAGGGCGAACGGGTAGGCCCACCGCTGGTGCCTCCACAAGCCGGCGACCATCACGAGTTTGGCGACTCCGTGAGCCAGTAGATAGACGGCGCCGAAGGTCCGAGTGGCCTGCAGGTTCGCCGTCACGTGCAGCACGTGGCGAGCGAAGAAGTCGTTCGGGTCCTCGGAGAGCTCATGCTGGAACAGGGTTTTGGCCAGCCTATCCATCGTGGCTGGAGAGATGAAGAGCAACAGCAGACCCCCAACGAGTTCCAACGCCCCATCGATGCCCTTGACCACCAAGCTCGCTCGGAACGTCTCATCGAGCGCGTACCGCCATGTCCTGCGCTTCGTTGCCTCTCCAGTGGGGCGGAGAGTCGCGTCGCCGTCGTCGTCCCCGCTGGTCACATCGCGCAGAGTATCCGACCCGCAAGGTTGGCCGGGTCGCAGAGCCACACTTGGGACAAGCTCGGTGCATCCGCGAGCTCCGACCTCGTGCGGAGCGGAGCTCGATCATCGAGTGGAACGCGGTGCCGCGTGTCCTAGGCGCGTCAGACGACCAGACCAAGCGCCCGGAGAGCGCGCTCGAGCATCAACTGATCGCCCCGCCAATGGTCGCGGACGACCTCTGGCCCCGCGCGCTTCACGAGGTGACGTAACACGAGCGCGACGACGATGACGTCATCGAGAGGTCCGATTACCGGCAGGAACTCCGGCAGGAGATCGATGGGGGATACGACCCACACGATCGCGAAAGCGACGAGAGCCTTCGAGCTTCGCGGAACGCGCTGATCGCGGAACAACCCTCGAAGAAGTGCCGCGAGATCGGGCAGAAGCCGGGCCAGCTGTCTCGCCTCGACCCTGCGGCCGGCGAGCATCAGGATGGCCACCGTGACGAGCCATACGAGGATCGCGATGCCAAGGGCGACGAGCAGGGTGCGCATCGAGTAAGAGTAGACCGACCCAACGCCCGAAAGGGCCTCTGACCTGCTGTGGGTACTACCCTCTTAACCTGTGGGTCTCTGGCAAGCGTGCCCTGTTTCAGCAGGTCACGGGATTTTGAGAGCATCCCACCACCAACTGACTGACTAACCACCCACCCGCCTGACGCGTGATTGTCAGCGCCGCCATGCGCATGTGCCGAAAATGGCGCGGCAAGGTTAGGTACGAGGCCGTGCTACTACAGCCGGCGTGGGCCTTACGACGACCTGTCGCGCCCACCGGCGGCGAGGCACCGTTCTGCGTCGGACGGGTTGCCGGCGCGCGCGAACGCTTCCGCGGCTTCGCGGAACATCGCCCGGGCTTGCGCCTCGTCGCCCTCCACCTGGCGGAGGACGCCCCGCGCCTCCCACACCGCGCCGATCCACGGGCCTGCCTGCCACATCCCTGAGATGCGCTCAGCCTCGGCGATGAACGCGCGCGCCCGGTGCATATCGCCGTTGCGAGCGCTCGTCGTCGCAGCGGTGGTGAGGTAGCCCATCGAGCATGGTTCACACGACCGCATCTGGGACAGCGTGCGCTCGGCGTCGCGCAGGACGGACATGGACCTCTCCGGAGCCGATGCCTCGATCATCGTGCCGAACACGCGCACCAACAGGTGGGAGACGATGTCGGAGCGGTTCGCAAGCGCGCGGGCTCGGCCGAGGAGCCGGTTGGCGTCGTACCGACGCCCACGGCGCACCGCCGCCTCTGCCAGCCGCTGCCTCGCGAGCGCGGAGCCTGAGATGCAGCCTTGGCGGTCGTTGGCCTTGGCCGCCGACCTGAGGTGACCCTCCGCTTCGTCAACGTGACCGCCGAGCAGTTCCGCCTCGCCCAACATCAGCAGCGCGAGGGCGGCGCCGGTCGCGGAGTTCGCCTGATCGGCGATGCGCATCATCTCCCGAGCGAAGTCGGCCGCGATGTCGTAGCCCTCGGGCCCGGTGAGGTAGTACTCGGCCAGACACAGGTGGGCGTCGTAGACGATCGGCTCCATGTTGGCGCGCATACGCATCGACTCGGTGAGCTCCTCCGCGAACTGCTCACGCCACCTGCCCTGGCCCATCGCGACCTTCGCGAGGATCACCGCGGCTTCTCCGAGCTCGCGGCCGAGCCCGGCGTCGAGAGCGATCGCACGCGCCTCCGTTGCCGCACGCTCGGCCTCTGCCATCTCTCCGCGGTTCATGTGCACGAGCGCCCACGCCAGCAGCGCATGTGCGCGCTCGGTGTCGGAGGGAGGCTCGGCACCCTCGACCGCCAGCACGCGTTCGTACAGCGCGACCGTTTCGGGATCTGGCCCAACCCCTAACTGATCCCGGAGGACCTCGCGGAGCCGCTCGAAGCGGCGGATCGCCGCTCGGCGTTCCCCGGCGTCGAGATCGATCATCATCAGCTCGCGCGTCGCCTGCTCGTCGGTCGGGTCCTCCTCGGAGAGGCGAGCCCAAAGCGCTCCGGCGCGCAGCACATCCAAGTAGCGGCGGCGCAGCCGCGCGCGCGGCTCGACCGTCCAGGACTCATAGATGTCATCGGGCAGGAGGTCTCCCCGATAGAGATCGGCAGCGTCGCGGTTCGTCGCGGCGTCGCCGGTCTCCAGTGCACGTCCGGAGGCGGCCTCGAACCGCTCGACATCTGTGTCGACACGAGCCTCAGGCGCCAGCACGAGCACGCCGTGTTCGTTCACGATGGCCCGCTCGTCGGCGAGCGCGAGCCTCGCGAAATGCAGCGCCTTTCGGAGGTTGGTGCCGGAGGCTTCCGGCTCGCTCTCGGGCCAGAGCGCGTCCATCACTTGGAGGCGGTGCATCCGGTGACCGGGAGCGAGGGCGAGCAGCTTGACCACATCGGCCGCGCGGCGGCTCCGCCAGGCATCGCTGGAGACGGGTTGATCGTCGACCGTCACCGCCGATCGACCTAGCAGCTCTATTGCGAGCTCATTCACATCGGCATCGTAGAGGCCGACTTCGGCCCCGCCCACAGGGCCGTGCGGAACGGTTCGGGAACGCTCGCCTCCGTAGCTTCGCGTCCGGAAGGAGGTGAACAACAGGTGACGCTCTATATGGATGTACACGACCACCTGCCCGAGGGAGCGACCGCGGTCGACGTAGCGAGGGCGCACGCCGCGGACCTTCGCGTCCAGGAGCGGTTCGGCGTGCGCTACCTCAATTACTGGGTGGACGAGGGGGCCGGCAAGTCCTTCTGCCTGATCGAAGCCCCTGACGCCGACGCCGCACACGCCGTGCATCGCGAGGCGCACGGCCTCGTCGCAGACGAGATCTATCCCGTCACCCAGGGGTAGCGGACGGATCACTGGAACGACGACGAAGGAAGGTTCGCCGTGATGACCGTGACACCGAACGAACGCAGGAACGGGTCCTCGAGTGGGGCCGAGCAACAGCCCGGCCGCGTGCACACCTTCGACGCAGGCGACCTCAGCTGCGCGACCGGCCTGGCGGAGGAGTTCCGCAGGCAGATCCAACAGATACCGCTCGGCGACGAGCTTCTCGTGACCACCGGCGATCCTTCCGCGAAGGAGGACCTGCCGCCGCTGGCACGGATGATGGGCCACACCGTCCGTTCGATCGAGAACGCACGCGACGGATCCCTCGTCATCGACGTGGAAAGGGGACGATGACATGACCAACAAACTGATCTTCAACTGCACCTACGGCTCCGATGACCCGGAGCGCGCCACCCTTCCGTTCGTAGCCGCGAACGTCGCCGCGACCGCCGGCCAGGACGCGGTCGTCCTGTGCACGATCGACGCCGTGTGGCTCGGGACGAGCGACGGCGCGAGCGGGGTCGCTCAACCCGGGCTGCCCGTGCTGGACGAACTCTTCAACGATTTCGTGGACAACGGTGGCCAGGTCTGGCTCTGCGGCGCTTGCACCGGCCCTCGCGAGATCGGGGAGGACCAGCTGCGCAAGGGCGCCACGATCGTCGGGGCGGCCAAGGTTGTCGAGGAGGTCGTCAACGGAGCGCGAACGATCGCCTTCGCCTAGATCCGCCGGTCCCGACCGAAAGGGGAACGAGATGCCGGAGTTCATGGACGTGCACAAGGGAATGGTGGGCATCACGCGGGAGACCTTGATGGAGGCACATCAGGCGGACCTGGATATCCAGGACGACGAGGGCGTCAACTTCAAGCACACGTGGGCCGACCCGGAGTCCGGGATGGCTTGGTGCCTGTCGGAGGCGCCGAACGCGGAGGCCGTGAAGAAGATCCATCAGCGGACCGGTCATCCAGCCGAGGAGGTCTTCCCGGTCCCGGTCCAGGTCTGATCCGGCGGGAGGATCCACTCAGGGCCGGGGTGGATACCCCGGCCCTGATGCTCCACTGCTGGCGGAAGCAGGCAGGGGCTCACCGTCATGGCAAGCGCA
>Ga0307296_10001547_pt1 | contig 11533 bp, 6 predicted proteins | sample ER_DNA_153_FD_194467 | JGI IMG/M metagenome (GOLD analysis project Ga0307296, IMG submission 194467) | Bulk soil microbial communities from the East River watershed near Crested Butte, Colorado, United States - ER_DNA_153 | ecosystem: Environmental > Terrestrial > Soil > Floodplain | place: USA... | reverse complement strand
TCCGCCTGCTCGGCTACGGCTCCGCGGACGAGGTGCTCCAGGTCAACATGGGGCGCGACGTGTACGCCGATCCGGCCGAGCGGCAGCGGCTCCTCGACCGCGACACCTACACCGACCGCGAGTATGACGAGGTGGAGGCGACTTGGAAGCGCAAGGACGGTCGCCTCTTGACCGTCCAGCTGAGCGTCCGGGCGGTACGGGGTGGTTCCGGGCAGGTGGAGTACTACGAGACCTTCGTGCGGGACGTCACCGAGCAGCGGCGCCTGCAGACGCAGCTCGTGCAGTCGCAGAAGATGGAAGCAGTGGGCCGGTTGGCAGGCGGCATCGCTCACGATTTCAACAATCTGCTCACCGTGATCACGACCTCCTGCGACTTGCTGCTCGAGGACCTGGCCGCGAGCGATCCCAAGCGCGAAGACGTGGATCAAGTCCGAAAGGCGGCGGACGGCGCCGCAGCGCTCACCCGCCAGCTCCTGGCATTCAGCCGCCAACAGGTACTGACGCCGCAGATCGTGAATCTCGGCGACGTGGTGTACGGCGTCGAAAAGATGCTGCGCCGCGTGATTGGCGAGGACGTGGATCTCGTCACCGTCCTCGGGCCCGACGCGGGCGCGGTCAAGGCCGACGTTGGGCAGCTCGAGCAGGTCCTCATGAACCTGGCCGTGAACGCGCGCGACGCCATGCCGACCGGCGGCAAACTCACGATCGAGACCGCCAACGTCGAACACGACCCGGACTACGCCCGCGAGCAGGAAGCCGCCCCGGTCAGCCGCTTCGTGATGCTCGCCGTGAGCGATACGGGCACCGGCATGGATGAGGCGACCAAGGCGCGGATCTTCGAGCCGTTCTTCACCACCAAGGAGCTCGGCAAGGGGACGGGGCTCGGTCTCGCCACCGTCTACGGGATCGTGCGGCAGAGCGGCGGCTTTATCTGGGTCTACTCCGAGCCGGGGCTCGGGACGACGTTCAAGATTTATCTGCCGCAAGTGGACGCGGTCGCCGAGGCCGGCGCGGGCGCGGCCGCCACCGGTACATCGCGACGAGGCACGGAGACGGTGCTGCTGGTCGAGGACGCCGCTGCCGTGCGCTCGGTGATCCACGAGGCGCTGGCGCGGCAGGGCTACACGGTGCTGGACGCCCCCAACGGCGTCGAGGCACTACAAATCGCCGCCAGCCATCCGGGGCCGATCCACCTGCTGCTGACCGACGTGGTGATGCCGGGGCTCTCCGGCCGGCAGTTGTCGGATGCGCTCGCGGCGGTGCGTCCCGATACCAGGGTCCTGTACACGTCGGGCTACACCGACGACGCTGTGGTGCGCCACGGCGTACTCGAGTCCGGCATCGCCTACCTGCAGAAACCGTTCACCGTCGACGGGCTGGCGCGCAAAGTCCGCGAGGTGTTGGATCGCTAAGGCCAGTTGAGCGAATACGCGCCCCGAGCCATAGATTCGTAGCTCATGGCCGAACGGCGCCGGAAGCCCCCCAAAACGAAACCTCGCGTCAAACCTACCGCCGCTGCCCCGGGGGGCGACGCGCTCACGGTCTCGCTGCTCCAGTCCACCCTCGAGTCGACCGCCGACGGTATCCTGGTCGTGGACCCCCAGGGACGGGTCGTGTCGCAGAACCGGCGGTTTGCGGAGCTGTGGCGGATCCCCCAGGAGCTTCTCGACACACGCGACGACGAGCGCCTCATCGCGCACGTGCTCGATCAGCTCGTCGACCCGGCGCAGTTCGTCAACAAGGTGCGCGATCTCTACGCCCATCCCGACGCGGAGAGCTTCGACGTCCTCGCGTTCAAGGACGGCCGCATCTTCGAGCGCTACTCGATCCCCCAGCGACTCGACGGACGGGCGGTAGGCCGCGTGTGGAGCTTCCGGGACGTCACCGCGCGCGCGCGAGCCGAAGCGACGATTGCCGAGCGCGAGACCCTGCTGCGCACGATCTTCGAAGCCTCCCCCGAGTGCGTCAAGCTGCTGTCGTCCGACGGCATCCTGCTCCAGATGAACCAGGCCGGCCTCGCCATGCTGGACGCCGACCGCGCCGACCAGGTCGTGGGGCGGGCGACCGTCGACCTGGTGGTGCCGGCCCATCGGGCCGCGTTCAAGGCGCTCCTGGCCCGCGTGGCGGCCGGCAGCTCGGGGCGGCTGGAGTTCGAGGTCACCACGCTCAAGGGCGCTCGGCGCTGGCTCGACACCCAGATGGTGCCGCTGCAGCGCGACGGACGACCGGCGGGGACGATCGATACGCTGCTGGGCCTGACCCACGACTCTACGACGACGCGAACGAGAGCCTGAGTTTCCCGTACTTCGTCGACGAGGCCGATCCGGAGCAAGACACGCAGCCGCGCCCGCTGCGCCGCGGCATGACGGAGTACGTGCTGCGGACCGGGGCCCCGCTGCTCGCGACGCCGGACGTGTACGACGACCTGGTGGCGCGGGGCGAGGTGGAGCTGATCGGCGCCCCGTCCATCGACTGGGTCGGCGCGCCGCTCGTCGTGAAGGATCGCACCATCGGCGTGGTCGCCGCCCAGAGTTATTCGGAAGGCGTGCGCTACGGCCCCGGGGACCGGGAAATCCTGATCTTCGTGTCCTCCCAGATCGCGATGGCCGTCGAGCGCAAGCGCGCCGAGGATGCCCTGCGCCGCCAGACTGATCTGCTGCAGCAGATCGTCGAGCACATCCCCGTCATGCTCGTCTTCCTCGACCCGGTGGGCCTCATCGAGTGGGGCAACCGCGAGTGGACCCGGGTACTCGGCTTCACGACGGCCGATGCGCGCTCCAGCGACATCTTCCCGGCGCTGTATCCCGACGCCGCCGAGCGCCAGCGCGTGAAGGACTCGATCGGACAGCCGACGGGACTGTGGACCGATTTTCGGACGCGCACGCGTGACGCTCGCGTGCTCGACACCACGTGGGCCAACGTGCCGCTGGCGCAAGGCGGATGGCTGGCGATCGGTGTGGACATCACGGAGCGCAAGCAGGCCGAGATCGCGCTGCGGCAGAGCGAGGAGCGCTACCGCATGTTCATCGCGCAAAGCTCGGAAGGCGTGTCACGTCTCGAGTTCAAGCCGCCGGTCCCGCTGACTCTCACGGAAGACGCTCAGGTGGACGCGATGTACTCGAGCGCCACCGTGGCCGAGTGCAACGACGCGATGGCGCGGATGTACGGGTTCACGGAGGCGCGCGAGCTCGTGGGGGCGCGTCTCGCCGATCTCCACGATCAGGGCGACCCGGCGAACCGCGAGCAGATGCGCAGCTTCATCCGGGCGGGCTACCGGCTCGCGGACTCGGAGACGCGGGAGCGGGACCGCGAGGGCAAGCCGCACGTGTTCTTGAACAACGTCGTGGGGTTCGTCGAAAACGGGAACCTGGTGCGCGTCTGGGGCACGCAGCGCGACGTCTCCGACCAACGGCGTCTCGAGGAGCAGTTCCGCCAGTCGCAGAAGATGGAGGCGGTGGGACAGCTCGCCGGCGGCATCGCCCACGACTTCAACAACCTGCTCACGGCGATCCTCGGCAACACACAGCTGCTGCTGCGCGACCTGCCTCCCGGCGACGCGATGCGCGGCGACGTGGAAGAGATCCGCAAGGCGTCCGAGCGTGCCGCCGGACTCACCCGCCAGCTGCTCGCCTACAGCCGCCGCCAGATGCTGCAGCCGGAGATCTTGGACCTCAACGTCGTGGTCGGCGAAATGGACCGCATGCTGCGGCGTTTGATCGGCGAGCACATTGCGCTCGTCAGCGTCCCTGCCCCAGACCTGGGGCGCGTGCGGGCCGACCCGAGCCAGATCGAGCAAGTACTCGTGAATCTCGTGGTGAACGCCCGCGACGCGATGCCCGAAGGCGGGCGCCTCACGATCGAGACGGCGAACGTGGACCTCGACGAGACCTACGCCCAGGACCACCTCGGCGCCACCCCCGGGGCCTACACGATGCTCGCGGTGACCGATACGGGCACGGGGATGGACGCCACCGTGCGCGCCCACTTGTTCGAGCCGTTCTTCACCACCAAAGAAGTCGGCAAAGGCACTGGACTGGGTCTCGCCACGGTGTACGGCATCGTCAAACAGAGCGGTGGCTACATCTCCGTGTACACGGAGGTCGGCGAGGGGAGCAGCTTCAAGGTGTACCTGCCGCGCGTCGACCGGCCCGCCGTGGCCCCACCGCCCACCGCCCCCCGCTCCGCCGCCGCGCGGGGCTCCGAGACGGTGCTCGTCGTCGAGGATGACCCCGCTGTGCTGTCGCTGAGCTGCCGCGCCCTCGAGTCCGAAGGCTACACGATCCTGTGCGCGTCGGACGGCACCGACGCCCTGCGCATCGTCGAACGCCACGGCGGCGAGATCCACCTCCTCCTCACCGACGTGGTGATGCCCGGCATGAGCGGGCGTGAGCTGGCCGAGCAGATGGCCGCGCGCCGGGCCGGGATTCGCATCCTGTATATGTCGGGGTACCCCGGCGACGCCGCGGTGCATCACGGGGCATTCGCGCGGGGCAGCGCCTTTCTGCAGAAGCCGTTCTCCCCCGACGGCCTCGCCCGCAAAGTGCGCGAGACGCTGGACGCGTGACGCTCAATCCCGCTCGAGGCTCCGCCGACCTCCGCGCGGCCCTGGAACGCGCGGAAGGGGCCCTCCGCGAATCGCAGCGCCAGTATCGTGAGATCTTCGAGCTCGCATCGGTCGGCATTTTCCGGTCGACGCCGGAGGGCCGCATCCTGCTCGCCAATCCGGCCCTCGCGAGGATGCTCGACTACGGCAGTCCCGACGATCTGCGCGAGCTGGATCTCGCCCGCGACATCTACCTGCGCCCCGAGGATCGGGCCGCGCTGATCGCCCGCTACGAGGGCTCGGCTGAACCGTGGACGGTCGAGGTCGAGTGGCGGAAACGGGACGGCACCCCCCTGTGGGTGCAGATCAGCGCGCACGCCGTGCCCGACGACGCCGGCCACGCGCTGTACTTCGAAGCTTTCGTGCAGGACGTCACCGAACGCCACCTGTCGGTGGACGCACTGCGACTCAGCGAGGCGCGCTATCGGGCGCTGGCCACCAATCTTCCCAATACATCCGTGTTCCTGTACGACCACGACTTACGCTACGTGCTCGTAGATGGATCGAGTCTCGCCGGCGTCGGCACCTCCAAGGAGGCTTTGGAAGGCCGGACGATCTTCGAGGTCCTTCCCGCGGACATGTGCGAGCGGCTGGCCCCTCTGCGGCGCGCCGCCTTGGCCGGGGAGATCGTCGAGTTCGAGGAAAGTTTCGGTGGCCGGATCCACGCCGTCCATCTCCTGCCCATACGCGACGCGAGCGGAGCGGTGGTGTACGGCATGGGTGTCGCCTTGGACATCACCGATCGGAAAGGCGAGCAGGAGCGCCTCGCGGAAAACGAGAGCCGCCTGCGTGCCATCATTGACGCGGAACCCGAGTGCGTGAAGGTCCTCGATGGATCGGGACACGTCCTGACCATGAACCCCGCGGGACTGGCGATGGTCGAAGCCGACACGCCGGAGCAGATCATCGGACAAAACGTTCTCCGCGTGGTGGCGCCGGAGTATCACAAGGCGTTCACCGAGCTCTCGCGGCGCGTCTCCGCCGGCGACACCGGGACACTCGAATTCGAGATCATCGGGTTCAAGGGGACGCGGCGCTGGCTCGAGACCCACGCGGTGCCGCTGCGCGGACCGCGCGGGGAGATCCACTCGGTGCTGGGCATCACGCGCGACGTCACCAAGCGAAAGCACGCCGAGCAGGCCCTCCGCGAGTCCCAGGAGCGTTTGCAGTTGGTGGCGCGCGCCACGAACGACGCGGTGTGGGACTGGGATCTCGTCACCGATGAGCTTTGGTGGGGTGACGGATTCCAAAACATGTTCGGCTACACCCTCGACGACATCGAGCCCGGCGCCGCATCGTGGTACAACCGCCTGCACCTCGAGGACCGGGAGCGAGTGATCACGGCGATCCGCGCGGCGATCGACGGCGGCGAGACCTCGTGGTCCGATGAGTACCGCTTCCGCCGCAAGGACGGCGGATATGCCGAGATCTTCGACCGCGGTTACGTCATTCACGACGCCAACCGCCGTCCCATCCGGATGGTGGGCTCAATGATGGAAGTCTCGGAGCGGAAACGCACCGAGGCGCAGCTGCGCAGCCTCGCCGCCCGCCTCGAGGCGATCCGCGAGGAGGAGCGGACGCGCATCGCGCGCGAGATTCACGACGAGGTCGGCCAGGCGCTCACCGCGTTGAAGATGGACCTCGCCTGGTTGGGAAAGAAAGTCCCGGCCCGCGGGGCACCGGTGCGCAAGAAGCTCCTCGGCATGGAGAGCGTGATCGACGCCACCATGGACGCGCTGCACCGCATCCTCGCCGAGCTGCGCCCCGGCGTGCTCGACGACCTGGGCCTGCCGGCGGCGATCCGCTGGCTCGCGGAAGAGTTCAAGCGGCGCACCGAGATCACCTGCGCCGTCCACATGACGGGCGGCGAACCCGGCCTCGACAGCGGCCAGGCGACCGCCGTCTTCCGCATCCTGCAGGAAGCCCTCACCAACGTCGCGCGGCACGCCCAGGCCGGGCACGTCGAGATCCGGCTCCACGTGCTGCCGACCGCGTTCGAGCTTGTGGTCACCGACGACGGGCGCGGCATCACCCCCGCCGAGCTGGGGGCCACCGGGACGCTGGGCATCCTCGGCATGCGCGAACGCGCCCTGACCTGGCACGGGCGCGTCACCGTTCACGGCGAACCGGGGCGCGGCACAATCGTGCGCGTGTTCATGCCCGTGGACCGGATCGCCGCAGCGGCGAGCGCCGGATGATCCGCCTCCTGATCGCCGACGACCACCCCTTGGTTCGCGCCGGGGTCCGCCAGCTCGTGAGCGAAGAGCCGGACATTCGGGTGGTGGGCGAAGCCGTGGACGGCCACGACCTGCTCGCGCGCCTCCCCACCACACCTGCCGACATCGTGATCCTCGACGTCACCATGCCCGGCCCGGGGTTCCTGCCGCTGCTGGCTCGACTGAAGGAGGAGCACGCTGCCGTACGGGTTCTGGTCGTCAGCGTCCACCCCGAAGGCAACATGGCACTGGGCGCGCTCCAGGGAGGAGCGGCGGGCTACGTCAACAAGACCCGGACCGGCGCCGAGCTGGTCGCCGCCATTCGCAAAGTGCACGCCGGTGGAACGTACGTGACGCCGTCGCTCGCCGAGCGCATCGCCACCGAGCTCACGTCCGGCCGCGTGCCCCGTCTTCGCGACGGCCTATCGGTGCGCGAGCACGAGGTCCTCCGCCTGCTCGGCGCCGGCAAGAGCAACAAAGAGGTCGCCGCGATGGCCGGCGTCAGCCCGAAGACCATCAGCACATACCGCGCGCGCATCCTCCGCAAACTCCGGCTCCGGACCAATGCCGACCTGGTGCGCTACGCATTGGAGCACGCCCTGATCGGCTGATCTGTCAGACAGCACTGACAGCTCCGTCACCATATTCGTACAGGGCGACTCGCGTCTCCGCACCACACCTTGGAGCGTGAGGCGATCCCGCAGGCTTCGAGTCTTCGTGGTCGAGGACTCGGAAATCGTTCGCACCCGGCTTGTGGCGATGCTCGCTGAAACGCGCGGCGTGGAGGTCACCGGCGAGGCGGCGACCGTATCGGACGCCCTGGCGCGACTCCCGGCCGGGCGCCCCGACGCCGTGCTCGTCGACCTGCGGCTCCCCGATGGCGATGGCTTCGACGTCATTCGCGCCGCGAAGGCCCTGACCCCCGCCCCCGTCGTCGTCGTCCTCACCAGTTACGCCTACCCGCAGCTCCAGGCCCGGGGCCTCGCCGAAGGGGCCGATTGGTTCCTCGACAAGAGCACGGAGTTCACGCGGGTCCCCGAAATCCTCACGTCGCTGCCGCGGCGGTCGCGGGAATCCGCGCGATGACGATCCGGATCCTCCTGGCCGAGGACAATCCCGATGATGCGGTCCTGATCCAGCGCGAGCTGCGGACGTCGGGCGTCGATGTCACGATCCGTCGGGTGGACTCGGCCGCGGCATTCCGCCTGGCGCTCGAGGAAGTCGACCCAGACATCGTGCTCACCGACCACTCGATGCCCCAGTTCACGGCGCGCGACGCGCTCAAGATCGCGCGCGAGGCGCGGCCGCAAACCCCGGTGATCGTCGTCACCGGCAGCCTCGACGAAGAGACTGCCGCCGACTACATCAAGGAAGGCGCCTCCGATTACGTCCTCAAGACGCATCTCGCGCGCCTCCCCGCGGCCCTCGTCGGCGCCCTCGAGCGGCGCCGGGCCCTCGTGGCGAGGGAGGCTGCGCACAAGGCCCTGCTCGGCTCGGAGGCGAAGTTCGCCAAGGCGTTCAATTCGAACCCCTCCGGCATGGCGATCACAACTATCGAGGGGCGCGTGGTCGACCTCAACGACGCGTTCCTGCGAACCCTCGGGTACACGCGCGAAGAGGCCATCGGTCGCACGACGGTCGAGCTGGGACTGTGGCGCACCGCTGAGGAGCGCGCCCGGGCCATTCAGGAAGCCCAGACCCTTGGCCGCGTGCAAACCATCGAGCTCGAGGGCCGCACCAAGGAGAGGACGAGACGGACACTGCTGTACTCCGCCGAGCTGATCGACCTCGACGGCGCGCCGCACGTCCTGGTGCTCACCACCGACGTCACTGAGCGCCGCGAGCTCGAAGATCAGCTGCGCCAGGCCGGCAAGATGGAGGCGGTGGGACAGCTCGCCGGCGGCGTCGCCCACGACTTCAACAACATCCTCACGGCGATCTTGGGCTACGCCGACCTGCTCACCGCCGACCTGCCTGCTGGAGACCGGCGGCGCGAAGACGTGGACGAGATCAAAAAGGCAGCCCAACGCGCCGCGGCTCTGACGCGGCAGCTGCTCGCGTTCAGCCGCAAGCAGGTGCTCGAAACGCGGGCGCTCGACGTGAATGTGCTCGTGGACAACATGGACAAGATGTTGCGCCCGCTGCTGGGCGAGAACGTGGAGCTCCGCACGGTGCCGGCCGCCGACTTGCACGCCGTGCGGGCCGACCCGAACCAGATCGAACAGGTGATCCTCAATCTGGCCATCAACGCGCGCGACGCGATGCCCAAGGGCGGCAAGCTGACGATCGAGACGGCGAACGTGGATCTGGACGAGCACTACGCGGCGCGTCACGCGACCGTCGTGCCAGGACGCCACGTCATGCTCGCCGTGAGCGACACCGGCACCGGGATGGACGCGGCAACCCAGGCGCGCATCTTCGAGCCGTTCTTCACAACCAAGGATCCCGGGCGCGGCACGGGGCTTGGCCTCGCCACCGTCTACGGCATCGTCAAGCAAAGCGGCGGCAGCATCTGGGTGTACAGCGAGCTGGGCCAGGGGACGACATTCAAGATCTACCTGCCCGCGCTCGATGCGCCCCCCGAGCGCCTGAGCAAAGCCACCGTTACGCAGGAGCTGGGGGGCACCGAGACGGTCCTGGTCGTCGAAGACGACGAGCAACTGTTGCACGTAGCCCACAGAGCGCTCGAGGCGCGCGGCTACACAGTGCTCGCGGCAGGCCGGGGCGACGCGGCGCTCGAGCTCGCGCGGCGCCAGGTGGGTCCGATCCACCTGCTGCTCACCGACGTCACCATTCCTGACATGGATGGACGCAGCCTAGCGGGCGCGATTCAAGCCGAGCGGCCCGAACTGCGCGTCCTCTATATGTCTGGCTACGCCGACCGGGCCATCGTGCACCACGGGGTCCTCGACGCGCACGTCGCCTACCTCCCCAAGCCCTTCACGACCGAAGCGATTGCGCGTAGAGTACGCGAAGTGCTCGACGCGCCCTCCCCCCTCCCCCAGCGGAGAACGCCCGCTTGACCCGATTACCGTGGAACTGGTCAATCGAACGGAAGCTGCCGTTGCTCTTCAGCACCTTGCTCCTCGCCGTCGTGCTCGTGATGCTCGGCGCGGCGTACCAGCAGGTGCGGACGGCAGCCCTGTCGTTCGCCTCGGAACGCGTGAAGCGCTCCACCAAGGAGTGGGTGAACGCGTCGCTGCGCTCGACCGCCCAACAACGCAGCCAACTCGCGACCCTGGTCAGCGACCAAGGCGTCCGGGACTTCGTGGCCTCAGGGGGAACGCGCGGCCGCGATTGGGCCCTGGCCGCCCTGCGCCGAATCGCGCCTGACAACACGCCCAACGTCGCCATGGAAGTGTGGGATTCGGGCGGCCACCGCCTGCTGCTGCGCGGAGACTCTGTCTTCGCCTCTGGCCCAGCGCCACTACCGGCGTCGGACTCCGGGGTCGTGAGTCCTTACCGCGTGCAGGATGACACGTTGATCTTGTCCGACATGCAGGCCGTGGTGCGGCGCGGGACGGAGGGCGCCGTGATCGGACGCGTGGTGGTGGTCAGGCGGCTCAACGTCTCCGCGCTGGCGCGCCAGACACTCACCGGGATCTCCGGCGGAGACATGTCCCTGCTGATCGGGAACGTCGACGGGGATCCGTGGACCGACCTCGAGAAGATCATCCCGGGCCCTCCCGCGGAAGCGCGCATCCCCCACGATTCGGTGATCGCGGTCTCGTATGTGCGGGGCGACGCGAAGATCGGCGCCGCCGCACGAATCCCCGGCACGCCGATCATGTTCATTTCCGAGTTGTCGCGGCAACACGTGTTTGCACCCTCGCACGTGTACCTGCGCCGCATGTCTCTGATCGCGGCCCTGATCGTGCTCGTCGGCGCGCTCGGAGCGTGGTGGGTGAGCCGGCGCATCACCAATCCGCTGCGCCGCATCACCACCGCGGCGGCAGCGATCGCGAGCGGCGACCTGACACAGCAGGTGGACGTCCCCGGTACGGACGAGCTGGGCCGGTTGGGACGCTCGTTCAACGTCATGGCGAGTGAAGTGCAGCGAGCCCGGAGCGACCTCGAGCACCAGGTCGTGGAACGCACGCAAGCGCTACGCGAGACCAACGCCGAGCTCGAAGCCTTCTCGTATTCCGTGTCGCACGACCTGCGGGCGCCGCTGCGCGCGATCCATGGGTTCGCCCGCATTCTGCTCGAGGACCACGGCACCGAGCTCCAGCCCGAAGCCAAGCGCGTACTCGGCGTCATCGACGAGAACACGCGGCGGATGGGACAGCTCATCGACGACCTGCTCTCGTTCTCGCGGCTGGGACGCAAAGGGCTCGAGACGGCGCGCGTGGACATGACGGAGCTGGTCCGCATGGTCGCCGATGAGGTGCGTAAGACGGCAGGAGACCGCCCCCTCGAAATCAAGATCGGGCCCCTGCCGCCGGCGCGGGGCGACCGCGACATGCTGCGCCAGGCGGTCACGAATCTGCTCGACAACGCCGCGAAATTCACGCGCCGCCGCGCACCCGGCCTAGTCGAAGTCGGCCACCGCGCCGACGGTGCGGAGACTGTGTATTATGTGAAAGACAACGGCGCCGGCTTCGACCCACGATACGCCGGCAAGCTGTTCGGCGTATTCCAACGGCTGCACCGGGCGGAAGAGTTCGAAGGGACCGGCGTCGGTCTGGCGATCGTCCAACGCATTGTGCAGCGC
>Ga0307296_10001544_pt1 | contig 11545 bp, 9 predicted proteins | sample ER_DNA_153_FD_194467 | JGI IMG/M metagenome (GOLD analysis project Ga0307296, IMG submission 194467) | Bulk soil microbial communities from the East River watershed near Crested Butte, Colorado, United States - ER_DNA_153 | ecosystem: Environmental > Terrestrial > Soil > Floodplain | place: USA... | reverse complement strand
GCTGATCTACGTCGAACAGTATGGGCCGCCCGGCCGGCTGCAGGTGGCGGTTCGCGACGTCAACAATGAAACGACGTGGCGCGATTCGGTCGACCTTCCACGAAGCGCGACGACGGGCAGCGGAAAGATCGCGCTTCCGCTGACACGGCTCGGGCCCGGCGTTGCGTCGTTTCTCGCGTGGAACGGCACCGACACGTCGCGCACGCCGCTGGTGATCAGCTTCGGTGAAGGACTCGCGATCACGTCCTTCGACGAGATGCTCTCCTATCTGCGCTACTACGGATTGCCGGAGGATCTCAACGCACTCCGCAACGCCCCCGTGAACGATCGCGGGCGCGCATGGCTCGCATTTCTCCGCGCGACGGATCCGAACCCCGCGACACCGGAGCACGAAGGGCTCCGTGACTACTTCGTGCGCGTCGAGCAGGCAAACCTCCGCTATCGTGAGGAAGGCGGGCCTGGCTGGCTCACGGATCGCGGCAGAGTGTTCATCGCGCTTGGCGATCCGGATCAGATCTACGAGCAGGGACAAGGGGACCTCTCGCAGCGGAACCGCGTGCTCGTATGGGATTACGCACAGTACCGGGTGCAGCTCGTGTTCGTGGATCAATCCGGGTTCGGACGCTATCGGCTGACGTCTACGAGCGAAGTCGAATTCCAATCGCTCATGCGGCGCGTGCACCAGCGCTGACGCGCGCTCGCCGCTCCCTTGTGAGGAACGATAGCGCAGACGGCGACGCACGCGCTGCCGTCACTCGAGAAGCCGCGCGCAAAGGCATCCACCTCACGTCGGCCGCGGTGCCCCTGGCTCTCGCGCTCGGCGTCGCGCGCAACATCGTCGTCGTCGGACTCGCGGTGTTGTTCGCGATCGCGCTCGTCGTCGAGATCGCCCGGCACGCATCGGTTACGACGGCGTCGCGCTTCATGCGTTTGTTCGCACCAGTGCTGCGCGCGCACGAAGCTCACAGCGCCACCGGCGCGACGTGGCTGCTCGGCGCGATGCTCGCCGCCGTCGCGATTCTCCCCCGAGATGCGGCGATCGCCGCGACATGGGCAGTGGCGGTCGGCGACGCCAGTGCGGCGCTGATCGGCGTCCGGTTCGGCCGCCATCGGGCGGGCAATTCCGGCAAATCACTCGAGGGAAGTGCTGCATGCGCCATCACGACGACGCTCGGCGCGATGCTGCTCGCGCAGCTCTCGCTCGCCGAGTCGTTGACGCTTGGCGTCATCGCCGCAGTCGCCGAACGCGCGTCGTGGCCCGCAGACGACAATGCGCGAATCGTGACGCTCGTCGGCGCGAGCGCCTGGTTGTGGTCTGTCGTGTTGTATTGACAAAATCGCCAAGTGCTCATATATAGGGCGCGCGCGCCGAGTGGCGCGTCACGTGCATCATGGCTGCAGTATCTGTTTCACCCCGCAGGAGGCAGCGTCGTATGGCCAAAGGGAAAGTGAAGTGGTTCAATGATGCCAAGGGTTATGGCTTCATCGAACAGGATGGTGGCGAAGACGTCTTCGTCCATTTCTCGGCGATCACGATGGACGGTTTCAAGACTCTCGCAGAAGGGCAGATGGTGGAGTTCGAGATTCAGTCGGGTGACAAGGGTTTGCACGCAGCGAACGTGCAGCGTCTGTAAGCCTGCCTCGACGCTCGGGCCGTATGACCCGCCTCCGCTTGCCGACCTCGGCAGGCGGTCGTGCTTTAACCCGATGCGGAACGCGAGAGCTAGGCACGTGAGTGACGGCATGTTTGTTTAGTAGCATGCCAGTTCCGCCCCCAGCACCACGCCTCTTTCTCGTCGACGGCTACGCGCTGATCTATCGCGCGTTCTTCGCACTTCTCGCCCGCCCGCTGACGACTGCTCGAGGAGAGAACACCTCCGCGGCGTGGGGCGTTGCGAACTTTCTGCAGCGGCTGCAGGCGACCCATCAACCGGACTATCTCGGTTGGGTGCTCGATGCCGGATTGTCCTTCCGACACGAGCGGTATCCCGCCTACAAGGCGACGCGCGAGAAGTTGAACGAGGAATTGCAGGACGACTTCAATCGCGGCATGGCGCGCATCTCGGCGCTGCTCGAGGCGATGCGGATTCCCGTGCTCACGTGCGATGGATACGAGGCTGATGACGTCATCGGAACGCTGGCCGCGCAGGCCGTCGCCGAGCAGGTGAATACGGTCATCGTGTCGGGCGACAAGGATTTTCAGCAACTCGTGCAGCCGGGTGTGTGGTTGCTCAACCCCGGACGCGGCGGGCCGGCGAGCGTCGAGGAGCAATGGGTCAGCGTCGAGAACGGCAGCGAGCGACTCGGCGTTCCACCGGAGCTCGTCGTCGACTATCTCGCGCTCGTCGGCGACTCCTCGGACAACATTCCCGGCGTACCCGGCATCGGAGACAAGACGGCGAGTGAGCTCGTGAATCGCTTCGGTGCGCTCGAGCGCATCCTCGAGAGCGTCGAGCAGATCACGAAGAAGCGGCCGCGCGAGGCACTGCTCGCACATCCCGACCGCGCGATCCTCTCCAAGGAACTGGTGACGATTCGCCGCGACGTACCGGTGACGCTCGATCTCGCGCGCCTGAAGGCGCGCGAGCCAGACTGGATGCGGCTGAAGACCCTCTATATCGAGCTCGAGTTCCAGGGTCTCGCCAAGCAGGCAGCCGCCCTCGCCGGCAGCGAGCCGTCGTTAGGCGCCGGCACGACGGAGACGAGCGAGGCCGCAGACGAAGGGCCGCTGCCTGACGGTGCGCTGGACTTTCCGACACCGGCGCCCGCCATCCCGGCGATTCCGACGAGCTACACGACGGTCGATACGCTGGAGGCGATGCGCGATGTGATCGCCCGTGCGCGGGCCGCGGGGACGATCGCCCTCGACACCGAGACGGTCGTCGATGCGGCGAGCCCGCAGAGGGTCGACGCGCTGCGGTCGACAGTCGTCGGTCTGACGATCGCGACGGCGCCCGGTGAGGCTTTCTATCTCCCGCTGCGGCATCGCACGCGAGATGGCGCACAGGGCGACCTGCTGCTCGACGCGTCTGGGGACCGCTCGCCGACGGACGCTCCGGAAGACCGCGGGCTCGTTCGCGGCGGGGACGAGTCAAGTCCGGCTCCGGCCAAACCAGCGAAGAAGAAAAGGCCCGCCGCCGCGGAACCGTCGAGCATCGCGGCGACGGCACTCGCGCGCGGGACGCACGTCGTGCGCAACCTGCCAGCCATCGACAGCGCGGAGATGGCACCGTTGCGCGATCTGCTCGAAGATCCGGCAGTGCGCAAGACGGCGCAGAACGCGAAATACGACGTGCTGGCGCTACGCCGCGCCGGCATCCGCGTACGCGGCGTCGACTTCGACACGATGCTCGCCAGCTACGTGCTCGATCCGGGCCGCCGGTCGCACGGTCTCGACGTCCTTGCGCTGGAGTTTCTCGACCATCGCATGACCTCGTTCGACGAGTTGTGCGGAAAGGGCCGCGCCATCATCCCGTACGATCAGGTGCCGATCGAATGCGCGCGCGACTACTCGTGTGAAGAAGCGGACATGGCGTTGCGGCTCCGCGTGCTGTTCGAACCGCAGCTCGATGCGCAACAGCTCACGCCCCTCTTTCGCGACGTGGAGCTCCCACTCGTCGACGTACTCGCGGAGATGGAATGGACGGGTGTGTCGATCGACATGCCGTGGTTCGCGTCGCTCAAAACGCGCTTCCAGGCGGAGCGCGAGCGAGTCGAGCGGTCGATTCACGAAGCGGCGGGAATGGAGTTCAACATCAACTCCAATCCACAGCTGCGCGAGATTCTGTTCGACAAGCTCGGACTTCCGGTCATCAAGCGTACACCGACCGGGCCGTCGACAGATGCGAGCGTGTTGCAGGAACTGGCCGACGAGGGTCACGCGCTGCCGTCATTGCTCATGGAGTACCGTGAGCTGTCGAAGCTCGAAAGCACCTACATCGACGCCTTGCCGGCGATCGTCAATCCGCGCAGCGGACGCATTCACACGTCGTTCAATCAGACCGTGGCATCCAGCGGACGCCTCTCGTCGAGCGATCCGAACCTCCAGAACATCCCTATTCGGCGAGAGCTGGGGCGTGACATCCGGCGCGGCTTCATTCCGCGTCCGGGATGGCAATTCGTATCCGCCGACTATTCACAGATCGAGCTGCGGCTCCTCGCGCATCTGTCACACGATCCGGCGTTCATCGCCGCGTTCGTGAGCGGTGGTGACATTCACCGCCAGACGGCGTCCGCCATCTTCGAGGTTCCGCTCGAGCAGGTGACGGCGGACATGCGCGGCCGCGCGAAGACGATCAACTTCGCGACCATTTACGGCCAGGGGCCGCACGCGCTGTCGCGGCAGCTGGGGATCGCGCACGCCGAAGCGAAGGAGTTCATCGCGCGCTACTTCGAGCGATTCGAGGGCGTGCGGCGCTATCTCGACTCGATGGTGGACCTCGCGCGGTCGCAGGGATACGTGCAGACTATCTTCGGCAGACGGCGCTACATCCCGGAGCTGCGCGACCGGAACTTCAACATCCGCGCGTTCGGCGAGCGCGTCGCGACCAACTCACCCATTCAGGGCTCGGCGGCGGACCTGATCAAGATCGCGATGATTCGCATCCATCGCGCGCTGCATGCCCAGCAGCTGACGAGCGCCATGATTCTGCAGGTGCACGACGAACTGGTGTTCGAGTCACCACCGGAGGAATTGCAGGCGCTCGAGGCGCTGGTGCGGAAGGAGATGGAGCACGCCGCGGAGCTCGACGTACCGCTCGTGGTAGACATCGGAACGGGCGCAAACTGGCTCGAGACGAAGATGTAAGCCGTAGATGGCTGGCCAGTTATGTTACAGTCAGCTCCTCGTGGACGTCTGGCAACGTGCGGCAGAAGTGGCATTCGGCGCTCGTGGAGGGCGCTCAGCGGTGTCGCGGAAAGTCAGTAAGTCGCTGTCCTGCAATGAGCTAGCTCCGCTGACCCAAGGGGGCACCGTGCTTGCCTTCTAAGGGGCTCAGTAGCTTCCCGCGTGCCGCCAAACGAGCGACTCGCGGAGCGAGTCGTGCGCGGGTGCGTGCGACTTTCATTCTCTCTCCCTGTCCTATGACCCGCCGCCGAAACGGATTCACGCTCGTCGAGCTGCTGATCGTCGTCGTGGTCCTCGGGATCCTGGCGGCGATAGCAATTCCCAAGTTCAAGAACACAAAGGGAAAGGGATACGCTGCTTCCGTGAAAACGGATCTGCGCAACCTGGCGACGGCGGAAGAGTCGTTCTTCTACTCGAACTCCCACTACACGACCGCGCTCGACTCTGTGCCGTTCAAGGGATCTCCAGGGGTCGTCATCACGGTGCAGGAAGCCACGACCACCGGGTGGTCGGCGGACGGGACGCACCCGCTCGCATATCCGCTGAAATGTGCGGTGTTCATGGGCAATGCGACGCCACTCGCTCCGGCGACGGCAGAGGGAGTCCTCGCCTGCCAGTGACCGCTTCACTCGCCGCCGCGGCGTGACGCGGCGCGACTCGCCCGGTTCGGAGCCTCCATATCGCGAGTTCGAGAATCGTCGCGAAGGAATGATCCACGCGATGGACGGCGGCCTCTGGCTCCACCGTCATATCTGGAAGGGCCGCGCAATGGCCCACCTCGTCTCCACCGACCGCGAACGCCTGCTTGCGTACGGTCGTGCCGTCGGACTACCGGCCGCGCGACTCCAGCATAAACCGCTGAAGGACCCCCGGACAGGGAAGCGCCGCGACGCGTGGCACTGGGACCTCGTCGGTCCGTTTCTACCGCCAGTCGCTAGCTCGGGGCGTTAGGCACCGGAGACCAGGGTCTGCACGTCACGCTCGAGCGCGACGGCCTCTTCCCGTGCGGCGGCCAGTTGCCGCAGAAGCTCGCGTTGTAGCTCGGGTTGCCGGCGAAAATGCCGGAAGGCGCGAATCCGGCGCCGCGCGCGCGCAGCCCGATCGCGAAGCCTGAAGTCCCAGCCGGCGGACACCGGCAGCGTGACGAGGAAGGCGACCGCCCACCACGGACCGGCGAAATGCCAGACGAGCGCCCCTGCGAACGCGTAGAAGGCCAGTACGAGCGCGACGCCAGAGACAACGGTGTACATCGCCGGATCGGCCCCCGAAGTGCTTCCACGACGCGCGATCGCCCGCGCGAGATGCAGTGGCAGCCAGTGCATGACGCGTCCCCACAGCGCGAGCGGACCGGCGACGGCAGTGATAGCCGCCTCGCGCGCCACGAACAGTGCAGCTGCACCGGCGTCGGTCTCGATCGCGGCGTCCCCGATCAACAGATCGTGCTGGTCGGCGACCTCACGGATCGACCGCACGCGCACACGCAGCGCGTCCGCGCGAGCGATGATCGCGGGATCAGCGCCGGCGAGCGACCGGCGAACCGCATCGGCGCGGCGCGTCAGCTCGACCGTCTCCGAGAACGGTGCGCCTCCGCCTAACGCCTCCGGCACCTCCGCCGAGTCGGCGAGCAGCCGTGACACGGTGACGACGTCGCCCGCCTGCTCCATGTCGCGGAAATTGACCGTCACCTCGCGCAGGCGGCGATCGATCTCCGCAGTCAACTCCTCCGTCGCGCCGCCGGCATGCGGTGGCCGCCACTCCGCGATGCGCAGCGGCTTGCCCACCTCGACGAGAACGCGCGTGCGCGGCTCCGACTTGTCCTCGAAGACGAGGCCGACGGGGAGCACGACGAGGTCCCTTACACCGGCTTCGGTCGCCTGCAGCGCGATGCGCGCCGTACCGGTCTTCAGCGGCGACATACCCGGCTCGTCATGGCTCTTTCCCTCGGGAAAGATGAGCACCGCCCGCCGCGCGACGAGCGCGCCGACGATCGCCTTGAATGCTTCGATGTTGCGCTGTGGATCGGCGGCGCCGCCTGCCGCACGCCGCGCCGCCTCGTCGCTCGCCCGGCGCAGCGGTACCACACCGACGCTGCGGAGCAGCAATGGCAAGAGCGGCTTGTCGAACAACGTCGCCTTTCCGGTGAACGTCAGACGCCGGGGCATCGCGGTGCCGACAAGCATCGGGTCCATCAAGGCATTCGGATGGTTCGCCACCACTAGCATCGGCACATCGAGCGGTACGCGCTCGGCACCGATGACCTGCACCTCGCGGTAATACCAGCGCAGAGCGATTCGCGCCATCCACATCAGCAGCGCGTACAGCATCACGCCGCCGTCCGACGCGCGAAGTTGTCCGGCACCTTCCGCAGCACGAAGAGCGCGATCAGCATCGCCAGCCCGACGGTGGCGACGGCGGCGCGATAGGCGATGCCCTTGTTGAAGACGGGCGTCAAGCCATCGACGGCAAACGCCCAGACGAAAGGACCAAGCACCGCCGCCGCGCGGGCCGAAAGCACCATGAGGCCGAAATACCGTCCCGCCTCGACGTCAGGCACGAGGCTGAGCAGTAGCGGGCGCTCCGCCGTGCTCACGCCACCGTAAATGAGCCCGATAAAGAATCCCACCACCCAGAACGCCCGCTGCGACGGCGCGAGGATCATCGCCGTCAGCAACACGACCCATGCAACGATGACGAGCATCAGCGTCTTTTTCGGTCCGATGCGATCCGTGAGGAGGCCACTCAGGTAGCTGCCGATAACGGCGGGAACGGTGAGGACGAGGAACAGCGTCACCTCCGATCCGGCGGCGAAGCCCATCGCCACGACGGCGTACAGCGCCATGAAGGAGATGATCGTGCCCATCGCGTCCTGGTAGAGAAACGACGCGAGGATGAATCGCAGTGCACCCGGGTGCTTCCTCGCATCGCGCACCGTGCGCGCGACGTCAGCGAACGCCTCGCGCCATTTCACTCGAGTGCGCTGCACCGTTCCGGCGAGGTGGTCGCGGCAGAACAGCATGAGCGGGATCGAGAAGATGAAAAAGAGAAGCGCCGTCGGCAGGAAGGTCGCGACGCGTCCGCCGTGCGCCGTGAAGGGCACGACTCCGCGCAGCGTCTTCACGACACCCTCCGGCAGCTTGACGCCGGGCAACGAGCCGTCAAAGAACGGCTTGACGAGCGCCACACCGACGATCGAGCCGACGTAGCCGAGCGCCGTGCCGAGTCCGGACAGCCTGCCCATCTCGCGCTGCGGGACGAGCTCGGGCAGCATCGCGTTGTAGAACGGCAGCGCGCCCTGATAGGCATAGTTGGCGATGACGAACGTCGCGAGGATGGCGAACAGCGCGGGCGTCGAAAGGTGCCATGCAGCAGTGCGGAGCGCACCGCCCACCACTTCATCGCCGATCGGCGGTACCATCGTCTGGCCGATGATCCCGACGACCGCCGTCGCCACGCAGGCTGCCAGGGTGAAGCTGACGACCCACGGCTTTCGCCGTCGCGTCGCGTCGGATATCGCGCCGAAGACGGGAATCGACCCCATGACGAGCAGCGACGAGATCCCGTTGCCGACGGCGACCGCGCGGTTGGAGACGCCGAGATCGGACACGAGCCACACCGCGAAGTACAGTGTGGCGACGTTCATGGAGAAGATCGTATTCGCGAAATCGTACAGCGCCCAGCTCCATCGCTCGCGCGCCGGCGCGGGCGCGGCGACCGCGATCTCGCCGTCGGCGGCCGGAATGGGCTGGGCGTGGGATGCGTGTGCCATGAAAACCTCCGGTTCTCCGGATAGTGTAGGTCGCCGCGACACAGGTCATCATACGTCTCGTGACGTAGGGCGGCGACGTACACCATCTGGCACGCTCCGTTGACGGACGGGCGCGCGCGTGCAAATTAGGACCGATGCGCGTCCTGCTACGTCACGTCCTGTCTGCCTCGCTCGCCGTCCTGCTCGTCGCGTGCGAGCGCTCCGGTGACGGCTCATCGCGCGATTCGGCGGCGCCTCCGGCGCTCGCCAACAGCGACACCTCCGGTCCGGCGTCCGTCAACTCCGGGTGGAACAGTGATGCCGGGCCGACGCTGCTCGTCGCCGGCGACGCGGCGGACGTCGCGCAGGTGATCTTTCCCGAGGTCACCGACAGCACGCTTGGCGACACGACCCTGATGGATCTCGCTCCGGTGAGTGGCGCGTCAGTGGACCTCTTCTCACGCCGGGGGAGAATCGGAACGGCGATGGTCGCGGGGCCTGACACGACATCGCAGGCAGACAGCAGCGACGAATCGTGCGACGACTGGCCGATGGTGCGCCTGCGCTCGGAGCGCGGCAGCAGAGCGGGAACGTGGACCGCCGCGCTGCTCGCCGGCAAGGCGCGTCCGATTCAACTCGACTCGATCGAAGGGCTGTCGAAGGCGGATTCGTCGCGGCTGTCGGCCGAGGTCGCGCGCCTCTCCGGCTCGATTCCCGACGACACGGCTCGCGCCTTTCGCGGCCTTCCCTACTCCGTCCGTACCGTTAGGCGGTTCCGGCCGGTGCCAAACGTCGACGCCCTGGCGTCGGAGGTGTCGCGACGCATCAATCAGGAAGCAAACCCGCGCGAGGAGCAGATCTTTTTCGTCGCCGAGCGGGACAGCGGCCAGAGCAAAGGCCCGTGGAAGATCGCGTTCGCGCACCGCGCGTCGGGCCATGAAGGCTCGGTCGAAAGCCAGGATGTTCTCGCCGCGGTCTCGATCGGCGCCGCCCGGCGGCCAACGCTGATCCTCAGCCGCTACCTCGGCGACGGCATGTCGTACGCGCTGCTCGAGCGCGTCGGACCGCGCCAATGGCGCCTGCGCTGGGTCAGCGCGACGAGCGGGTGCTGACCGAACGCTGAGCGCCATGCGACGGGTCAGTCTTCGGCCATACGGCCGAGCGCACCCGGAGCCGCGCCGCCGGCACGCGCGGTCGCCAGAGCGATGAGCGTCGCCAAGTACGGGAGGGCGAGGAAGAGCTGGTACGGGAGACTCCAGCCCATCGCCTGAAAGAGATACTGCAAAGCGCTCGCCGCCCCGAAGGCGAGCGAGGCAACGACGACGCCCGCTGCGCGCCACCTCCCGAGGGCGACGATCGCGATCGCGATGAACCCTCTCCCGGCGGACATTCCCTCAGCGAACGTCCCCGACTGCGCGAGCACGAGGGCAGCGCCGGCGAGGCCGCCACACGCGCCTGCGGTTGCCGCGGCGACGATGCGCACGCGGTCTGTCCGAACGCCCGCCGCGCGCGCGGCGCCCGGGCGTTCGCCGCACGCGCGCAGCGCGAGCCCGGCGTGTGTGCGAGCCATCCACCACCAGACAACCGTGATCAGCACGATCGCGCCGTAGGTGAATCCGGTCTGCGCGAAGAGCGCGGGCCCGATCGCCGGGATTGCCGACAGCAGAGGAAGCACGATGACGCCGACGGTCGGCACGCGCAGCGCGGCGCCCTGGGTGCCGAAGATCGTTTGGTAGAGCGCACCGGTCGCGCCTCCAGCGAGCAGCGTGATCGCGGTGCCGGTGACGATCTGCTCGGCGCGCAGCCGGACGACGAAGAAGCCGAACAGCAGGGCGACCAGCGAGCCGGCGACCGCGGCGAGAACCGTTCCTCCCACCACTCCGATCGCGTACGCACCAGCGGCCGCGGCGAGCGCGCCGGCGAGGATCGATCCCTCGAGCCCGACGAAGATGATTCCCGACCGCTCGACGATCAGCTCTCCCGTCGCGGCAAGGAGGAGCGGCGTTGCCGTTCGCACCGTCGCTTCGAGGAAGGCGCCGAGCGCTCCGTGGGTCATGCGGCTTCTACCCGCCGGGTGAGTGCGCCATCGAGCGCGGTGCGCAATCGCGGCGCGGCAAGCACGAGCAGCACGAGACTGCCTTCGACGACGGATACCAGGGCGGCGGGCACGGCGGCGTCGCGTTGCATCGCCGTCGCGCCGGCTTCGAGCGCTCCGAAGAGAAACGCGCTCGGTATCACCAGCAATGGATCCAGACGCGCGAGGAGCGCCACGGCGATTGCCGTGTAGCCGTAGCCGGGGGAGAGTCCTTCGTAGAGCGCGAACGTCACTCCCGTCGCCTCGATGCCGCCGGCGAGCCCGGCGAGCGCGCCACTGACAAGGAACGCGGACAGCGTCGTGCGCTGTACGTCGATCATTCCCGCCATCGCCGCGGCACGCGCGTTGGCACCGACCGCGCGCACGCGAAACCCCCACGCTGTCCGGGTCATGAGCACCCACAACGTTAGGGCGGCGAGCGCCGCGATCGCGACGCCGAGATGAAGCCGCGTTCCGGGCACGCGCGGCAGCCGCGCTTCGAGTGGAAGCGCCGAGCTCTGTGGGTACGCGTGCGTCGGTTCCTGCAGCGGACCGCGGACGATGAATCCGACCAGGTTGAGCGCCACGAAGTTGAGCATGATCGTGGAAATCACCTCGAGCACACCGCGCCGCCGGAGAATCGCAGCGGGCGCGGCCCAGAGCGCGCCCGCCGCACAGGCGGCGATCAGGGCGAGCGCGATGCGCACGGCGCCCGGGAACGGCAGGGAAGCGATCGCCACGGCGGCCGTCGCGCCGACGAGAAGCTGACCTTCGGCGCCGATGTTCCAGACGCCGGCGCGGAAGGCAATGGCGACGGCGAGCCCGGCGAGCAGCAGTGGGGTCGCGCGAACGAGCGTCGCCGAGGTGATCGCATAAGGGG